>RCUH01000019.1_pt1 | contig 346075 bp, 335 predicted proteins | sample 2166191 | NCBI WGS metagenome assembly RCUH01 (sample SAMN09932848, study PRJNA488358) | compost metagenome | feature: garden; material: soil; isolation source: compost soil in an enriched community after 214 h of incubation | place: Germany: Experimental Botanical Garden Goettingen | collected...
AAATTAGACTCACAGAGATCAGGTCCGTATGGCGGATGATTGGATGGAGATCCTAAAAAGAAAACCACCACAGTAGAGGATCAGTTCCTAAGACATCTTTTGCAAGAAGACTTCGAACTCTGTGCCCCGGCCATTCTTAACCGGACTGCGCACAGCCACCTTACCATCGTGCGCTTCAATCACCGCTTTCACGAAAGTCAGACCCAAGCCCATTCCGTATTCGGATCGGCTCTTATCGCTGCGATAAAGTTTTTGCCAGATCAACGCATGTTCATCCGCAGAAATACCAGGACCTGAATCCGTCACACGCAATATCACTGATTCAGTCTGATTGATGGTTTCAATGGTGATCTCCCCACCAGATGGTGTGTACTTATGAGCATTGTCTAAGAGATTCGCAATCACTCGGCTGATAAGACGAGAATCCACCATGGCCCAATCATGAGTATCTAATTTCTTATGAACGGTGATGGATTTTTCCTCAAAGGCCATTTCATAAAGATCCATCATTTCCGTGACCAGCTCACTGATGAATCGTTTTTCTTTTTTTAAACGACGGCTACGGTTTTCTGCCTCAGTGATGTCAGTCAAAACTTGCAAGAAGTTCAGAATTTTATCAGAGTTTTCAAAACAACTTTGAAGGGCTTCCCGATAGGCTTCGACATCTCCCTGGCTGGTCAGAGCCATCTCAGCCCGCCCGCGCAAACGTGTCACTGGCGTGCGGATGTCATGGGCCAAGTGATCAAAGGCTTCGCGCAGACCATTCACAAGATTCTCGATCTTATCGAGCATCTTGTTCACAATCACTTTGAGTTCTTCAAGCTCATCGTCGTTGCTGCCAATAGGAACGCGGACATTCAAAGCACCTCGTTCAATTTTATTTACGGAAGTGATGATATCGCGAATAGGACTGAGAGTACGATTCGAGAGCAAAAGACCACCCAAGAATCCAATTAAAGAAACCGGAATCAAAGACCACCAAAAGATCTTTTGCAGGTTGCGAAGTTGACCTTCAAAACCCTCGGTGCTTTTTGCCACGATAAGCTGATTTCCATTCGATAGAGTTTCCCCTAAGACCAGAGCATAGTCTCGGCCATTTAAAATAGGCAGCTTAGTTTCTAAGACCTCACGGCCAGGCCCCAATTCGTTTTTTAGTCTATCCAGATTGATTTTAAAGATAGGCATGGGCTCATGAGAAAAGAGCACCTCGCCATCCGGAGAATAAATCATCACCAGAAGGTTGGCGTCTTGGTCATAGCTAGGAACATAAGTGAAGTACTCTGTGAAGTCCGTAATACCTTTGATTTCAAGGCGATTGACGTACTCTTCAAGCTTGGATTGCAAAACAAGGCGATCCTGCTCCTGGAGTCCACGAGCAATTTGAAAATAAAGGAAACTAAAGATGAGTGTCGAACTTAGAATCAGCACCAAAGAATACGCTAAAGTTAACTTGGTGCTGATTCTGAAAAGAGTCGGCTTAAGACGACTTAAGAACATACCCGACGCCTCTTACTGTATAAATCAAGCGTGACGGGAAATCTTTTTCTAATTTGCTGCGAAGTCGGCATACCAATACGTCTACCACATTAGTTTGTGGATCAAAATCATAATTCCAAACTTCCTTCAAAATAGTTTGTTTACCAATGATTTTGTTCGGGTTGCTCATGAAGAGGTCGAGGAGAACGAATTCTCTCTCTTGCAAATCCAACTTGCGACCTGCACGAATAACCTCACGGTTTAAACGATTGAGCTTCAAATCTTGGAAAACCAATTGAGTCACCTCAGAAGTTTTTTGAGCTCTCTTCAACAAATTCTTTACGCGAATTTGCAGTTCAGCCATTGCAAAAGGCTTGGTCAGGTAGTCATCACCACCCATGCTCAGACCTTTAAGGCGGTCGTCCAATTCACGGAGAGCGCTCAAAATGAGGATCGGTGTATTGACCTCTTTTTCACGCAATGACTTGGCAAACGTATAACCATCCATTTCAGGAAGCATCAAATCCAGAACAATGATGTCGTAATGATTCGTCGTAGCTCTTTCAAAAGCTCTACGACCGTTGGATTCCACTTCCACATTTCCGTTCAGCTCATGGAGTCCTTGCTTCACGATTGTTGCGATCTCATTATCATCTTCAACTACTAAACATTTCATATTTCACCACGCTAATGGGTTGTTTTGTGTGCCTTAAGATATAACAGAAATGTTTCTAAACAAAAGAGCCATTCTTAACATTACAGCCTAAAAGCCACGAAATTACAGACATTTAATCTATCTTTGCTTGAAAATTACAGACTCGAAACTTGCAATAAACGGGGCGCAATTCCCTGCGAGCTGACAGCTAAAAGTGAGTGTGAAACTCTTTTACGCACAAGCCCAAAAGAAGTAAATAAGACACCCTAAATAAAAAAGCAGGTCCTGGGTAGGGACCTGCTTAGGAGTTGTCACTGGTTTAGAGCCGGGAGTCAATTACTCCTCTGTCATGATTATCGTTTCAACTGGATCACTTCGTTCAAAAGCTCATCTGTTGTTGTGATTGTCTTAGCATTGGCTTGGAAACCACGTTGATTTTGGATCATGTTTACGAACTCTGTCGCCAAGTCTACTGTTGATCTCTCAAGAGATTTAGCGAAGATCTTACCGCGACCTGCAGTGTTCGGTCCTCCAACAGAAGCCCCACCAGAGTCTCTAGATTCTTTCAAACGGTTGTTACCAACCTTGAAGAGAGCTTCTGGATTCTCGAACTTAGCAATTGCAATCTGAGCCAAATCCGCCGCTTGTCCGTTAGAGTATACTGCAGTCAAGATACCATCATCATTGAATGACAAGTTCGTGATCGTACCCGCAGCAGCACCATCTTGATGCCAGCTGATAAGGTCAGAGTTCTTACCGTACTGTTTAGTACCGTCAAGACCTTTACCGCCGTCTTTGATCGCATCACCGAAGTTCAATTTAACTTGTTGGTTTTGCAATGCTCCACCTTTGAAGTTAAATTCAGAGTTTGTCACCTCTTGTGATTCCAATTTACCATCAACAGTGAAGGTCAATTTACCAGCAACCACTTGAGACATAGTGCCTTCAGAACCGCCGTTGATTTCTTTACCATCAACCAAACCTTTGAACTCCCATTGTCTATCAGCTGTTTTATTGAAGAACAAGCTGAGCAAATGTTTGTTACCTTGAGAGTCATACATCTCAACGCCTGTAGAGTAATGAGAAGTCGAGTATGGATCTTTAACGTCGAATTTTTTAGTTGGCTCAACACGAGAATCCAAGTTGAGGTCCATTTTAAGTTCTTTAGTTGCTTTTGCAGGAATCAAAGCGCGTGGGAACTTGATGTCTGCAAGTTTGTTCAAGATGTTGCCTTTTTCATCTGTCGTGAAACCTTGAACTTTTTGGTTGTCGTTCGTTACCAAGAAACCTTCGCGGTCAAAGTGGAAAGAACCGTCACGAGTGAATGAATCACCATCAGAACCTTTAACTTTGAAGTAACCGTCGCCAGAGATGGCAAGGTCAGTTACTTTTTCAGTCGCATCCACGTTACCTTGAGTCAAGATAGGATTAACGGCACCGATCTTAACACCACGTCCGATTTGGTTACCACCAAGGATACCTTTTAAGTTTTTTGCTACGATGTCTTGGAATTCAGCACGGCTGGCTTTAAAACCGATAGTGTTCGCATTTGCGATATTGTCCCCGATAACTCCCAAGGCCTCGCCTTGCGCAGTCATACCAGACACACCCGTGTAAAGAGATGATAAAATACCCATGTGACCTCCATGTCATCGACGTCTTCATTCGGAATCCGTCATTTGGAGGGCCTCCTCTACGAGGACCAGCCCTAATATTAAATTTTTCTCTACCTCAACATATTCGATGTCTTGGTAGTTTTCTTAACTTACAAAACCACCGTACTGTCGATATTGGTGAACACATTTTCTTTCAGTGCGTTCTTATCCATCACCGTCACTACCGTGTTGTTCTTCACGCTGACAATCAGTGCGGAGTCATTCATCAAGATCAATGAATCCTTCGAACCTTTTGCCGCTGCTCGGCCTACCGCCTCGCTGATTCGCCCGACATCCTCAGGGGAATAACTAATCCCTCGAGTTCTCATGCGATCAATCGCGTGATTGGAAAACTTCACTCCTTCCGTGGCCTTTGCAAGCCCCGTTGGGTTCACTTGTCCAAGACCCTGTGGCATCGTGCCGGTGATCTTGTTCAGAGTGTCCTTGAAGGATGGTCCCATTCCCCCAACGTCGACTTTCGCCTTCGCTGGCTGCTGTGGGATCAAACTGTCAAGAGTCTGTATCTTCTTTAAGTCCATTACTGCGCTGTCTCCTTGGCGATCTTTTCCATCATGTCGCGGGACAATCCCACATTATCCATGATCTTAGATTTTGCTACAGGAGGCGGAGCAGTGGAAGCCATTTGTGACTCTTGTTTCCCCTCTTGTTTAGTTTGTCCTGTGGCATCATCCTTTTTCAAGTCTAGGTTTGTTACATCCGTAGCTTTCTGGTCGTTGCTCATAAGACGTGGGTCTGTGATCTTTCTTACGTCACGGAATCTAATCGCCTGATTTCCGACGTGAAGAATAGGTCCTTCGCTATTGTAGCTCACACCTGTGATCATACCGTCAAAGTCCGTCTTCAAGCTGATCTTCTTACCATCAGCTGTTTTTGCTTCTGCTTCGAATTTATACTCCCCTGCAGGAGCCGCAATACCTCTGTCATCCTCACCGTTCCAAGCGAGCTTGTTGTCACCCTTTTTAAGGCCCTTCAAGTTGTAAGCGCGCAGCACATTGCCCTCGGCATCTTTCACTTTCACTGCCACTTCAGAAGCGTCCATTGGCAAATTGAATTTGAAATCATGCTCTCGGTCATTGATACCACGAACTACTTTTGAAGAATCTCCTGCAACTGCTTTACCGATCAAGTTCAACGCTTGAAAATTTTCAGTCGGCTTTTGCGCGTTCTTCAACTCCTCAAGTGTCTTGTTCATGTTCTGCATTTGCTCGAGAGATGAGAAGTTCGCCAACTGCGCCGCCATCTCATGACTCTTCAAAGGATTTGTCGGATCTTGATTCTTCATTTGCGTCAACATCAGCTTAAAGAAAGCATCTTTATCAAGATTCGAGTTTCCAACAGCACGAGCTTTTTTAGCAGGATCAATCCAATTCGGATCAGAAAGCTTATTGGCCACCGCGCCAACACTGTCTTCACCAAGTTGTTTTTGATCAAAGGCACTCACATTATTGGTACCAGAGACACTCTCAGGCTTCACTGAAGTCGCCCCGAAAGCATTCACTCCCAATTTCGTACTCATGACCGTCATGCGTGTGTCTCCTTCTTTTTTCTTAAGCCACTAAGTTCAATCCGCTGCCTTTACCCTCTAGCGTTTTCACCTTGCGGCTAGACGTTTCAATCGGTTGCAAAGGATCTGCATTTTGACGTCGACCGTACCCTCTTAAGTTGGAACCTTCTTGCAAGTAAGCATCTCTGCGGCCTTGTGAACCAAAGTTCTCATTGAACTGGTTCCAGAACTGGCGCGCCTGATCTCTTTGTTGCATGTTCCCGTTGTTTAAGTTTGTTTGGTTTTGAGTTGCCGTGTCTGTTGACGGTCCACTCACAACGTCTACCTTTACATGATCTACTGAGAGCTTATGAGCAGCAAGACTGGTTTTCAGTTCAGCTAGACCAGACTCAATTGTCTTTTTGGCCTCTGGAGTATCCGCTGACATCTGAAGATTTACTTTTCCATCTTGCAACTGCACACGGAGATGAATCTTACCCATTCCTTCTGGGGTCATTTCCACCTTCACTTCGCCGCCACCCTTTTTCACCAGGTATTGAGCCTGATTCATCAAGGACTTCACTGTGGCCTCTTGTTGCGCCGGTGTAGGTCCTTGCTGTCCTGGGGCTGCCGCGACCGGCATGGCTTGATCCAACTTCAAAGCATCCAATTTCGGAGAAGAACTATGAAGTCCTTCCAAGCCCGTCATCGTCTGCTTAAAATCCGCAGCCTTTGCCGTCAGCTCACTTTGAGCTGCACCCTTCTCTGGGCTCATCGCCTTCTCCCCAAAGTTTTGGGAATAAGACATTTGAGACTGAGAATTCTGCTGAGAGAACTGCTGTTCCTGTGACATTTTTCCTGTCACCGTGGCGTTCTCAGCCATAGGCTTTCCGATCTGCTTGTTTTCACCAACAGGGGTTTCCATCGCAGGATCAAAATCCTCAAGACCAGGTACAGCTTCTGCAGACATCTCTGCAACGTCCCTAGACTGTTCTTGTGGAGCCGCCGCATGCTTCGCGGCCAAGGCCGCCAACAATTGAGGAGACAGGCTTTCGTTCATTTGACCTAACAAATGAGGCGGAAGCTCTGGCAACTCAGCTTGAGCCTGAGGGGCCTGAAATGTTGCGACTTCTGGTGCTGATTCGGCAAAAGAAGCTTCATCCATCATCATGCGTTGAGCGATGTCACCACTCATTTTATCAAAGCCTGTTACGGGAGTCTGTGTATTCGCTCCTGGATTCTTCATCCAGAACTGCTGATTGAGACGGTCCACAGAGGCACCGGCAGCACCTCTTCTATTCAAGGCCGCTTCACTTCGCAACTGCGCTTCATTCGGCGCCATGCCAAAAGAAGATGGCAACACTTTCTGTGCTGGCATCTCTGGGGCTTGCTCCAGATGTTTCAATTGCGTGAGAAGGCCTGCGTACATCGCTTGAGCTCGCTCGCTATCTGCTTCGCTGAGGCCCAATTGATCTACGACAGCTTCAGCTGTGTCATCAGGGGATAATATGAGCTGTTCGTCGTCGAGGTTTGCCATCGCATCCACGAGTCGCGTGGAAGGAATCTCGAATTCACTCTCGAAAGAGTCCATGAATTCTTTAATGGCTTGCTGTCTTGACGGAGCTCCCTTTCTTTCAGGGTTTATCCCACTTTGCTTGGTAACCGCTTTTTCCGGTCGGGCTTCCAGCTTCGAGGATCTGTCCTCTTGTCGCTCTGGCCTTGGTGATTCTTTTCTGGATATCTCTGGTCTTTCATTTTTCAGACCTTTTGAATCCTGGGAATCTTTCTTCGAAGACATTTTTTCTTCAAGAGCTTTCCCGAAAGAATCAGACCCGGAACCTTTGAAGCTCTTCTCCTGGTTTTTTCCCAGTGGAGACTTCAAATCGGTCACTCCCGCAATGGGGGGTCCGACTATATTTTGAATCAAACGCTTCCTCCTTCCTTGGAGAATTGGTTTATTTCGTTCTACTTCTAACGTCGTTTATAACCTGCGTACTTCTCAGAAAAGACCTGAGCTTTTTCAGGTTTTAACAAATTCATGATATCAGCAGCATTCTTCTTTTTCATACGCCCAAGTAATTCTACGGCCAAATCCTCGTCCATCGTCTCAAAGATTTTGGCGGCTTGCGGGGCTTTCATATTGGTATACATCTGTACCAAAGTATCGATTTTGCCTTCATCGGCCTTCACTCGATCATCCAGAACCGTCGAGATCTTGGATCTCATTTCCTCCAGCTCTTTCATGCGTTTCTCGAGTTCTACCTTTTGAACAGCCAACTCTGATTCCATGCGGTTGAGTTCTTCTTCACGGGCATCGAGTTCTTTTTTTCTGTCATTGAGTTTTGTCAAATGATCAATCTCTTCAGAGCTCATGTCTGAAGCTTTCTTTTCCACGGGTGCCGCAGCCACTTCTCTCGCAGGAGCAGCCGGCGCTGCCGCTGGAGCTTGATTCTGCGCCATTGCAGAACCCATCATGTTCACTTCAACACTGTGAATGATGCGATCGACTTGTTCATAGTTCTGAAATCCCCAAACGGCGGCACCCAATCCCACAGCAGAAAACATCACCATTTTCCAAGGGAATGAGGCTTTAGGTTTTTTACGTTTAGGTTTGATTCCCGCGCGACGACGCATTTGTTGTTCAATATCTTCTTCTGCAGAAAGATCCAAATTCAAACGTGGAGCTGTGGACTTCTTTTGAAACTTCACACTGCTGCCTTGATCAGCTGCTTGACGGGCATTCTTAAAAAACTGATCGTATCCATTTTTCATCTATGATTCCTTCACAGCTTTAAATCGCAGGATGCTCTGCTCATCCATGTCTTTTTGATCTTGGGCCAAGCGTTCGGCTTTATAGGCCTCAAACTTGTTTTCCCGCATCTTCTCCATAATTTTATAATCTAGAGCGGCTTGTCGCAAAATGTCTCTGCGTGCCTCGACCAATTTCTCTGCTTCAGCAACACGAAGCTTTTGATTTTCGATGCGAAGCTTTTGGCCTTTCAGAAATTCATGAATTTGACTGAGGGCTGGACCTTGGTGGCCCCCTTCCGAAGACAACATCCCCGCGCGAATTTGTGCGTCATGGACATCTTGTTCCATCTTCATGAGCTTTGCGACTTCTTCATTCAGGATTGTCACAACCTCCTGAAAGCCCTTCTGCGCAAGGCCTTCAACAACCTTGCGATGCTCGAGAACTTTCTGAAGAGGAAACTTAAACTTCATGGCAAAAACTCCATTAAAACGAACAAGCTAAACTCTAAAAAGACGAACTAAGCGCCAGCCAATATCTGTTGAAGCTGACGAAGAGTCTGAGTGAAATTAGAAGGGTCTTCCACACGCTGTTTCAAGAAGTCATTCACTCCATCAATAAGCTTAACAGCCTTATCGATTTTTGGATTTGAGCCGGCCTTATATGCACCAATATTAATTAAGTCCTCGGCGTCTTTATAAATCGCCAAAGTCTCTCTCAGCTTCTGAGCCAGTTTAACGTGTTCTGAAGAAGATACAGCTCGCATAACACGGCTCGCACTCTGCATAACATCAATAGCTGGAAAGTGTCCCTTTTGAGCCAATGCACGACTCAAAACGATATGTCCGTCCACGATAGAACGAACCGAATCCCCGATAGGATCATTCATATCATCACCCTCTACGAGAGTAGTATAGAAGCCCGTGATACTGCCTTCGCCCTCAAAAGATCCTGCACGCTCCAAAAGGCGCGGCAGAGTGGCAAATACGCTCGGCGTATAACCCTTTTGAGAAGGCGGCTCACCGGTGCTCAGACCGATTTCACGTTGAGCCATTGCAAAACGAGTCACTGAATCCATCATCAAAAGAACATTCTTTCCCGTGGAAGAGAAATACTCTGCAATGGCTGTGGCCACGTAAGCGCCACGCATACGCAACAGAGGACTTTGATCACTCGTCACGCACACCACAACAGATCTCTTCATGCCTTCCGGTCCGAGATCATGTTCGATAAATTCTCGAACCTCACGTCCCCGCTCTCCGATCATGGCAATCACGTTCACATCTGCATTGGTGTTTCGGGCCATCATGCCCAAAAGCACGGACTTACCCACGCCAGAACCCGCCATAATTGCGACACGCTGGCCGAGGCCCGCGGTTAATGCGCCATTAATAGCCCTGACTCCAACATCGATAGGTTCACGAATAGGTCGACGGGCCAAGGGATTGCGAACTTCACTGTAAAGAGGAACTTCGCGGAAATTTTCAACTTCACCGAGGCTGTCCAAGGGACGACCCAAGCCATCCACAACACGGCCTAGGAGCTCATCTCCAGCACGAACTGTGGCAATAGAGCGGGCCAAGGTGATTTTGGAACCCAAAGCCACACCACGCATGTCGTTCAAGCCCATCATCAAAACATGCTTGTCTTTAAAACCCACAACTTCCGCGAGGAAAGTCTTCTCGTTGCCGCTGGGATTGATTTGCACAATACTACCCACGCTAGCGCCCGGCAAATACCCCTTGATAAGCATGCCGTTCACTTCCGTCACTTTACCGCTGTCGCGGGTCAAGTGCGTAGAACTGATCACGTCGGAGTATTTGTCGAAATTGAGCTCTAACTCACTCATTAACTGGCAACCTTATTTTTTACCTTAGGCATATTCTCTGAGAGAACGGTCCACAGCTGCTGAATGCGTTGCTCAATGCGCGCATCCACTTCGCCGTAGTTGGTCTCTACAATACAACCACCCTCAGTCACATCAGGACTTGGTTCGAATTTGATTCGTTTGATGAATTCAAATTCACGGCCGGTTTCTTTTTTTAGTTCCTCAAGGAATTCGAATTGGTTTTGAGCCACACGCACTGTGATGTCTTCTTCGTCTTGAGCCAGGCCGACAGCGTCGCGCAAGATATCCACCATCGCAGGATTGTTGGTTTCCAATTCAGTTTTTGCAAGACGGGCTGCCATCTGGAAAGCCACTTGAATCAAATGACTTTCGTTGAAATTCGTCATGTCTTTTTTTAGATCTTTAATGCTGTTCAAAAGCTGATCCAAAGCGTTCATACGTTCTGCGATTTCCGCAGATACTTTATCGAAAGCCTCTTTACGGCCTTCTTCCAAACCCAACTGGTAAGCTTCTTGATAAGCTCCCTCTTGGATTTCTTTCAACTTTTCAAGAGCGGCCGCTTCGACCTTCTCTTCTTCATTACTTTGCTCAACCATATCCACACCGGTTTGGATGCGAATGGCTTCATTCATACGGAAGTCAGAACCACGCTTCTTTTCAGCGAGATAGTCCATAGCCTGTTCTGGAGTCCCCAAATCGAAGCGGACAGGTACGAAATCAAGAACCGTTTTATCGGCCATTTCTTTCGAAAGAACAGACTTTGCTTTCGGAGCATTAGACCATTGCATCTTCTGAACCACCTCTTGCGATCAAGATCTTACCTTCAGCTTCCAGGCGTCTTGCCGCATTCACGATTTCTTGCTGAGCACCCTCTACATCAGACAAACGTGAAGGTCCCATGTTCGAAAGATCTTCACGCAACATTTCGGCGGCACGGGCAGAAATGTTCTTGAAGACCTTCGAGCGGATTTCTTCGCTGGCTGTCTTGAGAGCCAACAAGAGTTTGTCGTTGGCCACCTCTTTGAGAAGAGCTTGAATACCGCGGTCGTCGATTTTGACGATATCGTCGAAAACGAACATGAGTTTTCTGATCTCTTCGGCCAAGAGAGGATCTTTTTCTTCCAAACGGGACATGATCGCCGTTTCTGTATTCTTGTCCATAACGTTGAGCATTTCGGCAACAGGATGAACACCACCCAGCGCAGCTTGCTCGACAGTTGCAGTATTCGACAACTGGTTCTTCAACACGCGGTCAATCTCAGCAATCAACTCAGGATCAACGTGCTCAAGATTCGCCATACGCAGAACAACTTCCGCTTGCAATGCCTCAGGAAGACGTTTCAGAACCTCACCCTTTTTCTCTGGCTCCAAGTGAGCCAAGATCACAGCGACAGTTTGCGGATGTTCATTCACCAAGAAGGTCGCCAATGATTTCGCATCGACCATCTCCAAAGATTCCAATGAACGTGAACCGCCTGAAGTGATATTCAAACCCCCGAGAATACCGCGGGCTCTTTCTTCACCCAAGGCATCCACGATAGTGTCTTTGGCAGAGATTGTTTCAGAAAAGATATAGTCTTCTGTTTCGGAAATCATTTCATAGAATTCTTCAAGCACACGCTTTGTCACGTGCACAGGAACAACGCGCAATTTGCTCATCTGGTTGATAAGCTTGCGGATGTCCGAGTCGTCCATACGACGAAGAAGGATCTTCACTGCATCACGTCCCAAGTAATTGATCAGGATCGCGGCTTTATCAAAGCCTTTAAGCTGCTCGTACTCAATATGATCGGCCTTATGAAGTTTCATTAGCCATCCTTCCTAACGAGCCACATACCAAAGGCATTGGCTGCTTTTTCTTCATCTCTGGTCATGCTGCTCAAGATGCGATCTTTGAGCAACTCACTCTCCGCTTTTTCAGGATCCAAAGATTCCTGCAGAACTGGAAGAGCCGTCGACATACCAGGCAATGTGTTATCCACGGATTGCAATTCTTCGAGTTCTTCAATAGTTCTTGGTAACATCTCATCCACCGAGTCTTGGAAGCTGTCGGTAATCCATTGCATGAATGGACGAACCACAATGAAGAAGAAAAGAGCCAAACTGAAACCCAAAAGCGCCCACTTGAATAATGCGTGGATCAACTTCTTACGCTCGAGAGTTGTCAGGATCTTTTCAGCTTCAGTAAAGTCTTCCGGTTGGAAAGCCATGTTTTCGATTTTAACACTATCACCACGAGCTGTATTAAAGCCGATGGCACTTTTCACGAGAGTTTCGTACTTACCCAGCTCTTCTGCCGAGCGAGGTTGATACTTCGTCTCTGTAGTTCCGTCGTCCTTCGTGATCAAAGTTGTTACACCATCAACCACAACGGCCACACTCACGCGCTCCAAATTTCCGGCCGCTTCGCGAATATTACGGACTGTCTTTGGAACTTCAAAGTTTGTTGTTTTGATTTCTTTTTTTACGTCTTGCTTAAAGCCCACTTGGCCTGCGTCTTCAGCGCCTGGCAAGTTGGCACGTGAACCCGGAACTCCAGCCGGATTGGTTCTTGAACCATCCAGAGATTCCTCTTCACTTTGCTGTGAACGGATGGCCGTTTTATCTGGATCAACCATTTCTTCTACTGAGGAAATGATGCGGTGATTGAGAGTCGCGTCTACTTTCGCTACGACTTTGGCATGACCAACCACTTTAGAAAGTATTTGCTCAATGCGGTTTTCGAGATCTCTTTCCACTTTGGCTTTGAGATCCATAATATCATTTGTTCCAGCAGTAGAACCTTCATTTTGACGAGTAAGAACTTTTCCTCTCTCATCCAAAACGGTTACTTTATCAGCGTCCATGCCTTCAACAGCATTGGCCACCAAATAACGGATACCACGAACTTGCTCAGAAGTGAGCTCTTTACCTTGATGAAGTTCAACAACTACAGAAGCCGATGCATGCCCACCTTCTTCAAGGAAAGTCTTTTTCGCAGGCAATGCTAAAATTACTTTAGACTGCTTCACCGCAGTCAAAGTGTTGATTGCTCTCATCAACTCGCCTTGCAAGGCTCTTTGATAATTGATTTTTTGAGCATAGGAATTCACACCAAAATCTTGCTTATCGAAGATCTCAAGGCCAATGCTGCCCATTTTTGGTGAGCCGATCTCAGACATCAAAGTCATTTGCGTCGAATGCAAAAGTTCTTTTGGAATGGCGATGGTTTTACCGTCATCGCGCAATTGGAATGGAACATTCTTCTCATTCAACTTTCCAACGATCATTGAAACCTGATCGGTTGGAATGTTCGTGAACAACGGAACATAGTCCTTGCCCGACGCCATGAACATCATGGTCACCAAGGCAACAACAGCAATGGCTGTTACAGCTACAACAGAAAGTCTTTTGGTTGGACCCAGGTTCTTAAAGAACTCACGGAACTGAATAACCAACCCACCAAAAATCTTGTTCAAAGCAACCCCTCCGCCTTAAGAACTAAACCTGCATCTTCATGATTTCTTGATACGCATCGATGATCTTATTTCTTACTTGCACCATCACTCTTAAAGCGATGTCTGCTTTTTCCGCAGCGATCATCACGTCTGCCACATTGTCGGTTTTGCCTGTAGCCAAAGCTTGCATGCCTTTGTCGGAGGATTTTTGTAGCTCATTCACGTTGCCCACAGCATCTTTCAAAGTGTCGGCGAAGCTCTTACCTGTACCGGTTGTCGAACTCGTTGATGAAGGTCCCTCGATAGACAATGATTTGGAATCCCTTGAGATTCCAGTGTCCAGAAACCTATTTGCATTTGATACAGTAAAACCCTCCATGGCTTCACCTCTTCCTTACTTAAAATTGTATTATAAGCGTTCCTAAAAATCTCAGTTTTTTGCCCAGGTCCAGGAAGGATTTGCCCTCTTATCTCCTTGGGGCGCAGCCTTCTTAAGCCCAAAGGGCTTAGCTCTTAAGTACCCGAGAAATTATCGGCCGATCTCCAGCGCACTCAGAGCCATATCCTTGGACGCCTGAATCGCTGTTACGTTGGCCTCATATCCTCGAGACGCCTGTATCATATTGGTCATCTCTTCCATCAAGTTGATGTTCGGATATGCGACATATCCCTCAGCATTCGCATCTGGATGATCCGGCTCATACTTCAACAACGGCGCCTTACGATCCGAGATAACATCAGAAACCTGGACCCTCTGGAAACTGCCATGGGGGTCTGTTGACGTGATGATCTCTCCAAAGTTTTTAGCATCTGGCATCGCCTCGAAAACCACGTCTTTACGACGGTAAGGACCGCCTTCCGGAGTTTGAGTCGTGTTGATGTTTGCGATATTGCTGGCAATGGTGTTCATACGCATTCTTTGCGCTGACATACCACTGGAGCTAATTCTCATCCCTGTTAAGAAATCTGCCATGAATTACTCCTACCGACCGTCATTGGCTGCGTATTTAAGCGCTGCCATTTTTTTGTTGATCAGCTGCAAAGCCGCTTTGTAAGTGATGGCGTTCTCTGAGAGAGCCGACATCTCTTTTTCGAGATCCACTGTATTGCCGTCATTGTTCACGGCACCTTCTGGATTTTCATAAATATCAGGACGAGTTTTCGTCACAGAAATACCGCCGACAGCATAGTGTTCTTTGCTGCTCGTGCTAAGACCATTGGCTCCGTCCATATCCAATGCTCTTGAAAGAGCATCTTCAAAATCGACCTTGCGAGCATGATATCCCGGAGTTTCCGCATTGGCGATGTTGGACGAAATCACGTTGTGACGGACTTGTCGCATCCCCAGAGAGGTCGCAAGCGCGTTTGTTGTTTTATCAAACAATCCACTGCTCATACTACACCTTCCTCTTTATACTCATTAAGCTTGTTTCTTAAAGTTCTGATACTAATGCCAAGCATTTGCGCAGCACGAGTGCGGTTCTGGGCCGTCAACTCCAAGGTCTGTAAAATAAGACGCTTCTCGACCTCAGAAAGGGACATACCAGCCGAGAAATCACCGCCAATATCTTCAGTCACTGCCTCAAATTGAATAGAATCGGGGCTGATAGCTGGACCCTTTGTAAGAATCACAGCCCTTTCCACCACATTCTCCAGTTCTCGGATGTTCCCAGGCCAGCTCCATGAAGTGATGCGCTCATAAGCATCTGCCGAAAAAGACAGACCGGATTTACCATGGATAATCTGAGAAACTTCCAAAATAAAATTCACCATGTTCATGAAATCCGCCTTGCGGTCTTCTAAGCGTGGCAATTCCATATTGATCACAGCCAACTTGTAAAACAAGTCCTGACGGAATTGCTCTTGCTTCACCAAAGGACGTAGGTCACGACGGCTGGTGGAAATAAAACGTGGTCTTTGCGCATCTTTTCTTTCAACGATCGTCAAAAGTTCCGTTTGCAAAGACGGAGAAGCGCAATCCAAATCTTCAATGATCAAAGTTCCGCCATCCAACTTAGAAAAATCAAATTGATGAGCATTTTTGCAATCTAAAACATAAAGCTTAGGAGAGCGGCTCTTTGTATAAATATAGCGCGCCAAGCTGGTTTTTCCTGTTCCGGTGTCACCAAAAATCAGGATGCTAGCTTGCGTAGATGCCAACTGAAGGCTCAAATGCTTGATCTCATGCATTTTTTGATCTTCAAGATGGAGAGCATCAAAATCAAAGTAAGACATTTATACCCCTATTTACTTTCTTCAGTCTCAGACATAGCTGGAATACGTTTGATATATTTCTTGTAGTCATCACGCCATTCGGAATTCTTGAGCTGTTCTTGCGCAAGATTTTTCCAAAACCCGCTACGTTCACCTTTCAAATCATTCCAAACGTCAGCGGCTTTTTGCACATCACCACGTTTGAAATAAATCTCACCTAACTTATAACGAATAGAAGACAAAGGACGTTTCTCCTCGTACTTCGACAACAGATTATCATAAGCCGTGATGGCTTTTTCCTTGTCGCCTTTGTTGAAATAGATATCGCCAATCATCTCGAGAGATTTTGCATGAATCACCGGAGATACTTTTCCAGAGTCCACCTGCAACTTATCAAGAGACTCCAAAGCTTGGATGGCCTCATCCGTTTTACTTTGTTTCAACTGAAGTTCCGCCAACTTCATATAAGGTTCGGCCACCAAATTCGGTTGGCCTTTCCAAGTTCTCAACAACTCTCCCAAATAGCGAATAGCGGAGTCCACGTCACCGCGTTTTTCCAGGAGCTTCACCGCGATATTCACGCGTTCGATCTGATCAACTTCACTCATTTTCTCGGGAGCTTTAATATTCTTCAGATAATCATAAGCCTGGTTGTACTTTTGCTCTTGAGAGTTGATCGCCGCCAAACGCAAATTCAAAACGTCTTCTGTGGGGATCGATTCAAACACAGACATTTCTTTTGCCGCTTGAGTTCCTCTCACTGCATAAGTGCGATTCAAAACATCACGATAATACTTTTCAGATTCTTTTGGAGCTCCGGCCATTTCAAAAGCACGGCCCACATTGAACTTCGTATCCAAACGCTTTGATCCCTTCAACCAGCTGTCGGAGTATTGGCTGTGGGTTTTCAACGCTTGAATGAAGTTTCCGGCTTCCACTTCCGATTGAAGTTTTTCATTGATGTTAGAAACAATACGTTTCGTCAACAATGGCACATCCACAGAGGTTGGATGTTCTTTATAATATTTAGACAATAAATCCACGGCCTTTTGGTACTCACCACGATGTGTGTATCCATCAGCCACCATCACTGTAGCGAATTGCTCAATATTCGGCAGATCAATTCTTTTTGCCAAAGACATAATTTCAGAAACGGCGTTGTTCACTTCCTTGGTTTTCATACCCCTCATGCGTGCACTCAACAAGCGCAAACGAGCCACGATGGCGCTTGGGTTTTCACCATAACGGAAGTAGGTTTCCAAATAAGCGCCCATAACGCGGGACTTATCTGCTCCCATGATCTCCAAAAGTTCTCCCAAACGAGTCATTGCAAAAGGAGCATGGGCACTAGTTGGGAACTTCTTCACGAAATCACGATAAACATCCATGCTCGGTCCATACTGCTTCAGACCGAAGAGCGACTCTGCTTGGTTGTAATAAGCATTTGGATAGAAACCTTGGCCCTCTGGGTATTTTTTGAGAGCGTCCTTATATTCTTCCACGGCTTTGCCATAGTTCTTCGCCCGAACAAAAACATCGCCACGACGATAAGCGGCTTCCACTTTAAGATCGCGGTTCGTGGAGTCTTTTTCAACTTGCGTGTACTGGGCAATGGCATCGTCCCATTTATTCAACTTCATATAAGTCAAACCCATGCCCAAACGAGCAAGGTCTTTGGATATGGAGGCCTTATTGTTGAAATTCTTATTATCAATGTGCTCATTGAAATAACGAAGGGCACCGAGGTTGTCGCCTCTCTCCATGGCCAAGAAGCCAATTTTCAGAGAAGTTCTCTCTGCCAAAGGTGAGTTTGGATATTTTTGAATGGCTTCTCTGTATTTTTGGATCGCCTTATCGTAATCGGCAGCTCCGCCTTTATCCTGCCACATCTTGTAATAGACATCAGCCGTCATAAAATCGATCACTTCGGAGTACTCAGATTTTGGATATTTATCTTTGAACCACTGCTCTGTTTTTAGATAAACGCCATATCTCTCTTTTTCAAAGAGAGTCAGAAGCAAGCGCGCTTGCTTATTTTCTTCTGTAGGCTTTGATGAAACTTCATAAATAGTCGGAGAGATTTTTAGTTTCTCCCAGTAACCCACCGGTATCTCCAACATTGGGAAGGGAATGTAGTAATTCTCTTTCGCACGGATGATGGCGTCTTCCTTGATTTCATAGTCTTTCATCGAGAAGCGGTCATAGCCTGGATCGCCACCATCAAAGATACCAGAGCGAACTTCTGCGGAAGCCGTGTTCACACCGTCTTGAGAGACAACCAAGGCATCCGTTGCCGCAGGCTTACGAGCTGTCTCAGTTTTAGCTTTTGACTCTGTTTTCACAACCTTAGGAGGAAGCGGTTTTATTTCCTCTTTCTTTGCAACAGCCTTCACATCTTTTTTCGATTTCATGGAAGGATTCACGTAAAAATCCAAAATCAAACGGGAAGGTTGGTCCGTGAGGTAATCAAAAGTATCGATCTCTTCACCTGATAAAGTGAAGCTAACCACATACTTACCATCTGGGCCCTTGCTGTCGACACCAACAGCAGTCACATATTCACTTTTGAAAGAAGAAAGGGCTTTCACAGTGGATTCATCCAAAGGATCCACTGTCATCTCGACGATAGTCTCGCCCTTTTTATCAATACGTTTTATATCATAGGTCCAATTTGTTCGGCCCATGAGTTCCAGATGAACAGTATCACCCTGATAATTGATGAAACCGTTCACCTTATTGGCCAACGCTGGTACTAGACTAAAGGTGAGGCATCCTGCCACCAGAATATTTCTTAAAGCGTTCACTCCTAGAACCCCTTTTCTCCACTTCTTTGCTTTTGCACATATGATGCCAGCCCTTTCAAAGGTCCATTGGCAAATCTGTTCAAGCTGGGCAAAAAGTTTCACAAATTTTCCGTCAGGCCTGACAAACTCATGACAGAGACTTAAGTCCTGATTCATTATAAATCGCTGAACTTTTTTTCTTCTGATTCCGATGAGATAGGCGTATGAAATTCAGAATCACCACGTGCATCTTAGCTTTACTTCTTAGTAGTTGTGTTTCCGTTAAACTCGGTGGCTCGAAAGTCACGTCCGCAAAGGATGTGAAGTTTGACGCACCTTCATCGCCGTACAAAGAAATCAAGGCTCCGAACTCGGACAAAGCCTGGATCAGCGGCAAAACGGGCAATACCATTTCCTATCTTTCTGAATGCGGCGGAACCCTCGATCTCAGCCTCACTCAAATCGAAAGCGATTCTCTGACTGTGATGAACAAGTTGGAGGTCCTCAAAGCGGAAGTGACTCAATTCAATGGCCGCGAAGCTCATAAAAGCATCGCTTCTGGAGAAGTTGATGGCGTTCCCGTGCAAATCTCCCTCGTGGTTTTTAAGAAGAACAATTGCAACTACACTTTGAGTTATGGTGGCGTTCAAAGGCAGTTCGCTGCGGAAGAACAGATTTTCAATCGATTTGTGGATAGCTTCAAGGCACCTTAATGAATAATATTTCTCTTCCCCTCACTAAGTTTCTGATCGAAACGCTCCACTTTCTCGGTGGTGTGGGGATTTTGACTCGTCAAATGATCAGAGAGCTTCTGCATGGTCGCTTCTATTGGAAGCTGCTCATTGAGCAGATCTATCAAGTGGGCTTGCGCTCTTTGCCCTTGATTGTGATCACAGCGGTCAGCATCGGGATGGTGATGTCCTTGCAGTTTGGTTTGGGACTTGAAAAGTTCGGCGGCAAACTTTATGTTCCAAAATTGCTAGCAGTGACGATCTTGCGTGAAATCGGACCGGTTTTCACAAGCTTGATGTTGGCAGCACGTATCGGCGCTGGTATTGCCAGTGAAATTGGCTCTATGGTGGTGACTCAACAGATCGATGCCATCCGCGCTTTGGGCACCTCCCCGATTAAAAAAATTGTTATTCCAAGAGTCTTGGCCTGCTTGATCACATTGCCGATCCTCGCTGCAATTGCCAACGTTGTTGGAAATCTGGGTGGTCTGGTAGTTGGTGCCAGCGAGCTCAATCTCGATCCTAACTTCTATCTTCTCAAAGTAATGACCACATCAAATATCGGAGACTACCTCTCGGGATTTGGTAAGACATTCTTCTTTGCACTCTTTATTTCCATTCCTTCTTGCTACTTGGGTTTGACCGTGAAGAACGGCACCAAAGAAGTAGGTATTGCCACGACCAAAGCGGTGGTGGTGTCTTCGATTTTAATTCTCATCGGTGACTTCTTCTTGTCGAAACTCTTCTGGATTGTGGAGAAGATGATATGAGCGATCAAAAGCAGAGCTTTATCGAAGTGATCGACTTCCACAAATCCTTTGGTGACAAAAAAGTTCATCAGGGCGTTTCTTTCTATGTCAAAAAAGGCGAATGCCTGGGTTTGATCGGTGGATCAGGAACGGGAAAGAGCGTACTCTTGAGAAGCTTGATTGGACTAGAAAAGCCAGACAGAGGACAAATCCTTATCAATGGCCAAGACATCGTGCCGTTTAAAGAACGCGAATTGAACGACATCCGTCGCAAAGTGGCCTATGCTTTTCAAGGTGGCGCTCTTTTCGACTCCATGACGGTTTATGAAAATCTGGCTTATCCCCTGCGCGAGCACTCAAAGCTCACCGAGCGTGAAATCGAAGAACAAATCAAAGCTCAGTTGACTGAATTTGGCTTGCCTGGCTCTGAAAAGCTTTATCCAGGAAATCTCTCTGGTGGTATGCAAAAGCGCGTGGGCTTAGCCCGTGCCATGATGATGCATCCTGAAGTGGTTCTCTATGATGAACCAACAGCGGGCCTTGATCCCTACAATACAAAACGCATTCAAGAGTCTATTCTCAGCCTCAAGTCCAAAGGTGTGACTTCTATCCTTGTGACTCACGACATGCCGACGGTGTATGCGGTGTGTGACAAGGTGGCCTTGCTCATGAATGGCAGAATCGAAGAACAATACACGATCGACAAGGTTCAGAACGAATCTTCAGGAATGATGGCTCAATTTATTAACGGAGAGACTGCTTAATGGAATCCCACTCATCTACAAATATTAAAGTCGGTATCTTTCTCGCCCTGGGTATTGTCGTTATCCTGGCTTCCATCTTTTTCTTAGGTGCAGACAAAGCCTTGTTCCGCTCTTATGTGCGCATTCATGCTCACTTTGAACAAGTGCAAGGTTTGGCTACTGGAAGTGTGGTCTCATTATCCGGTATCACTGTGGGTAACGTTGAGGATATCACGTTTATCCCAGAGAAAAATGCTCTCGATGTGAAAATGAAAATTGATACGAAGTTCGTAGATCGCATTCGCGAAGGCTCTCAAGTGGAAGTTCGGACTCAAGGCGCCTTGGGGGATAAATTCGTCTTTATCATTCCTGGAAGCCCAAGAAATGCCGCTGTGAAAGATGGCGATCTTTTAGAAGTAGCTCCAGCAACAGACTTGTTGGGCATCATTTCAGAACGTGGCGCAGAGACCTCAAAGATCTTTGATATCATCAACGAACTTCACAAGCTCACTCGTACACTCACTGATGGCAATAAACTGGGTATGATGATGAACAATCTCAACGAAGCCAGTGGTTATCTTGCAAGTTCTGGTAAAAAAGCAGATGTCTTGATGTCCAAGATGACTGAAGACAAGGGCTCTGAGAAACTTCGCGACTCTATTCAAAGATTGGATTCTATTCTTTCAAAGATCGACCGCGGCGAAGGCACCTTGGGCGCTTTGATCAACGATCCCACACTGCACAACCAATTGCGTTCAATGCTGGGTGGCTCGCCAAGAAAAAATCACATGAAGTCTCTCATCCGGACTTCTATCGAACAAGCCGAAGACTAGTCGTTGTCCTGATTCTCGGGAGCTATTTTGTGGATCATGTCGCGGAATCCCTCTTGATCTGAAGCGGGAACTTCGCGGCGATCCAGAGTGAACTTGATATATTTTACAAAGTTATTTTCGAATTTCTTGTTGATGGTGTCACGCATAGGATCCTTCATAAAGATCATCTGCTGCATCCACGTGGAGTTTCTCACCCAAACATACAATGTGCCGCGATTGAAGCCCACAGGCTCTGCATTTTTCGCAATGGTAGGGCCTACGACCTCTTCCCATTTCGCCCACAGTTTCCAACGCATAAATTGCTCGGACAATGGCGACTTGCCATTTTCGAAAAGACTCTGTAGTACTTCCGAGCCGGGCGCAAATTTTTTCTTGGGCTTGTTGAAAGAATCCATTTACAAAAAGGTCTATCACAAAGATGGCAAATTTCACTCAAAATCAAAAAATTACAGTCGTTGGAGCAGGCCTTGCCGGCTCAGAATGTGCTTTACAGCTAGCTGACATGGGATACCAGGTCATTCTCTTTGAAATGCGCGACAAAAACATGACTCCAGCCCATAAAACCAACAAGTTTGCTGAATTGGTGTGCTCGAATTCTTTCGGCAGCATGGGCGAACATTCCGCTCCTGGACAGCTTAAATGGGAAGCCAAAAAACTCAATTCGCATATTCTTTCAGCGGCCTTTGAGGCCCAAGTTCCCGCGGGACAAGCTCTCGGTATGGACCGCGAAATGTTCTCAGCTCTCGTGACTGAAAAAGTTAAAAATCATCCCAACATCGAAGTTCGCACAGACATCGTAAAATCCCTGAGCGATATTCCACGTCCTGCTGTGATCGCCACGGGTCCTCTGACTCAAGACGATCTTGCAGCAGACATGCAAAAACATTTCGGTGATGAGTTCTTGTATTTCTTTGATGCTATCGCCCCGATCATCGACACTGACTCCATCAACACCGAGATCGCGTGGAAAGCGGACCGCTATGGCAAGGGCACGGATGATTATTTCAACTGCCCGATGAACAAGGAAGAATACAACCGCTTCATCGAAGAAATTCAAAACGCCAAAAAAATCGAACCAAAACATTTCGAAACAACAAATTTCTTTGAAGGCTGTATGCCGATTGAAGTGATGGTGGATCGTGGCCCACAAACTCTGCGCTTCGGCCCAATGAAACCGATTGGCCTGGATGACCCAAGAACAGGCCGTTACCCATGGGCTGTGGTTCAATTGCGCCAAGACAACAAAGAAGGCACGGCTTACAACATGGTGGGTTTCCAAACTCGCATGGCCTATGCAGAACAAGTGCGTATCTTCCGCATGATCCCTGGTTTGGAAAACGCCGAGTTCTTAAAATTGGGAAGCATCCACAGAAATCTCTTCATCAATTCTCCAAAGAGATTGAATAAAGATCTCTCAAGCAAGAATGATCCATGGTTGTTCTTCGCGGGACAAATTACAGGTGTTGAAGGTTACTTCGAATCGACGTGTGTGGGTTTGATGGTGGCAAAGTTCATCAATCAAAAACTACAAGACCGCCCGTTCTCTCCACCACCAAGAGCGAGTGCCATGGGATCTTTGTTAGAAGCCATCACAGATCCAACCAGAGCAGATCACTTCCAACCGACAAATATCAATTTCAGTTTGATCCCGCCTCTTGAAGTGAAAGAGCGCGACAAAGAGATCCGCAAAAAGAAACAACTCGAAATCGCCCGCTCTGCTTTCGAGCAGTGGCAGGCTTAGTCAGCAAAAACAAAAAAGCCTCAGAATTTCCTCTGAGGCTTTTCAAAATCAAATTCAATTCATTTGTCAGATCACGAAACTAAACCAAGTCCGCTTCGCGTTTCATTTTCCAATCCAAAGTGGGAGCATCCACCGCCGGTTTAAAATGCTGACGGCAGCGAGCCTCATAAGAATCATGGGCTCCAACTAAAACAGTGCCATCACCACCCGCAGTTCTTTGAGTACGACTCGCTGGCGAACCACAAACAACACAAACCGCATGCTGCTTGGTCACGCTTTCAGCCACCGCCATCAAAGTAGGCATCGGCTCAAAAGGTTTCCCCTGCCAATCAGTATCCAAACCCGCAATGATCACACGAATCCCACGCTCCGCCAGATCTTGAACAACCTGAACCAGATTATGAGAAAAGAACTGCCCCTCATCAATACCAACAACCTTGGTCCCTGGTTTAAGAAGATCCCAAATCATTTCAGCATCTTCGATGGGAGTAGAATCAATCGTAGTTAAATCATGAGAGGTCACAGCCATCTCATTATAGCGTTTATCAATAACCGGCTTAAACACCTGGATCTGCAAGCGAGCGAACTCAGCCCGACGCAAACGGCGAATCAATTCCTCAGTTTTCCCAGAAAACATAGAACCAACAACAACTTCAATCCAACCACGAGCTTGAACATAAGAAAATTCAGACACTAAACCCCTCCAGTGTTGAAACCAGAAAACGATCTTCCAAAGCGAAAACCCTGTCATCCAAAATCCCACTAGTCTCACAGCGCATACATCAAAAATAAAACTTCTGCTCAATATCTAATCACTCGCGCAAACATACTAAGCCCCCATAGAAAACCACCTAAAAACTCTCAATCTCCTCTCCCTCTAATTTTGCTCTATATATAGAGGAACGCCTCCTCTCACTCCCAATCTCCATCCTCTATCTCCTGCAAAAAATCCCTCTATATATAAGAGGAAAACCCGTTCCTGATTTTGCTTATTGAAAGGGGGTTTTGGACTACCCTCCCGAAGTCGGCCTTTGCCGGCGCCACGATGGCGCGAACCCGCCAAAGGCGGGCGGCAACGAGCCCGGAAGGCGTGCCGACGAAGCGGTGGGTAGTCCAAAACCCCCTTTCAATAAGCAAAATCAGGCACCCAGCGTCAGGATCGCGAGCCATCCGAGGGTTTCCGACGCTACCCACTAACCCGCCCCCAAGCCTGAACTTTTTTCTGAAACGGTGCCCAAAATTTTACTAATCATGCCTTTCTTCACATTTTATACCAGCAACCGGGCGCATAATGCTTGCCCCTGCCCCTCACCCGGGCTACCTAGGCCACTCAGTTTGGAGACTATGAAAACTTTTTTAAGATTTAGACAGAAAATCGGAAGGGCGCTGCTGTTCGGCAGTTTGGCCTTCACAACCGTCGCAATGAACGGTTGTGATGCGATTTACTGGAACGAACATGAAAGTCTGCAAAAGGTTTCCGAGAAAGGTGAGATCGTCGTTCTCACCACACAAAGTCCTCTTATATATAGCAAGCCCAAATCCGGCGACCCCTTTGGGATTGATGCGGATCTCCTTCACAACTTTGCTTCGACCTACAATTTAAAACTCCGTTATGTGGTTCTTCCGGATGAGGCCTCGGTCCTCAGAGCCCTCAGCAAGGGCGAGGGAGATTTGGCCGCGGCAAGGTTAAGATCACCCGAGGAGAATTCGGGTTTCTTAAAAGGCCCGGCCTACGAAGAAACTCACTTGTCCCTTTATTGCGGCAAGAATCATCAAGTCCAAAACATCACAGATCTTAACGGCAAAAAGATCGCTCTTCTGAGCAAAGACAATTACAAGGGCTTAGCCCAACGCCTCATGCAGCTCGCACCAGACACTCAAGTGCAGGTCATTGACGACCAAAAAACCAGAGATCTCATTTCAGATTTAGCGAAACGAAAACATGATTGTGTCATCAGTGAAGACCTGAGTGGAAACTTTCATGTGAGATTCCACAAAAATATTGAGAAAGTTATTTCCATCACCAAGAATTATTCTTTGAGTTGGTTACTGACTCCCGACAACCAAGACCTCTTGTTGCTGATGCAAGCTTGGTATCAGCGGGCTTCTCGTGAAGACGAGATCATGAGAATTCTTGATCGCTATAAAACTTATTTAACAACTTTGGATTCTCGCGATTTGTCGAAATTTTTCAGAAGCATTCAACAAATTTTGCCGACCTATCGCAAAGCTTTTAAAGACTCTGCACGAGAGCATCGCCTGCCATGGCAATTGATTGCCTCCGTGGCTTATCAGGAATCTCATTGGAACCCAAAAGCTCGCAGCTTCACAGGCGTTCGCGGAATCATGCAGTTGACGACTGACACGGCTATTCACGTGGGCATCGACGACCGAACTGATCCTCAGCAGAGTATTTGGGGTGGCTCAAAGTATCTGCGCTATCTTTTGAACAAGATGCCGAATTCTTTGAATCCGAAAGACCGCTTAGCTCTGGCCCTGGCCGCTTACAACGTCGGTTATGCCCACTTGAAAGATGCTCAGAGGCTCGCCGAACGCTTGGGACGTAATCCAAATTCGTGGCACCACATGAGAGACATTTTACCTCTCCTGGCGGATCCAGATTATGCTGAATATCTGACCTACGGACCGGCACGTGGCTATGAGACTGTGGACTTTGTCGAACGAGTAAAGGCCTTTTATAATCTCATGACCGTTTCTGGTTAGACCTCTTTTAGTGTTTCATAACTGAAATTTGATTCATTCCGCAATCTCGCACAATATGCCAGAATGAGTCGTTTTATATCTGTGCTAAGTGTGGGCCTTTTTACCGGCTTCACATTTTTTTATGCCTTCATTCTTGCGCCAGCTTCAGAGCTTTTAGGATCTAAAAGTTACGGGGAATTTTTTATTTCTATTGTAACCCATGTCCGAAGCGGTGTTCGCGCCACCCAAGTTCTTATGTTTATTGCTGTAGTGGCCTGGCTCTGGAAACTAAGACACTCTTGGAAGAGTATCAATTTTGTCTGCGTGATCTTGGGTTTACTTTTGATCTGCCAAGGATTTGTTTTGGCAGTTCTCGGACATTACCGAGTGAATGATGAATTTCGATATTATCTAAGCACAGAAACTCTGCCCCCACACTGGAAAGATCTTCGCTTGGAATGGGGGCGCTTCATGCTGCTTCATTTGGCGACGAATGTCGTCGCCTTCATGATTCTGCTTATTCCACTGTTACGGACTTGGCGAGGTTACGAGGCTGATCAACATCATACCCCAAGCTACAAGCCAGATGATACGACATCAGCTGAAGTGGAATTACATTTAAAATTGCATTCACGGTCCAATGAGCCTTCGGCATCGCCAGATAAAACTCACTGATCGCTTTCAACTTTTCATTATCCCCAGTGCCGATAGAAATCACTTGTCCACCACGAGCACGGGCTTCTTCCAAATTGCTAATCGTCTTTTCATAAAGATGATCCGTTGGAGCCACCATCACGATAGCCATGCGCTCATCAATCAAGGCCAAAGGACCATGCTTCATTTCTCCAGCGGCGTACCCTTCCGCATGCATGTAAGCGAGCTCTTTCAATTTCAGAGCACCTTCCATCGCAATCGGGAAGCTTGTACCACGCCCAAGATACAAGAAGCCACGGAACTGTTTAAGAACGGTTGCGGCTTCTTCGAAGTATTTATCATAGGCCAAAACCCCTTCCATCTGACTTGGCACGGCCAAGAGAGACTTCACAAGTTCTTGCTCTTCGGACTCTTTCAGAACACCACGAGCGCGGCCCATAGCAATAGCCAAGCAATTCAAAACAGCCAAGCTGCTCGTGAATGCTTTTGTTGAAGCCACGCCAATCTCAGGACCTGAGTTCATATACAAGTGACCATGAGCTTCACGATCGATTGTCGAGTTGCGCACGTTACAAAGACTCAAAGTCGTTGCACCCAAGTCTTTCGCCATACGAATTGCAGCCAGGGTATCTGCAGTTTCTCCACTTTGAGAGATTGTCATCACCAGAGATTTTGCCGGGATCACAGGATTGCGGTAGCGGAACTCACTCGCGATATCCACTTCCACAGGAACTTTCGCCAGTTGTTCAATCAAATATTTTCCAACCATGCCGGCATAGCTACTGGTTCCGCAGGCGATAATAAAGACACGTTCGATGCCTTTGAAAACTTCTTGAGATTTCAACCAGTCCGCTTTTTGATCCAATTCTTCCAGCTGCTGAACAGACTTGGTTCCAAAACCCACTTTTTTCAAAGCGATAGAAAAGTTTTCTGGATTCACATGAGGTTCAATAGCTGAAGCTACCGCTCGAGGTTGCTCATAGATCTCTTTGAGCATGTAGTGAGAGTAACCTTGCTTCTCGACCATCTCAGGATTCCAGTTGAGCTCGACCACTTTCTTTTGAATAGGGAAACCATTGGCAGAGAAGAACTGAACTTCAGTGCCTTTGATGTTCGCCACTTCACGGTCTTCAAGATACACGAACTTTTTCGTGTACTGAATCAAAGCTTGCACGTCGCTGGCTACGAAAGTTTCTTTCTCGCCAATGCCCACAACCAATGGAGGACCGTCTTTGAAAGCGATCAAACGATCTGGCTCTTCTTCCCACATCACCAGAATTGAGAAAGCCCCACGGATTTTATCCAAAGTGTTTTGCACAGCTTTAAAAAGATCCTTTGTGGTTTCAATTTCGTTAGCGATCAAATGTGCTACCAGCTCGGAGTCTGTGTCTGAACTGATTTCGGCACCTTGACTGAGAAGTTCCTCGCGGATCTCCATATAGTTTTCAATGATGCCGTTGTGCACGAGGTTGATTCCGCGCACCTGATGAGGATGGGCATTTCTTTCAGACGGTTTCCCGTGAGTCGCCCAGCGTGTATGACCAATGCCGATGTGACCATCGAATTTCTCATTCACAAGTTTCTCTTCAAGGGCTTTCAGTTTACCCATAGCACGAATACGTTTTGTTTTGCCTTCGTTCAGAATGGCAATGCCGGCGCTGTCATACCCGCGGTATTCCAGCTTCTTAAGACCGCTGACGATAATATCTTTAGGATTTTGAGGACCTAAGTAACCAACGATTCCACACATAAATTCACCTATTCTTTCACTTCGACAGTTTCCGTTTCTGCCTCAGCGATTTTCACATAATTTTCTTTTACAAACTGTTTGCCACGGGCCACGGCCAAAGCGTTAGCCGGTACACTCTTGGTGATTGTTGAGCCCGAACCAATCACGGCATTGTCACCAATCTCCACTGGAGCGATAAATTGAGTATCGCTGCCAACAAAAACACCATTTCCAATTTTTGTTTTGTATTTCTTCTTATCCGCTGCATAGTTGCAAGTTATAGTTCCGCAACCCACATTCACGTTCTCGCCCACCTCAGCATCGCCGAGGTACGTTAGGTGACCTGCTTTTGATTTTTTGCCGAACTTCACTTTTTTCATCTCTACGAAGTTACCCACATGAGCTTCTTCAAAGATCTCCGTCTCAGGACGCAAACGCGCATAAGGTCCCGCAGAAACTTTATTGTGAAGACGAGCGCCCTCAAGATAGCTGCCTCCGCGAATTTGTACACTGTCCCCGATCTCAGAATCAGAGATAAAACAGTTAGACTCCACAACCGAAAACGAGCCAATGCGTGTGCGGCCGCGAATGAAGGTGTTCGGGTAGATCACAGAACCTGCGCCGATCTCTACAGATTCCTCGATATAAGCCGTGCGCGGATCAATCATCAAGACGCCATTTTCCATAAGACGCAAAGCTTTGCGCTTAAAGAGCAAACGAGTGGCCTTTGCCAGCTCCACCTGGGTATTCACGCCCACCGCCACTTTTGGAGTGGACTTGATGGCTTGAACTTTCAGTTTATCCGCGATGCAAAGAGAAATTAGATCCGTGATGTAAAACTCTTTCTTCGCATTGTGGTTTTGAATTTTTGGAAGGTACTCGGCAAGCACCTCGGCCTTCGCAATATAAATTCCTGTGTTAATTTCATTGATTTTCAATGTATCTGCAGAAGCATCCTTTGCTTCCACGATTGCCGCGAGGTCTCCCGCATGGCGAACAATACGGCCGAACTCTCCAGGTACTTTCACATTGGCGGTTACCACCGCCAAGTCACATTTTGTGTCACGGAAGATGCGCACGAACTCAGTGACATCACTGCCCTCGATCAAAGGATGGTCACCATTCATGATAACAACATCGCCTTCAAGAGTTTCAGGTTGAGCACAACGAACAGCGTGAGCCGTTCCCAATTGCTCTTCTTGAGCATAACATTTAGCACCCATAGGCTCGACCACAGAACGGACCAAGACTTGTCCATGCCCTACGATCACGCGAAGCTCAGTGGCTCCAGCTTGCTTTGAAGCTTGAATTACTTTTTCAACCATAGGGCGTCCAGCAACGGGATGAAGAACTTTAGGCAATGGGGATTTCATACGAGTTCCCTTGCCAGCCGCAAGCACAATCATCGTCAACTTTTTCGCTGTTTTCTCCGACATTCTACGCCATCCTTTATTGAGCTTTCCAACCCAGAAAAAATCAGGCTTAATCATCTCATGCAAGGAAAAATTTTTCATCAAGCTTCTTGGGCAAAAACGCATCTAGGGACGGCCATCGATCTGTATAAAAAATCACACAGGTTGAGTGACTTTTCAGAGCCGCCCATTCTCTTCGTTGGCGGCGTCCACGGTGACGAGCCTGAAGGTGTGCGTTTAGCTCAGGACTTCCTGAGTTGGCTCACTTCTGGAGAAGCTCTGCGTTCATCCACTCTGCGCCCGTGGATTCTCATTCCTTGCATCAATCCTGATGGTTTCAACAACAACCAACGAACCAACGGTCGTGGCGTTGATCTCAATCGCAATTTTCCTTGTCGCGACTGGAGCCCTGAATCGAAAGCTCCGAGATACTATCCTGGCCCTTCGCCCGGAAGCGAGCTAGAAACTCAGGCTTTGACAAAACTCATTGAGGACGAAAAGCCACAACTTATAGTACATTTTCATTCATGGGAGCCTTGCGTTGTCTACACCGGAGCACCTGGGAAAAAGGCTGCGGAAACCCTGGCCACAGGCACCGGATATGAGGCTCGTGAGGATATCGGTTATCCGACTCCCGGGAGCTTGGGCCAGTACGGTTGGTTGGAAAAACAGATCCCCGTCGTCTGCATTGAAGAGCAAGAACATATTGATTTGAATTTGGTGTGGCCGCATTTCAAAAACGGGTTAGAATTACTTATGACGGGAAAAGGTCTTTGATGTCTGACATAAAAGTAATCGCTTTCGATCTTGATGACACGCTCTTGGACACCTCGGCGCTTCTGGTGCCACTGGCGTCTCAGCGTGCTTGCGAAGCAATGATCGCAGCCGGAGTCAATTGTACACTTGAACAGTGCATGAAAGACCGTCACAGCTTAGCTTCTTCCCAATCCCATACAGAAATTTTCACATCCATTGCAAATAGGTATGGAACCAATCAGAACGGTAAAGCCATTCATGATGCCTTGGAGCAGTTTTACAATCCGGAAATCCCCATGGCCCTGCCTCTCTTGGCCGGCGCTATTGAAAATCTGCAAGAGCTCAAGAGAAAGTATAAGCTTTATCTTGTGACTATGGGTGTTCCCGATGCTCAAAAAAGAAAAGTCATGGCTCTTAATATCGAGCAACTCTTCAACGGCATCTATATTCTCAATGGCTTCATTGGAGAAAAAAAAGAAGATGCCTTCAAAGACATCATTGAGAGAGAAAAAATTCAACCTCATCAATTGTTGAGCATTGGCAATCGTCTCTCGAGTGAGATCCGCGATGCCAAACGCTGCGGCAGTCGCACCTGTTATTTTGCCCATGGTGAACACGTGGGTGAGATTCCGCAATTTCCTGAAGACAATCCTGACTTCACCATCGCCAATCACAAGGAACTGATTCCTACATGCGCTCTTTAAAGGCGAGTTTCCTCCTCATTGGACCCTGGGAAGAACGCCTGGAAGAGTTGGGCGCCCATTTGGCTCATGATTTGAGCCAGGCTCGCACGTGGGTGCAGGAGTCTATTTACGACGTGGTGGCTTTGTCTATCACTTCTATTTTGGGAAAGAAATTCGGCGAATTCTATGAGGAAGTAAAGAAGGTTCATCCTGCCACTCAATTCATTGCCGTGGTTCCCAAAGATTTTCCCGCAGATCAATTGTCGGCCTTGCATGAGCAGTTTTCTTTCTTTCGTATTATCGGGAGCACTCAAGAGAGTGAACTTGAAAATCACTTATTTGCAGCCCTTGAAGAAGCCAATCAACGAAAGCAAGACGAAAATCTTGCCCTCCTGATCCGCGAGCAAGCCGACAAACTTCAACGCTTGCAGGTGGAACTCGAAGAACGTGTACAAAAGAGAACGAAGTTTCTTACAGAAGCTCGTCGCAAATTGTTTCTCACCAATTCTCGCATTGAAGGCTTCAAGCGCGCCTTAATGGCTGTGCATAAAGCCAGTTCCGTGACCGAAATCGAGCAGTACTTAAATGAGTCTTTGGCCTCTTCAGTGCAAACCTCTTGGATTCGTATCTTCTTTCATCCTCAAGATGAGCTGTTCGCCAAACAGGTCAAGGCTCAGTTGAATTTCACTCAGTTGCAAATTCCCCTTTTTCGCCATCATGAAAGAGTGGGTTCTATTTTCTTTTTGCGGGCTCCTGAACATCCGTTCAGCCGAGAAGAGAGTGATTTCCTCACTCGTGTTGGTGAAGCTGTGGCCTTGGCCCTGGATCGCATTCAAAAACTGAAAGAGTCTGAGTCTCTCAAAGAACAATGGGAAGCCACCTTCAACTCGATGTCGGATCCTGTGGTTTTAATTGACGCGAACTATGACATTATCCAATGGAATAAAGCTTTGAATGAACGCTTGAAAGAGCAAGAGCGGAATGCTCCTTCTCGCAAGTGTTATCAAATTCTTTATCACCGCACAGAGCCTTGCCCTGGCTGTCAGCGTGGATCTAATTTCCGCGTGCAGAGCAAAGGCAGTGCTCAAAGAACTTATGATGTCTTTAGCCAGAGCCTCACCTTGGAAGCGGATCAGCCGCCGGTCTTCGTGAATCTTTATCACGACATCACTCAGCAGCTTAAAATGGAAAGACAGATTCTTGAATCTGCGAAGCTTGCAGAACTTGGAACTATCGGATCGAGCATCGCCCATGAGTTGAACAATCCCCTCGGCGGAATTTTGTCGTTCACTCAACTTATAAAAATGGATATGAAGCCCGACAATCCGCTCTATCCCGACATTCTAGAAATGGAAGCGGGCGTTCAACGCTGCAAAGAGATCGTGCAAAATCTTTTGGGCTTCACGCGAAATCCAAATGCCGATCAAGAAGGTGACATCAATCTTCAAGAGGTTGCACAGCGTGCTTTGAAAATTGTCGAGCTGCAAACAAAGTCTTTAGGCATTGATGTGAAATTGCATGTCCCTGGTTCAGATGTGTTTATCCGTGGGCATTTCAATCTTTTGGCTCAAGCTTTGAAGAATGTCCTGCAAAATGCGATTGATCATATAATGGATAAAACCCGCCAGCAGAAGGGATTCCGAGGACTTCTCGATATCGAGATTTCTGCTGATGGCGAATCTGCTTATTTAATCATCAAGGACAACGGGACCATCGAAAAAAATTCGAGTGTTCCCATAGGCTTAGGTGTTCCGGTGGCTTCACAGATCCTTCGCGATCATGAGGCGGAGCTCGAATTTTCAAGTCTCCTAGACCCCGGAAACCTGGCAAAAATTTCCTTCTCTCGTCTAGTTTTAAGGTCCTGAAAGCCTTTCCCAGTGCGGATTTTTTGACAGTCCCGTCAAAAACACCTTATCCTAAATAAAGGAAAAGAACCCACCATGGAAGGAAGGTTCATGCGCAGTCAAAGAGTTCTCATATTGGATGACGAGTCGTCTCTCCGCACAGCACTTTTCCGCGTGCTTGACCGTAAAGGTCTAAATGTAATTACCGCTAATAAAATCGAAGAAGCCAAAGTGCTTTGCCAAGGTGACACACCTGTTGATTTGGCAATCGTTGATCTGAATTTGCCAGATGGTGACGGCATTGAGTTCATGACTCATTTGAAGTCCATGCATCCTGCAACTGAAGTGATCATTCTCACAGGCCACGCCACTATTGAGTCCGCTATTCGCGCCACCCAAAAAGGGGCCTTCCACTTCGTAACGAAACCTTTTAATCTTGAGGAGCTGATGAGCTTGATTGAAAAAGCTCTGACTCAAAAAAAGTTGCTTCAAGAGAATCAACAACTTCGCTCTGAGCTGAACAAGAAATATAAATTCGACCAAATCATCGGAACCAGCGAACAAATTCAAAACGTTTTGCGTTTGATTGAACGCGTGGCTGAATCTGATTCGACGATCCTAGTAACTGGAGAGTCTGGAACAGGGAAAGAATTGATCGCTCGTGCGATTCACTACAACTCCCCTCGCGCCCAAGGTCCTTTTGTTCCTATCAATTGTGGCGCTATCCCTTCTGAGCTTTTAGAGAGTGAACTTTTTGGTCATATGAAAGGGGCTTTCACAGGCGCTATCGCCAACCGTGTAGGTCGTTTTGAATTGGCTGATGGTGGAACGATCTTCTTGGATGAGATCGGAGATCTCGAGCCGTCTCTTCAAGTTAAAATCCTTCGCGCTTTGCAAGAACGCAGCTTTGAACCTGTAGGTTCAACGAAAACTATTCAAGTGAATGTGCGCGTGATCGCTGCAACGAACATCAATCTGGAAGAAGCTGTGGAAAACGGCAAGTTCCGTGAAGATTTATTCTATCGTTTGAATGTGATCCCTTTGGTGGTTCCCGCTTTGCGCGAGAGAAAAGCCGATATCCCTCTGCTTTTGAATCACTTCACGACTATTTTCAATAAAGGTCGTGAAAAAGGTCTAACTGGAATGGGCACTGAGGCTTTGGAAGCTTTGATGAACTATCCTTGGCCTGGAAACATTCGTGAACTTGAGAATTTGGTAGAACGCTTGAGTATCCTTAAAGGTTACGGCCAAGTGGAGCTGGCAGATCTTCCTCCTAAATACCGTTCCAGTCGTACAGCGGCTACGGAAATCGGCGCGGTGGACATTCCAGATAACGGCATGGACTTCAATACGGCCGTAGATGCCTATGAGAACGCTTTGATCTTACGAGCTCTAGAGAAAACAGGTTGGAATCGCAATCAAGCCGCTTCCCTTCTGCGTTTGAACAGAACGACATTGGTCGAGAAGATTAAGAAAAAAGGTCTTACTCCTCCGAATGAAATGCCCGTTTAAATTTAAAGATACTAAAAAGCAAAAGGGACTGAGAAATCAGTCCCTTTTTTTATTACTTCAATTTGAAAGCCGTGTTTCGAGTAAGAATGTAGAGATAAGTTCCACCAAACTCTTCTCCCCCACCACGGCAAATACGCATGTCTTCATCTACATAAACATTGGCGAGAAATCCTTTTTTTCCAATGGGACTTGTTCCCGGTGTTTGTGGATTTCCATCGTAGGCTCCCACTTCAGCCCTCATAGCCAGGGTGTTCACATCTGTTCCCGGTGCCACCCAACCTGGATCGAAAACGGCTTTCGTGAATTCAATTTTTAGAGAGTCCGCTTCAACATCAAATTTGCCTCTTAAAAATCCCATGGTCATGATGTCGCGCACTTTATTTTTAGCTACATTCCAATAATACTTATCGGGAAACACCACTTGGAACACATCTGCAGCCAAGGGCCCCATACCGGGAGGACCGCCGGGACCATCCGCCCACACCTGCTGCCAAGCTCCCACCACATCAACAAATTTTTCGGCTTCTGTGCGAGCCGGCACTAAAGCGACAAGTTGATCCACCAAGGGATCCAACTGAGCCCGCACAGCAGGATCATTGTCGTCAGAGTCATACTCCCCTTGCGCCGCAGAAGCGATCTGAAGAATTTGTGTCTTTAAATCTTCCACCGCATCTTTTTTATTGGGATCAGCCCAAGAGTTTCCCGACATTAATGAGACCATTAACAGAGAGTAAAGCAGCGTCTTCATTCAAACCTCCTTGAAAATTCAGAGGTTCACTTTATGTGGGATAGACATCCGGGGGTACTTGAAGATGTATGTAACTTCTCAGAAACAGATCATGTCAATTCACAATTGATCTTCTCAAGGCCAACAACAAAGCGTCCGATCTTCCAGCCTCCGGACCTCGCTCCCCATCCTATTGGTCCTCGTATGCCTCGCCAAATTGCAGCCAAGTTATTTTCATAAACTGATCCACGAGAGTGGCGGTGAACCATCTCCTAAATCTTTGGTTTCCCGAGCTGGATGCTCGGGAAAGGGGGCTTGGGATCTCCCAATTGTCAGGATGCTCACGCCACGATCAAGCGACGATCTCCTTAAGTACCACCACACTAAAGGATCAATTCCTTATTTTCAGGAGGACCAATGGAATATTTTATAAATCCTATTGATTATGTCCCTTTTATGGGACATTCTGTAATGGAGCCAGGATGACCCACTTAATAAAAAATGTTCTTATACACAAAGCGGCTCGCAAAGTGATTTTAGAGTGGCCGGAGTCCATCAGAAAAGATCTGGGAAGCTTACTTACAGTTCTGCAAAAAGGTCACAACCTCGGTTATCCCGACGTTGATTCAATGTCTTCCGTGGCCCCTGGTTGTTTGGAACTTAGATTAAAAGGACCTGACGGAATCTATCGTGCTTTTTATGTTGTGAAGTCCGAGTTTGGAATTTTGGTGTTTCATTGCTTTCAAAAGAAGACCCAAGTAACTCCACACAAAGAAATAGAGACGGCTAAAAAGCGACTTAGAAAATTCTTGGAGGAGCTAAAAGATGAAAAAGACTAAAGCGAAAAAGAAATCCTACATCAAAACCAGCAACCTCAAAGAGATCGCCGAAGCGCTTGGAATTCACTCTCCTATTGATCAGGCTCTTCTTGAATACAAGGCCGATCTTTCAGTTCTTGCAGTGCAAGTCATCAAAGACTCTGGTCTCTCCGTAAACCAACTTGTGGAACGTTCTGGAGTGGCCCGATCAAAAGTATCTGCCATTAAAAACGGAGCTCTTGCAAACATGTCTTCTGACCTTTTTATTAAAGTCATCCTTGCCTGTGGCGCAAGACTGCAACTGAAGCTGGCAAGCTAGATCGATGTAACGAGAACCTCAGAGGTTTCTGAGGTTCTTGAATCTATTTTCTAAAGAGATGAAGCATTTCAAACAAAGCATCCACACCCGCCATGGATGTGATGTCACCATGGTCGTAGGCTGGACAGATTTCAACGACGTCTCCACCCACAAGATTTGGAATAGAGAAGGCTCTGAAAATGCGTTGCACTTCATAGGTCGTTAATCCACCGGGCACCGGAGTTCCTGTTCCCGGAGCAAAGGCAGGATCCAAATTGTCGATGTCATAGCTGATATACGTCGGCGTCGCATCGAAAGTCGGAAGTGTTTTTAAGAATTCATTCAAAGGCTTTTCGCGGATTTCGTCTACTGTGATCACACGAATGCCGTGTTTCTTCACGAAATCCAAATCGTCTCCGCCAGCCAAAGGCCCGCGAATACCGATTTGCACCATTTTCTTAGGATCAACCAATCCTTCTTCAATAGCATGACGAGCAAAGGCCCCGTGATGGTACTCACAGCCCCAGGCCGCTGGATAGGTGTCCAAGTGGGCATCGAAGTGAATGAAGGCCAAAGGCTTTCCGTGTTTCTTTCTTAAAGCTCTCAAGGTTGGTAGCGTCGTTGAGTGATCTCCGCCCACGGCAAGAAAGCGTTTGTTCAGATTCAAAAGATCCGTGACGAACTTTTCAATGCGCTCGTAGGTTTGCGCTTGATCAATTGGCACAGTCGGGCAATCGCCAATATCCGCGACTTTCAATTTCTCAAAAAAGTTTTCCGCACGAGTCATGTGAAAACCACGACCCAGACTTGAAAGCTCTCTCACCTTCGAGGGCGCAAAGCGCGCACCTGGTCGGTACGACACACCACCGTCATAGGGTATGCCAAAGAGACCGATTTGATAATCTTGGTCCACCGGCACATGAGGGAGTCGGAAGAAGGTTTTTATAGCCCCAAAACGAGGAAATTCGCGTCCGCTAATAGGTTTGTATTCCATGACTGTATTATCCGCCAAAAAGCCATTGGAAACAAAAAGAATCTCGGGTAAATTCCCGCCCAAGATGTCATTGAACTTGAAAAACGATCATAAACTCCTGGCCCAATGGTATAAGAAAAACAAGCGCGCACTCCCTTGGAGAGCCAGCAAGGACCCTTATCGCATTTGGCTCTCTGAAGTGATGCTGCAACAAACAACTGTTGTGGCTGTTATTCCCTACTTTGAAAAGTTCGTGACTCTCTTCCCACGCGTCGAAGACCTTGCCGCAGCACCAGAAAACGAAGTCATGGAGGCTTGGGCTGGACTGGGCTATTACTCTCGAGCTCGCAATCTTCACAAAGCCGCCAAAGCTCTCGCAGAACATGGCTTTCCAAAAACGGCAGCAGAGCTCTTAGAGCTTCCTGGATTTGGTCCTTACACGTCCCGCGCTGTGGCTAGTATCGCCTTTGGTGAAAAAGTCGGCGTTCTTGATGGCAATGTGATCCGCGTTCTTTCACGCCGTTATGGTTTGAAGCTGGAATGGTGGAACAGTAAAGGCCGACAAGAACTTCAAGGCCTCTCTGATGAGTTGTCTTTGCTCGGCGAACCTGATGTTATCAATCAAGGATTGATGGAATTGGGCGCCACTGTCTGCACTCCCAAAAAAGTTCTTTGCTTGATGTGTCCGTGGGCATCATCTTGCGTTTCCCATGACAAAAACCTTGTGGACAAATTGCCTTTACAAAAACCTCGCAAAAAATCCGAGACCTGGGTCTGGAAACCTTTGGTCAGTATTAAAAATAATCAAGTGGCTCTGATCAAGAATGACTACGCTCCCTTCTTGAAAGGACAGATGATTTTCCCTGGGGAAATTTCTTTCGAAAAAAACAAGCCCAAAGCCTATAATGCCAAACACAATATTACCCATCATGATATCTTTATTCAGATCACCGAGAAAAAATCTCTCTCTGGAAAAAATTTGGAATGGGTGAATATTAAAGAACTTAAGAAGATCAATCCGTCTTCTTTGCTTCAGAAGGTATTGCAGAAGGTTCAGGGATGAATGTAAAACAACTTATGATGATGGTGAGCTGCGGAACATTGATGTTCTCGTGCTCACATACCAGCGTGACTAAAAATATTCTCAGTTCTGATTTCTTGGCAGCCCAAGGATCAAAGCAATTAACATTCTTGGGTGACAACGAACGTCCTCGTTTTTCTCCTGATGGAGAGCGCTTGATTTTCAGTCGTTCTCGCAATGGCCACAAGCAATCCCAAGTCTACGAATTGAATTGGAAGAAAAATATCGAACGTCGTGTGACTTATTCTGATGGTGACTCTTTTGATCCGACTTACTTGAACGATGATGAGATCATCTATGCCTCCACCACTGATGAGATCAAAGAGAGCCCGATCCTCAACCGAAATTTCGACAAAGACAATCCACCTTCAGACCTCTACATGAGCGATCTTTATGGCACGAATATCATTCGCATGACTCGTCAGCCAGGATACGATGCTGAAGCTTTCTATGTGGATATTCCCAAAAGACCTTTTATCATCTTCTCTTCCAATCGCGGAGAAATCCGCGGTCTGTATCGCATGGACTTCAAAACAACTCAGACTAATTTTCTCAATGTAGAAAAAGGCAAGAGCAAGAGATCTCCTGCAGTGACGCCCAACCACAAGCAGCTGGCTTGGATCGAAACTGATTTAAAGAGCAGTGAGCAAAAAATTGTTCTCGCAAGTATTGGTGGAAAAAATCCCCAAATTCTTAAAGAGAACGAGGGTGCTTATCGCGATCTCTCTTTCGGGCCAGAAATGCCAGCCAAACTGTATTACAGTATTGTACGAAAAGGCGATTCAAAGTCCCAATTGGAGGTCTACGATGTGGAGCAAAAATGCACCCGCGTGATTTTCAAAGGCTCAGACTCATTGTATTCGCCGACAGTCTCTGTAAAAGGCAAGCTGGCCTTTGCCCGCCAATTTCAGGATAAAAAACAAATTTACATTGCAGATATTCCAGCCGATTTAGGCTCTTGCCTCGAAGCTTCGGTTCCCGCTAAACTAGAGAAGTGAAACAATTAGGTCTTTCTCTTTTCATTTCGAGTCTCTGGATCTGTGGTGCTCAAGCAGCGCCTCATCCAGCCACGAGCACTTCGGCCCTCACGGCGCCTGAGAAAGGCCTTTATTTCGCTCATAAAGGCTTCACCCTGAAGACAGAAGGCACCACTTGGGTTCCTGTGAACTCGACAGAAAGCGTTCTGGATACCGTGAAGCTAGGCCCTGCAGGCACAACATCACAAGCCTCACTTTCTGTTCGCACAGACAAGCTCTCTAAAAATGCAGATTTGGATTTATACACACGCAAATGGATGCGAGACTATCCGAGCTATGGCTTTGAAGTCTTGGCCACCAAGCATCTTACGCTGAATGGCAGCCCTGCGCTTTTGGTGGATATGCTTTCTCGTTCGAAAAACAAACAGATCCGCCAAGTGATTTTGAAGCGTGATGACCAAGTGGCCATCATGACTTGCATGGATGTTCGCGAAAGCTTCGATAAAGCCCTCGCTCAATGCAATCAAATCATCAAATCTTTTTCTTGGAATTCGCCGTCAACGACAAAAGCAACGACTCCTTAAGGTTGGTGCTCGTCGCTCACTTCTGTAGAAACATCAAAACCACGGTCGTGGGATTCTTTTTCTAACCAACGTTTAACAAAAGCCATTTCTGATTCTGTCAGCACGGGGATACCGCTGGATACTGGTGGCATCTGCCCCTTACCTCGGCGAAGAGCCCGTTGATAGATCTTACTTTGCTCCGGGAACGGCGTCAGGAGACCTTTCGCTTCGATGGACTCAATGGTTTCCAGATTGGTTTTGCCCTTAGACTTGATCTCTTGATGGCACTCCAAACATTTGAAGGCAAAAATCTGGGCCTTCACGTTGGCAAAGCTCGGCTCCAATGTCGAAAGATCCACAGGCTTAGCCACGGGTGCTTTTTGGTACTGACTGCACTTCGCCAATTGAGAAACTTTTTGATTCGACTTGCGGGACACAATCTGATCATCAATCCAAGTTTCCAAAATCTGAGTTTCACAAGGAGTCAGAGCTTTCATTCCTGAACTTTTGGGAGGCATCGTGCCCTTATTAACGGCGTTCAAAATACTTTCTCGAGCCTGAACCACAACAGCCGGATCACGAAGATCCAGTTTACCACCGGCATGACAACGAACACATGAACTCAAAGAGGTTTGTTGAACAGTCTTAAAATTAAGAGCGGCATCTTGAAAATTGAAACCCGGAATATCTCCCGACCCCGTGATTCTGAGATCATCAAAAGGCACCGAACAAGCGGCCAAGGAGAACAAAAAGGAAAGGGATAAAAGAAGTCTCGTTTTCATAAGTTCGAGAATCTAGCACAACCCCCCTGCGCTTTGGAAGGAAGTCCTTCTCTCAGAAAAGCTTTCAAGGCTTGGCCACACTTTTGACAGAGGGGAAATAAAAAAGAGACCGCAATGAAGCCAGTCTCTTTTTAATTGGTTTAGAAGGAAAAGACTAATTAGCTCTTCTTAGGAACTTTGGACTCATCCACTGTGATTTCGATTTCAACACGGCGGTTTTTTGAGTAAGCCTCTTTATTTTTCGCAGCGTCCACCGGATCAGCAGAACCCATTCCTACAGAAGTCACTGTAGCCCCTGGAATCCCAGCAGCCACCAATTGTGCTTGAACGGCCTTTGCGCGTTTTTCAGACAATGGCACATTCACTTTGTCACTGCCTGTGCTGTCTGTGTAACCCTTAATCGTCAAAACATTCTCTGGGTACTTCTTCATGATTGCAGCCAATTCATTGATATTGGCTTTTGCAGCAGGTTTCAATTCTGCCTTGCCCGTATCAAATAAAATGTCGCTCTTCAATTTCGTGATAAGACCTTGCTCAGTTCTTTTTGTCTCAGCAATTTTCTCAAGTTCTTTGGCTTGTTTGTCCATGCGATGACCAACAGCTCCACCAAGACCTGCACCCAAAGCCGCACCGATCAGAGCGCCTTCATTGCGTTTTCCAGTTTGATGACCAATCACCGCTCCAGCCAATGCGCCGATACCTGCTCCGAGGCCGGCTCCTTTGGCTGCGTTGGGATTGTCTTGAGTTGTTTGGCAAGCGCTCAACATCATTGCCGCAGCCATGCCTGTAAGAATCATTTTTTTCATTTGCCCATCTCCTTACGATGATAAGTCCCAAATCCTTGGGACTTTTTAATCTATAGCAAAATACTATAAGGCAAATTTTAAAAAGATGAGCGAAAAGAGATGACACTAGGCCTCCCGGTTTATGGAAGGCCCTGATCTTTAAGTCTGAGATCGCAAGTACTTCGCCATAGGTACGGCAAAATAGGTAAAAATCACGTCCGCACCAGCACGTCTCATAGAATAAAGACTTTCGACCATGGCTTTAGTCTCGTCAATCATGCCCGCTTGAGCCGCCGCTTTGATCATGGCGTACTCGCCACTCACGTTATAAGCCGCCACCGGCACATTCACGTGGGCTTTGATTTTTGCGATGATATCGAGATAACTCAAAGCCGGCTTCACCATGACGATGTCGGCACCTTCTTCGATATCCAATTCCACTTCGCGCAAAGCCTCAATGGAATTGCGATAATCCATTTGATAAGTTTTTTTATCGCCGAACTTTGGAGCTGAATCGAGAGCTTCGCGGAAAGGACCATAAAAACTCGAGGCATATTTTGCGGAGTAAGCCAAAATGCCCACATCCGTAAAACCTTCTTGATCAAGGGCTTTGCGAATTGCACCCACACGGCCATCCATCATGTCCGAGGGAGCCACCATATCAGCGCCAGCGCGAGCTTGAGCCACGGCCATTTTTGCGAGAATCTCCACGGTTTGGTCATTGATGATTTGACCATCACGAACCACCCCATCATGACCATCAGAAGAGTAAGGATCCAAAGCGATATCGGTTATCAATGTCACGTCAGGAACCTGATCTTTAATCATCTTGAGAGTGGTTTGCAGTAAGCCCCCTGGGTTGAGAGACTCCTTACCAAAAGGGTCCTTCAGCTTGTCATCCAAGGCAGGAAAGAAGGCGAAGGATTTGATGCCTAAATCACGAGCTTCTTTGATATCTTTTAGCATCAAATCGGGACTGACCCGTGAAATTCCGGGCATTGCTTTAATATGTTCTCGACGATCTTGACCGTCGCAAAGAAAGACAGGGAGTACAAGTTGAGACACTCTCAAATCTGTCTCTGCTACCATATTGCGTATTGCCTCGGTCCGACGATTTCGACGGGGTCTCTGAATGATACTCATAGTCTCCTTTACGCCCCGTGCAGAAGAACGGGGATGACAATAAAATGACAATCAAGTGAGAAAAGTAAGGTATTCCTTTGTCATGGTCGAAGATATACTTCTCGTACACAGAAAATCCAATAGAAAGTTTTCCGAAGTCTTGCAAGACGCTCCTGTTTGGAGCACTTGCCTTCGTCAGATCTTATTCTGTTCAGAAAACGATTTCGCGCAATTCGCCGATGCTTTCGAATCTGACGATCAAGTTCTTAAAGGCGAAAGTGCGTTGGCCCTGCTTTTGGAAATCCTGTGCGGTCTTCATTCCCCTATCGTAGGCGAAACAGAAGTTTTTGGACAGTTTAAAAATTTCGTCGAGTCTCGCAAAAAAATGGATGACGCTCTTTTTGGCGATCATCAGAAGTGGTTGAACTTCATTTTTGCTGAGGTCAAAAAAATGCGGTCACAACATTTGGTGGGCGTGGGCTCCCAAAGTTATGGCAGCTTGATTCGTCGCTATTCCAAAGAATTTGAGTCCGCAACAATTTGTGGTTCTGGCCAGTTGGCCTTAGAGATTCTGCCTTGGCTGGCCCTTAAAAAAGATCTTCAATTGATTTGTCGCGATCCGAGCAAAATGCAGGACATGACAACAAAGTACAACAATCTTCATGTGGCTTCTTACAACGAAGCTTTCATTCACGGCGAAGCTTTGGTTATTGCAGCCCCTCTTTCCGATGAACGCATTATGGAACTTCTTCGCAAGCAGGACACTCGCCCTAAGGCGATCTATGACCTGCGTGGAGAAGAAAACCAGATGACGGCGCTTCTTCGCAAAGAATTCCCGCACTTGCCTTATATGGGTCTTCAGCAGTTTTTTGCGGAGATCGAGGAAACCAAAAAAGAAACTCAAGGTAGAATCCAAATCATCAAAACTTTGATTTTGGAGAAAGCCCTGACTTTCATGCAAAGAACTGAGCTTCGTCCACTTGGCTGGGACGATATATGCGCCTGAGAATTTCTGCACGGAAAAGTGACCTAGCAAGACTGCAAGCTTATATGGTGGGTGAGGCTCTGATGAAGGCCCACCCTCATTTAAAAATCGAATACAAATTCAAAGAATCCCTTGGCGATAAGAACCTCACAGAGCCTCTTTGGAAAATTCCTGAAAAGGGCGTTTTCACTGAGGACTTCTATGCGGAGCTTATCAAAGAAGAAACTGACTTGGTGGTGCACTCCTGGAAAGATCTTCCAACGGAGTCTAAAAGTAACACACAGATTGTGGCCACTTTGCCTCGCGCAGATCAACGCGATCTCTTGCTCGTCAAGAAATCTCACTTGGCTGGAATCCGTGAAAGAAAAGATCTTCAGGTTTTCAGTTCTTCCCCTCGTCGTGAGTACAATTTAACGGGATTCTTGAAAACTCATCTGCCTTTGAATTTGGAAAGTGTCCAATTCAAAAGTGTCCGCGGGAATATTCCAACTCGCATTCGTAAGCTTTTAGAAAGTTCCGATACGGATGGCCTGATCGTGGCCAAAGCGGCCTTGGATCGCCTACTCACGGCAGAACGAGAAGAGTTCAATGAGGTTCGTGACCTCTTAAAAACTTATTTGAAAGATCTCACTTGGGTGATCTTGCCTTTGGGAATCAATCCCAATGCCGCGGCTCAAGGAGCCCTGGCCGTAGAGATTGCTTCTCACCGCTATGAACTCAAAAGTCTTTTGTCTGTAATCAATGATGAATCCACTTTCATTTCTGCGCAAAAAGAGCGGGATGTCCTTTCTAGCTTCGGTGGTGGTTGCCATCAGAAGATCGGCGTCGCGGTTTTGCAGCGCCCTTATGGGGAAATCACTCTCTTGCGTGGTCTCACGGATCAAGGCCAAGTTCTGAATCAGCGTCGTCTTAAAAAATCTCAAAGTGCCCCTCAGTTTAATGCCGAAGAGTTGTGGGTTGCGGATTGCAGCTCTCAACGTCAGGTCCTTCCTTGGAAGGGTTTACCTGAAGGCACAGAGGCCCTCTTTGTTGCCCGCACGGAAGCCTGGCCTGCAGGTTTGGACTTCTCAGGATATGTTTGGGCCGCAGGGCTTAAAACATGGCAAAATCTCGCTCAGAAGGGTATATGGGTTCATGGGTGTGCAGAGAGTCTTGGTGAAAAAGAGTTTCCCGGTTTGGACATTCTTGCCGACCAAGAACTGCGTTGGGTGAAGCTCACTCACGCCGAGGGTTTCGAAAATCCTCAAAGTGCTTATCCCGTGATCGCCACTTATCAGCTTCATCAAGACGTGAGTTCTGTGAGTGCCGATAAAAAAGCCTTCTTCTGGAGCAGCGGCAGTCAGTTCCTGGCCACTGTAAAAGCTCATCCTGAAATCGCGAAGCTTTTCCACGCTTGCGGTCCTGGAAATACTTTTGAAGTGATCCGGGCTTATATGGAAAAAGAAAATATGTATGATCCGGCTCGTTTACAGATATTCCTGGATCAAGATGATTGGAGACAGCAATGCACAAGGTAACCTCTGAAGAACTCTTTGAACGCGCAAAAAAAGTGACTCCTGGCGGAGTGCACTCTCCTGTTCGTTCCTTCAAGGGGCTTGATCGCTCTCCTGTTTTCTTCAAAAAAGCCGAAGGTGCTTTTTTGACTTCTGTTGAAGACAAAAAATATATCGACTTCTGCCAAAGCTTTGGCCCATTGATCTTGGGTCACCTAGACCCTGAAGTAAAAGCTGAAGTGGCCGAAATGGTGAACACGGCTTGGACTTTCGGCGCCACAGAGATTTACTCTTTGGAACTTGCTGAATGGATTAACAAAGAACTTCCTTTCGTTGAAAAATTGCGTTTTGTGTCCTCAGGGACGGAAGCTGTAATGAGCGCCCTGCGTGTGGCTCGCGCTGCCACAGGTCGTACTAAGATTTTGAAATTTGAAGGCTGCTACCACGGACACGTGGACAGCTTGCTCGTCAAGGCTGGAAGCGGTCTTGCGGGAGTCGCGGCGTCTTCCAGTGCCGGTGTCCCTGCAGAAGTGGCGTCACACACCATCGTGACTCCATTGGATAACGATGAACTTTTGACAGAAGTCTTCCAAACACACGGTAAAGATTTAGCAGCCGTGATCATCGAGCCTTTGCCAGCCAACTATGGTTTGCTTGTGCAAAGACCTGAGTTCTTGAAATTGATCGAAGAGCTTTGCCGTAAAAATGGAACTCTTTTGATTTTTGACGAAGTGATCTCTGGATTCCGTGTTGGTCTTCAAGGCATGGTGGCGAAAACAGGTATCAAGCCCGATCTTGTGACTTACGGAAAGATCCTTGGCGGCGGCTTCCCTGTGGGATGTTACGGTGGCCGTGCAGACCTGATGAATCTTGTGGCCCCTTCAGGAGACGTTTACCAAGCTGGAACTTTGAGTGCCAACCCGATCGGTATGCGCGCAGGCTTGACGACACTTAAAAAAATGCAGCGTCTTGACGGTTGGAATGTTCTTGAAAAAAGAACGGCTCAATTTGCAAAAACTTTGAATGCGGGCTTTGCCAAAAATGGTTTGGATTTGGAAGTTCAACATGAAGCTTCTCTTTTCTGGATCCATGGCAAAGTGAATGCGCCGATTCGCTCTATCGAGCAAATCCCTGCGCAACAGGGACAGACCTTCAAGGGTTTGTTCCTAAAAGCCTTGGACAAAGGTGTTTATCTTGCTCCGAATGCTTATGAAGTGGGTTTTGTCTCTATGGCTCATACCGATGAGCTTTTGGCAGAAGCTGCACAAATTATTATTGAGGCCGCAAGTCGCTAATGTTTAAAAAGTACATTCGCCCTTATTTTAAAATCTATCTCGCCATCATTTGGTTTGTATTCACTTTTTCATTGGTGACTTGGTGGTGGATTTTCTGGATGGAGAGGGTTGCTACCAGCGAGAAGGCTTACCGCATGTTCGTGTGGGAAGGGTCTGTACTGCTTGGGGCTCTGCTGATTGGCGGAGCCTCCTTGATTCTTTTCACCTACCGTGACTCTCGCCGCCACCAAAGGCTGCGTTTCTTTTTCTCAACTTTCAGTCATGATATCAAAACTTCGATTGCTCGCTTGAGACTTCAAGCTGAGGTTTTAGAAGAGGATTTGCAGAGCACTTCGAATCCTGTTCTCAAACGTCTTGTCCAAGATATTCATCGCTTGGACCTGCAGCTGGAAAACTCTTTACTTCTGGCTAACTTGGAAGAAGGACATTTTCTAAAAGAAGGTATTTCTTTGACCTCCCTGTTCTCGACTTTGCGAAACGAATTCCCGGACCTCTCTTTGGAGTTGGAAAGAGAAGCCAATATTTTTGGCGATCGCCGAGCTTTGCTCAGCGTCTTTCGCAATATTTTACAAAATGCAGTGGTTCACGGGAAAGCTTCCACGGTAAAACTCCAAGTGCGTGCTTTGAATTCATCTCGCATTGAAATCACGGTTCGTGACAATGGACTAGGCTTCAAGGGCGATATGAAAAAACTGGGATCAGAAATTTTGATCTCTACAGATTCCCATGGCAATGGCATTGGTCTTTTGCTCACTCGCCGCTTGTTGCAAAAGATGTCTGGCGATATTTACTTTGAAAATCAGAACAACCAAGGTTTCTCGGCAAAAATCACCACGGAAGGACATCTCCTATGAGAAAAATCCTTTTAGTGGAAGATGATTTGTCCTTGGGCGAAACCCTCACTGAACGTCTTAAGAAAGACTATGATGTGTCTTGGGGTCAAAGCTTTGCGGAAGCTTGGGAACTTTTCTCCAAACACCGTGATACAGACCTTGTGATTCTGGATGTGGGCCTTCCGGATGGAAATGGCTTTGCTTTGGCTGAAAAAATCAAAGCATCCTCCCCGGCTTTATTTATTTTCCTGACGGCTCAAGCGGATGCTGAGTCTCGCCTCAAAGGTTTTGAATTGGGCGCAGAGGAATACATTCCTAAGCCTTTCCATTTGAAAGAGCTGCTCTTGCGCGTAAAGCACGTGCTAGATGCCCATGCTCCAGCTCGTGAAATTAAATTAGACTCTTGCACGGTGAATTTTGCCACCATGAGCGTTCAAAAAAACTCAGGACAGATCGAATACCCGGCTGTCACTGACATGAAAGTCCTGCAACTTCTCATTGAAAAAGCCCCGCGCGTTTTGAGCCGGGACGAAATCATGAATGAAGTGTGGGGTGTTGATAAAAACCCAAGCCATCGCACAATTGATAATATTATTGTTCGCCTTCGACATCTTCTTGGAGATGAGGGCGAAAGACACATTCGCTCTATACGCGGTGTGGGTTACCAATGGTCTGACAGCGAATAACAGAAGGAGCTCCCTCATGAATACACTCTTCCAAAACTCTCTTAAAAGAACTCCTCAGAACGTTCCTCCAGTATGGTTCATGCGTCAAGCAGGTCGCTATCACAAACACTATCAAGGTTTGCGTGCTCAACATTCCTTCATGGAGCTTTGTAAGAATCCAGACTTGGCGGCTCAAGTGGCTCTCGGGCCTGTGGCTGAATTTGATTTCGATGTGTCTATTTTGTTCAGTGATATTCTTTTCCCTTTGGAAGCTTTGGGCATGGGCCTCGAGTACACCGATCATGGTCCTCGCTTGGGATTCCAACTGACTCCGGAAACTTTGGCAAAGTTAGGTCCTGTGGATAAAGCTGTGCAATTCATGGGTTTCCAAAAAGAAGCGATGGAGGCCACTCGTGCGGTGTTGCCCTCCAACAAGAGCTTGATCGGTTTCGTGGGTGGTCCTTGGACTTTGTTCGTCTATGGCACCGAAGGGTCTCATGCAGGCTCTTTGATTCAGTCTAAAAAATTAATCTCTATGTTCCCTCAGTTTCTTGAAAAGATGTTGCCTCTGTTGATTGAGAACATCCGTCTGCAATTTGCTGGTGGCGCTGAGATCGTGATGATTTTTGATACGGCGGCAGGAGAAGTGTCTCCGCAGTTCTTCCAGGAATGGATTGAGCCTGTGATTGCTCGCTTGAGCAAAGAATTCCCTAATAAACTTGGTTATTATTCAAAAGGCACTCAGCCTGCTTTCTTTAAAGAGTCCTTCACGCAACTTCCATGGGCTGGACAGGGTTTTGATCACCGTTGGTCTTTGGATCAATGCTTCTCTATTCAAAACAAAGGTTTTGTTCAAGGAAACTTCGATCAAAGTCTTTTGTTCATGGACACGGCGGATTTCAAAAAGAATCTGAATAGCTTCTTGGCTCCATTTAAAAATCTGACTCCTCAAGAACGTGCGGGTTGGGTTTGCGGCCTTGGTCATGGTGTTTTGCCTAAAACTCCTGAACACCATGTGAAACTCTTTGTCGACACAGTCCGCGAGGTGCTGTCATGATTAAAGATCTCTTAGCTAAATACGACGTACCGGCTCCCCGTTACACGTCTTATCCGACAGTTCCCTATTGGGAGACCACTCCGGCGACAGATCAGTGGATCTCTCACTTGAAGACCACTTTGCAAAAAGGATCTTCAGGATGGTCTTTGTATTTACACATACCTTACTGTGAATCTCTCTGCACTTTCTGTGGTTGCAACAACATCATCACGAAGGACCACAAGCGTGAAAGTCCTTATGTGGATATGATCTTGAATGAGTGGGCGCTGTACCTTGAGCAGGTTCCAGAACTCACGAAAACTCCTCTGAAGCACATCCATCTGGGCGGCGGCACGCCGACTTTCTTGTCGGCAGATTCCTTGGTGAGACTTTTGACTCCTATTCTTGAAAAAGTTCAAATTGATCCTCAGGATTTTGAGGGATCTGTCGAAGTGGACCCAAGAAAAACAAATCCGGAGCAGCTCGCTGCTTTGAGAAAACTGGGTTTCAATCGCGTGAGCATGGGAGTTCAGGATTTCAATCCTGAAGTTCAACGCTTGGTGAATCGCATTCAGCCTTTCAATATCACTTCAGATCTCACAAAGGCTGCTCGTGACTTGGGCTACACTTCTGTGAACTTCGACTTGATCTATGGTTTGGCGAAACAAACTCCAGAGTCTATTCGCGAAACTGCGGAAAAAACCGTAGAGCTTCGCCCTGACCGTATTGCTTTGTATAGCTTTGCCCTCGTTCCTTGGATCAAGCCTCAGCAACGTCTTTTCAAAGACGAAGACCTCCCTAAGGCTTCTGAAAAGCGTGAACTTTATGAAATCGCTCGCGACATTTTGCTGGCAGCAGGTTACGTCGAAGTGGGTATGGATCACTTTGCTTTACCGACAGACAATCTGTGCAAAGCCATGGAGAACAAAACTCTGCATCGCAATTTCATGGGTTACACAGATCAAAAGACCGACGTTCTTTTGGGGTTAGGTGTGAGTTCCATTTCTGAAACCCCTTTAAGCTTTCATCAAAACGAAAAAGTCCTGCCGGTCTATGAAGCCGCAATTAACGAAGATCGTATTCCAACTTTGCGTGGTCATGTTTTGACGGAAGAAGATCGTACCCGTCGCCAACAGATCCTCAAACTGATGACAGACTTCGAAGTGGCTTTCGTCGATGACAATCAGGAACAAGAAGCACAGAAGTTTCTAAGTGTTATGTTACAAGATAACTTGGTCGAAATTCGCGATCACAAATTGATTGTGAACGAGACGGGTCGTCCATTCTTGAGAAATGCCTGTGTTTTCTTTGATGAACGACTGAAGCAGAAGCAACCTCAAACCAAGATCTTCTCTCAATCTATATGAAGAAGGTCCACGTTATCGGCGCAGGCTTTGCCGGCTTAACGGTGGCCCTGCGTTTAGCCCAAAAAGGCTTTCAAGTTGAGATTCATGAAAAGTCCTCCCGATTGGGTGGACTTTTAGGCACTGAAACCACAGAGCATGGTTTGGTGGAGAGTGCCGCCAATTCTCTTATTCGCACGGATCTTGCTGAAAAGCTTTTTACTGAACTGAATATTCCCCTTTCTTTGCCTTTGGAATCTTCGAAAAAGAGATTCATTTTTCGCGGTCTTCCTCAAAAATGGCCTTTGAAGTTCTTTGAGACCATAGGATTTGTCGGACGCCTTGTTCCTAAGATCCTTTTTGCGAAAGACAAGCTCAAGCCTTCTGCGGGGCAGACTCTCAGCGACTGGGGAACTAAAAACCTGGGAACACCAGGAACTCAATTTCTCTTAGAACCTGCAATGCAGGGTATTTATGCCAACGGGATCTCTGGTTTAAGTGCCAGCTTGATTCTTGGTCCTCTCTTTAATCGCAAGAAAGCCAAGTACCGAGGGCTTTTGACCGGCCCTCGCGGAATGCAGGGGCTCATTGATGGCTTGGCTCAGCGACTGCAAGAATTGAATGTGCAAATTAACTTAAACTCCACAGTGGAGATCTCTTCTTTGCAAGGCCCTGTGGTGGTGGCCACTTCGGCCAGTGCTGCGAGCCAGATTTTAAAGACAGCAGAGCCGCAACTTTCTGGTTTATTGGCGCAAATTCCGATGTCCTCTCTGATGAGCACCACTTTGTTCTTTAATCAGGCGCAAACCACCTATCAAGGGTTTGGCTGTCTGATCCCCAGACAGTTCGGATTAAAGACCTTGGGCATCTTGATGAATCCGTATATTTTTGAAGGTCGCAACAAGACCTACAATGAAACTTGGATTATCGGAGGAATTGATCAAGGTGATCTTTTGCAGCTATCTGACACAGAAGTTTTAAAACTGATTGCCGAAGAGCGCTTCCGCATTCTGCAGTCCAAAGAAGGCTTGGTGGATTATCGTATCCATCGCTGGCCAAATGCTTTGCCTTACTATGGCCTGGAACTAGAAACTGTTCTCAAGTCTCTGCCTCCCACTAAAAATATCTATCTGCATGGGAACTATCTCGGCGGATTGGGCTTGAGTAAAATACTTGAACGCAGCGAAAATCTCGCTGAGGAGATCTCCAAGTCTCATGGCTAAAACAGGAATCTTACTATTAAATATCGGAAGTCCCGTGTCCTATGAAGTTGCCGATGTGAAGAAATATCTTCTGCGCTTCTTGATGGACAAAGACATTATCACGGCACCTTATCTCGTGCGCTGGCCTCTGGTTCATATTGGCATCGTTCCTCGTCGCGCTCCTCAATCAGCTCACAACTATAAAACAGTTTGGATGGCCGAGGGTTCTCCTTTGATGGTCTACACTCGTCGATTTGCTGAGAAGCTTCAAAATGAGCTGGGATCTGAGTATCATGTCGCCCTAGGAATGCGTTACAGTGAGCCGTCCATCGACTCGGCCTTGCTGGATTTCAAAGCCAAGGGGGTGAGCGAGATCATTGCCGCTCCTCTTTATCCTCAATATGCCGAAGCCACCACAGGCTCTTCTTTGAAGGAGCTTCAGCGTGTCGCTCGCAAGTTAAAAATTGATATTCCGGTCAAAAGCATCCCGCCTTTTTATGATTCCGACATGTTCATTGATCCGGCGGTGCAGATTGCCAATGAAACCTTGGCCGCCAAGGAAGTCGATCACTACCTTTTTTCTTTCCATGGTCTTCCAAAAAAACAGATTCAAAAGGTTCACGATTGTTACGCCACCGAAGACTGCTGCTTTGAGGTGAAAGCCACGGCCAAGAAATGCTATCGCGCTCATTGTTATGCAACGGCTACCAAAATGGCAGAGAGAATGGGCTTAAAAGACGGCCATTGGAGCGTGTCTTTTCAATCTCGCTTAGGTCCGGTGGAATGGATCAAGCCTTACACAGATCACAGCCTGGAAGCTCTCGCAAAGAGCGGAAAAAAACGCGTAGCCATCCTCTGCCCTTCTTTTGTTGCTGATTGTATCGAAACTCTCGAAGAGATCGGCATCGGCGAGAAAGAACGCTTTCTTTCTTTTGGGGGGACTGAGTACACGATGGTTCCTTGCGTGAACGACAATGCCCTTTGGGTGCAGCGTTTTGCTGAATCATTGAAGAAGTCATTTTAGACTCCACCTCTCTATCCGTTACCTTTGTGCTATTTAATGTGAGACCTGCCTATAGAAGATCCAGGCTATTTCGAGTATCTTGAAAAGGACGAAAGGAAGGTAATTATGGAGCTCTGGTTTATATTGGCGGTACTGACTGTTTCAGCCTTCTCTATTATCGTCTATGTTCTTTTGATGATGTTCTTCCCTGAATGGGTGGGTATCACGGGCAAGGTGGCTCTCCAAGCAGAGGCCAGCCATCGTGGCGACACTCCTGAGCAGACTGAAAAGCCTCAGTAATCAATCTTCCTGGTCATTCTCTTTGCGGAAGCGACCAGGACTCTGTCCCAATCTCAAGCGGAAAAACCGATTGAAGTAGTTCGGGTCTTGAAATCCCAAGACCTCACTGATTTCAGTGATCGACAATGTTGTATAACCCAAATATCGGCGCGCCTCGAGCAGACAACGATCTTGAATCATGTCTCGGGCCGACTTGCCAATGAGACGGTGCACTCGCATGGTCAAAGCCTTTGGTGAAATGCGTAGCTGCCTGGCATAGAACTCCACGCCATGCTCTTTGGTAAAGTGCATTTCAATGAGCTTTTCAAAATCCCAAAGAAACTGATTGGCTGGAGTTTCGAACTTTCCTCTCTCTTCAGCACCCCACCGATAGAGATTCACAATCAAAACATTCAAATGGCTCTTGAGAATACTGATACGTCCGTACTTCTTGCCTTCGAACTCCATGCACATGCTTTTGCAATAGCTCTGAAGCTCTTTCTGCAAAGAGGTCTTCGCAATTTTAAAAAGATCAGGAAGAGCATAGACCGCCTGAAAGATCTCCCACTCCAGAGGATCGAACTTGAGTGACTCGGCATTGAACTCCACAATGAACCCCTTTGTGGACTTATCCAGCTCCCAGCGATGCACTTGTCCTGGACGAATCAAAAATACAAACCCAGGCTTAACGGGGTGACGAACAAAGTCGATCTCATGCCAGCCTTTACCTTGAGAGATAAACACCAGCTGAAAGAAATCATGGCGGTGAGGAAAGGGCACTTTGGGAGCCATGCGCGATTCCAAGCGCTCCGCACGAATATCTCCGCGACTGGCAGTCACTACACCCAACGCCTCCAGAGGATGGAGCTTACTCAATTCTTTTTCTTTCCCCATGACTGTTACCTTCGTCCATTCATTGATTTCATCTGTCATCTTGGCATCAACAGAGGAATTTTCAAATTCATTTCCTTCGTCAAATCACAAAAGCGTCAAAACTTTAGTCAGTCTTCACGAGAGAAATTCTCAAACGAAAACAGAGTGACACTTTCTGCCGGCTCTTGGAAAAGATTTCGGATGGGTTATGACAGAGTCTCATTGCTGGTATAACTGCATGCGGTGAAAAGACTTCTTTTGGGATTGCTCCCCTTCTTTTTTTATTTGCCTGCACAGGCTTTAATTCTCTCGGAGACTTATTACTCTGGCCGTGAGGTTTGCGAAAGAAGTTCCATTCAGCGCACCGAAGAGATTCCCTTCTGGATCACCGTCCCTGTGAACTACGCCGATGCCTCTCAAGGCACCACTCAGATCTATGCTTGGATTAAAAAACCCCTGGATCCAGAGAAGGAAACCATGATCTTTATCAACGGCGGCCCCGGCGATACGGCTCATTCACTGCGTTTAGATTTAGACCATTGGAATGTGATTTTCTTCGACCAAAGAGGCAACTCTTGTTCGAAGCCCACAACTCATGAACTTTATCTCTCAAGATCTTTTTATAGCTCTGAAAATACAGCTCGAGACATCAACGAAATCCGTCGTTTCTTTGAATTGCGCCAAGTCAGCGTCTATGGCGTTTCCTATGGTACTATTCCGGCCCACCTTTACGGTCATTTCTTCCCTCAGAACACCAAGGGCGTGGTCTTGGAAGGCACCATTTTTCAGAGTGACGAGTCCCTGATCGAGCCCGAAAGACGCCGCCAAAAGCTGCAAACATTCTTCGAGAGCCTTCCTCGAGAGAAACAAAATCGCATTCTCAGCTTATCAAAGCGCCCCGAATTTCCAGCGAACTGGTTTTCTACCATAGGCATGATGATGCTCTCTATGGATAACGCCCAAGAGACCTATAGCAACTTCCTCGACACCATCATCTGGGACGAAACCGCAGCGACCTCCATGCTCGGCGCCTTCAAGAGCGCCGAGGGTGAAGACACGGAGTTCGGTTTCGGCGATGTCATGATGGGAATGATCGGCTGCCAAGAACTCAACATGAACAACAGTGAAATCAGCTTCTATTCCGTCTTTGAAAACGGCAAATTGGTGGCAGACAAAACCAACACCCTCAAAAAACTCTATTGCCAGTCTCTGGGCTTCACCGAAGCAGACCAAAACAAAACCTTCAAAGCCAGCAACTACCCCACGGTTGTCCCAGTAACGTATTTCCAAGGAAGCTACGACGGAGCCACTGTATCCACGCAATCCGTACAGCATTTCCAAGAAGCGGCAAAAGGCTTCGCTCAACTCCTCATCTCAACAACAGGCGGCCAACTCCCTCTCCACAGCAAAGCCGCATCCTACGCAGGAAACCAGAAAACCGTCAGCCTCCACAAACAACTCCTAGAAAAAGCCCTCTCAGGAGCCCCAATTCCCCCAGCACAAATCGAAAACCTCAACACCCTCCCCGACACCAGCTGGGCCCAAATACTCCAACCAACACCTGCAACACAAACCCCGGCAGTGCCTGAAGCACCAATTCCCCCAGAACAAGAGTCCGTAGTGCCAGCAACGCCGCCACAGGCCTCACCAGCCACAATAACCGAACAGCCACACGAAGCCCCAACTCAAGAATCCCCAGCGTCCTCCGCCCTTGCTAGCACGCCACTTGAATAGGCTTCAGCCACTACCCGAAATACCAGCTTAAAAGATGTAGGGGCTGTCCAATATATAGTCCGAAGGTGGCCTTCGTCGGCGTCACGACGGCGCGAACCCGCCAAAGGCGGGCGACGACAGAGCCCGGAAAACGTGCCACCGCAGCGACTATATATTAGACAGCCCCCACACTCTTTAAGCGGGTTCAAAGCCAAGATATGAGGATTAAACCTATTTAATTGTAGTTTTTGAAGGGTGACGCTCAATTTGCGTCACTGTATAGGTTTGAGACATTTTAGAGGCCCTATATTCATTCTGAGACGGCTTGCCTTTTGTAATAACCCTGAGAGTTCGACAAGGAGTACGTAGCATGAAGATTACTTTTGCATTCAAACTAGCGACCGCAGCACTCAGCGTGAGTCTCATATCATCTCTATCATCTGCGGCTTCGTATAAGTTCAGTATGAATGCTATGTGCTATTTAAAGAACTCTAAAGACTCTAAGGTCGAAGCATTCAATCCTTCTAAAGAAGAGATCGCAGCCAGCGATTCTAGCTTCGTTAAAAAGGTGCCAACGAAAACCAAAGAATCCGATCTTACAGAAAAGTTCCGTATTGCCTCTTTATCTAAGATTCTTGTCACTCATTGGGCCGTCGCAAAGTTAGGTCCCACTTATCGTTTTCAAAGCAAGGTTCATGTGACTCCCGCGGAAAAGGGTTCGGCTTGCAATCTCTACTTCCAAGGCGATAGCGATCCTTTCCTAGGCAAGGAAATGCTCGACACTGTTTTCGCTCAGCTCAAAGCCACTTTCAAAGCTAAAAAAGTTTGCACGAGCATTGATAAAATTTCTTATGATGACAATTTCTTCGTTCCCTTTAATGACGTGACAAAAAGTTTCGTGGTTCAACATCGCCAGGATGTAGACCTCCGCGCTTCAAATCCGATTCGTTTCTATGGCCCAAATACCACGAAAAAAGCTTTGCAATACTTTGTTAAGAAACAAAGGCACCTCAAAGTCACTGGCAATATCGGAATCACTGATACTGACGAATACACAGATTATTTAAAAAAGGTTCCAGCAACCTCTTATGTATTTAAATCTCGTCCTTTGCATATGATCTTGAGAGAGTTCAATGCTTACTCTTTCAATGTTCCACCAGATATTCTCTTTAGCAAATTGGGCGGAGAAACAGCTTATGCTGCCTTTATTAAAGAGCGTCTCGGTTATGGCGGCGACCAAGTGGACATGGCCAATGGCTCTGGATACCCGATCATTTCAGACGGCAAAAGATATAATGAGGTTTCTTGTTCTGCGCTTGTTCGCACGATCCAAGATCTCGACATTTTGCTCGGTGCCTATAAAGGCGGACGTTCTTTCCAATTGGCTGACGTGATGGCCGTAGGTGGAAACGATGAAGAGTACTCTACATTTAAGAGTCTTTACGGATCTTCGCAGTTCACCAATACATTGGTAGCAAAGACAGGCTCTGCGGACGAGGCGATTACTTTCGGCGGAATGCTTTCGACCACTGAGGGTGACCTATATTTCGCGGTTTTGACCAAACCAAATTCTTACACAAATCATATCACTAATGGCGCCCGCGTTTACATTCGTGATTTGATGTCTATTATGTCTGAGCGTTTTAAATTAAAGAAATTCGACTACACGCAAATCGGACTCATGGTTCCTATTGATGGCGAGTCGAAACTGGTAGAAATCAACTCCAAAGGCGAAGTGATTCCTACTGTGGAATCCAAGGCTGCGGAAATAAAAACTGAAGACCACAAAATAGAAGTGATAAAAATCGAGCCTGCAAAGATGGCGAAGAGCACCAAACCTAGCAAGCCTAAAGCAACTCCTGCAGCAAAACCTGCCAAAGAAAAGCCAGCGGTTACTGCCAAAGCTGATGCTAAAAAAGATGTTAAGTCTGAAGCTCAGGTTGAAGAGAAAGTCGAAGCTAAATCCGTAGAGAAATCAACCGAAGTAGCCGAAGAAAAGGTCGAAACGAAGGAAACAGACTCTAAAAAAGAAGACAACGCGAAAAAACGTCGATTCCCGACTCCACGTCATGAGGAAGCCTAATGAAGTCTCTTTCTCTTGCAGTTCTTATGATAGCGGCCCTCGCTACCGGGGGTTGCACAAAAAACTCTGAAAAACCTGCTGCTCTCGAAAGCTCGGCACAAAGTGAAACTCCTGTTTTAGAAGTGAATAAAAAAAATGCCGAGGGGCTGACCTCTTTGATGGTGGCTGCGAGCCAAGGCCAAAAAGAAATTGTAACGTCGCTACTCACGGCTGGCGCTGATGTGAATATCAAAGATGATTCTGAAAATACGGCGCTCTATTACGCTATCAGCAACGAACAGCCTGAAACCGCTGCTCTTTTGATTGAAGCAGGAGCAGACCTCCTCAGCGTCAATGAGTTCGATGACAGTGCTTTGATTATTGCGGCCTCTATCAATGACGAAGCCACTCTAAAAGCCGCGCTTAAGAAGAATCCAGACATAATCAACAAGCTCAATAAAAATGGAAAGTCAGCTTTGATGGAAGCCGCACGCCACGGTTCTAAAAAAACAGTCGAGATTTTACTGAAGGCCGGCGCTGACCGCACCCAAAAAAACAAAAACGGAATGACAGCTCTAGAAATCGCCCAAAAAGCTCAAAACGAAGAAGCCACAAAACTCATCTCTAATCCCTAAAGGTACGCCGTTCTTTTTTGCCACACAGGGCATCATAAAGTCCGAAGCCGAACCTCTATCTCGCTAAAAATATTAAATTATATTGGATTTTTTATTTGAGCTCAGCTCTATTCAAGCGCGAGCTTTGCCGCGGCGAGTGGCAAAAAAGAACGGCGTACCTTCAAAAGCAAAAAGCCCTGTTTGCACAGGGCTTTTTGGATTTTCAACTCATAGTGAGTATCAAATTACTTAGCGATGTCGCCAGAGTATTTGAAACCAACGATGATTGTGCTGTAGTCAACTTTGTCAGCAGCATCGTAGTCGTCAGACACGTTAGTGTAAGCAACATGGTAACGGAAAGCGTCTTCAGCTTTAGGAACAAATTCCAAAGCAACTGCGAAAGCGCTACGTTTGAAAAGGTCAGCGTCAGCATCTTTAACATTTGAGTTTTCGTATTTCAATACTGGAACCCAAGAACCCATTGCATAACGTGCTTCGATAAGCATAGAAGTCGTTTCATCTTTTGCAGAAGTAGCACCAGTAGTCACTTTGTCAGTGTTAGAGATGTACTCAACGTCTACACCCAAGTTAGCCATTGGAGCCAAACGGATACCAGCAGCCCAGAATGTTTGCTCATGGCCTGCAGTAGAAGTATCAGCAGCACCGAAAGCGTAGTTCAAGTAAGGTTTAACCATACCATCAACGAATGAACCCCAGTAAGCAGTGTTCACAAGGTTTTGCTTGTTGCCAGCAACTGCGCCAGCTTCAACAGTAGTCGCGTTAGTTTGATTCAACAATTGAACTTCAACTTTGTTGTTTTCGTTGATTGCGTATGCAGCTGAGATACCAGAAATATTTTCTGGAACCACAACTGTACCAGTAGCGCCGAAAGTATCAGCAGTTCCAGCTTTACCAGCTTGTCCACCGTTAGCAGCAGAAATTAGGTAAGTGTCACCGTCGATAGCCGCGCGATGCTCGAAACCACCCACGTTAGTCAACAATTTACCGCCAGCGAAAGTCCAAGCGCCATAAGTTTTAGCGATGAACAAGTGGTCAACAAATGAGTCAACAGTCATGTTTTTATGAAGTGTAGTACCAGACATTTCTGGAGTGAACGCGCGAAGGTTGAAACCAGAATCGATAACCGCATCACCTACGTTACCAGTAAGGTAAAGGCGAGCTACATTTGGACCGAACAAAGATGATCCAGAAACTTCAGTTCCCGCGTTGTCATCATAGTTTGGAGTGTTCACGTAATCAGAACGAACAACGAGTTTTACCCCCGCCATTGCGTTTGCTGCTGCAAGAGACATTACTGCCATTGCTAAAAATTTTTTCATGTTGCATCCTTTCGTTTCGTTGCAAATAGAATTCTTTTAAATCCATTAAAAGTTGTAACCGTTTACATAAAAAATGCTAATGAGGTGGCCTTACAAGATCAACAACAAAAATTTTTGCGAGCTTCCGAAGTTGCCCAAATCATCACCAAAAGAAGCGAGTCGATGAGTTCCAAAGAAATGTCTTGAGATTTTTTAGACACAGTCCTGATGATAAAAATTTGCAGTTAAAAAAATCCGCGGAATCCGCAACAGGTGCGGCTTTAATAGAATTTTATTTTTCTATTTTTTGATTTTAAAAATGAGGAGATCCAGGGATCTCCAGACCATTTACTTGGTCGTTTTATATTTTTAGTCGTGAATTGACGCAAACATCCAAAGACGTGAAGAACCTAGACCATGGTACTAATAAAAATGCCAAATGACCTCAAAATACCTAGACCTTCGTCTTGGTATTTTGTGAGTGAACCTTCTCATCTCAAAATAAAAAGGTGTTCGCGGGATAGAAAAGATTTAAGCAAAGAGGTCGAAACAGTCGCGAAACAACCTCTCTATATATATTAGATAAAACTAAAAACCGTCCGTTGTTCCCACTTTACTGCGAGAACTGTCCTCATCATCGAAAGGAATTAAAGCAGCACTTTCCGATTTCACTTTCGCAGGAGAAGATGCCACTTTTGTCGGCGCCGCCTTCTTTTGCAGAGGAAGAACTTTCGCAGAAGGTGCTGGTCTTCTGACTTCCTTTGGAGGAGCTTGCTCGTCACTGCCGATGACTACAGTATTCAATGTACTCACCATATTCTTCATCTGTTGAGCTTGTGCATTGATCTCTTCAGCAGAGGCGGCAATTTCCTCTGAAGACGCCGCATTGGCTTGAGATCCTTGATCCAATTGATTCATAGCTTTGCTGATTTGCTGAATGCCCGCAGTTTGTTCCGAGCTTGCTGCCGCAATTTCATTATTCAGGTCAGAAACCTTTTTCACAGAGTTCACGATATTCGCTAAGACCTCGCCAGACTTGTCTGCGATACTCGAACCCTTCTCAACCTTATCAACACTGTCTTTAATAAGAACATTGATGTCTTTTGCTGCGGAAGCTGATCTTTGGGCCAGGGCACGAACGGCTTCCGCAACCACTGCAAAACCTTTCCCTTGCTCCCCTGCTCGCGCGGCCTCTACGGCGGCATTCAACGCCAAAAGATTCGTTTGAAAAGCAATGTCATCGATAACACTGATGATCTCTTCGATCTGTTTCGACGACTTTGAGATATCACGCATAGATCCGATCAAATTCTGAATTTCATTTTGCCCAATCTCAGCTGCCTCTTTCGAAGAGTGAGAGAGAGAGGCCGCTTGTTTAGCGTTATCAGAATTCATACGAACCATAGAGGTCATTTCTTCCAATGAAGCCACGGTCTCTTCCAATGAAGCAGCGGCCTCTGTTGAAGACTCAGACAAAGTCTGTCCTGCCGATGTCAACTGAACAATGGCATCAGACACTTGAGTTCCTGAGTCCGTCAGTCCTGAAGAAATACCCGTGATCGTATTGGAAACACGATAAGCAATGCCCATCAGAATACCAAAAACTGCAAGAGAACAGAACGCGGAGATACCATAGAGCAATTGCGTTTGATAAGTGCGCTCTGCGATTTGCACCTTATTATTTTCAGCAGAAACCTCTTGGTAATATTTCATATTGGCAGCAATACCCTCTTGAACATCAATGGCAATTTTATGCCAGTCCCCGAAGTTCATGGACGTATAAGCTTTCTTAGAATCCTCAGGGGAGCCCGTCTCAAGCAATGCAAAGAGCTCTTCTGTCATGGCGTTAAATTTCACCTTGGCATCTTTGGTCTTTGCATAGTTCTTTTCTTCTTCTGGAGAGAGGTTTGTCGCCTCGTAAAGGTCTTGATATTTTTTGAATTCAACGAAGGCGCTTTTGGCACGCGTAATGAATTTTTCGCGAGAAGCGAGGTCATCCTTATTGTCCAAAGCGGCCCAAATAAAGTAACCCACGCGGGCACGCTGCATACCCATATGACCTAAATAATCCATGTTAGGAATCACATCCGTATAAGCCGTGGTCAACATGCCCCCAAGAAGGTTCATGGAACGAACTGACAAAACGGTGAGAGCGATAAATGCGATCAGCGGAAGAATGGCCGAAAAAAGAAGTTTTCCACGAAGTCCACGAAACCAAGTCTGGGCCAAATTCATTATGTCTCCTTAATTGATGAATGCGTTCCCATTATTCGACCAATTCTGGGCATGGCTTTAATCAAAAAACCTTGTTATCACCATTTTTCGCGGAACAGTGCTTACGTCTCGAAACATTTTATGAGTTTCACTTTAATGACCCTAGACCTAGAGCCACTTTTCCGACTCAGGCCAGGAGAATTATTTCCTGTTGTTAGCTCTAAGTTGTGCTAATCTCATGGAAAAGGATAAACAACAAAGTACATGCAGAAGAATAAATTCCTCACAGGCACGATCAAAAGACATCCTGACGGCTTCGGCTTCTTTATCCCAGACGACAAAGATCACCCAGACGTTTACATTCCTCGACACGATATGGAAGGGGTCATGACCAGCGATAAGGTTATGATCAATGTCTTCCCTGAAAAAGGCGGCGATCGGTATCGCGGCGAAGTTGTCCGAGTCCTCGAAAGAGGAACTAGGACCATCGTCGGACGTTTTTTCAAGATCAATGATCGCTACGGCGCCATCCGCGATGAAGGCAAAGGCTGGGGCGAAGATCTCAAAATCAAAGTCGAAGACTCCCTGGGAGCAAAAGACAAAGAGCTCGTTGCCGCAGAAATCCTGACCTACCCAGAGGGTAGCGTCGAGTTCACTGGAAAAGTCACCGAGGTGATCGGCGACTCTATGGACCCGCTCACGGATATCAAACGCGTTTTGATCTCTAATAATATTCCTCAAGCTTTTTCTAAGGCGACTCTCGAAGAAGCCAAGGCCTTCACTCATGATCCTGACGAGAAGGATTTCAAAGGTCGTAAAGATCTTCGTCCCCTCAATCTCATCACGATTGATGGAGCTACAGCGAAGGACTTTGACGATGCGGTTTATGTTGAAGTGAACAACGAAGGCTTCTTGCTTTACGTTGCTATCGCCGACGTCAGTCACTATGTTCGCGTAGGATCTGCTATTGATAAAGACGCTTATGAGCGTGGCACTTCCGTTTACTTCCCAAATTATGTCGTTCCAATGCTTCCAGAGGTCTTGAGTAATGGACTGTGTTCATTGAACCCTCACGTGCCTCGCCTGTGTCTCGTGGCCGAAATGCAGTTCGACTTTACTGGCGAATTGATGAGATCCGACTTCTATGAAGCCGTGATGGAAAGTAAAGCCCGCGTAACATACGGTGAAGCCCAAGAGATCATTGATGGCAATGACATTGCAAAATTCGCTCACGTCAAAGAGAACATCTTAAAGCTTGCTGACCTTGCTAAGATCTTGATGGCAAAACGCTTTAAAGATGGCGCCCTGGATCTTGAAGTTCCCGAGACAGAACTGGTTATTGATGGCGCTGGTGTCCCTATAGACATCATCAAATCAGAACGCCTTTTCGCCCATCGCTTGATTGAAGAGATGATGCTTTCAGCCAACGTGGCTGTGGCTAAGTTCTTTGACAGCAAAGGAATCCCCGCTATTTACCGCATTCATGAACCGCCGAACGAAATGGCTATTCGCATGCTTGAAAAATACATGCACACTTTCGGCGGCAAGGTAAAACTGGATCAAGGGAAACTGCAAAAGCGCCTGACGAAGGCTCTTGAAGAGTTCCACAACCGACCTGAGGCTCAAATCCTCAATATTTTGACTTTGAGATCCATGAGTCAGGCTAAATATCACAAAGACAATGTCGGACATTTTGGTTTGGGATTTGAGTTTTACACTCACTTCACTTCTCCGATCCGTCGCTACCCAGACTTGATCGTGCATCGCTTGCTGAAAAATCAAGTGATGCCGAACTCTCACTATCGCTTGATGAGCGAAGAAGATCTTTTGACTTCAGGAACTATGCTCTCTGCAGCCGAACAAAGATCCACGAAGGCAGAGAGACAAATCCACGCTATTAAAAAAGCTCGCTTCATGGAGAAATTCATTGGGCAAGAGTTTGATGGAATCATCAGCTCTGTGGCTAAATTCGGTGTCTTTGTGATGCTGAGACAGTATGACATTGATGGTTTGGTTCGTTTGGAAGATCTCGGAAAGGATCGTTTCGAGTTTGACGAAGAAAACCTCAAGCTCATCGCCAGAAAATCCGGCTTCTCTTACAGTATTGGTGACCAGATTCGCATTCTTGTGGCTGCGACAGATATCGATGCCGGCCAGATCAATTTTGCTCTTCCAGAAGTCGTAGCTCAAGCTGGATCCACAGATGAAAAGACAGCAGCAGAAGCTTCTGCTGAAGGCTACATGAAGAAAGTCCGCCAGCAAGATCGCGATCGTCGTGATCAACCGGATCGTCGCACTCATCAAAAAGATCGTGTTGCTTTTGGGAAAGATCGTTCTCAAGAAAAACACAAAGATCAACGACAAGAAAAGAAATCAGACAAGCACTCCGATAGAAAATTTGCTGGAAAACCGTCCGATAAAAAGTCTTTTGACAAAAAATCAGACAAAGGACCTCAGGCGGCTCCTCAAGGAAAGCGTTCTCGCTTTTTCGAAGATTCTCGTCAGGAAAAGAAAGGTCAGTTTCAAAAGATTCAAAAAGTCGAACAGCAAATGAATCGCAAGGCTGATATTCCTCGACCTGAGGCTAAGGGTGGACCAGATAAAAACTTACTCGAGATGATTTTGGGCCCTTCAGCTTACAGACAGTCCACAGGGGACAACTCTGGAAGCAAACCAAAGCTCAGTAAAAAATTGATGTTTGCCGAACAATCTAAACTCCGGGATAATGACGAATATTCGGAGAAAAACAGTGACACCCTTAAGGACGAGCGCACAAATCGGAAAAACCCTAAAGAACGCAGCAAGACTAAGAACGATAGTCGGGGTGTTCGCAAAACACGGGTTTCACAAGGTCGCGGAAAAGGTAAAGCTCGGTAAATTCATTATCGAGCGCCTGAGCTCTTCAGATCTTGAAGAGATCTCAATGCCTATCCGCATGCGCATGAGCTTTGAGGAATTGGGTCCCACTTTTGTTAAGCTGGGACAACTCTTAGCCACCCGTCCTGACTTGGTTCCCGAAGAGTACGTCACGGAGTTCGAGAAACTTCACGACCGCGTACAGCCCCTCTCTTTTGAGGTTATCGAAGAAGTTCTCAAAGAAGAGTTCGGCAATTCTCTCTATAAAAAATTTGAAAGCATTGACCCTGTACCTCTGGGAGCTGCTAGCATCGCCCAGGTACACAAAGCTCGTCTTATCACAGGGGAAGACGTCGTTGTTAAAGTTCAACGTCCTGGGATCATCCAAACCATCAATGACGACCTGAATGTTCTCTATTTCGTGTCTGAATTGCTGGAAACCTATATTCCGGAAACAAAGCCCTTCAATCCCTCAGGCATTGTGAATGAGTATTTCAAGACACTTGAACTTGAAACAAATTTTGTGGTTGAAGCCAACAACATCCGTCGTTTCCAAGAAAACTTTGCCAATGATCCTTTGGTCAAAATCCCCAAGGTGTATTTCGATCTCACGACAGAGCGTGTTTTGACCATGGAAGCTCTCCACGGGATTCCACTCAGCCAGGAACGCGCTCTCGAGCAGGAACATGTTAATCCCGACGAAGTGATCCGCATTGGTCTAAAAACTTATCTCAAGATGGTTTTTGCTGATGGTCTTTTTCATGGCGATCTTCACGCGGGGAACTTCTTTGTCTTGCCTCACAATCAAATTGGTTTGATTGATTTTGGTGTGGTTGGACGTTTAACCACAAAAACCCAATCCACCATTGCCAATATGCTTTTGGCTCTCTCAAAAGAAGACTATGAACGTCTGGCCCACGAGTACGTGGACTTGGCTCCCTTCTCAGACAAGGTGAACGTGGATCTTTTTGCTAAGGACTTACGGGAGCTGATCGCACCTTACTATGGTTTGACCTTAAAAAACGTGAACTTGGGTAAGATCTTGATGAAGTCCGCTGGCGTAGCCGCTCGCCATCATCTGCAAGTTCCTACGGAATTGATGATGTTCTTTAAATCCATCGTGGCTATTGAGGGATTGGGCAGGAAAATCCAGGACGATTTCGACTTCTTGCAATACTCCCTGGCCTTTGCTGGAGAAATCGTCAAAACCCAATTCGAACCCAATCGAGTGATGTCAGATATGGGACAGGTTCTGCGCGAGTCTCGAAACTTTATCAATGCCCTGCCTCGTCAGTTGAATTTTCTCTTAAGAAAAATCAATAGCCCCGATCACTCTTTCAAATTGCAAGTGCCTGAAGTTCAAGAATTGAAGAAATCTGTTGAGGTGTCTTTTAATTTGCTGTTCCTGGGAGTCATCATTGCCTCTTTGGTCCTCAGTTCTTCTTATATTTTTGTACATCCCACTGAAAGCCATCTTTGGGGAATGCCGACCATCAGTTTTGTTGGGTATAGCTTAGCCCTAGTTTTAAGTATCGCCGCTTTCGTGAACTATATCAGAAAGCCTTAGGAGTATTTCATGCAACAATTGTATTACGAGCTGAGCGTTCTCACCAAAGCCATTCACTTCAAGAATCTTTCTGCGGCGGCTCTTCATGTTGGATTGAGTCAGCCTCAGCTCTCTCGCATTATCGCAAAAATCGAAGATGAATTGAAAATCGTTCTCTTGGATCGCACGGCCAAACGCAAGTCTGGTTGGACAGCTGTGGCTTTTCAACTTTCCGAGATCTTTGAAAAATCCATTCGCCGTCTGGAAACTGAACTTCAAGGTGTCAGCAATAATCAAATGGTTGCAGAGCTTCATATCGGAACCCTCGAAGGTTTGTCCGATTTTGCACTCACCACTTGCCGTCAGTGCTTTGAAGATGTGGGCGTTAAAAAGATCACTCTGGATATTTTGGACCTCAATGAACTTGAGGCCAATTTCCTCTCTGGGAATTTGGATTTGATTTTCACTTCAAAGATGCCGGGACGCCAAAAGTTTAAATACATCGCGGAACTAGGATTTCAAAAGCTAGACCGCATTGAGACTTCTGATAAATTTGCAGTTTTGAGTTCTTTCGAATACGGCCGCTTTAACAAAAAAGAACTCGAAAATACCCCGCACATTTTGGTGTCCAACTCTCTGGCTATTCGCAGAGCTTGGTTCGATCAACATGGCGGAACAGGACATATGCCGACAGAAGCCAAGAGAGGCAAGGCTAAAGACGCGGAAGCCATTCTTATGATTGGCTCCGAACTTTTAAGTCCCAATTTGTGGGATAAAATTGTCTAGAACAAACGAGAGACCCCGAACGGGTCTCTTTTATTTTGAAGTTGCCGCCAACCAAGCATTCACAGCATCCGCCACTTCGGCTGATTCATTGATCACACGCTGACTCAAAGACACATTACGACCGAAATAACCAAAAGCTCTGATGTCTTGAGTATTCAAAGGTACACTGCTCTCGTTGTTGAGATTGTGTCTGGCATTTTTGTACTTCATCGCATTCCAAGTGTCTGCGATCTGCAAATCTGGACGGTTTAATAAACTCCATTGCTTGCCTTGTTGAGCGACGTGGCAGCTCACACAGTCCATATTCTCAGGGTTATAAATGCGGGGGTTTTCAATTCTTGCAATAGCCGTGAGTTCTTTAAGTAAAAGATCGTCTTTGTTGTTCCCCGGTAACATCTGATCCGAATCAAACATCAGGTTATTAAAAGTATCATCTCCCGCCGGTGTTGGCGTGATCTGCCCCATAGAAAAGCGATCAGCAGGCACCGCGAAGTTTACAAAAGCTTGAGAGCGATTATTAATGCGTGGAATGCCGATGAACTCCAACTGATCTTGCTGATAGCTAAATCCCGCAAAAGCCCACATATCACCTGTACCACGCAAAACCATCATGGTGACGCGAATGAGATTCTGAACACCTGCATGCTTTGTGATGATTCTTTGAAAATCTTGAAGAGCAGCGCTCCGATCACCTTCTTGAGCCCAAGCTGGATGAACTTGCAAAGGTAAACCATCAGTAGCGACACGATATTTGGTTTTCCATCGAGTCAAATCTCTCAGAAGCGCTGAAAACTCGGCATCGTTCAAAACATAAAAAGAATGCATGCTTGCATCCACCGTACGAACGGCAGAGCGAGGGCCCATCTGAAGAGGTTGCCACACCAAGCGAATTTGTCTTTGACAGGACTGTGGAGTCGGAAGCGGAAAACAAGGATCGATACGAACAGCCATCACGCGAAGAGCTTGATAACTTTGTTCTCGAGTCATTCCAATAGCCAAAGGCGGAAGCTTTGCCATGGCCTGAACAGAAGGAAGAAGGCCTCCCCCGCGAGCTGGTGAATGAAGACCCAACAGTCCATTAGTCTCTAATTTTTCTGGCAGAGGCAAAAGGTAAGAAACATCATTCAAATTCCATGAAGCCAATACCGGAGTTTGAATCCCCAATGTCAGAACTAAAGCTGCAAACAAAGTTTTCATATGCCCTGTCTTTTCAATAAAGCCAGAAAGAGTCCAGCCTCTCGGAAAAGGCTCCCATAACTGAAAACCAACTGCATTTTGCCGCGAGTCATGATTCTTATTTTTGATGATTAAACAGGCAGTCATAAGGCCGTAAAACCCAAGCCTCTGACAAATAGAAAGGGCGATCTTCTGTTAAGAAGACCGCCCATGTGACTAGAAGCGAGTTCTAGTGGTTTAACCCAAGAGTTTCAGTGCCAACTGTTGTGACTGGTTGGCTTGGCCTAGTACAGAGACACCGGCTTGCAACAAGATGTTATTTCTTGTCATCTCGGAAGTCTCAGCCGCCACATCTGTGTCACGGATTCGCGAGTTCGCAGCAGATAGGTTTTCGTCAGCGACCAACAAGTTGTTACTTGTTGAAACGAGACGATTCTGAAGCGCACCAAAGTTCGCACGAATCGCATTCACTTGTGTCGAGGCCTGGTCGATCACATTCAAACTGAGTTGCGCACCTTCTTTTGTCGCTACCGACTCAGCCACCAATCCCAAAGCCTCGAGCGAAGAGTTCGCTGCGCCTGAGTTGAAACTGATACGGTCTCTGAAGGCGTCGTTATTCACCCCAACCTGAATATCAATCATTCCACCTGTACCGTTGAGCAACTCATAACCGTTATAAACCGTGGACTCAGTAATACGCTGAATCTCTGATTTTAACTGTTGATACTCCACATCCAGGAATTTTCTTTCTGTATCACCAATTGTGTCGGACGAAGCCTGAACACCTAATTCTCTCAACCGAATAAGCATATTTGAAACTTCGTTCAAACTGCCCTCTGCGACTTGCACGAGAGAAATACCATCGTTGGCATTTCTATTGGCTTGTCTCATACCACGAATTTGACCTTTCAAATTCTCGGAGATTGCAAGGCCCGCAGCATCGTCCGCAGCTTGATTGATTCTCATACCAGAGGCCAATCTTGCCATCGAGCGGTTCGCGTTCAGCTGTGTTGAGTACAAATTCTTTTGTGCATTCAACGCCGCCACGTTTGTACCGATTCTTAATCCCATATTATCCTCCCTGCATACGTTTCTTCCTCCGTGAAGTGAGCCATCCATTGGCTAAAGGTACATCCTTGCACCTGTTAAATTAATTTTCGGAACTTGCAATAAAGCTCCGTAATATTGATCGACAAAAATAAACGACTTCTTGAGTCCAGTTCTTTTTGATTTTTTTATTTTTTTCAGAGAGAGAATGAAGACGATCTAAAGGCAGTATGTAGACATTGAACTTTTACAAAGTTCAAAAAATGAATCGACGATTCACTTCATTTCGAACGTGTGTTCGAAGCAAAAAACAGTGTGAGCTTTAATGCTCTGCACTTCACATTCCAGCGTTTTGTAAAAAGAGGCCGCCGTAAAATCGACGGCCTCAACGCAGGAAACAGATCAAATTGTCAGCTCTAACAAAAGAGCCTCTGGGTATACGAGGGTGATCTTGATCAATTCAAGATCGGGAACCTAGGTCACTCCGGGGTTATTAACCCTGGAATGACTTGTTCAAGAGTCCAAGTGCTACGTTAGCTTGTTGGTTCGCTTGTGCTAGTACAGATGTACCTGCTTGCAACAAGATATTGTTCTTAGTCATTTCAGATGTCTCTTCAGCTACATCCACATCTCTGATACGAGAGTTAGCGGCTGACATGTTCTCAACAGACACTTGAATGTTTGAAACTGTTGATTGAAGACGATTCTGAATCGCACCGAAGTCTGCTCTCATCGCAGAGACACTCACGATGGCTGTATCAATTGCTGCCAGAGCGTTCTGTGCAGAAGCTTTATCAGCAACCGAAGTCAGATTCACACCCAAAGCTGCCGAGTTGGCGTCTGCCTTAGAAGCATCGAAAGAGATACGGTCGATTTCTGGATTATTTCTAGTACCTACTTGGAAATCCAAGATAGATCCAACACCGGCAAGCAACTGAGTTCCATTGAACTCTGTGCCTTCAGAGATACGATCAATCTCTGATACGAGTTGGTCATACTCCACGTTCAAGAATTGTCTCTCAGTGGGTCCGACAGTGTCAGAAGCCGCTTGTACAGACAACTCTCTGAGACGGATGAGGATCGAAGAGATCTCATTCATTGAACCCTCGGCCACTTGCACCAGAGAGATACCGTCTTGAGCGTTTCGGGATGCTTGTTTTAGACCGCGCACCTGAGCTTTTAAATTCTCAGAGATTGCTAGGCCGGCGGCATCATCACCGGCACGATTGATACGGAAACCAGAAGCGAGCTTTTCCATGCTCTTATCCAGTCCGATCTTTGTCCCCCAGAGAACTCTCTGAGCGTTCAACGAAGCTGAGTTCGTGTTAATTCTTAATCCCATTTTTCCTCCTCCTTGAAGATTTTCTGAGTCTCTATCCTTGAAACTCAGGACACCTTTCTGGTGTCATGGGCAGTTCATTTGCTTACAGTACTGATCGGTGTCTTTAAAAAATCCTAAAGTGATACGTCTCATTTTTTTACATTTCTGGACTAAAGTCGGAACTCAGATCGAATATATCCACCGCTCGGTCCAAATCTGTCTCAAAAAATGTCTCAAGTAAGTTTTGAAAAAGCTTGATCAAGTCTTGGCAAATAGCACAACTTCACTGACACTCTTGAGTATGGCGCTTCAACTTTCCTTCGATGTCAGTGACAAAATCACTACTATCCGACTCAGCGGAAGTCTCAATGAGAACTCCTCAGCCCTTGATGGCGTGGAAGTGAATCCTGTATTCGATTTACATCTTGATTTGCGTGATCTGAAATCAATCAACTCCCTGGGGATTCGCAATTTCCGCAATTGGATATTTCAGATTCGTTGTCAGCGCCTGAAGCTTTTCTACTGTCCTCGAATTTTCGTAAATCAATTAAACTTAGTAGATGGGTTCGTCCCCCCCAAGACAGAGATCGAGAGTTTCTTTACTCCCTACTACTCCGAGGTCACTGGGGAAAAGACTCAACTGCTCTTCACCAAGTATCTTGAATATAAATATGAGAATGGACTTTGGAAGCTCTATGTGCCGAAGGTCGAGGACTCTCAGGGAAATGAGATGGAGCTCGACGTGATGAGAGAGCAGTACTTCAGATTTCTCTCTGTATATAAGGGCACTGGATCGCGTTCATGATGACCTATATTAATAGACAGATCAGCGAAATTCAAAAGAGCAAGGTGCTGACTCTCTTCGGGGTGTTCCTGACCTTGGTCCATGTGGCCACTTGGTACAATTGGTTTTTTGCCAGACCTTTCGTCAACGAAGTCCTCACCGAGCGGACCCCAATCTGTTGGTCTTATTTTACCAGCTGTGACCTCTTAAGACCTTTCGATCCAGCTGTGACTCAGTTCATGTCGATCTTCTATTTGACCCTGACACTGCTTGCTCTTTTCTTGGTTCTCACCAAACGTGTGAAGTTGTTCTGGTGGGCTTTTCTTCTTTTAACTGTATTTAAGTGGAGCATGCTCTCTTTAGATTACCGTTTCATGGGCAACTACCACTACATGCCGTTCGTGGCGAGCTTGGTTTATCTTTTTGTTTCTTCTAAGAAGCGGTTTTTGCCTTTGGCTTTAATTTCGTTTTATATGGCGGCAGGGATTTTGAAGTTTACGCCGGAGTGGTATTCGGGGAATGCGTTGCTCGAACCAGCTATCGTTGATGGAAAGCTTTTAGAGATCTCTTTAGTCTATGTCATTTACCTTGAGATCCTTTTTGTATGGGGCTTGCTCAGCAAGCATGCCTGGCTGAAATGGTTCACCTTTATCCAGATCTTTGCCTTTCATATTTTTTCTTGGCATATCGTTGGGTATTTTTATCCCGTTGTTATGTTTAACTTGATCGTCCTCTTCCCTCTGCTTTGGCTCATTCCTGAAAGGGACAGTGAGTCTCTGCGATGGTCGAGATCAGGGATTGCGTTTCTCGCTATTTTTTGGATCGCACAGGCCGTTCCTTTCGTTTTTTATAAGGACTCTGCTCGCACGGGCCAAGGGCGACTCATCTCTTTCAACATGCTAGATGCACGGACCGCCTGCGACAGCATGGCTTTGATAAAGAAAGATAGAGAGCAAATGCTGGTGTCTATTCCGGCAAAAGACTTTGGGGTTCGCATTCAGTGCGATCCGAATGTCTATGTTGCTTTGATTAAAGAAGAATGTCAGAAGTGGAAGGCAATTCCTGGATTCATTGATATGGACTATCGCTTGCATAGCAAGTTGAGCACTGAGCCTCAAGGACATGAAACACTCAAGCTAGACAATGTTTGTTCTCAACCTCCTCAGGTGACTTTCTTTGGCGAGGTTTATCAATGAAGAAATTAATATCTTATTGGTATGTCCCCGCCTTCTTGCTTTTAACAGGCATCATCTTTGTCCAGCAAAGAACATTCTTATCGACGAAGCACTACTACGAATATCTCTTTGAAAAACCTCGCTATAGTTTTTGGCCTGCCACAACTTTTCAAAAGCCCCAGGATTTGAATGCGGCAGCCAGCCCCTCCGATATTGTGATGTTCAGAGGCAATCCGGCTCGACAAGGATGGATTCAAGGATCTCTTGGACAACAATATCAATTGGAATGGAGCTATCCTTTCTTTAATAGCGGAGCCCACAATGCGGCAAAGGGATCTCCGGTTGCCGATGACGATGGCATCTATATCGGTAGCGACATGGGATGGTTCTATCATTTTGGTTGGGATGGCAAACTGAAGTGGAAAATCTTCCATGAGACCGCTCTCAAGGGAATTCATGGAACTCCTACGATAGATGGAGATTTTCTATTCTATGGCGACTATTCGGGATACTTGCTCGCTGTGAATAAAAAAACCGGAGAAGTGCTGTGGACTCGACATCTTGGTGATACGCTCGGTGCCAGCCCCTTGGTCTTGGGTGACGTGATTTATGCGAATATCGAAATGAATCCCTCAGAGGGTTACATTGCGAAAATAGATAAATACAGTGGCGAATTGCTATTTAAGTCTCGTCTTTTAGGAGAACAGTCACATAGCTCTCCGGCCTATGATGAAACTTATCAGTATCTGATTTTTGGAGCCAATAACAGCGTACTGTTCTCTGTAGATACAGATAAAGGCGAGACTCCTTGGTTCTTCCAAGCACCCGGCCAGATTAAATCCACCCCAGTGATTTATGAAGGACAGTCTTACTATACTGATTGGGGTAAACGTTTTTCTAGCAACGACAATAAGACTGGGAATGCCGTGTTCTCTCAGCCTATTAAAACAATGGCTATCAACTCTCCAGCTCTTTCAAAGAATGGGTTGGTCGTAGCCGACCGCGAGAATCTTTATCTTTTCTCTTTTAAAGGTGAATTACTCAAAGAAGTACCTCTTCGTAATACCTTTTTCCTTGGCAGTCCTTTGATCGTTCGAGATAGCGGCAAGGAATCCATTCTCATTGCCTGCAACAATACGGACCTCTGTGTGATTGATGACTCGTTAAAAAATGAGAAGGTCCTCTTCAAAGGTGAGCGCAAGTTCTCTTCAGTGCCCTTTGTTTTTAAAGATCGGATTATTTTTTCGCAGGATGATGGAGATCTGGTAGTTCTGAAGAAATCAAAATAGGCTCGATCAGCTGTTCCGGACGGATATTGCTATTTTTTAGATCCACATCACGAAAAAAACAACGCACGAAGCGCGCATTGGTGAAGTCACTATTTTTAAAATCGACATTCTCAAATCGCACGGCTGAGAAAATGCTATTGGTGAAATTGCTGTTTTTGAATGTGCTATCGATAAATTTGGCGCCCTTTATCACGGCACCTTCCATATTCACTTCGGAGAATTGAAATTTTAATCCAGTCATTGATTCCCAATTCACTTGCTGCAGGGAACTCCCTTCAAGGGATATGTTGACTAAATATTGATTTCGAATCCAGCTGCAATCCTTCATCTCGGGACTTTTGGGGGTGTTCATGCAGTCTACCGCCCAGGCCGAGCCTAGTGGTAGAACCTGCATGAACAGGATTAGAATCAGGTTTGATGCTCTAGTAACCAGCACCGTCACCATTTCCGTCGCTGCCGCCGCCGCCGTATCCGAAGACGCACTTACCACCGTTGAGTACATAAGGAGAGTTACAGCTTGTAGCTACGCACGCACCCCAACCACCATTATAATTTTGTACGCCGGAACCATTAGATACAGCGCATGTTCTTGAGTTCGATAAACACTGACCGCCTTCAACGTGATAGCCAGAGTTACAGCCCGATATTTGACAAGCGCCATAACCAGTACCGTTAGAGCCAGCAATGTATGGTTGAATTCCGCTACCATTGGTCACTCCACAAGCTCGTGAGCCAGCATAATAACATACTCCACCTTCAAATGAGTAGCCACCATTACAACCTGTCAACTGACAGCCGCCATATGTTTCCGTATTTGGGTCATATACCATATTCCCATATCCATTATCACGACTGCAACCCTGAGCAGGCTTCAAATCACAATTATCAGAAATTTGAAAGACACCTGTCACACACTCCGCCTTGATCTTTCCAGCATTAAACGCCTGACCACTCGGATGAAGAAGATTACTCTCCGAACAAAGCACACTCACAGTACTTCCATTAGGCGTTCCCTCAAAAGGGACCAATACTTCCGGGCCGCCAGAAATACTCTGCCTAAACTTTATCTTGGTGTCTGCGCACCTTAAAGTGTCTGGCATCAGCTCTTTCGACATATCCCCAGATTTAGTTTTCTCAGGTTCACTCTGGATAAACCGTTTCTGCCAACTAAATGTCTTTGCATAGATCCCCTCAGCAGAAAGAAGCAGCAAGGACACCATGGCTATCTTAGCAATACGTGCTATTTTCATTTCCATAAAACCCCCCTGAAATTCCTGTTAAGGAACCACAGTTAAAAACACATCCCAAACTTTTCCCTTTTTCTTCTCATTCTTCTTATTCACATAATCAAATGAGGCCGGCCCCAAAATCTTTCCTCGTTTGCCTTCGTATCGAGTTTCATTGGCAAAACTCAAGGAAATGGACTGGACTCCAAAATCAGATAACTTAAAGAGCTCTTTCTTCTGGCTGATGCCATCACCATTGACATCTCTCCACAGGACAAGCTGGTTGAAGACCTTGTCGTTCTTGTCTATAACGCCATCTTTATTCTCATCATAGAGTGCCAAGTTCTCGAACCCGTTTTGATAGCCATTGATGTCTCCGAAAAGCTCATGACCACCATCGATCTTGCCATTTTTATTTAAATCTAAAGCCAAGAAGTAAGTCTCGCCTTTAAAGCTCGGCCATGAATACTTCAGTTTTGTTCCTGATTTTCTGTCTTCTTTGTTCAATAAGAACTGAGTGCTGTTTTCCAATGATGGAACTGCATCGTCAAAACTCAACATCAAAGGCGAATAGTACCCTCCACAGTTCTTGTTCTCTCCAGGAAAGCTCGCATAGATGGTAATGTACTTCCCATTCTCAGAAGCATACCAAGATAGATTGGCGCTCAACGGACCATCCATTCCGACATATTGGCCAGCAGTCGGAGTGGTCACTCGTTGCTCGAAGCGAACTGCTTGAATCAAATCGCTCTTAGCATTCACATCCTGAACAGCCCCAAAAACAGTTCCTGACGAACTCACATCAACACTCAAAGTTTTTGTTTTCTTCATCTCCGCCCGAACCAGATTTCCATTCAGCGTGGCTTTCCAAGTTTGCAGGATCACCCCACCCGGGCCTCTCACATGAGAGTCGGTCAAAGGCTCATTCACCGCTGCACTTGAAAAGGCTGCATTGGAAGGGAATGTCACAACATAGTCTTGATATCCCCCACCTTGATCTTGATAAGTGATCGTTGCAATTACATCGGAGTTTCTCGCGAGAGGATTCGATACCCCACGCAAGTTAGTTCCGAAGCAGCTGAGATAAATATCCAAATATGTAACATCGCTGTCACTGCGAGATACCCGAACTTGAGAGTCGACAATAACGTCTGAAAGATTTGCCGCTGCAAATGGTAAAACGCTGATTACAGACATTTTTCCATTACTTTGAGCATAGCTTGAATTGCTGGCGAATATAATCGCAAGTATCAATCTAATCATTTGTCGACCTCCAGAGTAATAAGGGGCATGGTCACTGTTTCTCTTACAAAACGAACTTGTCTCGCCTTTCGGACGACAGTATCGTCATTTCCGAAAGTTCCGTTTCTCCACTCAGACATCACCAGATCTCCATAGCCGGCCGGGTACGGCCCGGGCCGAAACTCTAGGCGATACACCCGAACAGCTTCAACCTTAACAAAGGGGGCTGCTCCTCCCACGGGAGGTAAAGTTCGGAAATACATATCCGCATTGCTATAGGGAACTCTAGTCAGCGGATGCGTATTCAAAATTCTAAAGTCATTGCTCGTTAAAGCCAGCAAGTCATTTTGCTTTACACGCCCAACAAAGGTAGGCGTGCGCGGAGGAGTTTTAAGGTCAATCGTTCCACCATTGGTAAGCGGTCTTAAATATACTGGGCTCATCAGCAAGAACAACTCATCGTCCGCCCAACGATTTCCATACACCTGAGTCATAATACGTTTATCGGAAGGCACAGCCGGCGTTGAATTCAGGCCATTATAAATAACGGTGCCATCCGCATTCATATCCGTCGGTGTATTACCTATTCTATAGGCATGAAAAGGATCCAAACTCACACCGGGATACCGCTGCTCCTCAGAACTTAAAAGATAAAGTGCCTTTTGGCCTCCATCTAGAGATAGTCTCACTTCCCTCGCCCCTTCAGCTTCACCGAAGCTTTCACGTGGCATATCAGGGAAGTAATCATAGAAATTCCGACCATTCACATCCAGTACTTCAAGGCGGTTGAAGCCAGGAGTCGCATAAGAAAGAATCTTCGTGAAACGACGATTCGTGATCGCCATTTCAATCTCTTCCATAGACTCGGTCTCGACCTTCTTCATGTTTTCTAAAAACTCTCTTAGAAAACTGGCGTTGGTTAATAGCAGAATGCTGGAGAGTCCTAGGACCACCAAAATCTCCATAATGGTAAAACCACGGGAGTTATCTACCTGACTGTTATGTAGTAACTTGTTTCCCATTTAGCACTCTCATCGCTTGCGTTAACGACCAAAAATTTCACTTCATATAAATTTCGAATAAACTCATGGGGAATAATCAAATATCCCATATAAGCCCGGCATGATTGCTTGGCACATAAAGCTCTATCAATGATGGAGCTCTCAGCTGTAATCGCCAAAGGTAAACTCTGCATAGTTAGCAAGTCGCTCTCAGCTTTACCTGAGTTGTCGAAGGTCACTTGAAACAGCGAAGTGTCATAACGAATATTTTCAGCGAAAGACTGGACAGTTGCCGTCGTCAAACGCTGAAGTTTCAATCGTCCATTGATATTATTCAAATTCACAAGGAAGCTCACCATGGCATAAATAGCAATCAAGCTTAAAGCCATGGCAATGATCACTTCAATGAGCGACTGGCCTCTTTGGTTCCCTATCATAGAGACCCCGAACGGCTGATTTCTTTAATCATAAACTTCGTTAAATGCTTCTTACATTTTACTTTTCCAACACTTTCATCCAAGGCACAGTCTGGATCTACAGTGGTCCATTTAAATGGATCCGCTTTACGCAAGCTGACTGGGTTGCATGCAAAGTGCGCCAAAATTGTTTTAACACCCACGTTCGGCATCCACAGAGGGGGCAGTGTCTGATCACAAGACACTGATGTTCCATCGTTCAACTTTCCTAATACACCGGCAGCTCTCAACTCTGCCGTAGCTGATGGATGATAAATCGTGCTCCAACGAATACCGGCTTTGTATGCCGAGGCATCGATATCCAATTTCCCAACAATAAATGTTCCAATCATACGCAGTGGCCGAGATCTCGGCTGAATCGTCAATCTCTCGCATGTATAAAATCCTGCAACGAAATTAGCTGTCGGCGTAATCACGCAGTTTTGCACAAGAGACTTAATTTGAAAAACAGGGTCTTTTCCAAAAGCTGCAGGATATGAGTTGGTTGTGCCATCGATCACCAGAGTGCCTGGCAAGTACCCGTCAACAAAATCTGTTGTGAAACTCCATGCTCTCCGACTCTGAGTCACAAAGGATTCGGACCAATCCGACGCCCCGAAAGACATGTAAAATGAATCGCCATCGTCTGGGGAAGCAAAACACTTCTCATCGAAAGCGATATAATCTCTATCGTCTGGCATATGATTTGGATCAATCGGCTTACTGCCATCCATACTGGAGTCGGCATACCAAATCCCAGGTGTTCCATTCTTAAGCTCAATAGTTCCAGAGTTCGGATCATTCTTTTCAAAAACAAAAGCATTTGTTTTAAAAGTCGTCTCTTTGGGTGGATTATCTCCTCTTAAATTTTTAAGATCTTTGTAAGCGTAATCCATCGCTTCTAAAACAACCCGTACCGATGGAATTCTTGCCGTAGCGCCAGATGATCCCGCAGCTCCTAGCTTCAGATTATTCACATTGGTGAAGTTAATCTTGAAATTCACCTCATTAAATTGAGAATTAGCCCCAATAACTCGAGGTGAAGTCTCGATATCGATACGAGGTACTGTTGCACCGGTATTTCCCAAAGGATAAAGCGTCGCTTTGGTGGAACGTGAAGCGAAGAACTCTGTTCTAAAATCACTACTTTTTGTGGAGTCTACCGGATCTTGCAAACCTTCGTAAATCACTTTGACTCTAAATACGGTGCCACCACTGCGCGTGATATTTCCAGCGTTTGTGACCCCAGGGACATCGGTAAAAATCTTAAAGGCGTCATTCTTGGGATGCCGCTGTTCGACCAAGTTATCTACACGTCCTACTGACGTTAACAAATCAAATGTGTTAAAGCCTTTTGCCAATATCTTTGTATAAAGACCGGCAAGTTCAGTTTCTTTAAGGTCAAAAGCCGCCGCCAGACGAGATTTACAAAGATTAAAAGCAGCATCATCTAAAGCTGGTGCTGTCTGCAGATTAAATAAGTAATCTAATCCCTCGTCTCTCTCGATATCTAGTTCATAACCCGCAAGAATCCCTTTGAAGTTCGGCATCTCGTGGTTGTATCTCGATTGTGGGCCGCCCGCAGATTTCGGATAAAACATCTTACCATTCTGACGAAGAAATCCACCACCAAGATAAATCTTATCTACAAAAGTAACATTTCTCATTGAAGCGCCAGGAGGCGGTAAATTCACATTATCATTTACAAAAACCGGACTCTCAAAACGAAGCCCCGTTCCCGCTCCGATATCCACAGAATCTAAATTGTTATCACCAGGCTTTGCTGAAGCCACACCCAGATTTAAGTCTTTCGGAACCAAAAGAGCAAAGTAGCTGACTTCTCGAGGATAAACGAAAACCTTTGAGCTCAATTCCAAAACTCTCACATCGGCTGTTATGACCTTTGGTGTAAGAGTAATCGAAATTCTCAAAGGAACTTCACGCCCTTTTGTCGTTTGAATGGCCGAAGACTCTCTGCTAATAGAGATCGCCACGGATTGATATTTGTCTCTCAAAGGTTTCAAAATCAAACTCAGTGGGTGATCTGGTGTAATAGAATTTAAGCTCACCGTTTGAGTGATCAGAGTCAAACGCGTGTTGATGACAGGATCTGGACGTGGAGTATTCGTCGCTGCAATATATGTCAAAGCTTCATCTGAAAGCAAAAGTCTCTCTGTATTGCGCGGATGATTGAGGTCACACATCGCATCCTGCATCCAAGAGGCACTAAAGCACCATGTCTGTTTAATTCCGTTCGTGGTATAGGCTAGGACGCTATCCAAGACCACACGAGCATCCATTTTCTCAGCCGTGCCGCGAGTCTGCTTTACACGATCTGAAATATATATAGAAGAGAAACCAATAGCGATACCCATGATCGCCGCAAAGATCACTGCCGAAATAATGATAGAACCGCGCTCACCCTGGAGGTGAGTCGGTAACTTCAATTTCTCATGGAGGAGCCAGGTGGCCGGCTTCTTCATTTTTTTCCCCTCGTAAACCAAAATTGCAAATTGAATCTTTCCCTGTTCTTATCGGCAGATACGCGGTTCTTCTAAACAAAATTTCTTCGCCGTAATGTTTCAAATGTGAGGGCTGCCACTACTTTCGTCCTGAGCAATTTTTCGTTTCAAAATAGGTCAATAATTTTTTAGAAGGAGCCTTGGCAAAGACGATCATTTGATGAAGACTCGATGTATGATTCTCAAAATGATCCTGACCTTAACTTTTATTTTTCTAAGCTCGGGTGTCTATGCCGAACCAAAGAACACATACAAAGTTCAAGTTGTCTTCACCTCTCAGTGTCCTTGCGTTCAACGAATGATGAAACATATTAAGAGCCTGGTTGAAGAAAATCATAATCAGGGATTTGTTTTTGAGTTTTACGATGTGGGATCGAAAGATCAAAAGACTTCCGATGCCTATGCCCGACTTCAAAAGTTCCCGACATCTATCACAAACGATCATGACCTCAAGATAGCCAAGAAATTGGGAGCCGAAATATCCCCGACTGCATTTGTCTGGGATGAGAAAGGCAAGCTTCAATACAAAGGCGCTATCATCATAGAAAATTTCGAAGACTCTGCTCAATCCAAAAAGCCCCTTGAAGAAGCTCTGCAATCTTTAAAAAAAGGTCAACCCGTTAAAAATGCCCTGACCACACCTGAAGGTTGCTTCATCGTTTCGGATATTCAATAACCTGTCTCATTAAGAAACACCCATAGCAAAAACAGAATCTCACCCCACTTTGGGTGGGTTTAAAAAATTGTCATATCCAAGAACTATTCATAAAGCTAGAATTGTGAGATGGGGAAGAAAATAACTGGCACTGTTCTGCAAACAGTCTCTTTGAACAAAGGATTGATTTCAGTCATCCTCCTCATTCTCTTTCCCCTTCTTAGCCAAGCTCAACTCACTAAATACAAAGATTTTCCAAAGACTCTGCAAACTTTGAATCTCTCTCCCGTGGGTCCAACCAAAAAAGTAAACTTGCAGGAGCCTTCCGAATATAAGGTCATTATCTTCTGGGCGAGCTGGTGCAACTTCTGTGACCGGGCTTTGCAAGACTTCGCCAGATATAATAAGACAGATGGCTTCGCAAAAAATAAGTTCTCTGTGGTTGCCATCTCTGTAGACACTGAAAAGAAACTTGCAGATGAGTTCTTTAAGAATCGCGAAGCTGACCCCAGCATCTCTTATTCATTTCTTGAACCCAAAAAGGGTCTTCGGGACATTCTGCAGGTGACCGTGCTTCCAACTATTTATATTGTAGATAAAAACAACCAGGTCCTTTCGGACTATCGAGGGTATGGCAACGAAACGGCCCATTACCTTCGAAAAAAGATTTTATGGTATGTGAAAAATGAAAACATCGTGGAGTAAAGCAAAGTCAATATTAGCCAATAAAGCTGGTTTTACTATGACTGAGGTCTTAGTGGCCGGCGGTATTGTCGCCATCACTGTTTTTACAACGGCGACATTCAATAGCACCTTCACGCAAGGAACCCAATCCGAATTGAACTATCAAAGTTTGCTGCAGATACGAAGTGAGGTCACCCAATTGCTGACCGATGACATTGCATTTAGTAAAACGGTTGAAAGTGCGACAAACACCACTCTGGCCTGTGTTCGTGACAAGTCTGATTGTCGAGGACAACGAGGTGAACTTATGCTCTTCGACCGCAAAGGAAATCCATATCCTTTTGTGGCTGGCCCTGGGCAAGACTCTAGCGGATTCTCTCCGAACAAAGGCCCTTGCGGTACATTTACTGCAGCCGGAAACAACAAGTGTCCATTCCAATATAAAATTACCTGGGAAGCAATTTGTACCAAGCCTGGCAAATGCTCGACACCTAGTATTTCTTTAACAGCTCAATTGAATTACCGCCCGACTCCTGCAACTAAAGGCACGATTTCGCGAGCCTTTAATCCAACCTCCTTTAGCATTCAGTACATGAGACAAGAAGAAGGAAGCACTCTTGAGGCCGCTTGCAGGCAATTCGGCGGAGTACTAGGACCGGATAAGACATGCACGATGCCTAACAAAGGAGAGTTCTGTAGGTCCGGTGAGTACTTCGGCGGATACAATGACGACGGCTCTATATATTGCTTTTCCATCGAAGGCATCAGTTGCCCTCCCTACCACGTTCTGATTGGTGTCGACGGAGAAGGAAACATCAAATGTGGGCCCGGATGCAGCTCCGCTCGGCCAGGTCTACCTCCAGAGGTTCCAGATAATAATGGAGGCGATGGTGGCAGTTAAGAATAACCAAGGATCAATACTGATGATCGTGCTCGTGGCCACGGCTGCGACATCCATCATGTTTTTTTCCATCATGAATGGCATTAATCAACAGGTCAAAAGCCAGCTAAGAAGTCAAAGTCACTTTCCTGTTGAGTTTATGCAAACAAAAATTCGAAGCTCTCTAGAGAATCAGTTCTCTTGGGGCAGCACCATAGATTCAGATAATCAATTCAGCTGCCTTAAAAACAATCTTAACAGTTGCCCCGTGCCTGCAACAGGATCGCTATTCTCTTTAAGAAGTAGCAGTAATGAACTCGTTACTGAGACAAACCCAGAGGTCGGATTCGATATCTATGGCGATCGATGCACAGGCTATTCGGAGACCACTCCAAATGACAATTGCCCCTTCCGCTATGAAGTGCGATGGAGCTGTAATCCAAGCCCTTGCGAGCCTACGGTCCTGCTTGAGGGAAAAAGGTTCGCAGACAAACCAAGAGTTCGTGTCATTGCCACTTTAAAAGTCAGCTCAAACTTGTATGGCGGAAGAATGAATACTTTAAGATTTGATTTCTCTCATAATATTGGCTGGGAAGAGCAAAATCTGTCTTCTGTTTGCAATAGCCTCGCCGGATACTTCAATCAGGAATCTGACACCTGCAAAATGATTAGACCTGGATCAGGAGCCAAGTGCGACCAACCATCGGGATACGTTATAGGCTTTGAACAGAACGGAGAGGTTCGCTGTGGAACTTTCAATGTTGTGAACAAGTTTTGTCCAAACAATTCGGCCGTGGTTGGAATTGCTGGGGATGGGGGCTTAAGATGCAACAAATTCTAAAAAGTCGCCGAGGCGTCACGCTTGTTGAACTTCTGCTTGCTGTAGGCCTTCTCACTCTCCTCGTGGGCGGTGGCGCAACCATGCTGTCATCAGTGCAATCTCTCAATGCCAAATCTCGGGCCTTAAATAATAGTACGGTCCTACGAAAGAAAATCTTTGCCGCCGTCAATGACAATAGCGCTTGGGCTCAAACCCTAACTAACAATCCTAATATGAATTGTTTGCTAAATAAAACGAGCTGCGAAGGAATCACCACGCATCAACCCTTCAACCTCTACAATGAATCCAACCAATGGATGACACAAACTAATAATGCTGCAGCCGGATTCAATAACGACCTAGGCACTTGTGTTGATTTTACTCCTGAAGGAAACTCAAACTGTCCATTTCGCGTTGAACTGACTTGGAAACCTGTTTGTGCGGGCAGTTCAAGTTGCAAACATCCCCAAATCGAGATCAAAGGAAAAATCCTCTACGAAGCCAATAAAGCCGGGATTGGTGGACTGAGTCTGAACAAATTTGATAGCGCGAAATTCAGTCTCAACTTCTATCGAGAAGAAACATTAAATACAGCTAAACAAGTGTGCCAATCTGTCGATGGGAGCTTCGATCCTGATACCAATCAATGCACCTTGCCTTCTACAGAAAAGAAAAAATGCCCATTGCATCATGTGGTTTCGAAGGTCGACGACGATGGGCGAATCACATGCCGCCCTCTTTTTATTGCCAACTGTCCTGAGGGCCAAGTGCTTATGGGCTTCAATTCAAAGGCAGAACCTCGTTGTGTTACCAAAAAACCTAGCTGCTGCAGAAATCCACCATGCGAATTTGGTCGCGACGAAAGCTTTGCACCGCAGACCGGTGACAACGGCAATGATGGTGGATGCGATGGCGGTGACGGCGGCGGCGATGGTGGTGGTGACGGATGTGATGGAGCAGATGGTGCGGATGGTGCCGACGGAGCCGATGGAGCGGACGGCGCAGATGGTGCCGACGGAGCTGATGGAGCAGACGGTGCCGATGGCGCTGACGGAGCCGATGGAGCAGACGGCGCGGATGGTGCGAATTGATCAAGGCACTTAAAAAATGGATATTTCTTCTGCCGGTGATGGTTTGCGCTTGTTCGCCATCACCCAAGTCAGCGGTTATTCCTCAAAACATTGATGCACGCTTTTCAAAAAGATATGTTCGAATACAGTCTGAGAATCTAAAACAAATTGATCTCTCAAATGGTATTTTGCTTCAGGCCAATATTAAAAATAGCAGTCTTAAGAGCTGTAAGTTTGAACAACTTCTTCTGAATGGCGGTCAGTTTGAAAGAGCAACTATCGCAGACTGTGAGTTTTCAAAAAGCTCTCTAGCGGGAACAATCTTTAAAGAGAGTCGCATCGAAAATGTCAGATTTAACAACTCAGATTTGGCTGGAGCTCGATTTATTCAATCCAGCTTAAAAGACATCTCCTTTCAAGGCGTGGACTTAAAAGATGCTGTTTTTATTCTTACTAAAATCGACAATGTCACATTCGACAAGGAAACCAATCTTCCCTTCAGCCGTGAAGTTGCATTAAAATTGGGAATGATTTATGTGGAATAAAATCAAGATTTACTTCAAAAATCAGATCCAAGAGATTGAGTCTTCTTTAGTCCTCAGAATTTACGGCTTCTTCCTTAGTTTTATTCATGTCGTGACATGGGTATTCTGGAGAAAAACAGTGCCGGGATCTTTGAGTGACGGCATGAACTCTTTTTGCTGGCCCTTCTTCACGAACTGCGACATTGTCCACGGCCTGAATGAAACATTTGTCAGTGTCTCTCTATTTGTTTACCTTCTCGTCAGTTTAGGCGCGGCCTTCCTCTTCCTCACAAAAAAAATCACCTGGGCCTATGGGGCTTCCATCGCCCTTTTTGTTTTTAAATTTCTTATTCAAATCGCTGACTACAGGTTCATGGGCAACTATCACTATATGCCCCAGCTTGTAACCCTGGCATTTCTCTTCTTGCCACGAAAAGAGCAGTTAGCTCCTTTGCTTCTGGTTGTTTTTTATTTTTCGGCCGGCCTCTTAAAGCTCAACTATGAATGGCTGTCAGGAAGCGCGTTGTGGAGAGGCTTACCTTTTACTGATAACGAATACCTATTTCAACTTTCTACCGCCGCCGTTGTTCTTTTGGAGTTGCTCTTTGTGTTCGGGCTTCTCTCAAAAAGCAATGCCGTGCGGTGGCCAACTCTTGCGGTATTTATTCTATTCCATATCGTATCATGGCATTGGGTGGGGTATTTTTATCCATTGATCTGCCTGTCTATGCTCACGATCTACCCACTGCTCTGGTACCTCAAAGCCAAGATAGATTTTAAGTTGCACCCCAGTGGCTATGCTTATATTTTTCTTATTTTGTTAGCACAAGCCATTCCAAAGCTGACGTCCGATGACCCGGCCCTCTATGGAAAAGATCGCATCCTGAGTCTCAATATGATTGATGCGCGCGCCGAATGCATGAGTTCTATTGTTATTCATGACAACAACAAAATGATTGAGTTTATTCCTGATAAACGTCGTTTTGGATCTCGAGTTAAATGTGATGAGATCATCTATCTTAACTTCGCAAGAAATATTTGCCATAGTTATAAGGTAGAAAATGAGATGCCGCGAGTGGATCTCTTTCTTGCAGCAAGAAGAAAGACCGATTTTCATCAGCGCGAACTTTTGAACATCACGGATTTTTGTAAAAAGATGGATCACTATCTATGAAAAATATCTGGAAAAAAATAAGACTGGTCGTCATTTCTGTCTGGGCTTCCGCTCTAACATTGATCATTCTTTCTAAGAACCCCGATATTTTGCCTTTTCATCCAGTCCATGAGATAGACGAATTTCGTCCCGAGTTCAAGGCTCCCTTCTTTTTACAAACCTCCTCAATGGACTCTTTGTCAGAACCACTTTTTATTTATAGAGAGAATATTTCGCGCACCGGTCAGTCCATTCTCCAAACCTCCCTGAAGGTCAAAGAAACCTGGAGAGGCCCGCAAATTAACTATGATATTCACGGAGCAAGTAAATCATCACCGACTCTCGATAAAAGCGGAATCTACATTGGTGCCGACACGGGTTGGATTTACGCCTACAATCACGATGGAACTCTTCGTTGGAGCTTCCTAGCGGGAAATGCCGCCCAGGGTGTTCATGGATCCGGAGCCACCGACGACAAATATTTGTATATTGGGGCTTACAATGGACGGCTCTATTGCTTTGATAAAATGACTGGTGAGTTGATTTGGATGACCTCACTGGCACACGCCATCGGCGATGTTCCTGTTCTCTATGGAGACTACCTCTATGTTGCCGTCGAGTATAGCGGGCCTCGCAATGGGCAGCTCGTAAAGATTGACAGACGAACAGGCCAAAGTGTTTGGGTTTCCGACTCATTTGCCGAACAAGTTCATTCGTCTCCAACTCTAGACCCCAAAAACAATCTGGTTTTTGTAGGTAACAACGGCAGTGAAGTTCTGGCTTTTGACATGAACACGGGAATGTCAGTATGGACTTTTTCAACACCTGGTCCAATCAAAGGAACTATGGCCTTACATGAAGGTCGCCTTTACCTCACCTCTTGGGGAGCCCGAGCATTTTGCCTCGATGCCCTCACCGGCTCAGTGATCTGGGAGCATAAGCTCATGTCCGATTCTCAATCCAGCCCCACTTTAGTTCCAGAAGATAACATCATGGTCTTCAACTCCCATCGCGCAGAAAATCACATGTATGGGCTGAATATGAAGACGGGACAGGAGATTTGGAAGAAACCACAAAAAAATACCGGACTTATCGGAAGTGGCGTCGCTCTAAAACGAAACGACAATCGCCAGTGGGTGATCTGGATTCAGTGCTTTGAAAAAACAATCTGCGCCATTGAACCAAAAACAGGAAAAGCACTCAAGCAACTCAGCTTGCCTGGAGAACTCAATGGAGTCCCCGCCTTTGATGAAAAAGGCTTTGTTGTATCCCTCCATAAAGGTGGCTTGGTTCGTTTTGATTATTTTTGATCTTTGGTTTTAACTTCGAATATCTTGTGCTTTAAGGCGATAACAGATTTTCCAGTAGCGGGAGATGTGTGATGCAGTTTCATAATTCTGTACCACAGTCCTCCGGCCTTGACCGTGTAGATATGTCCAAAACAAAGACATCTAAAATCCAACCCCAATGAGGCTTCTACGGGCTCTATTGAATGGGGGACCACTGAAAACCGTATATCTTTCTTGCCATTATTTTTGATCACCAGATACAAAACGGCCGACTCTGATCCCTCTAGTTTCAACTTCTTTTTTCCCAAGAGATCAATGACCGGCATATTTACCATATCGACTAAAGGGCCATGCTCACCCACGCGATCGCCCATAGAGATTGGGGCGTGAAATGTTTTAACTTCAAAGGGCAGCCCTTTCGTATCCCAATCGAAGGTGTATTCCACGCTTGCCTGAGCGCCACAAGCCAGCATAAAGAAAAAGAATCCCACAAGACAACTATTCTTCATTGAAGATAACCTTGGTGTATTTTGTTCCAACATCGGCGGCTTTCACCCCGACAATCGTATGGCGAATTTCAGCTTTTGCCGGAGAGAAGTCTTCGTTGATTTCCAAACGAACCACTCGATACCAGATTGAATGTGGTGTGACCTTATAAACATGACTGTTACAAAGACATTCGAAGAAAAATCCAATAGATGCTTCTGGAGGAGACGGAATATGAGGGGCCGCAAAGAAGAAGATGTCCTTATCCGACTTATTATTCATCACCAAAACGAAGGTCTGACCTTCCCCGGCCTTCATTTTTAAAGAACCCTGAATTAACTTTCCCACCGGAGCTTTTGCAAGACTCTTAACCACCCGGGTTTTGGCCACTGTGTCCAGAACTCCGTCTTTGAGGGTATACAATTGCATATGCTGATTCAGGCCTTTGTAATCAAAGCCCACGGCGAGGTCCACATTTCTCGCCAAAGCCGAGTGTCCCGCAAAGAAAACTACAAACAGCGCTGCAAAAAATGTATAATTTTTCATTATGAGAAACAAATTTAGCATATTCTTCTTAGGCATAATTGTTCTTATGGTACTCTTCCTTTTTTATAAAAAGAAAGAGATTTCAAAAATTAGTGCAGGATCTTTAGCCCAGCAGCCCCAGGCTCCCAAAACGACAACTGAAACTTCCATCGCACAAACGGCGTCACCAACTCCCACAGATAGAAAAAAAATCGAGGCCACTCAAAGAGATGCCAGCTCCAGCTTCTTTTGCTCTTGGATTAAAGACGGAAGGTATCTGATTTCTTTCAAGCTTATGTCCTCTATACTTAAAGATAAAGAGAAGTACATCTTCATCCCCACCAAAGATGCCTATTGTTTAGAAAGTAACAAAGCCTATAACTTCACCTTTGTTGAATTAGATAATTTGGAAAAATACGCCTTCTATTCACGATTCAACTTCGATGTGCAGATTCGATCCATTGAAAATAATTTGTCTAAAACACATATTATCGCAAATCACAAAGCCTACGGGTTCCAGAGCGCCGACCGAGCCCAAAGAACTCTGACAAAGATTGATGCCAATTTCTTTCCTGCTCTGAATCAAGGACAAACATTTACTCGCATCAGAATATATATTCCGTCACAAAGACCGATTCCTGAAGAGCAGGGCCCTGCGACTTTTCATCCCTACGCTAGGCTAATTTCGAAAAAAGATCTTAGTCAGCTCAAACAAAAAAACGTCGTTATTATCGATACACGCCCAGCAAAAGAATTCCGCCAGGAAGCTATTCCTGAATCCATCAATATCCCTATCGACTATACAATTTGGAAGCGACCAAACTCTCCAACTGAATTAGATCGTCTTACTCTTGATCTTTCGTCACTGAAGAGAGTTCCTCTCGACTCTCCAATGGTTGTCTATGGACACCCAAAACATTTTACCGCATACAATTTGTTAACCATTTTAAGAAAGATGGGATACCAAAACCTATACTATCTTCCTCAAGGTATGTTTACCTGGAAGGATATCAACTCAAAAACTCCTAAGAATTACACGGGTGTTCGAAAGGTAAGTCACAAAGGTGTTTTGCTGGGCATGGGAAAAGTCCAAATCATCGATGTCAGAAACTTGGAGTCCTATAAATTTCGCTCCATAGACAAATCAATACACAATGAGTATCACAACTCCTCTGAGAACAGCCTTACAGACCCAAGAAAGACTCTTGGCTACAGATATCAAGTCGAACATTCGGATCGCTTCAACTTGGATAACCTGCAATACTTAAAAAAAGACCAACCCATCATCCTCTATGGCGCAAATGCCTATGACTTCAGACCTTTAAAGGCAGCCATTTGGATGCAAGAAAAGGGTTACTCCAACGTGAGATGGTATCGCGGAGGCGTGGAAGAGTGGCGTTCATTAGAAGTCCTCTATCCAACCCGATATAAAACCACGAGCCACACGACTGAGGCCGCTCGATGAAGCAGCTGAATCGAAGGCAGTTTTTAACCGCCACCGGAGTGATCGGAGGCATCGCGGCCCTCAGCATTCCTGCTTCAAAGTTCATTTTAAATAATTTTTCAAATCATAGTTATCCGGCTTCCTTCTTAACCCAGGGCTTCGCTGTTTCTAACGGTCCTCGAGAGCTGCCCACCGCTCCTTTCTTTGGGGCTCCAAGAAAAGATGAACATGGAAGTATTCTGATCGGAAACTTTGCAGGCACCGAATTAAAAAAGTTCGATGTTTCATTTGTAGGTCATCAAGTCATCCAGAGTCCCACCAAGCTCAATCAATTTTTTTCCGTTCAAAAATGGGGAAGGAATGCTGTCGCCGTGGACTCTTTAACTGATGAGGCACACTACCTTCAACTCCCCCCCGACCATTATTTCTTTGGGCACGGAGTTTTCCTCCCTAATGGCGAGCACATCTTGATCAGCGTTATGGATCAAAAGAATATGCAGGGAAAGCTGCATATCTATGACACCAAATCACTCAAGCTCGTGGAGCAATATAAAACTGCAGGAATTAATCCCCACGATGTTCAGATCTCCCACAACGGTCAGCAACTCATTGTCATGCATGCGGGCTTGCCTTTGAATGAGCGCAACGGCCGTGCTCCCAAAAGCGCCATCACTCTAGAGTCATGCATCTCAAAACTTTCGATAAGTTCCGGAGATCTCATATCTCAACATGTCCTAGATACGGGTCACCGCGCCTACGCCCATTTCCTCAACCTCAGCGACACAGATATTCTCTGCATGGGGCTCTCCATCGCCGACAACTATAACGAAAAAAATCAGCCAGCCTCCTTGGCTTATCTTTCAAAAAACGAAGTCACCAATATTATGGAAGACCCTCTCATCTCCGAATTCATCGGTGAGGCCTTGAGTGGACGTAAGCTGAAAAACTCAGACACGGCGGTGGTGACGCTTCCCGAGGCGCAAAAGATTATCCTCGTTGATTTAAAAAATCGAAGCGCAATTCTCACTCTCGACGCCATTTCACCTCGTGGGATTGTCGAAATGCCAGACGCAAACTACCTCATCACCCAAAGTGCGAAGGAAGAAAAATTTCTGGTCTATTCTCAGCAAAGCAAAGACCTGAAGGCTCTCCAAAAAGCCTTCGCCCACCCCGGCCCCCTCATGAAGCATTGGATCGCAACAGGTGCCCACATGACAGAAATCACCTGGCCCTAAAGGTACGCCGTTCTTTTTTGCCACTCGTCGTGTCATCTAAACAATCTTGATATCCAGGTAATTCTTTCTTTTAGTTCGAGGATCTCTGGGGAAGGCAAATTCTTTTCTGCGAAGAGCCAACCGAATAAGTTCCTTGGATTCTTCATCATAGTGCTCATTCAACCAGCTCAGCTGAGAAAAAGGATTTTGAATCAGCCCCAGGTTGTCAAATGCCGGCACATCCAAACGTGATAATCCGATAAGCCCGCGAAGAGTACTGAACGGATAGTCCTGAACTTTTGAGCAAATGCCAGCTTCGACGGGGTTACGGTAGACATATTTATAAGCATGCGAATAGTGGACGCTGTTTTTTATTATCGTCCAATGATAAGGACCGCCAAAAACCTGGTTAATTCTGTTCGACTTTAAACCAATGTGTCGACTCACTTCTCTCAGTAGATATTCCATAGCATCGTCTAAGTTGGCATTCGGTGTAGAAATCAAAAGATGAAAATGATTGCTCATCAAAACAAAGGAATGGATCCGAACTCCAAAAGCATGCGAAATGAAACAGAGGTAGTCTGAGAAGATTCCCCAAACCTCATCTAATGGAATGGCGAACCACTCCTTGTTAATACACCTAGCGTTTACATGGTAATGACACTCAGAGCTTCGGATGAATTTCTTTCTTGGCATAAGCAGGTCTCTTACAAAATCCATCCCCTCCCCAAGCTGCTATATCTTCGATTTAGCTTAATCTATATCCGGAATCGGGCTGTCTCAGCTTGATTCATGGACATATCTAGTTGGGTCGCAATCCGAAACCCCTATATATTGGGGCGTTAAATCGCCAACAAGAGGCTATTGACTTAGCTATCCATAAGACCGATATAGATGGCAAAGTTCCTACTTTGATGCGATGTGTGGCAAAAAGGAACGGCGTACCTTTTGGGAGAGACGATGGAAATTAGAGACCCGGTTCATGGTTCAGTTTATTATTCAGAACATGAAGTTGCCGTTCTTGATACGGCAGAATTTCAGCGTCTTCGCGCTATTAAGCAACTTGGGTTTTCTGAGTTTAGTTTTCCGGGAGCCACTCACAATAGATACATTCATTCTGTCGGCGTAGGTCACCTGGCGGGTGAGGTTTTCGATTCCATCTTCCGCGTTTATCCTTTTTCAAAACCTTCTGTGAAAATGCGCTTCCGCCAAGTTCTTCGTTTGGGAGCCATGCTTCATGACGTGGGTCATGGTCCCTTGAGCCACACCACTGAAACCGTGATGCCGCCCCTTGAAGATCTCAAAATCAAAATCTATGACGAACAAGACAAGGCCTTCCAAGCCACAAACAAAGGCCGCCGCGCCAATCATGAAGACTACACCATCAAGTATGTGACTGATTCGTCTATCGCTGACACCATCAGCACACAGTTTGCCGACATCAAGCCCGTGCACGTAGCGTGTTTGATCGACAAGTCTTTGCATTGCCCAGATGATTTCTTTGTGGATAACGGAGTGGATTTCCGTCCTATTCTCAGTCAGCTTGTGAGCAGCGAGTTGGATGTAGACCGCATGGACTATCTTGAGCGTGATAGCTACTTCTGTGGCACTAATTACGGCAAGATCGATTCCAATTGGTTGATCCAAAACATGACCTTCCAAAGAGAAAACGACAAGATGTACTTGGCTTTGAATCGCCGAGCTCTTTACTCTTTCGATGACTTTTTGATTTCACGTCATCACATGCATTTGATGGTTTATGGACATCACAAAAGTATCGTGTACGAAGAAATGTTGAATCGTTATCTGACATCTCCAGATTGCACTTTTGTTCTGCCTGCTGATATCCAAGAGTACACCAAGTACAATGACTATAGACTTCATGAACACCTGGCGAGCGTGAACAACCCATGGGCAAAACGCATCGCTCAAAGAAAGCCATTCAAAGTTCTTATGGAGCAACATAACACGGCCGAGAGCGAAAGACCGGACATGGTAAAAAAGGCCATCGAAGCCGAGGGCATTGAAGTGATCCGCGCCAGCTCAAAAGCACGCTTGTCGAAGTATCACTCCAGCTCAGCTGATGAGAGAGCTTCCCAAATCTACGTCGTGGATCAGTACGATCGTTGGAGCAAACCCACTCCGATCAATCAATCCACTGAGATTTTTGAAAGATATGAAGGCGCACGTATCATCGATCGTATTTATGTGGCCCCAGAGAATTTCGAAAAAGCCAATCTGATCCTGAATTCACTCAAGATCAGTTAAGACAGAGCGATGGGGCAACCATCGCTTATGTGAGAGAAATAACCTGACCATTCAAAGCAGCGCCATACTGACTCACAAGATAAGTCACCGTGTTCGTCACTTTGTCTGGTTCAGTGATACGCAAAGAAGGATCTCTTTCCTTCAACTTCAAGAGAGCTTCTTTAATCGAAGAAGCTTCCGGAAACTGAGACAAGATATATTCTTCCGTTAAACCCAAAGACAAAACATTCACGGTGATATTGTGCTCAGCCACTTGCTTAGCCAAAGACTTCGCAAAAGGAACCAAAGCCCCACGAGCTCCCGCCACGATAGGATCTGGATAATGCTCATTCATCAAATACAAGATACGACCGCGCTTGCGGCTTTTTAGAAAATTCAAAACTCCATGAGTTAGCATCACAGACGTCTTAAAGTTGGCATGCACTTCATCGTCCATATAGCTCAACGAAGCACCGATTTGATAATTATTAGGTCTATTATTCAACTGAGCATCAATGAAAAGATCCACGCTGCCAAAAGAAGAGGCCGCAGAGCTGATCGCTTCCTTGATATCTTCAGTTGTTTTCATTGGAGATTTGATTCCCAAAGCCCGACCAAATCGAGGATTAATCTCGCGAGAGTCGTTGATCTGATTGCAGAATCGCTGACTGGCACTGTTGTCATAGTCTAACAACACACAGTCAGAGCCCATTTGAGTTAAACCCATCACCAAACTCTGTACCGTTGATGAAAAAGGTCCCACAATCAGAGACGTACGCTCGCGCAGATTAAAATTGTTATCCATGAAACTCGTTTCGTCTAAATACGTTCAATAATAATAGCGATACCTTGGCCGCCACCAATACAAGCGGAGCCCAAAGCGTACTTCGCATTTCTGCGGTGAAGCTCATACACCAAGTGATTCATGATGCGAGTCCCAGAGGCTCCCAATGGATGACCCACGGCAATTGCTCCACCATTCACATTGGTTTTTGCAGGATCAAGACCCAACTCTTTTTCAACAGCCAAGTATTGAGCAGCAAAAGCTTCATTCACTTCCACCAAGTCCATTTGTTCCAATTTCATATTGGCTTTTTGCAAAGCCTGGCGAGCCGCGCCCGCAGGTCCGATTCCCATAATCGAAGGATCACAACCTACAGAAGCATAGCTCACGATACGAGCTAAAGGTTTCAAGCCCAACTCTTTGGCTTTGGATTCACTCATCAACAATGAGCAAGCCGCTCCATCAACAATCCCAGAAGCCGTAGCCGCAGTGACCAAACCATCTTTTTTAAAAACTGGTTTTAACGTCGCCAATTTTTCAAGAGTAGAATCCGGTTTTGGATGTTCATCTTTATCAACAACCACAGGCCCTTTACGGGTCTCGACCGTATAAGAAGAAATCTCTTGTGCAAAAACACCCTTGTCCAAAGCCGCCTTAAAGCGAGTTTGAGATTGGATGGCATACTTGTCTGATTGCTCACGAGTGATATTGTACTTCACAGCCAAGTTCTCAGCGGTGATCGCCATCGGGATCTTAGCGTAAGCATCAGTGAGAGCCGAAGTCATAAGATCTTCCAACTCAAAATTCCCCATGCGCATTCCATCAAAGCGAACTTTGCGAGCCACATAAGGAATCAAAGACATCTGTTCCACACCACCAGCCAAAACAGCCGTAGCTTCCCCACACTGAATCATCTGCACAGCATTGACCCAAGCTTGGAATCCACTGCCACACAACCGATTCACAGCAAAAGCACCAACCCCAACCGGCACTCCCACCTTCAAACCAATGTGACGAGGCAAATAAGCGGCATCAGGTCCTGATTGAACCACATTGCCAAAAACCACATGATCAATTTTTTCTGGTGAAACACCAGCTTGCTCAAGAGTTGCTTTCGCCGCAGCTACACCAAGATCAGTAGCCGAAACATCTTTAAGAGATCCACCAAACGCTCCAAACGGAGTTCTTTTTCCAGAAACAAAAACGATTTTTTCCATAAAGAAATGTTAGGCCCATCCCCAGAAAGGGTCAACCCACGAAAACCCACACCAACCCCGACCCCCGTCGCGTCAATCAAGGTTATAAATTTGCTGCAATTTAAAGAAGAGCCCGAACTCTAAAAAAGCGAAGCGTTTTTTAGTCCCCAAGAAAACCAAAACCAGTTTCAAACTGATCAAAAAGGCCCATATGCAAGGCGGAGGATTTCGGCTCGCACGGAGGCGTGCCCCAGGCACGTCGGAGGAGAACCGAAGTCCGACAACGCAGTCAGATGGGTCTTTTTCATCAGTTTGAGTTACTTAGAATTGCCAGCCTAGGCCTACCATTGATAATGCCTCTTTAGATGTGGCCCTATGACTAACCACAAGGTCTTTATCCGCAAAGAGTTTCTCAGAAACTTGGATATTCGTTTGAGATGCTTTCGCATCGTAATTAACCGCAGCCTTCATCCATCCTGAGTACTCAATCTTCGCCAGGGCTTGGAAAGCTTCTACACGGAAAGAGAATTTATGCTTGGTTTTGCTCGACCCTTGGCCCTCTTCAATAACGACATCAGTTTTGAGCTTCTCTTGAGTTTTATCGGCTGCTCGACCAAGGGCACTGTTTTTTACAGCTGAAGAATTAAACCAGAGATTGAATCCACGGTCCGCGATACGGGTCATGATATTTCCAGAGTTACTGACTCGGGCCATGTCCGTGGGAACAAGCTTCTCAACGTCTTTTGACGTGATCTTGGGAGTCACGTTGTCTACAGGAATCACCAGGCGCTTTGTGGTGCGGATATCAATCCGCTTAGCCCAGCAGTTTCCAGAGACACATATTAAAAGGATGAGCGAAGCAAAAATTCTCATACCTAGTACCTCTTCAAATAGCGTTCCACTTTTGAAGTACCAAGTCCCTTTAAATTCCAGATAATGGCTAAATGACAGCTTCGCCACCAGAACAAGGTCTAAAGCGCACCGAAACCTGACAGTTCACTGAAAAATCAACACCCTCACCTTTAAAAAACGTATCAATCAGAGACAAAAAGGCACCGCTCTTGCATTGCACGCACAACGTATCGGTGAGTTTTCTCAAACTTAGATTAGGTCTTGGCGTGATTTCATATAGTTAGAACCGCGCTCACACTGAACTAGGCCCAGGAAAGTCTTACTTAATTAGCTACTTGTCGAAAAGTTAAACAGTGGAGTTGTTATGCGATTGAAGAACGTAACCCGAAGCGCCTGTGTCTTGGCCCTGACGGCTTCCTTTATAGTCCCACAGATGCCTTCTCATGCGATGGCCCAAACTCAACAGGGCCCCAAAAACCCATTCTTCGATCTTTTCCCTGAAGACAAAACCAACAACACCGACGGTTTGTTTCCTACAGTTCCCACCGTGCCAACTCCTGGCAATGGTTCTGGAAATAGCAGCGGGTCTGGAAACGGAAACACTGGGGGATTCCGCCCAGGAAATACCAATAAAAATAGCGGCTCAACAACTCCAGCAAATCGCGGTACCGGCCCAACAATGGGTGTAGCCAAAGTCAGTGAGCAGTATGCCTGTCCTCTTTTTGAAAATCGTCCTCATAAAGAGTTGATCGCTTCTATTGATGCTTTAACAGCTCAAGTAAAAGCTTCTCAGGAGTGTTCCGACAGTCCTTCGGCAAAAACGATTGAAGCCAGCACAAAGAGCCTCAAAGAAAGCGTTGCAGCTCTCCAAGGCCTCACAGATGTCACCGACATCAATTCCGTGAATGCTGGATTTGTAGAACAAAATATGACCTCGGCTCTTGGGGCCATCACGAACTTAACTGAAACAATGAATAATAATTCATTCCTGAACTCAGCTTGCGGTCGTCAAACAATGTCTGCAGGTAAAGTTCTCTTGTCTTTGAATGATCTTGTGAATGGTTTCATGCCTCTGGCCCTCGTAGCCAGTGCGGCGAATCCAGCACTTCTTCCCGTTGTTCTTGGAACGACATTCGCAACAACCGGAATTAAAGTTCTCAGCACAATGTTTGATGATCGCTCATTGGATATGACAAACCCAAACCATCGATTGGCTGTTCTTCAAAATACATGTCAGTACACTAAAGTGGCCAAAAAAGTTCGCTTCATGCAACTGGCTCAAAGCGGTAAGATCGAAAAAATCTCTCAAGAACTCGAGAAGACCGTTGATCTTTACAGAGCAAAAATCAACAAGCCGTCAGCAGAGCTCAACTCTCTCTTAGCTTATCGCCAAAACGTCATTGGTTCTATCAAAGGTGTGGAAGCACAACTTGCAAATGACCGCGCAGACTACATCACTGTTTTGGAACAAACTAAAGTGAACAATGATGATCTCATGATCTGTACATTGTCTCGCGAACTCGTGAACTGGGCTCAAGACGAAAAGTCTTTCCCGACTTCTGCGTTCAACAATTTGCAAACGGCTGCTAACGCAAGAAACGATCGTTCTTTGAAATTGCAAGCAGTGACATTCAAAACAACACACGCCACTTCAATGAAGAAAATCGTTGCCCTTGCAGATGAGTCCTCTTCAAGTGACTCGGCTCTTAAATCATGTGCGCAAACAGGTCGCGCTTGGATCACGAGCATGGGACAAGCTGTGAATTTGACGTCAAACCTTGTGACTTCTACGAGAACGTCACTTGAAGTTGAGTTGAATCAAAGCTCTGAGTATCGTCAATTCGCAGCTCAATACAATCAGATCAGACAAGAACAAATCACTATTAAACGTGTTGAAAAAGCCATGGAAGAGTTGGCTAAGGACAATTCCATCATTGACCGCTCTGAGTTGGCTCAAAAAATGGTGATCTTGAAAAATGGATTATTCGGCACTCAACGCATGATCAACTTTGTGCAAGCTTCTCCGCCGGTTCTTCAATGGATTGATCACACGAAGATGATCCATGATAGAGCAATCTCTGGCTTCCTGATCAGCTGGAAGTCTTTAATGAATGGCGCTTACAGTTTAACTAAAACAGCGCAAGGTGGCGCTTACAAAAAATCTGCAAATGGTGGAAGGATCTTTGATAACGAACAACAAATCAAAGACATGAAGCTTTCGCAAAATCTCGGTTCATTTTCTCTTAGAACTTTGCCTCCAGGCTCTATCGAGAACGAACGTGCCTGCCAACAACTCGAAGGAGCTTGGTTGGATTGGACAGCGTCTTTGGATCACCTGGGTGCCATCCAGTTCTTCTGTGACATGATTGATCCGGTATTGGATGTGAAAATGGATACTGCTGTTGTGACAGCCTGCCGTGGCAACGTTCAATTGAATGGCAAAGGCTGGGTTGAATCCACAGTGAATGACGCTAAAAATACATTGGCGAAAAAAGGTTTCCAAAACTACGCGAACATCGTGAGTGCGAAACTTAAAGAATTGCAGTGCCCAGTGCCTGCAGTTTCTGTGATGAACGAATAGTTATTCGTCGAGAATAAAGTTAACCGGGTCAACGGGAGTTCCGTTGATCCTCACTTCATAGTGAAGATGCGGGCCTGTTGAACGGCCCGTATTACCAACCGCTCCGACCACATCCCATTTATTTACACGCTGACCAGCTTGAACATAGATTTGCGACAAGTGACCAAAACGCGTGATAACACCATAGCCGTAATCGATCGTGATCAACTTACCGTAAGACTCATCATAACTTGCAAAGACCACCACGCCGTCTGCTGGTGCGTAAACAGGCGATCCTGGAGCCGCAGCAATATCAAGACCCGCATGGAGCACTGTCTTTCCAGAGAATGGAGACACACGATACCCGAAGCGCGACGTGATCCAGCCTTTTGCCGGCTTCATGTTCGGAGTCGAGTTCAGCAAACTCTGACGCTCAGACAAACTTTCCCACAAATCGATCACACTTTGTTCTTTTAACTGAGTTTCTTGCACAGCCTTATCGATACGCACAACAAGAGAGGCATAGTCTTTTGAGGTGTTTTCAGCGGCCAACTCACCCGCCTGCTCGTTCATGCCCTTTTTCTGAGAGAAAATTTCATCTTGCTCAGCCAACATCTCACTGGATTGACGTTGATCCATAGGTTCAAACTCTTCCACAGCTTGGCCAGCCGCCGGTTTTGCACCCATCGTGAGTTTGGTGATGCGATCTTCGGCATCGACGTTCGTGATCAATTTCAGTTTTGTTGTGAAAGTTTTCACGCGCTCCAGAGAGTTCTCTAAAGCACTGACTTTACTTTCTACGATTTGGAATTGTTTGATGAGTTGAGCATTTTCAGCCTTTAGACGTTTGTTCTCCATAGCCTGAAGCAACAAACCAAAATAATCCACAAGTCCGGCAGCAAAAATAATGATGATAACGGCAGAGATAAAAGAAGCGGCTTTCAACCAGGCAGCAGAGAGCATGATCTTACGGGTTTTTCCCGTCTGATTGCTCACTATGAAAAGCGTCACCTTCTTTTTTTCCAACCTAACTTCTCCCCAGATCCAAACTTAACAACGGCTATTCATGAAAATGAATGAGCATCACAGTCACATTGTCATCTCCACCATTAGCCAGAGCTTGTTCTACACAAGCTTTCACTGCTTTGTCAGGCGGATTTTGACTCAATATCTCAGAAATTCTTTGATCCGGGACCAAACCAGACAGGCCATCAGAGCAAATCAAGAAAATTTCTCCAGCCTGAACTTCTCTCTCCACAACATCAGGATAAACTTCTCTCTCATATCCTACACTTCTTGTGATGACATTTCGCCCCACAAATTGCATCACCTGTTCTTCAGTCATAACACCGGCGCGCAATTGCTCATTGATGAGAGAATGATCTTCAGTGATCTGCCAGATATAAGGTTTCTTAAAAAGATAACAGCGAGAATCGCCCACATTTCCAACATAAAGATGTTTGCCACGCAAATATGCAACCACCATCGTGGTACCCATTCCCGCAAGCTCAGGTCTCTCATTGGCCGCCTTATCAAAAATGCGCCGAGAGGCCTCTTCGTAACATTGCAAAAGCAATTCACGTGGTGATTTTTTTAGAGCTTCCGGTTGAAGCATCACTTCTTCCACCGTCTCCACAGCCATGCTGGAAGCGACTTCCCCGCCGGAGTGTCCGCCCATACCATCCGCCACGATAAACAAACCCAGCTCTCTATTTATGAGGCAAGAGTCTTGATTTGAGTCACGACGAAGACCTTTATCTGTTAAATACCACGAGTCAAATTTCATAGATTGTTTATTTTTACCCGGCACTTGCCGAGAGTCAAAGGCCGGGCCTCGACCTCAGTCGCATTCTTCTCCAATTGATTCACCGGATCTCAATATACAATGAGATAATACCGATAGGGAAAGGGTGAGGTCTTATGTTGAGGTCACCGTCTTTCAGAACGTATGTACTGTTATCATTAGCGGTTCACGCCGTCATCGTTGCAGGGCTGCTTTTCTTTGAAAAAGTCCTGGAGCCGACTCATGTTCCACGTGAAAGTGTGAGCATCGATTTTTTAACGCCTGAAGAATTAGCCCAGCAGCAATTGGCCCAAAATCCTCCTCGGAAAAAGCAAATTCCTCAAGTGCCAGCCAATCAAATTGTTGAACAAGACGCTACTCGTGCCAACGAAGAAGAGCCGGTGGATACACGCTTCTTGAGCGAAAAAAATCAGGTTGTGAAGAAGCAAACCATTGCCCAAGATCGCGGACAATTTCAGAACATAAAAAAAGCAGCGAAAGAAAAACCGGGACAAAAAGGCGACGGCAAAGAGAAGCAAGAAGCCTTGGCCAAAGACCTGTTTAAAGGTTTCGATCCTCATGCTGCCATGGAAAAACAAAAACTCGCTGAAAAAGAATCGGGCAAAGGTCTAGGCAATGCTTCGAATGAAGATGCTGTCGGCAAAGGCGCCGATGTCAGCCAGTCGAGTGACTATATCAAGGATGTTGATAGCGGTCTGGAGACCATGCTCAACACCCGCGAATTTAAATATTATTCTTACTACAATCGTATTCGCCGCCAACTTTCTCAACATTGGGAAGGGCGCGTGCGTGAAAAGCTTTCAAAACTTTTCAGAGAAGGCCGTGCCCCCGCAGCCACTGGGCAAGATCGCATCACAAAGTTGATGATCGTTCTAAACGACAAAGGCACTCTGGTGCGAGTCCAAGTGATGAGCGATTCAGGTGTAAGAGATCTTGATGACGCCGCTATTGAGGCTTTCAGAGCCGCAGCACCCTTCCCGAACCCTCCAAAAGGGATCGTTGAATCCGACGGAACTGTCAAAATCCGTTGGGATTTCGTGCTAGAAACTTAAGAGCCAAAATCAAAAGCCCCGCCAGAGCAAAAATAGAGTGCAAACTCTTGTTGCTCTGCGCTAATTCATGGACTCCTCTCGAGGAGAATGCTAGGTTGCGAGGCTTACAATTCAGACGGAAAAAGTCTAAGGAGACCACTTGGATAACTCAATTCTAAAGAACGTAAAACCTGAGGTTTTAGATTCTATCGCTCGCCGTGCTCACTACTTGGCGACACAAATGATCTGGCAAGCCAACCATCGCCCTGACAAAGAAAAAGGCGATCCAAAAATCGGTGGCCATCCAGCTGCTTCTGCAAGTTCATTGCACATCATGGGCGCACTGCACTTGATGGTGAAGACAGGTTTCGATCATATTGCCAATAAACCTCATGCTTCTCCAACAGATCACTCTTACAACTATCTTCTCGATCTTTTCCTGAAGAACGATTTGTCTAAGCTTTCTCAAGAAGATGCTGATACAGCGATGAATGGTTTGCGCAAATTCACCAATGGTGATGAGCCTGTATTCCAATCTTATCACTCTGCTTACGATTCAGATAATCACAACTTCTATCCGTCGGGAACTGTGGGCATTCCACCAGTTGTTGCGGGTTACATGGCTTTGGCTTATCGCTATGCTCGTGAGCATGGTTATGAAGTTCCAGATGCTCACTTCTGGGCTGTGTGCGGTGACTCTGAGTTCCGCGAAGGCTCTATGTACGAAGCGGTTCCTGACTTTGCTGAGCGCGAATTGGGTTCTGTGACTTGGATCTTGGACTACAACCGTCAATCTTTGGACGGTCATCGTATCACGAACAAAGAAATCATGAACGGCACCGACGCTGACCGTGTTGAACGAACAATGGCAGCCAATGGTTGGGAAGTGATTCAAGTTCGTCACGGTTCTAAGCGTTTGGCTTTGTTCAAAAAGAAAGATGGCGACATCTTCAAAAAATTCCTCGAAGAAGATCTTCAAGACTATGAATTGCAAGCTCTCTTGCTCGTTCAAGACATGAAGGCTTTGAAAAAAGGTATTTCTAAAGAATACCCTGCAATGAAAAAGTTCATGGACAGCATCACCGATCAAGAATTGTTCGATGCTATCCGCGATTTTGGTGGTCACGACATGATCGCTTTGGCTGAAGCAATGCTCAAATCCAAAGAGTCAAAACGCAAACCAACAATCATCATCGCTCACACCCTTAAAGGTTGGGGCCTGAAGGCAGCCGCACAACCAGGAAATCACTCTTCTCTTCCACAAGAAGAAGAAGTGATGGCTCTTAAAGAAAAGCAAGGCATCAAAGGCGACAAGCTTTATGAGCGTTTTGCTTCTGGTTCTGTTGAAGGTAAGTTCTTGAAAGATCGTGGCGACAAGCTTCTGAAAGAAATCAAAGCTCAACACTCTTTGAAAGCAAAAAATCAAGACTTCTTCTTGAAAAAGCTCATGGAGTGGGGCGATATGCCTCAGACTTTGGACATCAACACAAAAATGACCAGCTATCCTCATACACAATGGATGTTGGGTCAGTTGACTGCAAAGTTGACTCGTATTGCAAATACTCCGCTTGATGAGAGCAAACTCTCTGACAAACAAAAAGCCCTCACAGCGAACGAAAAACCGTTCAAATTGCCAGGCGAATTATTCATCTCGATGGCTCCAGACGTGGGAACTTCCACGAACTTGAATCCGGCGATGGATGGTAAAATCTTTGGTGCTCCGGTTGTTGAAGATCTTGAGACTGAGTTGGGCGTTAAAGACCATAAACTTCCTGACTTGGTTCCTGGCGAAGAAGTTTCTGACCGTTTCTTGCGTTTTGAAATCGCTGAAGGAAACGTAATGACTTGCGTTGGGGCCTTCGGAAAAATGCGTGATGTTTTGGGTATCCCACTCATCCCATTGATGACGGTTTATGACTTCTTCATCAAGCGCGCCTTGGACCAATACTTCTACAATCTTTACTGGAAGAGCTCTTTCATCTGCGTGGGAACTCCTTCAGGTGTGACACTTTCTCCAGAAGGTGCACAGCACGGTTGGAAATCAGACATTCAGATTCCTGGCCAAATCACGTGGGAGCCGTTCTTCTGTCAAGAGTTGGACTGGATCCTGGTTGACAGTATTAAACGTCATGTTCTTAACGACAACGCCGGTCGCACAGGCACTTTGTTGCGTTTGGTGACTCGTGGTGCAGAACAAAAAGACATGGCTCATTACTTGAAAAAACAAGCTCGTTTCAAAGACGGTTTGCAAGGAGCTTTGGCTCGCTCTGAATTCCCAATCGCAGGCGCGATGAACGAAGAAGAGATTGCATCTATCGATGAAACACAAATGATGGCGACGATTCGCGAAGAAGTCTTGCAAGGCGCTTACTACTTGATCGACTACCGTGGTTACGCGGGCTATGAGCCTGGTGACAACGTTGTGAACATCTTTGCTATGGGTTCATTGACGACAGAAGGTATTAAAGCTTCTGAAGCTCTCTTAGCTCGCGGCATTTATGCGAACGTGATCGTTGTAACTTCTTCTGATCTTCTTTCTGGTATTCCAGCTCATGAGAATGACTATGAGTACCTGAAAAACGGCCTTGGCTTGAATTCAAACCTGTATTTGAAGAAAACAGATGATGTTTCTACGGGTGATTTGATCACTGTGGCCGGCAAACGTGTTCCAGTTGTGAGTGTTCATGACGGTGAGCCTGGCTTGTTGGATAACATCGGCTCCATCATTGGTGTTCGTCATGAATCTTTGGCAGTACGTAAGCACTCTAAGTGCGGTCGTCCTTCTGAGATTTATGCATACCATGGCATTGACGCGGAATCCGTTGTTGAAGCTTGCGGTAAAGTGCTTGCTGAAACGGCTCTTGAAAAAGTCATTGTTTCAGAAAACGCTTTGGGCGAAACTCATCAAGCAGAGAGTCGCACGACTCACTGGACTGAGCTGTGGCCTTCTAAGAACCCTGTGCAAAAGCACTAAGCTCTATCCAACTTGAGGCCTCTGTTTTTAACCGAGGCCGAAACTGGGAGTTTATGGATTATTCTCAAATTGCAAAAAAAGAGCTCCCCTTTGATGGGGAGTTCTTTTTAGCAAAGAACAAAAAGTACAACGAACTAATTTTCTTTGTTCACTTCTATGAAGGCTCAAAGAAACAAATCCTTCGCCATATCCGCATGGTGAATCAATTGGGCTTCGATGCCTTTGCCTTTCAACTTCAAGGAACAATTCAAGATCTTATTTCTCTGCACCTTCCTGTCAGCGCACAAGGGAAGTTTGGAACAAAGCATATCTATGCTGATCAGATTGAAAAACTACTGAACGAGATCCCTGGAAATAAAATCATCTATGCGTTCTCAAATCCCTCTGCCGCTGCAATCGAAGCCATGGCTCGTCGCCATTGTTCAGACACAATGGCTTTGGTTTGCGATAGCGGCCCCACGGCGCGCTTCATTCCTTCGGCCTACAGACTGTCGACCTATGAATACAAGATTCCGCTTGCTGCTTTAAGAATGGCCCTAGCGCCCGTTTTCAGCATGGGCTGGAGCCCTTGGCTTCATAAAGACATGGACCGAGATCTGAAGACCTTCCCCCAAGGATTTAAAATTCTGTCGATCCGCGGCTGGAAGGACAAACTCATTCCACCAAGTCACATCGATGAGGTTTTCGAACCCCACTCCCAATTGGATTGGAGCAAGCTCAGCCTTCCTGAGGCCGAGCATCTGACGGGATTGCGTGATTTTAAAGACGATTATGTTCCGGCAGTGACTCGCTTTTTAGAGTCCGCAGCCACGCCTCTTTAGATACTCCCTATTGGTGGTGTTTTAAAAGTTCGCAGCCCGAGGGAAACCAAGAATCCAGGGATGAGAGCAAACTGAGGGTCAGTTTTACTCAATAGGAATATCAAAATAGGTTTTCGGATAAGGCTCGTTGTTGAGAGTAAAATGCCACCATTCTTCCGGTAGATTCCGAAAGCCGTGTTTTTCCATAAGAGTCTTTAGCAACAAGCGATTGGTTTTTTGAGCGGCCGTGATCTTTGAATTTTCTGTGTGAGAAAGCACATCAAAGCAATCATAACCCGTGCCCATGTCCAAACTATTATCTGCAAACCTCTGAGCGGTAAAACATTCCGTGAGCTTTTGACCATCTCGATATTCAGGTTGTTCCGATACTGGCAACGAAACGATGGTCAGGTCCACGGTGCTGCCACGGCTATGGCCCGACTTACTTGCGATATAACCTTGAGCAAAAAGTTTTGTTTTATCAACCTGAGGATAAAACTCTTTTTTCATTTTATTATCTGACACATCCTTGGCCCAACGAACAAAATCATTCACAGCTCTTTGGGGACGATAGCAATCATAGATCTTTAAACTCATTGAAAACTTAGAAAGCTCCTCTTGAACTTTCTTTAAGGCTTGGGCGGCCTGAGGAGCAAGAAAGCATTTCTCGGCCTTGTATCCCTCAATGGGACGACCCACAAAATTGTGATCTCCAGCATAACGAATTTCATACACTGCCGAAGGAATGATTTGAGCAACATCCACCAGAGGGAACTTGGGGCTCTTTGCCAAAGATAAAGATGAAAACAGAGTCAGAAAGATGATTTTCTTCATAGACATATCTTTGCCTGAAGACAATTTGATGTCGACCCTTTTATCCGAGAGATTTATCCAAGAGAGCTGGCTATGGGAAGACTGTCACCAGACTGCTATTTGTCTGAGCCACGGCCACAATATCTTCCTTGGAAAGGTTGGACTGGGCGGAACGAATAACCACCTGCACATTCAAGCTCACCAATTGCTGAAGATCTGCACGAGGGACCATGGAGGTCACATTGTAGATAAAGGATTTTTCGTTGGCGATGGCCACAAGATCCACCTGTGACAATGTTGAGGATATGGACATGATCACCAGCTGTACACCCTCTCGGGCCAAGTTGATAAGCTCAGCGCGAGATAGCTTTGCAGTGTCAACATAGAGAACATAAGATCCCGCTCGAGCCATGTCCAAGAGATCTTCATAAGAATAGTTACTCCTTGCGAGCGAAACTCCCAAGTCCACATTGCTTCTCAACAAATCCTTCGCCTCGTTTCTGCCGATGAGATTCACCTGATTTTGACAATAAGTGACCTTAGCCACCTTCGCCAATTCTTTAAGATCATTGTAAGAGATGCTAGGAAGGGCATCGCTGCGCAAACACTCAGAAAATTGCGGAGGTAAAGCTGCAAAGCCGACTGAGGATGCCAAAGTCACAATCATGAGAGATAGGCTGAAGTTCATAACGCCTCCCTTGGATATATTTTTTCAACATCCTTTCTTTCTGTCTAGAAACCAAGCCATGCATTACTACACACTCGATTCATAAAAATTTATTTCTCTAATTTCCTCACCTAGAGTTTTGAACATGAAAAAAATTATCAAAACTCTTCTTATCTCGTCTGTGATCTTCACTACAGCCAGCGCTCACGCCGCTTACATTTATGAGCGCTCTTTTCGAAGTACGGGACGAAGCTATATTAAACTGTTGAGCAACATACGAACGGACAACCCAGACAATCTTCCCTCTGACCAAAGAAGAGTCTGTGAAGACCGCTACAGCGGGATTCTCAAAGACAATCTCATCGATATTCGCATTGCCTTGGGGTATTTCGACTGGACGACAGGAAATGCAGTTCATGATGCCGGAAGATCCTATGGCGTCAGCCCTTCCATTGATATTGGAGCTTTTGCAGCCCTTCGTGATCTCTTAAAATCTTCATGTTATGGCCGTCAACGTTTCTGTGGTTTTAAGACAGATCGAGACAACACCTATGTCTTCCGTAAGCAAGTCACTATCGATGGTAAAAAATATCCAGTGCGTTTAGAAATGCACTTCTCATCGGCCACCGAAATTCTCGGTCAAAATAAGGGAAGTCAGCAACAACGATCTCGCACCCAATACACAGAAAACTTTTTCTTAAAAGGTCTTCAGTCGGCGGATGCTATTTTCTATTTCGGCCATGCTCGCAATGGTGGTGGACCTGACTTCGCTCCCCCTATTTTCGTGAGAGGCACCAATAAAGTGGACTACAATGGCTACTATATGCCGAATAAACCTGGCTTTTCCAAAATGTTGGACGCTCTTCGTTCGGGACGAGATCAGGCGCCGATCATTGGTCTGATGTCTTGCAACTCCCGCTACAAATTCTTGGGCGGCACTCGCAAAGCGGCTCCCGATAGTGGGGTCATCACTTCTACCAACGTTCTCGATGTTGATATCGTTTATACAGCTATGATCGGCGCGGTGGATGCGATCTTGCGTGGCCAATGTCAAAAGAGCTTTTATCAATCGCTCCGCATGACCGCCAAGAACCGGGCCTACATTACAATGGATGGGATGTTTGAGTAAAAATCAGCCCTGTTTAAACCCTAGTCACCCCAGCAAATCTTACCCGGCAGTCCCCACTAAGACTGCTGGAGCTCTTCATAAGGGCTCAATAGCGTCTCCCTCGCCTGGCCGGCTTCTTGCTCCCCCAAAGCTGTCTTACAGACTTAAAGGAGTTCTTATGAAAAAGGCCTTACTCGTTTTTGTTATTCTCCACGCTGTGTCTATGTTGGCTCATGCACAAAGCCGCAATCCAGGTCGCGATCTCGAGAGTCGTGTGAACTACCTCGAAAGAACTGTGTATGATTTAAATCAACGCCTGCAAAGACTTGAAGGCGGTGGTGGAAGACCCGCTCCTTACACTGAAGTTTCTTGTATGGCGACGGCAGACACTTACTACGGCGTTTTCTTTGGAAAAGCCCGCACTCGTATCGAAGCAGAAACCATAGCTCTTCAGGCCTGCTCCGCTTCTCACAACCCTATTTTCTGCAAAAAAACTGTCTGCGATGACCAAAACCCTTCTTATATCAATGGCGCGGTCTGCACGGTGACATCTTCGACTTACAACACAATCCATAAGGGCGAAGGAAAGTCTCTGCTTGAGGCTGAATATAAAGCCCGCAAAGATTGCCAAAGCAAACATCACGCTAATTTCTGCAACAATGGCCCTCAGGCTCGTTGCGAAACTTTTTAAGCCGTCTCTAGGGTGCCTCATCGGGCACCCTATTTCCTTTTCTCAATGCCTCTAAATTCTTGCCTTTTCCCTTTGGACCAAGTACTTCCAAGCTAATTCAATCCATACTGAGGTGTCTAAATGGGCGATCTAGTTTTTAAGATTTTTAAAGTGTCTTCTCCTATCGGTGACTGGTTGGCCGTTTTCGATCACGATGAATTGGTTTTCTTGGGCAGCTACGAGTTAGGCAAAAAACTTGTTGAAGGCGATCTTGCTAAATTTTTTAAACTTCACTATGGCTTCGACGTAGGATCTTTCACTGCGGCAAAATGGACTAAAGGAAATTTCTGGAAGCAAAAACACAAAATCAAACTTCAAGGAACTGAGTTCCAAGTGAAAGTATGGTTGGAGCTTCTTAAAATTCCTCGTGGAAAAACTCTCACTTATTCTCAGCTTGCTAGCAAAATCCGTAAGCCAAGTGCCGTTCGTGCGGTGTCTTCGGCAATTGCTAAAAATCCGATCTGCTATTACATCCCTTGCCACCGCGTTGTGGGCAAAGGCACGGCGAAACTGAAGTACCACTACGGTCCTGAAGTTAAAAAGAGTCTCTTGATTGCTGAAGGTGCAATGGATGCAAATTCGTAGACTTGAGCACAAAGATCTTCCAGCGGTGAAACTCTTTACCGATAAAACTATCGGAGAGAACTACTATACCCTGGAAGAGCTTGAGTCTTGTTTCCAGAAGTCCATCTCAAACAACATCATGTGTTCCTTCGTCCTCGTGGACGGAGACGGTATCAAAGGCTTTCGTTTAGCCTATCCACCGGGACAGTGGAGCAAGGGCAAAGGATCTAAACTTCGCCCTGAACTCTGGAAGGTACCCCTCGAGAAGGCGGCCTACTTCCAGAGTCTTTTCCTCTCTGACGAGGTTCAGGGGCAAGGCTGGGGGCCAAAGCTCTCTGCCGCAGCCATTGAGGCTTTTAAGCAATTGGGAACTCAGGCTATCGTGACGCACGCCTGGAAAGAGTCTCCGAATAATTCCTCTATACGTTATTTAACAAAACAGGGCTTTACTTCTGTAGCCACTCACCCTGAATATTGGATTGATGTAGATTACGTGTGCGTGCGCGACGGGAATCCTTGCCGCTGCACGGCCGAAGAGATGATTTTATATCTCTAAGAGGAAATCCAAATGAGTATCTCCTATTGGCTTGATAAGTCCGCTGGTGCAACCACAACAAAGACCTATGATTTTGTCATCGTCGGCGGAGGCATTGCGGGTCTCTCCTCAGCTTACTGGCTGCAAAAATCTCATCCTCAAGCCAAGATTGCTATTATAGAAAAAAACCGCATCGGTTTCGGAGCTTCTGGCAGAAACGCAGGTTTTGTCACTTGCGGTTCGATTTCTCACTTCATCAAACTTGAAAAACAATTCGGCCTGGAAAAGGCTCTCGAGATCTGGAAGTTTTCAGAAACCAATCGCGAACTTCTTTCTGGGCACATCATTGAAGATGCGGGCGATGAAGTTGACTATCGCCACACAGGAGCTTGCACTGTTGCTCCCAATGAAGAACGCTTGGAAGCTTTCAAAGCTGCTGCTCAAACCATGAGAAACAACGGTATCGACGCCTTTGAGGTGAGTTCCCATTTCATGGAAAAAGAATATGGCGTGATCGGCTTTCAAGGTGGTGTGCAATACTCCGGAGATGGCTTCGTTCATCCGATCAAGTTGCTTGAAAGAATGAAGTCTAAACTCAGAGTAGATATTTACGAAGGCACTGAGGTTTTTAATTTCTCCACCAAGGGTTCCACTCAGGTTTTAAAGACCGATCATGGTGTGTTTGAAACTCCAAAAGTTCTTTTGACCTTGAATGCTTACTTACCTCTGGTCATGCCGAACATGTCACACCTAATTACTCCGAATCGTGGTCAGATCTTGGTGACAGAACCATTACCTCAATTTGTGAGAGGTCCTTGTTACCTGACGAAATTCTTGTGTTACTTCCGTCAGCTGCCCACGGGACACTTGCTGATTGGTGGCTTCCGCAATCTTTCAGAGCAAACCGAAAATAGCGTGGTCGATCAAACCACCGAAGTTATTCAAACGGCATTGATTGATTTTGTCAGAAAGACTTTCAAGTACGGCAAAGACGCCAAAGTGGCTTACACTTGGTCAGGCATCATGGGCTTCACGCCAGATGAGCAGATGATGATTGGAGCAACTCCAGAGAATTCCAATATTCATTTGATGGCGGGATGCTCAGGTCATGGAATGGGATTGAGTTTTCATGCAGCCAAAGTGCTCGTGGATTCTTTAGATGGCCAAGTCATTCCATCTCACTTACATATTGATCGTTTTTTTAGGAATTGATCCTAATATCGTAACTAAATAGATCATAACTCCGATCACAGGGTGAGCATCCTGACAATTGGGTGATCCCAAGCCCCATTTCCCGAGCATCCGGCTCGGGAAACCAAGAATCTGGGGAAACCACATTCTTAATAGGTCAGCTTTTTTATTTCATACAACATATTTGTTTGCGACAATTCATAAGATATTGAATTTCGAAGAGATCTTTAAAACAAAATTAAAAGGTCTGTATCCTCATTCTCCGCTTTGACTTACATATTATTTACATAGTAATTTATGTGTAAGTAATGACTCTTTCTTTTGTTAAGGAAGACAAACGGAGAATCCAATGACTTCAACTATCGCCCTTCCCGCCGAGCTTTCACATCTGCCCTTTGTCTCTGCCGAGGACCTCAAGCCTCCGGCAGGGCTCCCCACGGGATCATCTGTTTTAGATGACTTCCTCTTATGGCGAGGAGTTCCCCAAGGAGACCTCAGCCTTTTGCAAGGAGTCCCCGGAACAGGGGCCACTTCTTTGTGGGTGAACTTGGTTCAGAAAGTTCACGAGCAAGGAAAATGGGCCGCTTGGATCAATGGCGGATCACAAATTTTCCCTGCTCACTTGAGCCATCACAAAATCAATTTAAAAAAACTGCTCGTGGTGAAAGAGCCTGCCGAGAACGAGAAGCTCTTTTGGCTTTTGCAAGAACTGATCTCGAGTTCTTTGTTTGAGGTGATTGGTTGCCACTTAAAAGAAATGTTCTTTAAGAACCATCAATTGCAAAAGCTCAAAAGACTGTGCCGCTTGCACAAAGTGGCTTTGATCTTTGTGAATCAAAAACCGATGAAGTTCGTGAATCCTCTGTTCAGTTTAATCATCCAATTTCAGAGAGACTTCATCACAATTCAACGAGCTCTGCACAGACCAACACCTTTTAACGTAGCTGGGAGTATGATCCATGCGAACTTTATGCATCAATTTAAAAACACCGCAAGAAAGCTCCTCAGCTGAGGCGTTTTTGGTTTTAAGTCCGCGGGTGCAGTTTCGCTTTCCTCACTATATTTTTGTGGATATCGAATCCACAGAACATTTGTTCGGCGGAGAAGCAAATTGTCTGGAAAAGTCCTTGGACATTGCAAAGAAATTTTCTTCTGAAGCCTCCGCCGCGGTTGCTGATACGCCGGCAGTGGCTCAAGTGCTGGCCAAGTGGCGTCCTTCTTCCATTGCTCCTGCGGATAAAGAGCAAGAGAGCTTTAAAGGTTTAAGCTTGGATGCTCTCAAAGATCTTGAGGGTTTAACGGCTTGGACTCAGAAAAAGCCCATGGATCAGATCATCGCGTTCTTTTACGCGTTGGGTATTTTTGGAATGGAAGATCTTTTAAACTTCCGCGCAGCTTCGTTGCGCGAACGATGGGGGGATTTAGGTGTTTTACTTTGGAATCGTTTGCATAGTAAGGACTCTCAAGTCATTTCACCTCTTGTGCCTCGCGACCCTCTTGTGGGCTATGGCTACATGGATGATCCCTTAGGAACCGTGCCCTTATTAATGAACAGAATAAAACCTTATATGGATATTCTGTTTTTAAGGTTAGCGGGGCTTTCCCGTTATGCGCAGAAAATGGATGTGATTCTTCATTGCGAGTATTCAGAAAAAAAATACTCTCTCAGCATTGAACCGGTCAGCCCTACCCGAGATCAAGATCTCTTTGAAGACTTGCTGGCAAAGAAAATGGAAAAGACCGAGTTGTCGAATCCCATTCGAGAGTTTGAGATCATTCTGTATGATGTTCCTGAGAAGGTGCAGCAATTGGATTTCTTTGAACCTCGCGACAATTCAGAAGACCGCTGGCGTCGTTTGATCAGCTTTGCCAAACAAGCTCAATGTGACATGGGGTTTTTGCAGGTGGAGGCCAGTCATTTTCCAGAGCAAAGCTTTCGCCTTGTGACCGAATGGCCTGAGGACTTTAAAGCCCATGATCTTATTGAGTACCAAGATGAAGCTCTTCAAGTGAAGTCTGTCTATGCAAAAGGTCTTGCGCAAAGTCCACGGCCTTCATTGTTGTTAGACAAACCCCAAGCCTTATCAGCTCAAGAGGTGCAAAACTTGCGTTTTGTTTCTACTATGCCTAGCGAAAGAATTGAATCCTCGTGGTGGCAGATCAGCGTTCAGGATTTAAAAAACCGCGATTACTATTTTGCTCTCTCTCATCAAAATCAACTGCTGTGGGTTTTTAGAGATCGTATCAATTCACAGGTTTATCTTCATGGGTACTTCGATTAATCCCCGACATTTAGGAATATACAATGGCGGACGCCGTCCTCTGGATGCCCCCGCCATAAAACCCTCGTCTCAAGTTCCCACAACAAAAGTGGTGGCCAAGGGTTTTGTAGAATTAATGGCCCGGAGTAATTTCTCTTTTTTGCAAGGAGCTTCTCATCCTGAAGAAATGGTGGAGCAAGCTATCCTCCATGGTTATGACGGCATGGCCATCTGTGATCTCAATGGACTTTATGGAGTGGTTCGTGGATTTCAAACAGCGCAATCCCCGTCCATATTTACGGCTGCTAAAAAAGCCAAAGAAGGTTTTCATTATCTCATTGGTTCAGAACTCACTTTAACAGACGAGACTGCGATCACCCTGGTTCCCATGACAAAACAAGGGTACTCCCATCTTTGTGAATTACTGACCTTGGGGAAACGACAAGCCGCCAAAGGCTTTTCAAAACTGAGCCTTGAGCAAATTGAAAAGTACAATCAAGGTCTTTTGTGCTTTGCTTTGCCACCGATCACAGACGAACGCTTCGAACGTTTAGAGAAAATATTTGATAATCGCCTGTACTTGCCTGTGTGGCGTGACTTCACTTGGGAAAGTCATGAATTCAACAAGCAGGCTTTTCATTTAGAAGAAAAATACGAAGCTCAACTCTTTGTCACTCAACGACCTTTCATGCATTCTCCAGAACGAAAGCCTCTGTTTGATGTCTTGACCTGCATTCTGCATCAAACCACTTTAGAAAATGCAAAGAACAAACTCATTCAAAATGCCGAACGCAGTCTTAAATCTCTGCAAGACTTATCTGTCTTATGGCAAGATCGCATCGACCTTGTGGATAAAACTCTGGATATCTCGGCACGTGTGAGTTTTTCTCTGAATGAGATCCGCTACCGCTACCCTCGGTCCAATTTACCAGCAGGAATGACCCCTTCAGAATATCTCTTTGAACTTGTCAAGAAAGGCGCTGAACGGCGCTTTCCCGACGGTGTTCCAGATAAAGTTGTGAATCAAATCACTCATGAACTTTCTATGATCAAAGACATGGAGTATGAGGATTATTTTCTCACCCTCTTTGAAATTTGCGAATTTGCAACCCAGCAAAATATTCTTCATCAAGGCCGTGGCTCTGCTGCAAATTCTGTGGTGTGTTTTTGTTTGGGTCTCACTGCTGTAGATCCCATGAAGATTGATCTTCTTTTTGAAAGATTTATTTCTCGGGAACGAGGAGAACCTCCGGATATCGACATCGACTTCGAACACAGCCGTCGCGAAGAAGTCATTCAGCACATCTATGACAAATACAACGAACGACACGCTGCTATGGTGTGCACCGTGATTCGCTATCGCTCTCGCATGGCCTTTCGCGAATCCGCCAAAGTTTTCGGTGTTCCCTTGGCCACCGTGAATAAGATTATTAAATTCATGGGGCGAGATGGCATGAGACGTTTAGTCGGAGATCCCGAGATCCACAAACAATTTCAAGTTCCGGCTGATACCTGGAAGCTCATGCTTCAACGTGCTAGCGAGATTCATAGCTTTCCTCGTCACTTGGGAATTCATACCGGTGGATTTCTTATCACTCAAGATCCCATTACGGAGATGGTGCCCGTAGAGAAGGCCTCTATGCAAGGTCGCTACGTTATTCAGTGGAACAAAGATGATGTTGAGACTTTAAAACTCATGAAGATCGATGTTTTGAGTTTAGGGATGCTGACTTGTTTGAGGAAATGCTTTGATCTTTTGAGAGAGCATAAGGATATAAATCTCAATCTCGCCGATCTTCCTCCTGATGATTCTGAAACTTACGATATGATTTGCCAAGCGGATACGGTCGGGGTTTTTCAAATTGAATCTCGTGCGCAAATGAATACCTTACCAAGAATGAGACCTAGGAATTTTTATGACCTGGTTGTTGAAGTTGCCTTAGTCCGCCCCGGCCCTCTTCAAGGAGGGATGGTTCATCCTTATCTTAAAAGAAGACAAGGCAAAGAAGAGGTTACTTATGCACATCCTAGCCTAGAACCCATTCTGAAAAAAACCTCTGGAGTTCCCATCTTCCAAGAACAAGTGATGAAGATCGTTATTGTCGCTGCCAAATTCTCTCCAGGAGAAGCTGACGAACTTCGTCGCATTATGTCTTCGGCTTGGAAAAAGCGCGCCACCATGGACGGGATTAAAAATCGCATCATGACTGGATTTGCAGAACACGGCATCTCTGCCGAATATGGAGAGCAGATCTACAAAACCATCGAAGGCTTTGCCAACTATGGCTTCCCAGAAAGCCATGCTGCGAGTTTCGCCCTTTTGACCTATGCCAGTTGTTATCTTAAACAACATCATCCCGATGTTTTCGTCTGCGGGCTCCTCAACAGTCAGCCCATGGGCTTCTATGCCCCCAGAACGCTGATCGCCGAAGCTCAAAGACATGGAGTCGGCACTCAAGCTCTCTGTGTGCAGCGTTCTAGTTATGATTACACCCTAGAACCCGCAGGAAAGTTTCATGATTTGCGAGTGGGCTTGCGCTCGATTTTTGGAATTCCAGAAAGCTTGCTCAGAGTCATCGAAGAGAATAGAAAACAAAGTGGTCCTTACCAAGATCTCACAGACTTTATTCAAAGAACTCAGCTTCCCAGAGTGGTCTTACTCAAGCTCGCCGCTGCCGGAGCCTTCGAATGCTTTAGCGAAAACACCCGAGATCTGATCTGGCACATTGAAAGTTTGTGCCTAGATAAAAACAGCTTCCTCTGGGGACATGCCAAAGAAAGTTTTGACGAAGCCAACCTGGAAGAAAGCGAAGACGAAGATCTCATCCCCTTTGAATCCAACTGGGATAAACTTCGTCGTGAGTATGACACCAAAGGATATTCGGTGGACTCTCACCCTCTCTCGGTTTTGCGCTCTTATCTCAGAGGAAAAAACCAAGGGCTTATTCAAAATAAATACGTCCCTTACATGAGTTCTCAGGATTTAAGAAATGTGAAACACAGAAACAAAGTGCGCGTGGCAGGTTTGATTGCCATCACTCAACGCCCACCGACAGCCAAGGGCATGTGCTTCATCACTCTCGAAGATGAGTTTGGTTTCATGAACATCGTCATTCATCCAGATATCTATCAACAAGATCGCATGACAATTTATGGTGGAAAGTCATTGCTCGAAATTCAAGGCACCTTAGAAAAGGTCGGTCCGCTTTTAAATATCCGGGCCAGCAAAGTTTTACCGCTCAATTAGATTTAAAGAAGGACTGAAGTAGGTCCTAAAAATGAAAAAGCGAATCCAGCCTTCGCCAGATTCGCTTTTGGTGGGCCTCCTGCTCAAAAAACAGGAGGAACCCCAATGCGTAAACCACAATAGTTACGTTATCGGCGTATTCTAAAAACGACTAAAGCCCTTTTGATAATTATTTTGCTTGTCTTAATGATTATCTCAAAAATTAAGAGCATTTAGCTTTAAGGAGATCCAGGGGTTCCAGCATGTTCTCAGGTCCACGGATCCTGTGATTGGGGAATCGGACCAATATAACCCGGGGCAGGAGTGAACACACGGACGAGTCTGGCGAAGGCACCTTTATTTTGAACGATGGAACGCTTCCACTTTCATCTCGATAGAGAAATCTTTCGATGCTTCTTTGAGAGGAGCGATAAGCCAAATCCATTCTTTGAGTTTCTCAAATCCTGCGAAATTCACAGGATAACTGCCTTGATAGATAATCTCATTGCCTTGGTCGCGGTAAAGCACTTCGCGATCCGCATAGATCAGAATCTCTCCTTTGCATTTTTTCAAGTTCTGCAAATGAAGTTCGGCGGCGGCGGTACAGATGATGTCTTTTTCTTCCAAGGTCAATTTGCGCTTCATCTTATGTTCAACATAATCCAAAGGCAAAAGCGCCAACTGAGACATCAAGTTGCCAGAAATAATCAGATCAGCTTCATAAGAAAACAAAGTCTCCGATTTTAAAGACTCTATTTTAGAAGAAAGCTCCTCCAGATTCTTGAAATTATGCAAGTTATCTAAGATCCCACCCACATCTTGAGTGATGAGCTTTAAGCGAGGGTTCTTTTTAGCGGTACGATGATGTTTATAAGGATGAACCACATCAACCAAGACGATCTCTTTGAAATTCTCCAGCAACAAATGCAAAGGGATCTCATGCAGATGAGCACTTCCCAAAACCACCACCTTATTGCGCTGAGGAAGGGTGTGCACAACTTCTGCAAAAAGCTTCTGACACTCTAACAAATGAGGCTGCCAGAAGGTTTTGCATCTTTCAAAGCGATGCTTCAAAGCAATGGATTGGTGAAGAAAGCCATATTTCTTAGCAATCTTCGTTGTCGGGGTTAAAAAGAACTCAATAGCTTCGACCAACACTACTTTTTTACCGCCACATAAAGGCCTTCAAGAGTTGGCACCACCGCAGAATCAAAGACCTGAGGATCCGCTAGACGTTTGTTAAACTCTTGCATGACACGAGTTTGCTTCTCTGAAAAGCGCTGACTTGTTTCATCTCCCCAGACAGAGCCACTTAAGAAAACATTGTCAGCCAAAATCAAGCCGCCAGAACGCAAGTTCTTTTCAGTCCAAGCCAAGTAGTCACCATAAGCCGCTTTGTTGCCATCAATAAAAACCCCATCAAAAGGGCCTTGAGCCTCAAGCTTCACTAATTCTTCACGAGCGTCGCCCATCACCAAATGGATTCTCTTTTTCGACTGATCCAATTTAGAAAAAACATCTTGGGATTTTTCGCCATGCTTGGGATCTTTCTCTAAAGTCCACAGCTCCCCGCCTTCAGGCAGAGCTTCAAAGATGTATTGAGCCGAAAGACCGGTTAAGGTCCCAATCTCCACAAACTTTTTACAACCATGAATGCGAATCAAGGTCTTTACCAGTTGTGCTTCCGCAGGAGAAACACTGATACGCGCTAGCCCCAGCTCTTCAGCATAGGTCCGAGATAATTTCTTTGTTCCCTCTTCAGAAGGAGTCAGGGATTCGAGATAGACATCTTTGTTGTTGGGCAGGATTTCACGCATAGATAAGAGTTAACAAATTTTCCTCAAGAATTGAATCTATATCCCTCTGTCCTAGCGCAAACAGACAAGCTTAACCCGACGTAATTTGCCCCAGTCCTCTTATAAACCTACCCTAAAAACAATGCTTTAACCGAAGGAGACCTGTCATGGCTAATAATCACGCTTTTCTTGCAGCATTACTCTTGGTTCCCACAATCTTCATTTCAGCCTGTTCAAGCAAAGAGAAGAAAGAAGCCTCCGCAAATCCGGCCTATGACAGCCGCTATCCCACTTCCACCTCACAACCCTCCTCGAGTTTGAGTCGCGCTAAGGCCGAAATGGAAAGTGACTATCGACTCGAAACACTTTCGAAGCAGATCTTATTCAGAGTGGGCAGTCGAGATCTCAGCCAGAGTGACAAACAAACACTCGAGCGCATAGCCTCTGAGCTCAAGGCCGAATCGGGATCTTACAAAAAACTGAACATTGTTGGTTATGCTGATCCTCAAGGAGATCCTGATAGAAACATGAAGCTCTCTCAAGACCGAGCCAACGTGGTTCGTGATTATTTGATTTCACGAGGAGTCGATGCAAACAAACTCGATGCTATTGCAAAAGGCAGCACTGACACATCAACATCCGGAATGAGTAAATCTCAGCTTGCTCGTGACCGCAGAGTGCAGTTTGAGATTGTCGAGTAGCACCTAAAAAAGGCAAGATAGAGGGATGAATCCTCTTCTTGTCTTTGACCTTGATGGCACTTTGATCGACTCCGCTCCTGACATTGTCAGAGCCGTCAACCGCACGCTGACTCTTTACAAAAAACCCACTCAATCCCATGAAGTGGTGGTAGCCCATATTGGCGAAGGACTGAGAAAACTTATCTCAGATCTTTTCAAGAGCGATTCTTTGAGTGAATCCGAAATTGATCAAGTTCAGAGTCATTTTTTACAAATTTACGAAGAAGAGATGGTTGAAGAAACTCGCATTTTTCCAGGCGTAGAAGAATTTCTTTCCAACTATGCGGGGCCCATGGCCATTATCACCAACAAGAACGAAGCTCCGGCAAAAAAAATTATTCATCATTTGGGTCTTCAGCGGTTTCCTTGGGTGGAGATTTTTGGCGCTGACACCCTGGCTGAGCGCAAACCAAGCCCTCTCCCTCTTCAAACTATGATGAAGCTTGCAGGCCACGATCCCTCCACAACCATCATGCTTGGGGACGGGATCCCCGACATGGTCTCAGCTCAAAGAGCGGGGGTTAAATCCATCGCCATTGGATTTGGCTATACGACTGTAGAAATTCTCAATAAATATGAGCCGAACGCGATCCTCGAGCACTACTCTGAGCTCAGCTCTCTCTTGACGCGCATTCGCTAGAAAAAACGACCAACCGCGGGATAACGGCTTGCCTCGGCGTGGCACGGCTTATATAAGATCAAAGCTTTTAAAAACGGGAGACAGCACCAGTGAGTGATATCCTTTTAGAGGTTCAAAATTTAAAGACTCGATTTAACACTGACGAAGGCTCGTTTTACGCCGTCGACGATGTTAGCTTCACCGTAAAAAAGGGTCAAACCCTTGGAATCGTTGGAGAATCAGGATGCGGCAAGTCCGTTACATCGCTATCGGTGATGCGCTTGATTCAAAAGCCCGGTGTGATTGAATCGGGAAAAGTCATGTTCAAAGGGCAAAACCTTTTAGAGCTGTCTGATGCGAAAATGCGCGAGATCCGTGGCAACGAAATTGCCATGATTTTCCAAGAACCGATGACTTCTCTCAACCCGGTTTTCACCATTGGTGACCAAATCGAGGAAGCCATCCTTCTTCATCAAAAAGAACTTTCCAAAGCTCAGGCTCGCGAACGCGCTATCGACATGCTTCGTCTTGTGGGTATCCCGGCTCCTGAAAAACGTTTTCATGAATTCCCTCACCAACTTTCGGGCGGGATGAGACAACGTGTGATGATTGCTATGGCGATCAGTTGTAACCCTGAATTGCTTATTGCCGATGAACCGACGACAGCTCTTGATGTGACGATCCAAGCTCAGATCTTGGATTTGATGAGAAAACTGCAAAAGGATTTCAATGCCGGTATGATTCTCATCACTCACGATCTTGGTGTCGTGGCAGAAATGTGCCAGGAAGTGGCCGTGATGTATGCGGGTCGCGTGGTGGAATTCGGAACTGTGGAAGACATCTTCTATCGTCCGAAGCATCCTTACACTCGTGGCTTGCTCGACTCGATCCCTCACTTCGAAACGGGTCATAAGTTAGACCAACTCAAAACCATTCCTGGAATGGTTCCAAGTCTTTATAAACTTCCAAAGGGTTGCCGTTTTGCAGATCGTTGTCCACGTGTACAGAATGATTGTCGCGCGACTTACCCTGCACTTGAAAATTTCCGTGGAATTCGCAAAGTTGCTTGCTTCCACCCTTTGTCTGAGGATGATGCAAAATGAGTGATGTTCTTTTAAAAGTAGAAAATCTCACCAAGAGCTTTCCTATTTACGGCGGAATTCTAAGCCGTGAGGTCGCTAGCGTAAAAGCCGTACAAGGTATTTCATTCGACCTTAAAAGAGGCGAAACATTGGGCCTCGTGGGCGAATCGGGATGCGGTAAGTCCACTCTCGGTCGTTGCCTTATCCGTCTTCACGATACAACTTCAGGCACAATCACTTATGCCGGCAAAGACATCACCCACATCAAAGGCGAAGAGCTTCGCGAGATCCGCAAAAAAATGCAGATCATTTTCCAAGATCCCTTTGCTTCTCTCAACCCGCGCATGACTATCGGAGCGATTCTTGAAGAACCTCTGATCATCCACAATCTTTATCCAAATCAAAAAGATCGCACAGATCGCGTGAATGAATTGGTGGATCTCGTGGGTCTTCGTCGTGAACACTTGAATCGGTATCCTCATGAATTCTCAGGCGGACAAAGACAACGTGTGGGTATCGCTCGCGCCTTGGCTGTAAATCCTGAGCTTATCGTGTGTGATGAGCCTGTATCTGCTCTCGACGTTTCTATCCAAGCCCAAGTCATCAATCTTTTGATGGAACTTCAGCAAAAGCTCGGTTTGACCTACATCTTTATTGCCCATGACTTGAAAGTGGTTGAGCACGTTTCTACCAAAGTAGCGGTTATGTACCTTGGGAAAATCGTTGAGATGGCTGAAGCGGAAGAGCTTTATAGAAACCCTAAGCATCCGTATACGAAGGCTCTTTTGTCGGCAATTCCCGTTCCAGATCCTCGCCGCAAAGACGACCGTATCATTTTGACTGGGGACGTCCCTAGCCCAATTAATCCGCCTACAGGCTGCCATTTCCATCCTCGTTGTCCTATGGCTATTGGCGACTGCAAGACCATAGTCCCGACACTTGAGGAAAAGGCGCCAAATCACATCGCCTCTTGTATCCGAGTATAAAGAAACAGACCTAAACCTCCGATATATCCCATGTGGCATGACCACGTGGGAGAATATGAAAACTCAGGGCAAAGTTTGGCTATTCTATGATGCTGAAAGAAAAAAGCAGACAAAGCCCCTTTCAGTGGTTCAAGCCCAAGTCGTTCTCCTCTCTTTAAGAAACAAAGACCTCTCAAAATACTTCGTGTGGACTCCTGGCTTTAGCGAGTGGGTTTCAGTCCAAGATTTCCTTGAGTCGGATCAAAAATATTTCGCCCAGGCACAACCGCCAAGACCGGCTGCTCCTGTTCCTGCTCAAGAAACAGATCCAGATTACGATCCAGATCGCACAGTCACACATATTGAATCGACTCCCCTAACTTCAGGAGGCGACGACAGTCCTTACACCGAAGTGGTGGTTGGTGATACTCCACTCAAAGCTAGCGACTATGGTTATTACTTCGAAGACTTCAATGGCGCGGATTTAGACCTCTCCAAAATTCGTAAAATCAAACCAGACTCAACAAAGAAAAAAGCTCAGCCCGCTCCAAAGCCAGCAGAGGCTTCCAGCAGTGATCGCCGCCGCGACACTCGTCACAATTTAAAAATTGAAGTGGTGCTGGTTTCAAAAACACGTTCTTTTAGAACTTACTCCAAGAATATTTCTTTGAGCGGAACTCTCTTAGAAGACGAGATCCCAAAAGAATATCTCAACCGACCTTTCGATTTGATTATCGTAAATCCTTTCGAACCAGATCCGCGCAAAGCACGACTCCTGTTCCGCGCAAAAATTGTGGGTGATATGGAAGATCCCCGTCGTCTGATGTTCATTGAACAAGACGTCCACATGACTCTGCGTTTGGATGCTTTACTTAAGGCCTACGTAACCTATCAAGTCGGCCTAAAAAAATCCGCCGGCTAAAAGGTAGAAACTGATCTACAAGAGTGGTGATGACTTATCCCCTTGATTCTTGCTTTCCCGAGCCGGACGCTCAGCTCACATTGTGATCGAGCAGCAAATCACTACTCGTTGAGTTTTAAGAGCGTATGAACTGTTTTTTTGAGCTTATCGACATCAAAAGGTTTTTTGATGTAATCATCGGCCCCGATTTCAAAGGCCTTCTTCATATCTTCTTCTGAAGCTTTTCCAGAAACAAAAACCAAAGGAATTTTCTTAAGATCTTTGTGATCTTTCAAGAGCTGAGCAAGCTCAAAACCATTGATCCAAGGCAAGCCCACATCAAGCAAAATCAAATCCACAGGCTGATCATCCAAGACGGTAGAAAGCTCCGTCGCATCAGCAGCAAGCTTCAGCACATAACCTTCACTCTCAAGAATTCTTTTTAAGGCCATTCTCATGGTCTCATCGTCTTCAATAACCAGAATTATTTTTGGATCTAATTTCTTTTTGGCTTCACGGAATTGATCAAGAGAAACAACTTCCTGGCTCGCAATACGCGCCTTCGTCATCTTCTCAATCTTACTAACCAAATCCTTGGTACTAATCTTCTTATCTTTCATACCCATCCCCGCAAAAACCAACACAACAACTCTAGCGCGCCAGAACATTCATTTACCAAGGCGCAAGAAGGAAGGCGTACTAAAAGTACGCCGACGACGCGGCAACGCAGGGAAATGGATATTATGGTGCGCTAGATGCTTCTAGCCATCTTTCCGCATCTATGGCTGCCATGCAACCAGTTCCTGCGGCCGTGATCGCTTGACGGTAAACATGGTCCTGAACATCCCCTGCTGCAAAGACACCCGGGATGTTGGTATAGGTCGAGTCAGGCTTGGTCACAAGGTAACCATTTTCATTCATATCCAAAACGCCTTTGAAAAGGTCCGTGTTTGGCTTGTGGCCGATGGCAATGAATAGACCTGTCAAAGGCATTTCTTTAACTTGGCCTTCAATGAGGTTTTTCACTTTCAAGCCCGTCATGCTTTTGCCATCACCCAAAACTTCTTCAACAGCCGAGTTCCAGATCACTTCGATTTTCGGATTTTTCAAAGTACGATCTGCCATGATTTTGGAAGCGCGGAAAGAGTCTTTTCTGTGAATGACATAAACCTTCGTTGCAAAGCGAGTGAGGAATTGTGCTTCCTCCATTGCGGTATCTCCACCACCCACGATCGCGATCTCTTGATTGCGGAAGAAAGCACCGTCACAAGTCGCACAGGCCGAAACCCCGCGATTCATGTAAGCTTTTTCAGAAGGCAGACCCAAGTACTTCGCACTGGCTCCTGTAGAAATAATGATGGATTTTGCCAAGTACAATTTGTCGCTCACCCATACCTTGAAGGGACGGGCTGAGAAGTCCACTTTGGTAACGTTGCGAGTGATGAAGCGAGTGCCAAAGCGCTCTGCTTGTTTTCTCATGGTCGCAATAAGATCTGGGCCGGTTACTCCATGTTCAAAGCCAGGATAGTTTTCCACTTCAGTTGTGATCATCAACTGCCCGCCGGCCTCTTCACCTTCGATCATCAAAGGATTAAGGTTAGCACGAGCCGAATAAATCGCCGACGTCAATCCCGCGGGACCGGAGCCGATGATGATGACATTTTCAACTTGAGTATTGGAATCTGCTTGAGTCATAGAACACCTCATTTTCGAGTCAGTAAATTCCCATTAAGGTTACCAATAAGCCAGTTTCTTTTCATTCATTCTTTGCTTGTTTTGGTCCGCGTCAGCTAGAATGGGGAATGCCTCGGATTTCATTTAAAAACCTCGCACCTTTTGATGTTCCTGTTGGGACAAATCTGATGAAAGCTCTCTTAGATGCAGGACTTCCCGTGGCTTCAAGCTGCGATGGGGATGGCGTTTGCGCCAAATGCAAGATGATCGTCCTCGAAGGTGCAGAGAATCTTTCGGCACCTAATGAAACCGAAGACTTCCTTAAAGAAACCAATAATTTAGATAAGAACGTCCGAATCAGCTGTCAGACTGAAATTCTTGGAGATATCACGATCCACGCCACCTACTGGTGACGAGGGTTTTAGTTCTTTTTCAGAAGACGAACGAAGTTGATCTTGATGCCTTGGCGAAGGAAGATCTTTTCAAAACCCGTCTCAAAGTTTTCAGATTTGATTTCAGAGTTATGCAAATCTTGAGTTTCAAAAACGATCTCGTACTTGGATTGACGAATCTCTTCCATTGCCCACAAGAAATAGACCAATGAATCCGTCTTGAATTCAATCTTCGCTCCCGGTCTTTGCAAACGGAAAAGAAGATCTAGGTTTTGCTTACAGACGAAGCGATTTTTCGGCTTTTTTGGAGACGTCCATGGATCTGGAAAGTGAATGAAGACATCGTTGATTTCACCATCTTCAAAAAGTTCATCAATATTGAAAGCATGGAATCTGTTGATCACGGCGTTCTTACAACCCGCAACCACAGCACGACGGATAGATTGAACCAAGGGCTTGTACTTCAACTCAAGACCCACCAACAAACGTTCAGGGTGCTTCGCTGCATAGTGAGCAAAGTGATGACCTGCCCCTGTGCCCACCTCAAGGTCCATGGGCATTTCACTCGTCGCTTTAAAGATATCCGAACGCCATTTGCCTTTGTTTAAAGGCGCACGCACCTCATCAAAGGCCACATGAGAATACTCTCCGTTGAGAGCCAAGGTGTAAGCGTTTTGAACGGGAAGATCTTTGGTAATATTAATCTGACGACGAGGGTTTTCCATAGGCCAACTGATTAGTCGGACGAGGGCCGTCGGTCAAGCTTTTCAAGGTAAATGGCCGCGCCTCTTTGAAAGGTTCCTGACGAATAGGGCAGTTTTCAACAACACAAACAGAACAGTAGGATTTTTTACAAGGGTCCAAATGAAAAGCCAGCTCCCCGTCAAAGACATAATCCCTCACCACGTCGGCTTCGAAGGATTGTTCTACCTCATGAACGTGAGAAATGTCCCAATACTCTGGCACCACCAAATGGGCATCCACATGATGAAAGCGACCCGAGCGGATGGCTCTCATGTGATGGATGTCGATGATTCCAGGACGACGATTTTGCTCAAGAGATTTGGTCAAATCTTCCAAGGAAGTTTCATCTTGCTCATCCAGCAAACCGCCCAACGATTCGCGAACAATTTTAAATCCGGAATAAGCCAAGTTCACCCCAACCAAAATGGCAACAACAGGATCGATCCAAGGCAGATCAGTTAGAAGAACCAAGCCCAAACCCACCATAACTCCCACGGTGGTGTACACGTCAGAAAGAACATGAGCTCCGCTGGCCTTCAAGGCCTCAGAGTGATGTTTGCGGCCGACCCGATGAAGATAAAGTCCTAGAGCCAAATTCAAAAGAGCGGCGACTCCCACAACGATCAAACCCGTTTCGAGTTTTTGAGGAGCTTCGTGATAGATCAAAGATTTAATACTCTCACCGATAATCACAATGGCCGCGAAAAAGATCATTCCGCCTTCGAAAGTTGAAGAGAAATATTCGGCTTTACCATGCCCATAGGGATGTTCATGGTCTGCAGGCTGCGAAGCAAAGCGCACCACATATAGAGCCACAAGAGCAGCTAGAACATTCACGATACTCTCAAGAGCATCCGATAACACCGCCGCAGAACCCGTGATTTTATAGGCACCAATTTTCAGAAAGAAAATGAGAATGCTCGCTATGGCCGACACCCAGGCCGCACGATTACGAATCTGATCTGCAGAGTTTAAAGCTTTAATTGTCATGGATAGTATTTCTAAGACTCACGACACAGAGTCAACGAGAATTACTCGCCCGAAGCCTTTTTGCGGTCTCGAGCCGCCGGCTTGATTTGCACAACTTTGTTTTCTTCAGGTTTGTAGAAGCACACCTGATTGCGTCCACCACGTTTTGCTTCATACAAGGCGTGATCGGCACGGCGAACCAGCTCACGAGCACTGATATTCTCGCCAGGAACCGTGATCGCAAATCCCAAAGAAGCCGTCAGTTTCATAGAGTCTGCACCACTGCGGAACGTAGTGAGTTCAATGTTTTCTCTGAGACGTTCACAGAAGTACATGGCGCCTTCGTGATTGGTCTCTGTCAACACCATCAAATACTCATCTCCACCGTAGCGAGCCGGAATATCGATGTTGCGAGTGTTCGCACGAATGATCTTACCCACCTCAGAAAGCACATAACTTCCAAAGAGATGATCATGACCATCATTTACAGTTTTAAAGTAATCCATATCCATCATCACAACGCAGACGTCACGATGGAATCGTCTTGCACGCTCCATCTCGAAATCCAGTTTCTGATAAAGGGAACGCATATTGAAAAGACCCGTGAGATCGTCGGTGTCGACCAACTCTTTGAGTTTTTCATTGGCGAAAAGAAGTTGCTCATGCAAGTCACGAATACGCAGCTGTGAGCGAATACGAGCCAAAAGCTCGAGAGGAACGAATGGTTTTACAATGTAATCGTCGGCTCCAGAGTCCAAAGCTTCAATAATGGCCTCAGTGCTGGAGTTTTCAGAGACAAACACACAAGACACGTGAGAAAGACGCTCACGCACAGAGCGCAACACTCTCAGGCCCGCCATAGACGGAGCCATCCAATCCAGAATCACCACGTGGGGAATCCAAGATTCGATCAACTTGTGAGCCTCAAGCTCTGTCGTCACTCCACGGGCGTCATAGCCTTCCCAACGGAGGGGCTCCAGCATGATCTCCAAGCTGTCTTTGTCGTCGTCAATTACTAGAATTCGCCGACTTTTTGGTTGTTTGGTACTGCCTTCAAAGTTCATCTCTTTACCATTGTAACTTTAGCTCTTCTTATCGGTTAGTTTTGAGCTGAGATTGAGGCCATTTTCTCACCTATCGGCGAGTCTGGAAAAAGTCTGGACCATAGCCTCGTCAGAGCTCCCGACTGAGGGCCGTGTTCTTTTTCATCTTCGCAGGTGCAAAGAGGTTGAAAGAGATGCTATTTTTGGATATTCCAACTCCATCAAATTGAGACACCAGCAGAGGGATCTTCGATGAGCGCAAATTTTAATGAAATCCAAACTAAATGGCAGAAGACTTGGGAGCAAAAAGGGGCTTTTAGAACCGGAGAAGGGTCCTCAAAACCTAAGTATTACGCCTTGGATATGTTCCCTTATCCTTCAGGGTCTGGTCTGCATGTAGGACACATTGCCTCTTACACCCCAGCAGACATAATCTCCCGCTTTAAAAGAGCGAAGGGTTTCAACGTTCTTCATCCCATGGGATACGACGCTTTTGGTCTTCCCGCTGAGCAATTTGCGATTCAAACTGGAATCCATCCTGCCTTGACCACAGAAAAAGCCATTGCGAGCTATCGTGGCACTTTGAAAACTTTCGGCTTCAGCTTCGACTGGGAGCGCGAGATCACAACTTGCGAACCGAACTACTACAAGTGGACTCAATTCATTTTCTTGAAACTTTTCGAAAAAGGATTGGCTTACCAAAAAGAAGTTCCTGTGAACTGGTGTCCGGCTTTGAAGACTGTACTTGCCAATGACGAAGTCATCGATGGCAAGTCTGAGCGTGGTGGACATCCTGTTATTCGCAGACCGATGAAGCAATGGATGCTCAAAATCACAGATTATGCTGAAAGACTTTTGAACGATCTCGACAAAGTCGACTGGCCTGAAAGAACAAAAGAGGCGCAACGCAATTGGATTGGAAAATCGGAAGGTGCGCGTGTAACTTTTAAAGTCGATGGCCACAAAGAGTCTTTCGAAGTTTTCACCACCCGCCCCGACACTTTGTTTGGCGTGACTTTCATGGTGATGGCTCCAGAACATCCTCTTGTACAAAAAATCACTGCACCTGCTTGCAAAGCGGACGTGGAGGCTTACACCGAAAAAACATCTCGCAAATCTGAGGTCGACAGAAAAGCGACCACAGAAAAAACCGGCGCTTTCACTGGTGGCTATGCTTTGAATCCTATCACTGGCGAGAAGATCCCCGTATGGATCGCTGACTACGTGTTGATGGATTATGGTACGGGCGCCATCATGGCAGTTCCCGGCCATGACGCTCGCGATTTTGAATTTGCGACTCAATTCGGAATCCCAGTAAAACGCGTTCTTGAAGGTGGCGACACTTTGCCATTTGAGGGCGAAGGCACGCTTGTAAATTCTGATTTCTTGAACGGGCTTCCTAAAGCCGATGCGATCAAAAAAATGATCGACCACTTGGAATCTAAAGAACTTGGAACTTTGGAAGTTCAATACAAATTGCGTGACTGGCTCTTCAGCCGTCAAAGATATTGGGGCGAACCGTTCCCCATCGTACACTTCCCTGTTGCTGGCACAAAAGGCCTTCCAGTCAATGAACTCCCTGTGGTTTTGCCTGAAGTGGCGGACTATGAACCTTCTGATTCTGGCGAAGCTCCTTTGGCACGCAATCAAGACTGGGTTCGCTACGAAGGTAAAGCGGGTTTCGGCGAAGGCGAAGTAGGCCGTCGCGAGACAGACACCATGCCAGGAGCTGCCGGTTCTTCTTGGTACTTCTTACGTTACATTGATCCACACAACGACAAAGAGGCTGTAAACCTTGAGAAAGAAAAATACTGGATGCCAGTAGATCTTTACGTCGGTGGCCCTGAACACACTGTGGGCCATTTGCTTTACTCTCGTTTCTGGATGAAGGTTCTTTTTGACTGTGGTCTCGTGACTCACGATGAACCTTTCCAAAAGTTGGCCCATCAAGGAATGATTTTGGGACCAGATGGAGAAAAAATGTCTAAATCCCGCGGAAATGTGATTCCCGCGGAAGAAATCGTAAAATCTCACGGAGCTGACGCCGTCAGAACCTTTGTGAGCTTTATGGGACCTTTGGACAAAGACAAAGCTTGGTCTCCGACAGGTATCGACGGAGTAAAACGCTTCTTGGACCGCGTTTGGCGCTTGGCTGTAAATGACGATGGAAAATACATTGCCACTCAGGACGCACCTCCTGCGGAAATTGAGAAATTAGTTCATAAAACCATCAAAAAAGTCACAGAAGACATCGAGAGCATGGGCTTTAATACCGCCATCAGCGCCATGATGATTTTGGTGAACGAATTGTACCGTATGGACTGCCGCTCAGAGAAAGCGTTGAAACCTCTGATTCAGATCCTGGCTCCTTTTGCTCCTCACATGGCTGAAGAGCTTTGGGAAAAAATGGGTGCCGAGGGACTTTGCTCTTTGGCTCCATGGCCAAACTATGATAGTACCCTCGTCGCTGACGATACGGTAACTATTGGCGTTCAAGTGAACGGAAAAATGCGCGGAACTATTGAGATCGGCGTGACAGCTTCCGAAGAGGAAGCGCTCACTGCTGCAAAACAAGTTGCGGGCGTGGCATCAGCTCTTGGCGATAAAACACCTGACAAAGTGATTTATAAAGCTGGGAAGATTCTGAATCTGATTGTGAAGTAAATAAGGCTCGGATTGCGCGCCTTAGTATTGATTTTAACAAGGCGTGAGGAGGAAGGCGTACTTCCCGTACGTCGACGACGAGCAACGCAGGTAAAATTAATACTAAGGTGCGCCGGACTGGCCGATAAACAAGGTGAGGTACGAAGAGATGTCAAACTGGAGTCCTGAAAAGAGCGCGGAACTCTACGGTATCAATAACTGGGGTAACGGTTATTTCAGAATCAATGGAAACGGCAACGTTGCAGTAACTCCAATGGGAGCCAAAGGCCCTACTGTGGACTTGCACGAACTCACTCAAGATCTTTTAGAGCGCGGTATTCGCGTTCCTATCATGATTCGTTTTCCTGACATCATCAAATCACGCGTTGAGCTTTTGAACGGTTGTTTTCAAAAAGCTTTCGCGGATCATGGATACAAAGGCCAATACTGTGGCGTTTATCCAATCAAAGTGAATCAACAACGCCATCTCGTTCAAGAACTGGTTCGTTACGGTCGTGACTACCAAATGGGTCTTGAGTGCGGATCTAAACCAGAACTTCTTGTGGTTTTGGCTTTGATGAACACTGAGAACGCTTTGATCATCTGTAACGGCTTCAAAGATGCTGAGTACATTGAGACAGCGATCCTTTCTCAAAAGCTTGGTCGCAACACGATTCTCGTTGTTGACCGTCGCGAAGAACTCAAAATGATCATCGATGCGGCGAAGAAATTCAACGCTCGTCCAAAAATCGGCTTCCGTGCGAAATTGAACACGCAAGGTGCGGGTAAATGGGTGGACTCTTCTGGTGCCAGATCGAAATTCGGTTTGACGGCAGTTGAAATCGTTGAAGGTGTTGAGCTTCTAAAAAAAGAAGGCATGCTCGAGTGCTTAGAGCTTCTTCACTACCATATCGGTTCTCAAGTTCCACAAATTCAATCTATCAAGTCTTCTTTGAAAGAAGGCGCACGCTTCTACACTGAGTTGTACAAAATGGGCGCAAGCCTGAAGTACATCGACGTGGGCGGTGGTTTGGGTATCGACTACGATGGCTCTGGAAATTCAGACAGCTCAGTGAACTACTCTGAGCAAGAATATGCCAATGACATCGTGTCTGTATTGCAGACTCTTTGTGATGAAAAAGGCATTCCACATCCAAGCATCGTGACTGAGTCTGGCCGCTTCTTGGTGGCCCATCACTCGGTTTTGGTATTCAACGTTTTGGGTGTTAACAACCTTCACGTCTACGAGCCCCCTCGCCCTGCAACAAAAGCAGATCCTTCGATCATGCAAGACATGCAGTACATCCACGAGAAGGTGAACAAAGACAATATCAACGAATGTTTCAATGACCTTGAGCAAGCCAAACAAGAGACTTTGCAACTCTTCACTTACGGAGTTTTGACTCTTGAGCAACGCGCTTGGTGTGAGAATATGTACTTTGCTATCGCAACCAAAATGGTGACTTTGGCGAAAACAGTTCCAGATACCGATGATATCGTGGCCGCTTTGTCTAAAGAACTTTGCGACACTTATTTCTGTAACTTCTCTGTATTCCAATCCGTTCCAGATTCTTGGGCTGTGGGGCAATTGTTCCCGGTGATGCCGATTCACAGATTGCAAGAAGAGCCGCAACGTCAAACGACTTTGGCGGATCTAACTTGTGACTCTGACGGTGTGATCGAGAAGTTCATCGACACCGAATCTGGCCAACCGAAAGACACCGTTCGTATGCACGCTTACAAAGAAGGCGAGCAATACTATCTCGGAATCTTCCTCACAGGGGCTTACCAAGAGATCTTGGGCGACTTGCACAACTTGTTCGGCGATACAGATGCAGTTCATATTTCTTTGAATGGCGTGGGCTACACGATCGATCACTATGTTCCTGGTGACACTGTGACAGAGGTTCTTTCTTACGTTCAGTACGGCCGCTCTGAAATGGTGGACAACGTTCGTCAAGCCACTGAGGACAGCATTCAAAAAGGCACGATCACAAAACAAGAAGCTCGTTTGCTGATCAAGCACTATGAAGAAGGTCTTTCTGGTTACACTTACCTCGAAGAGGCTGAGTAAATATCTAAGAATACTTAAAACTAAAAAGCCCGCATCCTTCAAGATGCGGGCTTTTTTTATTCTCTCAATCAAACTTCTGCTTATAAAATGATCCATTAAAGTGGTGGTGAATTTTCCCCAAATCCTTGGTTTCCCGAGCTGGATGCTCGGGAAAGGGGGCTTGGGATCTCCCAATTGTCAGGATGCTCAGTCAGTGATCGAGCGACGATCTCTTTAAATACCACCACACTAAAGGATCAGCTTCTTCGCCTTACACTTTATAAACGAGCTTCATAGCTTCACGGACTTCAGACAAGGTCTGAGCCGCCACTTGGCGAGCCTCTTCTGTGCTCTTCAGGAGCATTCTCATCACTTCCGCTCTGTCTTTACCGTACTCTTCGCGGCGAGCCCTCATCGGGCCGATCATGGCCTCTAGAACGCCTGTCAGGCGTTGCTTCAAGACACCGTCACCCAGCCCTCCCCGTCGATAGTGTTCTTTCAGAGCTTGGACTTCTTCTTTATTGGGATCGAAGGCATCCAGAAAAGTGAAAACCACGTTACCTTCCACTTGTCCTGGGTCTTCGACCTTCAGATGATTCGGATCCGTGTACATCAAGCGAACTTTCTTTTTGATGTCATCAGCTGAATCTTTCAAGTAGATCGCATTATTCAAGGACTTACTCATTTTGAGTTTTCCATCAATCCCTGTCAGCCGGCCCGTGGTCCCGATCAATGGCTTTACATCCTTCAGCACATCTTTCTTATAGATGTGATTAAAACGTCTAGCGATCTCGTTGGTTTGCTCAATCATGGGATTTTGGTCTTCTCCTACGGGGATCAGATCTGCTTTAAATGCTAAGATGTCGGCGGCTTGACTCACAGGATACATCAAGAAGCCCGCTGGCAAACTGCGCTCGAAATCTTTTTGACGGATCTCTTCTTTAACTGTCGGGTTGCGCTCAAGACGAGACACCGTCACCAAGTTCAGGAAGTGAACCGTCAGCTCATAAAGCTCAGGGATCATAGATTGAATAAAGAAGGTGTTCTTTTTTGGATCCAGGCCCACCGCCAAATAATCCAACATCACTTCAATAACATTGTCGTGAACGAGTTCAGGATTATCAAACTTGTCCGTCAAAGCCTGAGTATCGGCAATGATCACGAACTGCTTGTAAGTGTCTTGAAGTTTTACGCGATTTTCGAGAGAACCAACATAGTGGCCTAAATGAAGAGGACCTGTTGGTCGGTCCCCGGTCAGAATCACAGGTTTCGAAGTCATAAGAGCTACCTTTTCTCAAAGGAGCTCTTATTTAGAGCCCCTTAGGCCTTAGCATCAAAGGCGTCGCGAATCGCTAGGCCAATGTTAATCAAAAGAGTCAAAGTCAGAACAAGGGCCACAAGCGGTCCCCACACAAGCCACTCAGCGATCGTAAACCACTTTTGAGCTTGTGACATCAACTCACCCCAACTTGGTGTCGGAGGACGAAGTCCTAATCCAAGATAATCCAACATCGACAGAGTGTAAACCCCTGCAGAAATCGCAAATGGAGAGAACGTGATGATCGGCGTGATGCCATTTGGAAGAATATGTTTTCTCACAATACGAGTGTGATCCGAACCAATTGCACGGGCCGCTTCAACGTACTCACGACGACGCAAAGAGAGGAACTGAGCACGCATTTGAGCTGAAATCGAAACCCATCCAAAGAAAGACGAGAACAGAATCAACAATGGCAAACTCGGATTAAAAATCGAAATCATCGTGATCAAAACAAAAAGGTATGGCGTGGTCTCAACGATCTCAACAACACGTTGGCCGACCAAGTCCACTTTGCCGCCCATGTATCCCATCATCGCACCAACGCTAATCCCAATCAAATAGCTCAAAAGCCAAGTTCCGATAGAGAACAACATCGTATAGCGGAAGCCATAAAGGAGGCGAGTCATCACGTCACGACCACTCTCATCCGTTCCAATCCAGTTCACCTTTGTTGGAGGAGAAGGATAAGTGTCAACGGCTGCGTTGCTCTCGTAAGGGTCCCACTGAATAATAGGCCAAACAGACCAGTCTCCTTCTTTCATCACAAGGGCGCGATAATCCATCACATAGATGTCGTCACGGCCAAATGCAGTGGGATGGTAGTCTTTGAAAAGTGGGAAATAAAGCTTCCCGCTGTATGAAATAATATGAGGACGGTTGTTCGCCCACAACTCCGCAGTGAAGCTGAAGAAGAACATAACTAACAGAACCCATACAGACAAAATCGCCACACGATCGCGTTTAAAGCGCTTGTATCTTTTGAGGGTCAACTCATTACTAATGAGGTATTTCTCAATTGGATCCATCATTTGAAGTCAATCCTTGGGTCGATAAGAATATAGATAACGTCGCTGAGCAAGCGACCCAACATCAAAAGCATTGAAGAGATAAAGGTCAATCCCATGATCACGTTATAATCACGCGACAACACGGATTGGTACCCCAACTGGCCGATGCCATCCAAGTTAAACATTTGCTCGATGATAAGAGAACCTGCCAAGAAGGCTCCCAAGAAGGCACCCAAACCCGTGATCACAGGAATAAGAGCATTTCTCAAGGCATGCTTGAAGTTCACGATATTCTCAGACAGACCCTTCGCACGCGCTGTACGAACATAGTCAGACTTAATAACGTCCAACATGGAGTTTCTCATCAAGAGAGACAACTCAGTAAATCCACCGATCATGTAACAGAACAAAGGCAAGGCAAAGTGATGAATGCGATCCCAGACCTTCCCAAGAGAAGTCAGAGATTCATAGTCATCCGATTTGATTCCGCCCAGAGGAAACCAATTGAGTTTCCCGGCGAAAACCACGATCAAGAAAATACCCAAGACAAGAGGTGGGATTGAGTAAGTGACATTCAGAAGAATCGTCGAAGCACGGTCAAAAAATGAACCCGCCTTGATCGCCTTACGAACACCGAGAGGAATACAAATCAAGTAAGTGAACAATAGAGAGGTCAAACCAAACTGCATCGACACAGGAAGTTTACTGGCAATAACGTCGATAACTGGCTCTTGATAAGTGAAGCTCTCGCCGAAATCCATACGACCGATGTTCTTCAACCAAATCAAATAACGAATGTGCAAAGGCTTATCAAAGCCATACTGTTTTTTCAGAGCTTCAATAACTTCTTCATTAACAGCAGTGTCGCCACGGCCGCTAGAACCGCCGCCGCCACCGCCAGAGGCCGCACCAAAACGAATTTGCTGCAACTTCTGTTCGATTGGACTGCCCGGAGCCAAATTAATAAGTACGAAGGTCACAACTGTAATCCCGAGGAATGTCGGGATTATCAGTAATAGTCGACGAATCAGGTAAACGAACAAGGTCCTACTCCCGCAATTAAGGCTTCTTCATCCACCAGTAGTCGAAACCCACATCATACTTGAAAGTATCAGTAGGTTTTCCCATACGATTAGAGTTCGCATAGAAGTAATACTTGTCGTTGAAAAGGAATGCATAAGGAGCATCTTCAGCGATCTTTTTGTATACCTGTTGAAGAAGCTTCACGCGTTTTGGTTTATTCGGTTCAACACGAGCTTCATCAATCAATTTATCAACTTCAGGGTTTTTGTAAGCGATGAAGTTAGATCCACCAGCTACCGCACCAGAAGAATGCCAGATTTGTTTTGGATCTGGATCAACAGAACCACCACCCCAAGCCATAGTCACAGCGTCGAAGTTTCCTTCGTCAACAAGCTTCAGGAAAGAGTTCCACTCAAGATATTTCAATTCCATATCAATGCCCGCTTTTTTTAAATCTTGGCGGTACATTGTGTAGTATTTCTCAACGTCTTTATTTGGGTAAACCAACGTGAATTTGAATTCAGTCACTTTGCCATTGATTGCTTTTTCCAAAACACCGTTTTTATCTTTATCTGTCCAACCAGCTTTAGCCAAAAGCTCTTGAGCTTTCTTAGGGCTGAACTCGATCGCCTTCACGCCAGGAGGAGCGTACTCACTTCTATTGTATACGGCGCCAGTTGCTAATTCAGACATTCCATAACGGAATTTTTTGTTCATTTCTTCGCGATTAAGAAGGTGAGCCAAAGCGACACGCACATCTCTATCTTGGAAAAGATCTTTACGGAAGTTCCAGCCGATGAAGCCATAAGGCTTCGGCGCGCTGTTTTCCACTTTGTTCTTAAGAACAGTTTTACCCCAAGGAGCGCCTTCAGATTTTTTCATGAAAGCTTCAACGCGCATTTCAAGGAAATCCAGCTCACCTTTTTTTGCACGCTCTAACTCTACGTTTTCATCTTTATAGAAACGCATAGTAATTGAATCGAAGTTGTAAGCACCCTTCCAACCGGCGTCAGTATTGCCCCACCATTTATCAAACTTCTTAAGGCGGATCACTTGACCACGGTCAAATTTTTCTAATGAGTAAGGTCCTGTACAAACCAACTCACGATTCATTCTTTTAGATTTAGCTACATCGCTATAAACATGCTTTGGAATAACATCCAAAGTTGCAGCTGATTCAAAGTTGTTGAAATACAAATCACGAGCAGTGAAACGAATCGTGTGCGGATCCAAAACCTCAGCTTTTACCAAGCCTTCAAAGTAAGGGCGCAAGTGAGCCGCTTCATATTTAGGTTCAAAGATAGCATCGAAAGAAAACTTAACGTCTTCAGCGGTAACAGGTTTGCCGTCATGGAAAACCGCGTTTTTACGAAGATGGAATGTAAAAACTTTGTTATCTTTGGAGATCTCCCACTTCTCAGCCAAACGAGATTTCCACTCATATGTTTCAGGATCGCGGGAAGCAAGTCCTTCACAAACATAATTACGTACTTTTCTTGAGTACAAATCTGTCGATGTAATCGGATGAACTGTAGGTGGTTCGCCGCCAAGGTTGAATACGAAATTTCCGCCTTTTGGTGCATTCGGATTAGGTGCTGCAGCCAAAGCGGGAGCCGTCAAAGATGCACTCAAGATGAGAGCGAGAAGTCCCTTCATTTTCATACTGTGTCCTCCAAAGAATTTCGCTGAGAATTTCAATAGTTCCCAAAGTGGGCTTAAAATGGGTTATGCAGAAAAAATAATCAAGTTATTGCTCGATTGACTCCGCGCATAACTGATATATACCGTAGAATTTTCAAGGAGTAAAACATGGCAGACAAAGGGCCTACAACATCACCAGAAACTGGTGCCAAATTCGATCCAACCACAACAATTTCTGCGGAGTTTGGGATTTTTGGCATTCCGATGACTGAAGAGGAATCCAAAGTGATTCTCGTGCCTGTTCCTTGGGAAGTGACGACTTCTTATGGTGAAGGGGCCTCACGTGGTCCTGAGATCATTCGCCAAGCCAGTGAACAGATTGACCTTTTCGACATCGAAGTCGGCAAAGCTTATGAAGTGGGCTATCATATGAGAGACTTTCCAGAAGATCTCTGCGCCATGAACGACAAGTACAAAGCCTTGGCTCAAGAACTTATCGAAATGCGAACAAATCTCAGCGATGATCTAAACAAAATCAATTCCATCGCGGCAGAAGTGAACCAAGCTTGTGAGCACATGAGCAAATGGGTTTATGAACAATGCTCGAGTGTTTTGAAAAAGGGCAAGCTTTTGGGCCTCGTTGGTGGGGACCACTCCACTCCTCTTGGTGCTATTCGCGCTGTGAGTGACCAATACAAGGGTGACTTCGGTGTCTTGCACATTGATGCCCATGCAGATTTGCGCAAAGCCTACCAAGGTTTCACGCAGTCTCACGCCTCTATTATGTACAACGTGATGACCGATGCCAAAAAACCTAAAAAACTGGTCCAAGTCGGCATCCGTGACTTCTGTGAGGAAGAATACGATTTCAGTGAATCTCGCGAAGACATCAAGACCTTCTTCGACATCGAGTTGAAACGTCGCCAGATGAAAGGCGAAACTTGGGAGCAAGTTTGTCGCGACATCATCCGCGAATTGCCTCAGAACGTTTACATCTCATTTGATATCGATGGACTTGATCCTGCATTCTGCCCTCACACAGGAACTCCAGTTCCAGGTGGCCTGAGTGTAGACCAAGTGTTCTTCTTGTTTAATGAGATCCACAGCTCAGGCAAAAAGATCATCGCCTTTGACTTGAACGAAGTTTCTACAGGTGGCTTGTCTCCTGAAGAAGTTGAGTGGGATGGCAACGTGGGCGCGCGCATTCTTTACAAAATGTGCGGCTGGTTGGTGAAAAGTCATGAAACTTAAGGTTTACGAGTACGCGAAGTGCTCAACTTGCGTGAAGGCTTTGAAGTATTTGGATAACAAGAAAGTTTCTTACGACAAACTTCCTATCGTCGATAAGGCTCCTTCACAAAAGGAGCTTAAAGAAATGCTCGCGGCTTTGAAAGAGCGCGGAGGCAGTTTGAAGAATCTCTTCAACACTTCCGGTTTGCTTTATAAAGAGATGAAAATCAGCGAGAAGTTTCCAACGATGACAGAAGCTGAAGCGATTAAACTTCTTTCTGAGCATGGTAAGATGGTGAAACGTCCTTTCGTTATTGGCGATGACGTTCACCTCGTGGGCTTCAAAGAAGACGAATGGAAAAAAGTATTTTAGTTCTTATTTGAGAAGAACCGGATTACCGGTTCTTCTCTGAAATCTGCTCATTGAGAGTCCAGAAGTCATAAAGCACTCCAAGACCCAACAGGCCTCCCGTCACCAAATAGATCAAACCTGTGATGATCTTCCCCATGTACAGGCGATGAAGACCAAACACTCCTAAGAATGTCAGAAGAATCCAGCAAAGATTGTAGTCGATGCGACCAGATTTGTATTTCACGTCAGCATTGGCAGCCATGCTGGGAATCAGGAAGACGTCTACCAACCAGCCTATTCCGAATAAACCGAAAGTAAAAAACCAGATTGTCCCAGTGACAGGTTTTCCAAAATAGAAACGATGAGATCCCAAGAAACCAAAGATCCAGGTGATGTAACCGAGCAAAGCCGAATGCGTGGGACCCGCGAAAGAAGTGGTGCCATTGTTCATAGGAAGTCTCCTTGATAAAAGAACTCCCCTTAGCCTAAACAATATTTACCCTCGAAGGTAGGGACTTACTTTTGGTAGCGATGTCGCGTCACTTAACGCGACATCGCTACCAAAAGTAAGTCCCTACCTTAGGAAAATAACGCGTTGGCGACACGAGAAGTGTGTCCGTACCTAAATGGCGAATCTTAGTTGGTCTTCTTCTTTGGTGCTTTGGGAGCTGCCCATACGCACGCCGAGGCCCACAAGGCGCACCGGTTCTCCTCGTCTCATCCAGGCTTTTTCTAAGAGACGTTCGAAATCTTTTTGGGTTGGGAATTCATGAATCACTTCTTCGTGAGTGGTCTGTTTAAAATCAAAAAACTTAAGCTTCACCACAATACCTTTGATGCTGTCGCGATAGTCCCCGCGATCCATGCGTCTTTGCCATTCCACAAAAAGAGAAGGCACTTGGTCTAAGCACTCTTGCAGAGTTTGCAGATCTTTGTTGTAGGTCTCTTCCACAGTGAGAGATTTTCTTTCCCACTCCGTCACAACGGCGCGGTTATCAATGCCTCTAGCAAAATCGTAAAGTTCCTGAGCACGAGAGCCGAACCAACGAGACAATTCAAAAACAGAATACTTCTGAATATCACCGCAGGTGAAAAGGCCATGCTCGTGCATTTTTTGAGCTGTCACCTTACCCACGCCGAAAATCTTTTCGACTTTGAGGTCCTTCACAAAGCCTTCAATATCTTGAGGACGGACCACAAACTGCCCGTTAGGCTTTTTCCAATCACTGGCGATCTTGGCTAAAAATTTATTTGGGGCAATGCCCGCAGACGCTGTCAAATTTAGTTCAGTGAAGATCAAACGACGAATTTCTTGGGCAATAAGAGTCGCGCTCCCACCAAAAAGAGTGGAGTCCGTCACATCCAAGTAGGCTTCATCCAAAGACAATGGCTCAATTTTGTTTGTGAATCTCTGAAAGATTTCGCGGACCTTCTTACTTTCAGCTTTGTATAAGTCGAAGTGCGGAGGAATCAAAATCAGCTGAGGGCACAACCTCACAGCTTGAGACGAAGGCATTGCTGCACGAACACCAAATTTGCGAGCCTCATAGCTCGCCGTGCACAGAACACTGCGAGTATTGGGAGGACCACCAATTCCAAGGGGCTTACCTCGGAGCTCAGGGCGGTACTTCACTTCAACGGCTGCGTAAAAGCAGTCCATGTCAACATGGATGATCTTTCTCATTTACATATAATTTACATATCATTTGAGAAAAGACAAGTCCTAATTAAGTCGGGTCGACTTCCATCTCGGAAGAGTCAATTTCGTTAGGCATAGGCTTCACCGGACGGAACTTTTCAGAAATCGCGGCGTGCGCTTTGGCAGCTACAAGGCCTCGGTCATCCTCAGTGGAGGTCATAAACGGCTCCAAGAATTCCAATTCCGCTTTCACTGACTTCAAACTCAAGGACTTCCATAAAGACGTCACAAATGGAATGTCACCATACCAACAAAGGTGATCGCGCCACTTCACATTAAACTCCTCACCATTCACCTCGCGGAAGTTCACCACCACCGGCTGAATCGGCACACCGGCATGAGCCGCCGCCATCATGAGAGTTTTCTTAAATGGCAAAACTTTTTCGCCGTTAGTAGAGGTGGCTTCGGGATAAAGCACCACACGGAATCCTTTTTGCAAAGACTCAACTATAGACTTCATTTCATCTAAAATTTTTGTGCGACTGCGACGTTCAACGTAAATGCATCCACCCATTTCAGTGAGTGTTCCCAAGAAAGGGGTTTCTTTCATCTCTTTCGAAGTGATGAAAAGCATCGGGAACTGTGATCCCAACATAAGAATATCGACAAAGCCCATGTGATTGCTGACCAAAAGAAAAGGTTTATCATCAGCCGGCTTGTTGATGACTTTCAGGTCAAGACCGAAAACTTTAAGAATCAAACCTGAGAAGTAACTTCCGTTACCCGAAAAAACTTGAAGACGTCTTTTTGAATCGCGCACGAACAAATGACAAATGTACGACCAGATCAAAAAGACCAGAATGATAAGAAAGAATAAAATGAATCTTACGACTCCGCGGAGTCCAGCTTGAATCTCTTCCACAGAGTTCTATTTAAATCGTCTCGACGCAGAATCGTCAAGAAATCAATGCACTTGAACTCCCAGTCCCATGCTGGGGCACCACCTACAAAGGCCCCGACTTTCATGTAGGCGCGGCAAAGAGGAGGAAGTAAAGTCTCCGCTTCCACTTTCTCTTCGCTTGTCAGCTCGGCCGGCTGACTTCGCACCCACAGATCAAACCCAGGCATACCGTAGCTCATTGTCGGAGGAGCGAGGAAGTCTTCCGTGACTCGTCCTTCCTGCACAAAGTGGCGATAAAGCAATGCTGCCTGCCGAGGATCTTGCGTTTTAATACTGGCACAACCAAACAACAACTGAGCCTGAGTCGCAACCATGTAGTCAGCAATCCCTCTCCAGAGAAGAGAAATCACGATTCCCCGTCGGAAATCCTTATGGATGCAGGCTCTTCCTAATTCGAGTTTCACTCCAGGATGAGACATGATTTTAGAAATGTTAAATTCCCTCGCAGAGTAAAAATCTCGACCAAAGAGAGAGCAGTTCATGCGATAAGTTCCGACGATCTTGCCGCTTTTCTTATCGATGATGATCAAGTGATCGCAATCGAAATCGTATTCATCAACATCAATCCCCTGTTCACGGGATTTGCCAATCATCTCGCGATGAAAAACCTGATAGCGCAGAGCCAAGGCTTCACGAAGCTCTTCGGAGTTGCTGACTGTTTTTAAAAGAAAGGGACCAACCTCAGCGTGAATCTCCACTTTCGGTTTGAACTTATGAATGCGGTTCAACCGCAACTGATAATAAGATTGAAGTGTCGTAGAAACTCTCTCAAGACTGGTGCGAGCCAAAGTGTTGATCATAAAATTTCCCCCTCAATACATCTTCAATGCTAAAGGTTTCTTGCCAGAAGGCACGTCAGGCCTTGATGAGGGTTTTGTTGGGATTATGTTAGCGACTGGATGATCCAGACTTTCCCGGTCTAGGCTTTACTATTCGGCTCAGATAAAAACGCAGATTATGGGCGCGTGTGGAAAGTAATTAGACTATGAGGGAGGCCGCTTTGTTCAAACGATCAAAGAGGCTTTCCCAGCGCTCTGAGTACTGATGGTCTTCGCGATAGAAGATAATGCAGTCTTTGCCCTGAGCCGCTGTTTCACGCAACCGAGAATAAAGCTCTCTGGTTGCTAGAACCGGATCTGAAGACAGTTCGAGCTTTTGGTAGGTATGAATGCCGCCCGCAGGTTTAACGATCTTGATAGACTCGATCTCATCGGGCATTTGGCTGAGTTTCTTATTCACTTCGGATAGAAGACTTTCTGGCGAAATAGTTTTATCCAAACAAAGTATTAAAGGCACTGAAGGCATGTAGTGATGCTTCATGTGACCTGGAGATTCTTTTTTATCTGTGGTTTCCACAAACTCAAAATCCAGACCTTTTGCTTTTAGAACACTTTCGATATCTGATTTAAGAATATGCCCACGGCGCAAAATCGACAGCGTTGCCTTGCCCTCTTTCTCTTTCACCAAGAGAACTGTGGATTCAATGCCGATCTGACATTCACCACCGTCTAAGACAAAAACATTTTCTTTTTTAAACTCCACACGAACGTGAGAAGCCGATGTCGGACTTGTTCTTCCGAATTTGTTAGCACTAGGTGCTGCTAAAGGAACGCCCACTTCACGCAACAACTCCAAAGCCAAGGGATGGTTGGGCATGCGAATCCCCACGGACTCCAAGCCTGAAGTGATCATGGGATTTACAGAAGAAGCCTTAGGTAAAACCATCGTCAATGGACCGGGCCAGAAAGCTTTTGCTAAAGCCTCAGCTGTCGGTCCCCAATGGGAGGTCACCATCTTAGCTTGGGCAATCGAGGCCACATGAACAATCAAAGGATCAAAGAAAGGACGCTCTTTGGTGGTAAAGATCTTTTCGATGGCCGATGGAATATCAATGCGCGCTGCCAAGCCATAGACGGTTTCGGTGGGTAAACCCACAACGTCCCCGTCATCTAATAGAGACTTGGCTTGAATGATCGCTTCATTGACCGGCATCATAAGATCTATTTTTCCTCTCGCAGAATGCTGAGCGAGCTCTCTCTTACAACATCAAGACTGGCGAGTAAAGACACCAAAATACTCAAAGCCGTAATAATCAGCACGGAAACCAGAGGACCTAGCCATTCAAAGCGAATAGCGCTCTCAAAGAGGAAGACCGAGAATCCCGCACTGACAAAAATACTCAAACCCGCCCCAACAAGGGCGCTCAAGAAGGCCAAGAAGCCAAACTCAACCAGAATAAAACTCGTGAGTTCTCCGGAAGAGGCCCCAAGGACCTTCAACATATTCAATTCCCAACGGCGAAGCTTAATCTGACTGCGCACGATGGAGTAAAGAACGATGTATCCCGTGATCAAGGCAAGAACTGCCATCAATTCCAAAGACCAACTCATTTGCTCTGCGGTCTTCATGACTTCATTGACGGTTTTTACAACGTCAATGATCGACACGTTCGGGAATTTCTGAGCCAGTTCATTTTGCAAAGACTCTCTGGTTTTTTCTTCCAAGAAAGGAACCGCAGCGATGAATGTCTTTGGAGCCTCATTCAAAACGCCATTTTGCACTAAGATGAAAAAGTTCGGTTGGAAGCTAGTCCATTTTACACGGCGAAGATTGATGATCTCCCCTTCAACTTCCACACCTTGAACGTCAAAGATCAAGGTGTCGCCCACTTTAAGACCCATGCGCTCAGCAAAGCGTAGCTCTACGGAAAGTTCGGCTTTGGTCTGCTTGTCCGGGTTGAAATCACCCGAGAACGGGCGGCCATCAACAATTGTCTCTGAGCCGGACAAAGACGTGCGATAAGAGAGATTCACTCCACGATTGCGGAAGCGGGCTTCACGTTCTTCTTCGCGAGTTTTAAAACCTGTGGCTTCGATCTTTCTTTCGTAATCCTGGTCATTCACTTTCAGAATGCGCCCACGAATCATGGCAGAAAGTCCCAGGGTGTCTAGCTGACGAGTCTTCAAGGCTTCTTCCACCCCTTGCACCTGTTCATCTTGAATATCAAACATGAACAAAGCTGGGACCTTCGATGTTTTATCGAACATGAAGTCTTCTTGAAGAGTGTTTTTCAATTGCGGAAGGATATTGATCAGCAAAGCGCCAAGTCCCATGGCCACAAAGATCGCAAGGCTTGAGCCCTGACGACGAGAAAAACTTTTCAGACTGTACTTCACAAACCAGCGTCTAAATCCCTTTACCTTACCCGCTAAGCTGACACTAGCGTACCCCGCTCCCATCAAGAGCAAGATCATCACAACCAGAGAGACAGCGAAAACAGTTCCGATTCTCCACGAGTGAGCCTGATACACAGAAAGGAAATAGAAAATCGCCAACATCGGCAGATAAGTCCAATAACGATTTTGACCTTCTCCGATAGAAAACTTTTCTTCACTGAATAGTTTAGATGGTTTCAAATCAAAAATGTTCATCAGGAACGGAAGACTCACAACAAAGCTTCCGATGACTGCCATTAAGAAACACACTCCGATAGAGGACAAAGTAATATGGGGTTGCAAATCAAAGGGCGTTAAAGTCCCGAGAATCTTCGCCAAGATAGGCAAAAGAACATGGGCTACTGCCAAAGTGGGAATCGTCGCAAGCACTCCCAACAGTGAAGCTTGGATAATATAAACGCCTACAGCCTGAATACTCTGCAATCCCAAAGTTCTAAGGATCGCGATCTCTTTCATCCGCTGCGATAGGAACAAGCGGTAGATGTAAGAAGCACCCAAGGTCGACATAAAGAGAGCCACAATCGCCACGAGACCAAGATAGTCAGAAAGATAACCCATCTGACGACCGGAATCCTCCCCCGCCGTCTTTGGAGTCTCTACGGAAATTTGCGGATCCGATAAAACTTTATAGAGATTCTCTTTGCTCACCTCTTCAGTCATCGCCGGAGCCATCTTAAAAAGATGAGCCACCGAATATGTACTGCCAAACTGAATCAATCCCGACTGCGGAATCAAAGCTCTATTGATGAAAACCCGTGGAGCCAAAGTCGCCGCACGGAAAGTTTGTGTTTCATCTTTTTCAACCAAGTCTGCAATCTGAAGCTTCAGCTGCCCCAACTCAATTTGATCCCCGACATCCAATCCTAACTGAGCTTTGAGTTCCGGATAAATCCAAGCTTTATTGGAAGTCAGAATCTCTTTGGGACCGTTGTGCTCAATCACTGATCCTGATTGCAACTTCAATGCACCATAAAACGGATAGGCTTGATCAATGGCTTTCACTAAAATCAGTCGCGAACCTTTAGAGGAACTGAGCATCGCAAAGAACTCGTAAGTCTTGCTCTCTTCAGAAGCTCCCATGATCTCGCGCATTTTTGCCTGCTCATCTTCAGTGAGCTCACGGCGCGCCGAAACTGCGATGTCTGCCGAAAGAATATTCTTGGCATTGGCATCGATCACGGACTCAAGAGCCCCTTTGAAAGACTCCACGGACACGAATCCGGTCAGACCCAAACTTAAATTGAAAATAAAGAACAGGCCAAAGCGCCAACTGCGCTTAAGCTCACGAAGTGCTAGTCGAAATAACATTAAACACTCCTCAAACGGCCTTCTTCTAATCGAAGAATGCGCTCACAACGTCTTGCCAGGGCTTCACTGTGAGTCACAAGAACCGTCGTGATGTTGTGTTTTTTAATAACGTCAAAGAAAACATCCATCACCTTATCTCCGGTGTGGATGTCGAGATTTCCACTGGGCTCATCGGCAAGCAAGATCTTAGGTCTCACCACAAGTGCCCGAGCGATGGCGACACGTTGACACTCACCACCACTCAATTGCGTGGGGAAATGCTCTAAGCGATGATCCAAACCCAATTCACGTAAAGCCGCCTCGGCTCTTTCACGAGGATTGTCCATCTTAAGAATTTCCAAAGAGAGCATGACGTTCTCTAAAGCCGTGAGATGAGAAATCAAATGATACTGTTGAAAGACCACCGCAATATTTTGCGCTCTAAAAAGAGTCAGCTCTTGTTCGGTTAAAGGCATGAGGTTGACGTTATCCACAAGGATTTCCCCACTGTCGGCTCTTTCAAGACCTGCGAGGATGGACAGCAAAGTGGATTTTCCACTTCCTGATTGGCCTACGATAGAAACGACTTCTCCGGCTTCAATCGTGGTTTGAATTCCTTTAAGAACGGCGATTTCAGTTTCACCTTGTTTAAAAGATTTCTTGAGATCCTTCAGAACTAAACTCACAAAGCCCCCTTAAGAACTGCGAAAACATTATCAGCGATGAGCTTGTGCCCTGCTTCGTTGGGATGAATACCATCTGCCAAGTTGTATTTAGGATCACCCGCAACCTTATCCAAAATGAATGGAATAAAAACGAGCTTGTATTTCTTGGCGAGATCTTCATACATTTTTTTAAACTGGCCGGTATAGTCTTTGCCGTAATTCGGCGGCATATACAAGCCACCCAGAATCACTTTTACTTTCTGCCCCTGAGCATACTCAATGGCGGCAGCGAGATTTTTTTTACTCTCTTCCACCTTCAACCCGCGCAGACCATCGTTGGCACCCAACACTAAGAGCACAGCTTGAGGCTTGGACTTAAAAACCCACTTCATGCGACTGATCGCGGAGGCCGTCGTTGAACCGCTGACCCCAGCGTTCACCACGGACCACTCTTTCTTCCCGGCCTCGTGAAGTTTCTTTTCAAGAACAGCAGGGAAAGCGGCATCCTTAGCAACGCCATAACCTTCGGTTAAGGAGTCACCCAGCACGATTAATTTTTGTTGAGCAAAACAAAGAGAAGAAAAAAGAAGAAGAGCTGAAAAAAGAAAAGGTCTCATAGAGAACTATGAGACCTCAACTCTCGCGCCTATGACAAGGCTCGATTCGTCATTTGTGTGGAACGACTAGTATCTGCCGCCACCGCCGCCGCCATTACCGCGACCGCCACCGAATCCACCGCCGCCACCAGAGCGACGAGGACCGCCACCACCGAAGCCGCCACCGCCGCCACGACGTGGACCGCCGCCGCCTTCGCGAGGAGCTTGGGGACGTGCTTCAGAAACGTTGATAGCGCGGCCGTTAAGCTCAGCACCATTCAATTTTTCGATAGCAGAGTCGGCTGCTGAATCGTCAGACATTTCTACGAATCCGAAGCCTTTTGAGCGACCAGATTCTCTGTCCATGATAACTTTTGCGGAATCAACGGCACCGAATTGTGCGAAATGAGAGTGCAAAGCCTCATCGTCTACTGAATAAGGCAGATTGCCTACGTATAACTTTTTAGCCATTTTGGCCTCCTATTAGGGTTAAACCCGGGAAGGCCATCGAACTGAACTTTAATAACATATCGAGCACACTCACACGGGACTTAAAATATTACCCAGTAAGGCTATCATAGCCTAAAATACGTGCAAGCCAATTTTTTATGGGCGCATATTATTAAACTGCAAGGGAAGATCGAAAGTTCCTTCCCGTACGATTTTGATGCACTCCTGTAACTCATCGATACTCTTAGAACTCACCTTAATTTTATCCTCATCAACCTGAGGCTGAACCTTCAACTTTGAGTCCTTAATTAACTTGATGATGTCCTTAGCCTTTTCCTTTTCGATACCCTGTACTAAGGTCACTTTTTGACGAAGCATGCGACCTCCCGCCTCATCAATTTTATCAAACTTAATAGCCTTAATATCTATGCCGCGTCGATGAAGTCGAGTTTGAAGAATCCCACCCATAGCCGTGATTTTGTATTCATCTTCAGCCGTCAAAATAATTTCTTTTTTATCCCACTGAACTTCCGCTTTGCTACCTTTGAAATCATAACGACCTTCAATCTCTTTGCGAGCCTGATTAATTCCGTTATCAACTTCTTGAAGATTTATTTCGGACACAATGTCAAAAGAAGGCATGACTCTTACTCTCCATTTTTATTTCAAAAAAATCTAGGTTGATCAAAAGGGTTCAGATGAAGGGCATCGCCACGTCGGAATGAGAACACAGTTCCCCCAACGCAGCAGATGAGCCTTTTTCACCAACCTAGTGGCCAGAGTTTCCGTGAAGGCCATGCGGATGCCCATGAAGAACTTCATCAGTTGTTGCTTCACGAATCAAAACCATCTCAATAGCGAACTCAAGATCTTGTCCCGCCAGAGGGTGGTTACCATCCAAAGTCACATGAGTGTCAGTAATTTTTGTGATGCGAACAATGTGAGCGCCTTCGCCCAATTCCAAACGAAGGTGGCTGCCGATTTCCAATTGTGGAAGATGAGCCAATTCCTCTTTAGGAACTTCCATGAACATGTTATCGCGCACTTCGCCGTAAGCGTCTTTAGCTGCGATTTTAACAGTTTTTTTATCGCCTTCTTTGAGGTCTTTAATTTCTTGTTCAAGTGCAGGGATGATTTGTCCAGTCCCCTCAAGGAATGGCAACGGTTGGCCGTTCTCTGAAGCGTCCAAAATCTTTCCGTCAGGACCCTTTAAAACATAGTTAAAAGCTAATACACGCTTCATTAAAACCTCCATAATGTATTTGGCGAACGGTATCCCATTCTTCTAGACCTTTAGCAATGCTATTTTCCTCCTATGAACCAATATTTAACGAGGAGCTTGAAATTCACTGCCAGTGCTCGATATAATTAGGTTTAGGAGCACCGTAGGAGGGTTCATGCATCACATGTCCTCATTGAGGTCATTATTGCTCAACTCAAGTTACGAACCCATGAGGGTTGTGAGTTGGCAAAAGGCCTTGATCTTGTGGTTTCAGGGAAAGGTCGACGTTCTCGAGTATCACTCTGTCTTTGCCCGGTCCGTGCAGCGAAGGTTTCAACTGCCCAGTGTTTTAAGGTTGAAATCTTACGTCAAACCCCGGATGGCCGGAGCAGTCCGGTTCTGTCGAGAAAATGTTTATATCCGCGATAACTTCACTTGCCAATACTGTGGCTCCCGCCTCTCGGGAAAACTTCTCACTCTAGATCACGTTGTTCCCGCTTCACAAAATGGAAAGAAAAATTGGACGAATGTTGTTTCGGCTTGCCGAGATTGCAATCAGAGAAAAGCCAATCGCACTCCTTCCACAGCAAATATGCCTTTACTCACTGAGCCTCGTGCGCCATCTTGGTTGCCAACAATTCAACACGAGATCAGCGTCAGCGAGGATAAGGTGCCTCCTGATTGGCTCCAGTATCTAAGGTACAAGGCAGGATGAGATCAGATTACGATATTCGCTTTATAAGTGCTGAACAGACTCTGCCTCTTCGCCAAAAAGTCCTTCGACCTCTCTTCACTCAACAAGAGTGCATTCACCCTGGTGACAGTGCTTCAACCACTTTTCACCAGGGTTTATTTATCGAAGAAAAACTCGTCGCCATTTCTACTTTTATTTTAGAATCGCATCTCGAATTTTCCGCAGGATTTCCCTATCGCTTGCGAGGCATGGCCACGGATGCCGCTTACCAAGGACAAGGTCTAGGTTTAGTCCTCTTGCAGAACGGTGTTGAATACTTGCGCAAGAAAAGATGTGATCTCCTTTGGTTTAACGCCCGCGAAAGAGCATTTTCTTTCTACGAACGATTGGGCTTCAAAGTCCACGGTCCGATGTTTGACATCATTGGGGTTCCCCACAAAGTCATGTACAAGCACATCATTCCCAGATAGTCTTTGGGCATGAATACGGATGTTCATAATCAACTTGTAGAAGCCTTTACTATTATCATTAGCGAAACCAATGGAATCTCTCTATCAGATACCGTTGACCTTTTGCTGTCTTCTGATCTCAATGAAACTCATAAAGAAGCTTACCAAGAGGTCAAAGAGTTCCGCGAACTCTTGAGCCGCTTTCAAACAAACCAAATCAATATTTCAGTTTTGTTGAAGCATCCCGTTTCGGCGGCCTTGGCAGAGTTCTTTAAAAAGTTTCCCTTGAAGTACAACGAGGAACACATTCACCTGACGGGAGCCATCACAGGGGAGTTCATTTATCCTCGTTTGAAAAAACTCCTTGAAGGGCCTCATAAAGAAATTTACGAGACCAAAATCAAAGAGGTTTACGGCGACAAAGCTCTGCCCATTAAATCCGTGGCAGATGTGGATCGCTTGATTCGCCTTCAAGAGAACGAAGGCTTTCTTCAGTATCTTAAAATTCTCTACCTACCAAAATTGATCTTTGTTTCTCGCGAAGCCCACGAAGCAGCGGCCTATCACATGGCTGAAGAGCTTTACTATAAATACAATGTAGGTAAAATCCGCCTGAAGTTCTCTCTGTCCCGTTCGACGTCCAACTCTTCGGAACAGATACCGGGCATTGATGACGTGACACCGGAAGATGTGGTGCTTGGCCTTTACGATGGCTTTAAGAAGTTCCAAGACAAGCACAAGAATTTTAGTTTTGTGCTGTCCCCGTCTTTCCGTAAAGAAGCTAATTTCTTTGACGCTGACAAATTCGAAACTCGCAAAGCTCACTTCATGGCTCAAATTGACGAGATCGTGAAGATGATCGACACCTATCCCTACCTCACTGATCATCTCGTAGATGTGGACACCGTGGGTGACGAGCGCGAACTTTATCGCAAAGAGCATTTCAATGAAATGCAATCGGGCTTCCGAAAGTTGCAGTATCGCGGCTTTAAGATCCGTTCCCATCATGGTGAAACTTGGCACACCCTAAAAAAAGGCATTCAAGCTGTCGACAATGCCATGAACATTTGGCACATCGACACCCTTGAGCATGGAATCAGTTTGGGTATTAATCCGAACAAATACTTTCAGCGCATTTATCAAGCGGTTTTGGCAAAGAACAAAAAATCCCAACCTATTGGTGAAAAGGACCCTCTCTATCGAGAGCTTTCTGAGTTGGATTGGGGCAACAATCGCAAGGTCTTTGATAAACTCGTTAAGGGGCAGTCCCTCACGATGGAAGAAGATATTCTCTTTGTTAAAGCCAAGTTCCATACAGCTCGCGAGGTAGAGCATTATCAACATGACGTTTTGAATCGCATGATTCAAAAAGGTGTGGCCTTAGTTTCTCTCCCCTCTTCAAATAATAAACTCACAGGAAAGTTTGAAGACTATAAAGATCATCCATTTTCATGGTGGGAGAAAAAAGGCGTTAATCTCGGGGTGGGCACGGACAACTATGTCACCCTGAACACCAGCTTTCTTCATGAAATGCTGATTCTGCTTTATACAGACGCTGACAATTTGAAAATTACCAAACTTTTGATGGTAACGACCGGCGAAGTGCGCCGTCCTTTCATCAGTCATCTTTTATGGAAGATGAGAAAAAGCTTTTTGACGGACATCACGAAATAGCAACGAGGCTTCATGAAATCGGGGAATATTTTTAAGGACATCTTCAGCAAGAACATGCTGATCATTTTGCTACTGGGTTTTTCAAGCGGTCTGCCGCTGCTCATGACCGGTGGCACTCTTAAAACGTGGTTGGCTCGGGAACATATTGATATCAGTATGATCGGTTACTTCAGCTGGGTGGGTATGGCTTACTCGCTGAAGTTTTTGTGGGCTCCGTTATTAGATCGCTTTACTTTATTTAAGAATGGTCGCCGCCGCAGCTGGATGTTGACCACTCAAGTTCTTATCATGGGCTCTTTATTTGCCATGGGTCTTTTGGACCCTCATACCAATTTGGGAATGATGGCCTTCATCGCGGTTCTGATTGCTTTCTTCAGCGCCACTCAAGACATCGCTATCGATGCTTATCGTCGCGAGCTCTTGACCAATGAAGAGCTGGGTTTGGGTTCTTCTCTGAACATCTATGGCTATCGTATCGCGATGCTGATCTCTGGCGGAGCTGGTATTGGTTTGGTGGGCTCTGAGATTTGGCCTCTGACTTGGAACCAGCTTTATTATTTGATTGCTGGGTGTATGTTGGTGGGGATTGTTACGACATTCCTTGCTCCTGAACCAAAAATGGAAGAGCCGGCTCCGAGAACTTTAATGGCGGCTATTGTAAATCCATTCAAAGAGTTCTTACAACGTCCTGGCGCCTGGTTCATTCTGGCTTTTGTTTTTATGTTCAAACTCGGTGACGCGTTGTCGGGCTCGTTGCTCAATCCCTTCTATGTGGACATGGGTTTCTCGAATGCAGATATTGGTTTGGTGGCAAAAGTTTTTGGATTGATCTCTTCTTTGGGTGGTCTTTTCATTGGCGGCTTAGTTATCTACTATGTCGGCATCTATCGCTCTCTTTGGATCTTCGGAATTCTGCAAGCACTTTCTACGGGCTTCTTTGCCCTTTTGACTTTCACAGGCCCCCAAGTTTGGGCTTTGGCTTCTGTTGTCATCTTTGAAGATGTCAGTTCCGGAATGGGATCAGCAGCCTTTGTTGCTTTTATGGCAGCCTTGAGTAACAAAAAGTACACAGCCACTCAATACGCCATTCTTTCTAGTATCGCGACTCTAGGTCGAAACTTCTTTTCAGGCTTTACCGGTGATGCTGTTAAAAGTCTGGGATGGGCCCCGTTCTTTTACATCTGTGCGTTGATCGCTATCCCTGGATTGATCATGTTGTTTTGGATGCGGAAGTATCAACTCGAAGCTCCTTCCAAATCTTGACACAAATAATACAACCTTTCTTCTTTGAAAAAATCTGTTAGGGTCTATTTCAAAGAAGAAGAGGTTGCTATGAGCCGCAAAAGAGTCGTTATTATCGGTGGTGGCTTTGCTGGGATAAAAGCAGCGAAAGCGCTCGGAAACAAAGATGAACTTGAAGTCATTCTCCTTGATCGCAGAAACTATCATCTGTTTCAGCCTCTTCTTTATCAAGTAGCCACAGCGGGCCTTTCTCCGGCCGAAATCTCGGGACCTATTCGTAGTATTCTTTCTCGCTATAAAAATGTTTATGTCTTTTTAGACAAAGCCAAACAAATCAATCTCGATAGAAAAACTGTCACTGTACAAGATCGCGAATTGCCTTATGACTATTTAATCATGGCTTGTGGAGCTCAACACAGCTACTTCGCTCACCCCGAATGGGAAGAAGATGCTCCGGGATTAAAAACTTTAGAGCAAGCCACTGAAATTCGCCGTCGTATTTTAATGGCCTTTGAAATGGCTGAAAAAGAAGAAGATCCAGAAAAGCAAAAACAGCATCTGACATTTGTGATCGTGGGCGCCGGCCCTACGGGGGTTGAGCTTGCAGGAACTATTGCAGAAATCAGCCGCAACACCTTGACCAAAGATTTCCGTCGCATTGATCCTGCAAACACGCGAGTGATGTTGATTGAAGCAGGCCCTCGAATTCTTGCGGCCTTCGATCCCACGTTGTCTCGCAAGGCGGCTCGCGATCTTGAAGATTTGGGTGTGCAGATTTGGACTTCGACTCGTGTGACAGATATTAAAGATGATCACGTCACTTTGGGGAATGAAATGCTGCGCGCTTCAACCATTCTTTGGGCTGCTGGCGTGAAGCCCTCTTCTTTGAATCAGACTCTCGGCGTGCCTCTTGATAAAGTGGGCCGTGTGATCATCGAAAAGGATCTCAGCATCAAAGATCACCCTGAGACTTTTGTTCTTGGCGACCAAGCTTGCTTCCTCGATGACAATGGGGTCCCTCTTCCGGGCTTGGCTTCGGTTGCTATGCAACAGGGGAGTTGGGCGGCAGACAATATTCTCCGTGAGATCAGTGGCAAGCCTCGCAAAGATTTCAAGTATCTCGATAAGGGTCAGATGGCGACGATTGGCAGACGAAAAGCCATCGCACAAGTTGGCAAATTAAAGTTTAGCGGACTCTTAGCTTGGCTCATTTGGCTTTTCATTCACGTTTACTATTTGATTGGATTCAAAAATAAGATCTTCGTTATTTGGCAGTGGGCTTACGCGTATTTCACCTTCAAGCGTGGCGCGCGGTTGATTTCCGAAAAGGATTGGCGCTCGCAAAGTACTCCGCCAAGCCAGCCAACACAGGTTTCTTAAGTAACATAGATCGCGGTGATTGTTGCCACTGGATCTTCAAAAGTCCTAAGACCTTCTCTAGCCTTGGGACATGTACTTAGAAAACTTTCACTCCATTCGACCGCCCTATGAGAAAAATCAATCCTGGTGTTTTGATTGGCTTTCAACAGCTCACAAGCTGGCACAGAAAACCCAAGACATGTCTCAGGAATCCTATCTGAAACTGTTAAAACGTGTCGGCTGCTCTGAAACACAAATCGAACAGCGGTGTTTCTTTGTGCCTGATGTTTTGACAAAGGATCAGTGGGAATCCAACACGATCTATCCCGTCCGAGAGTTTCCAAAAGGTGTGAGCATGCATCATCGCCATGAGTTCTTTCACAAGACGGCGATGAAGCTCTTTGATGACATTTATACAGATCGGGAGTTTCCTGACGATATCATTCATGTGAGTTGCACAGGGTATATTTCACCGAGCGCCGCTCAACTGGTGGCTGTACGGGCCCCCAAGCCGGTCACAGTCACTCATTCCTATCACATGGGATGTTACGGAGCCTTCCCGGCTTTGCGCATGGCCTCGAGCTTCCTGGCGAATGAGGACATTCTAGGAAAAAAGAAAACTGTGGATCTGGTTCATACGGAACTTTGCAGTTTGCACATGAATCCCGAAGACCCCACTCTTGAGCAGATGGTGATTCAAAGTCTCTTTGCCGATGGCTGTATTGCTTACTCTATGACTGCGGCGCCACCTCCTCAAGGACTTAAGGTGATTTCCCTCTATGAAGAACTGATCCCTGATACTGCCGAGGCCATGGAGTGGATGGTGTCTGACTGGGGCATGAAAATGTCTTTGTCAAAAGATGTTCCCACCATGGTTGGCAGTAAAGTTCTTGAATTCGCCGATCGTTGGCTGAAGACACGAGGTTATGATCTGAAAGATATTTCCAGTCGGGCCATCTTTGCTGTCCACCCCGGCGGTCCAAAAATAATTGATCAAGTGAAAACCTCTCTCGGCTTGAATGATGAACAAGTCGCCGCCAGTCGCATGCTTTTGCGTGACCGAGGCAATATGTCATCGGCCACTCTGCCTCATTTGTGGGAGCGTCTGTTAAAGGATCCTAACGTGCCTTCAGGAACTCCCATTGTTAGTTTTGCATTCGGCCCTGGACTGACTATCTGCGCTGGGCTCATGGAGAAATTATGACTATGACAGCATTTCTATTGGTCTCTGCCATTCAGGGCACTGCTATTTTGTTGGATGAGTTTTTCTTTCACCGCAAACGCGGTCTCCCTCGTTGGGAGCGCATCGGACATCCTTTCGACACGATGACGGTGATTGCCTGTTTGATGTTTCTCTATTTTTTTGATCGTACTCCCCTCACAGAAAATATTTATATCGGCATGGCGGTGTTCTCTTCGATCTGCGTAACTAAAGACGAGTGGATTCATCGCAAGTACTGCACGGCCGAAGAAATGTGGCTTCACGCAATCCTCTTCATGATGCACCCCTTGGTGCTGTACACAGCCATGGTCGAGTGGGAGACAGCTCGGCCCGCCTTCTTGATGCTCTCAGCAGGGGTCTTTGTATTTTTCGTTTATCAAATCGTCTATTGGAACTTTGTAGAGGGAAAACTGAGACAGACTCGCCAGGAGGCCCATTATAAGAAGGCCTCGCAGGACGATCTCTATGAGTACTTCGGGGAATAGCCCTTGATTTGGCGCGCGGCACAATGCTATCTTGGTCACTCGTTTTTGTTCCGATCCGGAGAGGTGGCCGAGTGGCTGATGGCGCACGCTTGGAAAGCGTGTTTAGGTTAATCCCTAACGAGAGTTCGAATCTCTCTCTCTCCGCCAAATTTTATTTTTCTTCATTTCAGCAAGTATCCTTAGCGGTTTTATAATTTCATATCGCACAGGTCACCCATCAAGCCATCGGTTCGATAGTAGCTTATCTAGCCGCTCGCGCTTCTCTTCGGTACTCATATGAATCCAAAGTGATTCTGCTTTGTTAGCCAGTTGATAATGGATTCTAAAGTTCTACAGCAGCACCATCAATTTTTAGCTGAGTTTGCTTCCTGAGCTCCGAGTATTGACGTCGCTCATCTTGAATTCTTTTTCTTTAAATGCTGTATATATCAAGATCAATAGATCCCGCAGCAAACAAGTTATAAGCTTGGTTTTCTCTCGCGTCTACCATGGCCAATGTCGCTGTAAACTTCTCTAGATCGTCTTTAACAGCATTTCGAGCAGAGGTGAGAGTCTGGTTAACGGCCTTTAAAAGTTCTCGGAAGTCTTTGGGAATTGTTATCTAGGCAAATAAACAGGAAGCGATGCAATAGGCTGTAGGAGAATCATTGTCGTTCCTCGAGCACCCTGTTTGCGATATAAACAATCTCGAGGAGGGAACTTCTATGACAGGTCTACTTCTTGGCGCCGGAGCTTCTTATGAGCTGGGAATGCCCCTCGTTTGGGACGTTACCAATGAGCTTAAAAGATGGCTCACACCAAATAAACTAAGGATGTTCAACCAAGCATGGCGCTCTAATGGAACAGGCTACACGGATGAAGTTATCAGTGACCTGATAATTGCTCTCGAAAATCCAAGCCTGCACTATGAAAGTATTCTCGGGTATCTTGAAACCCAATTCATTGGGAGTAGCCCCAGAAGAAGCGACTATCATGCGCTGTACTCATGGCTTATTGAGGCTGTCTACGTCATTCTTCAAGAGCGTCATACGCGAAATCTTGGCTATATTCAAAAAAATATTCACTTCTTTGATGGCTTCCAAAGCTTGGTTTCGCCGTCATCACCTCTTTGGATTTTTTCATTAAATCACGATTTAATCGTTGAATGCCTTGCATCTCACTACGGAATTCCACTTAGCGCAGGCTTTAGTGCCCAAAAAGTTTCTTTCCCAAAACGAAATAAGATGGGAAAAAAAATTGGTGAGCTAAAAGGCGAGGTTCTCCTAGGAGAACACCTGGAGAATTCTGCGATGTCATTCTTTGAGTCGTCAAAGTCTGGTATTAATCTTTTGAAAATACACGGTTCACTGGATGTCTTCACTTTCCGTGACGGAAAAGACCTTCTTCGTATAATACCCACTGAAAACTCCGTTGGCGCTTGGATTGAATGTCTACGTGCCGCCAATGAAGAGTTGATATATGTGGAACCATCTCTTCCTGGAGGGAAGGTTAAGGCGACAAATGAAATTGCCTTCGCCGATAAGAACGGAGAAATGCAGTTTTTGCGACGTACACTGCTATCCGGGGCCTATAAATTTGACCGAAGAACAAGTCAGGTTCTTCCAACTAAATTACTAGATCACTTTAAGTGGAATTTGAACTCCGTTTCGACACTCATTTGTGCTGGATATGGATTTGGCGATCACCACATAAATGAGGTAATACACGACTGGCTTAGATTTTCACCTTCCCGAAAATTGGAGATTATTGACCCCTTTCTCAAAGACATACCCCCGAAATTTCTACATCTCTCTACGCAAGTTAGTCTTCACACCATGGCGTTTACGGACTATCTCGATGGTCGGGCGAGAATCCAGAGAACTCGGAGAGAAACACTGGAGAAAGGGCTTGCGGCGTGGGGAAGGAGAAACCAGTTTGACCCTGAGAAAAAACAAAAGTTCGAGACCTTCGTTAAATCATTTCTTGATAAAAAGCTTCAATCTCTCGTCAAAGATATTGCTGGCCTACCAGTCAAAAGTGGGGATATAGATGTTCAATCAATTGGATTAACACCTGATGAACTCGTTAAAGATGTGCTCTCGAAGAATAACTTGAACATGGATGACATGATTGAACAGTTTTTAAAAAAGTATAAATAAAATTTATGAAACCGCAGGATAAATATGACTTTTAAAACACCTTATGTGCCCCATCTTTTCGGAGAAAAAGTAAAGAGTCGACTCAAAAGCAAAAGCGGATGGCTAACCGCCGGAGTAGCTGCATCCATTCCCTGGCCGTCCTATGATGTCTGCATTGAGTACGCAGGTGATGAATATTTTCTTCGAGGAACAGAGTATGAAAAAAATCGCCACCATGTATAACCATTGCCAATACTAAAGGTAATGAAGACGAGGCGCTCAGCAAAATATACAGGTTCACATCAATTCTAAGTTGGTTTATGGGGGGCTATGTAGATGTATCTGGCTACGTGTATGGTGGCCACCCTATGTTATACTCTTCACGTAACGTTTACTCCTCCTTAGGCATCGCTGGGCCAAAATCATTTAATTGTAATCATATGCCAATTATCGACGATGAAAATATTCGAAAGGCCCTGGCGTTTTGGAGGGAAGGAAAGAGACTTGACGAGGTCCATGATAGCTATGCGTTTTTAAGCTTTTATAAAGTAATCGAGTCCCAATTTTCAGATGGAAAAACGAGAGGCGCGTGGATCACTGATAACATCGAAAAGCTCACCGGTGATGCAGCAAAACGTGTGGCTGAACTTCGAGGGGCTGAAATTGATGTCAGTAGTCATTTGCGTGATAGCGGGCGTTGTGCCGTGGCACATGCATCGCTAGGTGGTGAAATTGTCGATCCTGACATTCCACAAGGCAGACGACGCCTATCCGCAGATTTAGTGATTATTAAAGAACTAGCTCGAAATTATATACGAGATGTACTTAAAGTCCCCGATTCGCGCTCATTATATAGAACGCGCAACCGGCTGGAACCCTGGTCACCCCTTCTCCCCCCCAAAACTATTGAAGTATTGAAAGCTGCGGCCACGCCGGAAGACATGTCTGGGCTTGCCGGACATATTGTATCAATAGGATTGTGGCCGGACGGCCCCATTCCTGGTCTGGAAAACATGACGATGCATGTAGATGCCTTCGATAAAGGTGTTGTGAAGCTGGTCTTGGTAAACCAGCGCGAAACGGTTCTGTTAGTCTTCTTCTTAGACTATAGAAGCGGACGTGTTCATACGAACTTAGAAGATGGCGGCCTTTTATATGGCGACGTCAACCCTGACGAAATTGATGTCAAAGCATATTCAACCTTTTTCTATAAAGTTTTTTCTAATGGAATTGCTGAACTCTCCATTGCTGGATACGAACCACTCGACTGTGAAGTAGTCATACCGACTAACATGTATATGACTGTATCTGCCGAACAAGCAATCGAAGATGCGGTTCAACGCCATAGAGAAGAAAATGGTCAGAATTAAAGGAACGATTTTCTAGTCTTAGAGGGAAGAATGAATCAGCACGATCGAATACCAAGCGAAACTAAGAAGGTTCTCCAAAACTTCGCTGTTGCGTATTTTTTTGTTCTTAGAATTAAGTTAGAAAATGCAGAATTGATTGAAAGAAGCTTGCAGAATCAAGTCCCTAAGAACCTTCTGCTGTCGGAGTTGGCACATGGATACATAAATGGCGCGATAACTGAGTTTGTGCTTTTGTTATACGATTCCGCAGCACTGCTCAAAAGACATACAGGCAACTACGAATACAAGGTTGGAGGCTCCATAGACAAAATTTTCAAATTTCGTCGTCACATACTAGCCCACCGAGGATGTAATTGGGGGTCCGAAGAGAGCATGGCCACCATTGAAGGCTTATCCCAGGAACGGATTTTCCAAACATCTTATAAGGCCGCCAATGAATTTGTGCTGGATTTGAGGCGGTACATGTCTTTTGAACCGATTGAGAAAAATCCAGCAATACAAAAAATAAGAAAGCCCGATTTTGACAACCTCCTTAAAAATTCGCCAGAACTTGGCTTTCACACTCCAGTTTTTGAAATTAGTGATGTCATAAATTTTTTTGGAAGTAGCTTGCTGCCAGAAAAAGGTAGATAGACAGTCAGTTCAAAATCATATATTTACCTGTAGGCGCAATCGGGAATAGCTTAGCTCTAGGCGTTTCTGTTAGAATTCCTCTGATTTAAGTATATCAATATTGATAAACAAAGATGAGTTAATTCCCCATGCATGGCTATGTGCCACACTCTCTCAACCCAAATCTTCTATACCGCATTATCTTCCAATGACTGCATTAAACCCCGCAGTGTGCTGGTAATACGGAAGGCTGCTCCTTTTTCGCCGACTTCATCCGTAGTTCTAGGAGTATTCTGAATTATAAAGCCTGTGCTTGCGATTCTGTTCAACATAAAATGAATATGCTCGGAAGAAGCCATTCCCGTTTCAGCAAGTAGGTCCTTCCAACGTACGCTCTCATACCATGAGCTATCGTCCGAATTGAGTACGTATGGGTGATCCTTTTGCATTCGGTAGAGTGTTTTTAAAAGAATTAATTCCGGTTCAGAAAGTTCACTTAAGGCCCGCATATACTCGGAAGCGCCAATTTTTATTTCTTCTGCTCTGACGGTTGTTTTTAAAATTTTTAATGCTTCTTGAACATTGAGATCTGAGTTCGCTTTAAAACATACAATGGCACTTTGCTCGAGAAGGTTTAAAAACTCCGGAGATTTGAAAAGCCTGGCGTCCAGTTTAACTTTACCCAGGCGTTCAACTTCGCTCGCTAGTTCTTTCAGTATTGTTTCGTAGCGTTTGTTTCTTTGATCCTGGCGAGCAGCTCCGGCAATATCAAGTCCCAGAAGAAAGCTTTGAGCCATTAGGCTCATTTCCGGGCTAACCAACGCGGTATAAGATGTGACGACTTTAGGCAGGTTATAAAATAATAGCTTAGCTGCACTGATCACCTTTTTGTCTTCATGACTTTCCGCCATAGATTTCTTTCTTGTTGAGCTTAACGTTCTCTTCCATCTCCACAGGCATGAATCTTTTAATTACAATTTAGAAGGCATACAATAAAAAAGCTAATAGTAGTTTCTTTCATTCACTACTACCGGGTAGAGCCGAACCTATGCGTTAAATCACTTGGGTTAAGCTTTTCAGAAGATTCAATTATTGTTTTGATGACCTTTTCTATTCGGTCCAACTCTTTTTTCCAATCAGCAGACCAATCTTGCGACCAAACTCTTTCGATCCGCCAGCCGCGCGATTTCAGTAAATCTTCACGAATCTTATCCCTATCTCTGGCGTAAGGTGTTGAGTGGAATATTGCTCCATCGCACTCAATTCCGACGATAAAATTGGCTGGTATTTTCGGATGATGAATACCCAGGTCGATAAAGAAGCCACTTGAGCCAATTTCTGCACTCACTTCATAGCCTCGTTCCTCCAACCTTCTTTTGACATCAAGACAGAATCGACTTGTTTTGCGACTCGTGATTGCTCCTGATATTCCAAATGAGTTCAATAGCCCCAATGCAATATCCAGCTTTCCACCTGATACTGCCTGAACATATTTTAAGTAACGGCCAAACACACAAAGATCAGGATTGCGATTAAATGTCTCGTCATCAGTTTGCAAGACAGATGGCGAGAATGAACTAAAAACATACATTTGTTCTTTAGCCCGCGTGATTGCAACGTTTAAACGCCTACTACCACCTTGCTTAGACAGCGGCCCAAAGTTCATCAACAATTTTTTGCTTTTTTCAGACGGTGCATAGCCCACCGACATGATAATCACATCCCGTTCATCCCCTTGGACATTTTCGAGATTTTTAATGAATAGACCAGCGTCGGCTTCACCGTCTTTATAGTTTATGGCCTTTTCAACCAGAGCACTGGCCCTAGAATCATTCTTTAAACGCTCCTCAAGAGCTTCTTCAAGAGCCGCAGCCTGTGATTGTCCCATTGCAATAATGCCGTATGATCTTTCTGAATCTTCTTTCAAAAGATTCAACAAGTGATCGATAACCGCTTCAGCCTCTACTGCATTGCCATCCTTTGACTTAAAATATGCGTCTTTAACTTCCACAAGTTTCAGGGCTCCCCCTTCCGTCAGTACCTTCGGATTTGGTGCAGCAATAAGACGTCCACCGTAAAAAGCCCTATTGGAAAACGCGATAAGCGATTCTGCTCGGCTCCGATAATGCCACTCCAACAATACAGATGGATAGACTTGGGTTGCCAAGTCCAACACACTCGGCGAAATCTCCTCTTCGTCTTCATCATCTTCAACAGCACCAGCGAAAAAGCTGGTTGGAGGCATTTGCTTATTATCACCGACCACAATCATAGTCGCGGCTCGGTAAATCGAGGGAATGGCATCCTCAACCCTAACCTGAGAAGCCTCATCAAATATTATCACATCAAATAAAGATTTCTGAATAGGCAACATCTGACTAATACTTAATGGGCTCATCAACCAACAAGGCTTAAGTTGCAGCATCGTTCCCAAAGCTCCCTTTTCCATAATTTCTCTGGGTGACAATACTCGTCTTTCCTTTGATGCTTCTTTTTTTAGAAGCGGCACCCCGGAACGATCACTTATAGAAGACCATCTTCTTGCAAATGACTGATAAACCGCCTGTCTTGACACAACCTTGTGCCTTTCGGCGCTGACCCTAAAATTATTAACCAAATTCAAAAGGCGTTCTCGCCCTGTCGATCCGTGACCAATTAGACGCAAAGCTTGATATTTAGTAATAACGTCGTCATACCAACCATTAATGATCGATGCCTCAACAATCCTCGTCCACTTCGAATCAAATCGGATGAGACGAGAAAAAATGATGTCTCTAAGCCCAAGAACTTCGTATCGGTCAGTCATCTTCCCAACACGTATATCGAGATTATCTAATACGGTTAAATCATCAATTCGCTCGATCATGGTGTTCAAGTACGCTCTGGCACTTTGAAAACCTCCAAACTCCGGTAAATCCGAAACATATCGCTCAAATATCTTCCACTCTTCTCCAGCTTTTATCTCAACAGCTCTCAATTGACTCCAAAGTTTTTTAGATTCTTCAGAGGCTGTAATTGTTGAATTAAAGCCATTGACCGAAGAACTGGCAGCCTCATACATAGATAGAGGCATCTTACTTTCCGCCTCTCTTAAAAAACCCAGCAGTCGTTTTAAAAGTTCCGTTTGAGTTTTTAACCAGTCTATCGTGCCTATATGATCTTCAATAGCCAGCAAAGGATTCAACCCCAGACTCTCACCAAATTGGATGGTCTTCTCAAAAGAAGTTCGATATTCTCTATACCCTGCGAACTGCCTACTAGATCCATCCCACTGAGGACAAATCTGCATTCGAATTTTTCTATTTGACCAATATAATCCCGAAAACCAGTCTGCAAAGCCTCGAGGCAGCCGATAGTAACCTTCTAGATCAGCCACAACACTCGAGTCCGCATCGGTAGAGATCGAAATGAACGCCATTTTGTTTTGCTCTAAGTGTTTAATATTTGTATGGAGTAGCTCCAGCATTCCTGTTAATGAATTATTCAGACCAGTCAAATTTTGCAGCCAAAGTGAAGCATATTCAACAGGCACGAATTCTGTCATTCGCGCCTGATTCAAAGAGTCCATAACTTGAGGAGTTGCGTCTGTACCCAATAAGCTCTGCAACTTACTTCTTAGCTTCAGGTCTTCTTCAATAAAGGTATCAAACTGATCTCTTAACTCGCCAAGTGCATGCTGTAGGCCATTGGTTTTTACTACACCTGAACATCGATGTGCCCACGGGCTATTAAAAATTTGCGGCGAGGAATTGAAGATATGCTGAATCTCATCCAACTCGTTCTTAAAATTTTGTACTTTTTCATAAGTAAGTTTACCAAAGAACCTAGAGAACTCTGGATGAGAAGGCGCCCCTTCAAGTTCAGCCTTTAATAAAATTATGTCGGCAACCGAAAGCTCACTGACCGAGTGCTGATCTGTTAAGGCTTCTGCATATTGATTGATTTCATTTTTTACTCGATCAAGCATACTTGCAGTTTCTTCCCACTCTTTATCATCTGTTGGGTTTGGAACAGAACTAGCAAGCTCAAGGAAAGACTTATACAAGTCGGATTTATTTAAATCACTACTATGGATTAACACCGCTTGCGACTCTATGTTTGCACTTCTCATCCGATTAAAAACCACATCAAGTGCCGGTCTTTTCTCGGACACGAAAAGAACTTTTTTTCCTTTGGAAAGATAATCTGCAATAAGGTTAACGATCGTTTGGCTCTTACCTGTCCCAGGAGGTCCTTGGATTACGATCGCCTTTGAATTAATAGCCTTATCAATAGCTCGATGCTGGGTGCTATCAATATCCACAACAAAATGGTTTTCTCGCTCGCGATAGGAGTCCAGTTCCTTCAACTTCGAACGGTCCGCAACCAGCTCTTCCGCCAGAGGTGTCCCATTGAAAAGTTCGTTTAAAATCGGATGATCAATTCCGTCCTCGATAATATTGTCGTAATCATTAATAAGGACCATACGGCTGGCATTTAGCTGATCTAGGTACATAGCATCTATGATTAGAAAATCGTTCGACGTAACTTGGTTAAATATCTCCAGCTCTTGAACCGAAAGCACTTCCTCCAAAACAGTCGGACGTCTTTCAATGATCTCCCCATCTTCATTCTTGATAATTTTATATCGACTTGGCAGCTTGGGAACAGATACGACATCGGAGGGGGCTGGAAGAGCCGTCTTTTTCATTTTTTCGAGTTCAGTATTTAAGAAGCTTAGTGCCTCCTGTATACTTTCAAAATTAATAAAATCTGGAATCTCAATCCCAAGCTTTTGCTTTAAGCAAAGACTCAAAGATGGGTTGAATGAAATTCTCTCATCTTCCACTTCCAACACAATATGCTTTTTCTTATTCTTCCTCAAATCGATCGGTATCTTGAAAATCGGCGAAACTAACAAGTCCTCTTTGGACGCCTGAGCCGATGTTCGCCAACAAAGAAAAGGGCCTAAAAGCCATGCCCCCGATATTCCGAACTCTCGCTGGTGACGGTCATCCGATAATCTTATTTTATCAATCCTATTGCCCAATTTATTGACTGCCTCTGCGTCCTTAACTTCATCTAATTGAAAATGTTCAAATAGATCTATACCTTTACCAGACATGAGGCTTGCAAAAGTTGCACTTGAAAACCTCAAGGGCAGAAAGTTTTCCTCAGTGTCTTTGATGAATTGAGCTTTAGCAAAAGGTTGCTTTGTTAGATTAATACTGGAGCCTTTTGTTTCGCGGTAATAAAGTTCTCGGTTTCGACGGGAAAGATTTGCCAGAAGATCTTTATAACGAGTTAACTGCCTTTTTAGATGGCTTGATCCAGTCATGATGGCTCCATAGATAAAATTCGTTAATGCAGTACTATATTTCGGAATAAATTGACTAAAGTTTATGGCAAAATACTTTTTATCCGATAGATGGTCTCAAAATGAATCAACAATTTCCTTAAAGTACTAAACAAAAATCCCGATCTGATCTCAGCATCAAAGGAGTCAATCAATGGGTTTCTACCTTCGCAAAAGTGTCCGCGTTGGCCTTCTAAAATTTAACTTCTCTAAAAGTGGTATTGAGGTATCAGCAGGAGTCAAAGGCATGAGAGTTGGCTTTGGACCGCGAGGAAACTATGTTCACGCTAGTGCGGGGGGCTTTCACTATCGTTCGACATTAACGCCCAAACAAGCTCGTCCGCAATCCACCCAACCATCTGTGAGAGAAGATAACTCATCTCTCGATTCAAACATGAAATCCATCGATAGTGACATGAACTTACTTTTCCAAGAGTCGTCAGAAGATCAACTAGTAAAAGAGATTTCGCATAAGATGAAAAAATGGAACAGTTGGAAATGGATAACAGCTCTTGCTATCGCTAGCTTCCTTTCGGGATATCCAGGTGTAGCCACTGTCGGATTTGTTCTTACGATTGTTGCCTATTTCGTCGATGAGACCAGAAAGTCCGTTGTTCTCTTCTATGACTTCGATGAATCACAAGAGAACTCTTATACAGCATTGATTGAGAACTTTGAAAGATTTTTAAATACCAAACGAATCTGGCATGTAACGGCAAAGGGTCAAATTAAAGACTGGAAGCGGAATTCTGGCGCAATCTATGAAGTGAGCAAGAAGACGACACCAGCTTCGTTAAAGTCACCAAGCTTTATTAAAACCAATATTCCGATTCCAACGATTAAAGTAGGTCAGCAAACTATATGCTTCCTACCAGATAAACTACTGATGTTATCTTCAGATGGCGCAGCAACAGTTCCATACCATGATCTTTCAATCGAAATATCCGACACGCGATTCATAGAAGGCGAATCTGTCCCTTCCGACGCTTCGGTCATCGATGAGACCTGGCAGTATGTGAATAGAAAAGGCGGGCCCGATAAACGTTTCAAACAAAATAAACGATTGCCAATTTGTAGATATGAAAACGTGCATCTATCTAGTCCAACCGGCTTAAGAGAGCAATTACAACTTTCAAAATGTGGGCAATTTGAGCCGGTAAGAACAGCAATCTCAAATATGTGTCGTCGATCAGCATAAGGCAATCTCGCCAGAATGATCTAACAACGTCGGTAGGTGGCCCAAAAACCCGAATGGCCACAAAGATAGATCTAAGCGACTTCGGCTTATACCGAAGTCTAGCGACGATTTACGCAGGTTTCAGGGAGTCCGAAGAACCGGAAATCAGCCATTTCTCCTCTTATTCCCGCTTTTCCAAATAGCTCTTTATCGGGTCCCAGTTGTACGTGCGCCACCCCACCTCAATAGAGGGAATCATTTCCTTTGGTACTCCTCGATGGATCAAAACGAGCTCAGTGCCATTCTTGGTGGTTGGCTTTAGGTTGAACGTTGCCATTGAGAATATTCCCTCAGGGAAGCTATGCCCCCTCCAAGCTTGGACAATTCTTTTGTTTCGAACGAGCTCCACAATTATTCCTGTGGCCTGTCCTCCATAAACTGAAAAGGGAGCTCCGGCCGACTTTCCGATCTTGGCCTTTTTACCCGTTAAGGCCGCATACTTTTTGGAGTCTGTGAGTAAACTGTAAATCACGTCGGGAGGAGCCTTAAAATGAATCTTTTGTTTTATCGTTTTACACATATTACCCCTCCCCGGGAATAGGCCCATTAAAGTACATTAGATGTAACGATACTTGAAAATACAAGTTAATGGGAAAGTCTTGTGAAGCTGGCATGAGATTCATTTCAAATACATGTCAATCATCGTGCCGCATGCGAAGTCTGTAGTTACTAAAACTGCGAACTCCAAAACAGTAACAGCCATTTTTTTCGGTGATTGCAAAGCTCGCCAGTCGCTTAGCGACCGAAACCAGAATGATCAGAGCAGATCTAATTTGTCTAAAAAACAAACCCCGCGTTCAGCAGGGTTTATTTTCTCATTTCAAAATGAGGACTCAGTTATTTGGCTGAATCAATTTATCGGAAGTGCAAATAGATGTTGTGCTCAGCCAATGCCTTTTCAGACATTTCCATGAGTTTCAGTTGGGCACTGCTGGATTTGTACTTGCTAGTTTCTGGGCCGTGGATAGTTGCTTCGCCACGATATAGTTTCGTTTTACCTGAAACAGCAGCATTGATGTCTCCAATAACAAACAAACCACCGGCAATAGTCACACCATTAACTTTACGAGGACCGTAAAGAGTGAACGATGCCACACGCTTGTTTTGATCGTTATAAAGACTTTGGGTGATTGAGATTTGTGGGAAGTTATTGTTAATGCCAGAAAGCTCCATGGCCAAGCCCGCTAACTTCACGCCTTCATCAAGCTTTCCAGCTTTATCAACCAAAAGGAATAAGTTTCCTCGGCCGTTGTTGTTCGTCAACTGAAGTTGATGAAGAGGTCCGGTCACGATCGCAGGAAAATTCGCACCATTCGGAAGAGTTGATACCTCTTGAAGGTTAATATCAGAGAACACATTAAAAGAAGCACTCAGGCCAATATTTAAGCGGCCTTTGGCATCGTTGAAAAATGCAACAGATCCATAGTTACCAATTGGGAACTCACCTTCGATACCAGCTTCAATATTCTCTGAAAAAGTTGTGACATATTCGAAGCTCACTTGGTTCTTGTTGATGCTAAACTTATCAATGAACTTTTGTTTTTCTGCTCCTAGTTTACACCCTGTCAAAGCGGTCAGCAGTAAACCTGCCAGCACCATCTTCATTGTGGTTGCTCTCATAAACACTCCTTGTGTCTGTTTGTTTTGTTTAATTAAATATGAGATTTGCCAACAAACCGAGTGAAATGAGAATTCAAAGACCTTGGTCCCCGGCAAAAGGTCGATGAGATCCGTTAGGATCACTAGAATGAAGATTGGTATAATACCATGGACAAAAAATATGCCGGCGCTGTCAATGCTATATCCTGTACCCGCCGAAATCCGCCCGTTTTACTGATCAAACGATTTAGTTGGCAAGACCATCTCGATTAACTATCATCCTACTCATGAAACTAATGGGTCACCGTGGAGCACGAGACCGAGCTCCCGAAAATACAATGCGTTCCTTTGAAGCTTTACTCGAATCGAAAGTGTCAGTGGTCGAATTCGATATCCACGAATGCGCAGATGGAGTGTGGGTGGTTCATCATGACGACACGTTAAATCGCACGACAACTGCGACAGGCTTGTTGAGTGAAAAGAGCTGGCTCGAACTTTCTGATGTTTGCACTAGAGAAGGCGACAAGCTTCCGAGACTGGATGACGTTCTTGCCCTTTATAAAAACACCGCGATGGAATTGCAGATTGAAATAAAATCCCCTGGGGACTTCTCTAAGCTTGGTGAAATTCTTAATAAGAACTTCAATATCGAGCAAATTACTGTCATTTCATTTAATCACAATTGGCTTTACGACTTAAAAACCAAACATCCCCATATCAAAACGACATGTCTTCTCTTTGGTCTTCCGCTCAATCCTGTAGAGATTGTTCGCAGTGCCAAGGCCGATGGAATCTCTCTCAGTGTTGGCTGGGTTGATGAAGCGCTTATCAAAAAATGCCATGAGCAGAATCTGACGGTCACCGCCTGGAATGCCAATGACATTGCGGTTTTTAGAAAGATGAAATCCATAGGTGTTGATATCTTGGGAACAGATGTGCCCTTCACAGCTATTGAGTGGCAGACTGTATAAAGCTGTCGATCACAAATAATCACCGTGTGATCTTTAGACAGTCTCAATTCACCTCAAAAACTTCCGGACAGGCGAGATATTTCAACTCATCACCCTTCGGGAGCGTATCTTTACTCACAAACTGAGTAATTGATGGAATGGGCTTGCAAAAAAGAATATCAAAAGCAAAGCGTTCTCCACCATACAGCCCACGATGGATCATATTTGCATCAAATAGCAAAAGATCTCCTCTTTTCAAAGGGACCGCTTTCGCTCCCGCAATATTATCAAATGACATCTTACCGTTTCTTTGCAAACGAACATCGAGCTCTTCAGAAGTATCCCATCTAAAATGACTGCCAGGAACTAGATCAATACCATTTTCGTCGGCAAGCGCTAAGCGCAAGTGAACCACCTGAGACTGCCTTCCTTCGATGATTTTGCGTTGTTCATCTTCTGATTGACCAGTATATTGAATATCTCGGTGCCAATAGTTTTTCTGGAACTCATTGAGAGGATTAAAGAAAATCTGCGTATTTAAAAAGCGAAGATCCTGTCCTAAAAATTTTCTCGCTTCTATCACAACTTTCGTGGAACTTACAAATTTTAATAACTCAAGGCGCTCGTCAGAACTAATAAACTTACCATTGGTGATATACGCACTATTTATGGCACCTTTTTTATAGAGCGCCTCATGCTCGATGATCCATGATTGGTGAAACTTTCTTAGAGTTCTATCGAGTTCGCCCAAGCTAGATTCATCAACAAAATTCTCAATTCGTAAGAAACCTGTTTCCATCTATTTTTCACCTTCAATAATAACACGCCTGACAAAGATTAAGTCGTCGCAACCAGAATTGCCTCCACATTTCTGGCTCCCAGGTCATCTGAGTGCTCCGAGGCTATATTTTGTTTATCCGTCATACTCAGAATCTTACTTCATGGATTTTTTTTGCGAAAGAAAAAATACTTTTCCCGCTTCTTTCATATTCACTTATCTATCGCCGAGGGTAGAGTTGTTCAATTCTATTTTTTCGATCTACCAATAGCTGTGATAGCCTTCCAGCTCCCTCGGGAACAAGAGGCTCAAGCAAACGGGAGATAATAGAAAGTTGGCCCACCCATTCAGACAGGTAACCTCGAAGCTCGCCATTAGAGTCACCACTCTTCAGCAACTCCCAAGGTTTCAATGTATTAATTTGTGAGTTGATATGCCCAATTCGTTCAAATGCGTCCTTTCTCAAGTCCTTGTATTCCACTTTCAATTGTTCAGGGGCCTTCTTCTGCAGATCCAAATCTTTGCCTAGGGTCAAAACTCTTGAAACAAGATTTCCAAGTTTGTTTGCGAGTTCTGAATTATATGAACTCAAAAGATTCTGCTCCACAAAGTCCGCATCTTGCTCAAAAGAGAGTACTCCCAACAGGTAAAATCTGAAGGCATCAACCCCATAGCGAGATATAATATCCAAAGGATCTATTCCGTTCCCCAATGATTTACTGATCTTCGTTCCTTCGTTGGTTAGAAAGCCATGAACAACGATTTCATTCGGAAGCGATAGTCCCGCTGATAAAAGCAGTGCGGGCCAATAGACCGCATGGAACTTCCAAACATTTTTTCCGATCACATGAACCTTATAAATATCCTCTGCCCAGTTCTTAGGGTCCCCAGAGACATAATTAATAAGCGCATCAATCCACACATAGACAGTTTGATCCGCTTTATCCGGGAACGGAATCCCCCACCCTTGAGTTCTTGCAGCTGAGCGCGACAGACTTATATCTGACAGCCCTTGATTTACAAAGGACAGAATCTCTTTCTTCTTACTTGATGGAGTAATTTTGATTGTGTCGGATTCTATGAGCTCAGCAATTTTCTGCTGATATTTTGACAAGCGAAAAAATGTATTACTTTCTTCGATGTGCTCAGGTTTTTTCAGGTGATCTGGACAGAGACCATTCACAAGATCTTGCTCATTGTAAAAATCTTCGCAACCCGAGCAATACAACCCAGAATAAGATGACGTATAAAGATCTTCTCTGTTTAAGCCTCTCAAAAACCGATCGACACTTGTGAAATGCTTCTCGCTTGCTGTGCGAACAAAGAGGTCAGGTTTCGCATCCAGAAACGTCAACAGGCTCTCAAATTTGTCGGCATTTAAATCAACAAACTCTTTGACTGAAAGGCCCGCCGCCTTCGCAGCCAGCACATTCTTTGTCGCGTTGTCATCCGTTCCAGATTGAAAAACAACCCGCTGGCCTTGGCTCCGGTAATATCGAGCCAACGAGTCCGCCAAAATAAACTCTTGGGCATGACCAATGTGAGGTTTGGAATTAACATAAGGAATTGCGGTCGTAATAAAATACGCTTTAAAAGAAGACATAACTCAGCCCTTCGCACATCAATTTCGTCGATGTAGTGATTTTATAGAATTAGAATTTTTCAGATTTTTAGAGATAAGGACTGAGTTACATACCCACCGAGCAAGCAGATACCAAAGAACACAAGCTTCTTTTATAAGAATTCTTTTGTCTAAGGTTAAAAATCTGGCTCGGCAAGACGACTCCTTGTTAGGTATATTCACTATCGGTCATCTTCGAGAGATTAACAAATCGATTAGTTTTGCAGTTCCCATAAGAAACTCTAATGGATCAATATTCCTCTTAGTGAACATCACCAGCAATACGGCATCTATTGGGAAATTAGCAAAAGATACTCTTCATAGGTAACTTCCGGCATAACCTCTTCAACGCACTCACCTCTTCTAACAAAGGCCGCGTTCTCCAATGCTCTAATAGAGGGAACATTGCTCTTTCGTGTTAGCGCTCTTAAATATTTATACTCCGGGAAATGGTCCCGGCAATAAAGTCGTGCGAGCTCAAGGAATCGCACCAAATACCCCTTCCCTCTATGATCAGGGGAAATCACATAAAATATATTAATATTGTCGAAATCATCTGGGAACAGTCCGAGAAATCCCACCACGCCATTTTCATTGTGAACAGCGAGGTAGAAATCGGGACTAAAGTGAGCCAAGGCCATTTCTTTTTCCTGAGCATCGAGTTCTGCGAAAGCCTTTTTAGGCGCATCCGGCTCCGAAGACTCAAAATAAAAGTCATGAAGCAGAATTGATTCATCTTTAGTCGCTTTTTTTATCTGCATAACTAGATTCCCAACTCAACGAGATTTATGGATTGTTTTCATCAATCCTCAATGCTGAACTCACAATAGATTTTAGATCAAGAGAGTCAACAGATTGAATCGCGATCTCCCATCGGCCCTCTCCACAAAGACCACTGATTCCTGCATTTTCATAACTCTCTATGAGACGCTGCTTGGATTCAGCTAAAACTTTTTTGGCGACAAGCATTCCCATTTCATCGCAACGCACACAATTCAACTCGTGGCCCAAACGACTATTGCGGCCTTCTTCCGTCGTAACCCAAAGTCGCTCCATCCAAGGCGGATCGTGTCTGACATGCTGAGCATGACCACATTCAAGTTCTGCCACCCAGTGATTTTCAAAATCCTTATGATACCCGTTAATTTTTTGATTCATAAATACCCTTCCACACCGGCAGAAAAACCTAAGGCTTGATACGATAAAGAACATGACGTTTAAGTGGATGTCCATCTGCAACCTTCGGATGATCGAAGTCATCTTTCGCATCATAGCTCATGCCCACTTTTTCCATAACTTTGCGAGACTTCCAGTTTTCCACCGCCGTCATAGCAATGACCTCAGGTGCCTTGAGAACATCAAATGCATATTTCAAAACAGCTCGAGCGGCCTCGGGCGCAAAACCTTGCCCCCAGTGCTTACGTGCCAACCGCCAGCCAATCTCAATACAGGGACTGAAGTGAGTCGGCTGAACAAAATAAGACAGACCCACAAATCCGACAAACTCGCCGGTGTCTTTGCGTTCACAGGCCATAAAGCTAAAACCATCTTTTGCGCGATTAGCAATCAATCTGTCAATAAGGGCGGCTGTCTCTTCTCGATTCAAAGGAGCTGGGAAATACTCCATCACCTCTGGATCGGCACAAAGAGCTGCGAAGGCATCAAGATCCTCAGGTTTCCAGAGACGAAGAATAAGTCGGTCAGTTTCTAAAAAATCCATTTCCAAAGAGTATCATGATTTTTGCGGCGGAGAAACCCTACCTACGAACAGAGATGAGTTCTTTTCCACGAGCGAGATCGACGGCGTCTAGATCAGATAGATCCAAGAAGAACTCGAGCTGCCACTTCTGGGTTTTCTTGGCCTGGGCGTTGACGGCCACATCCCATGGCGGATACACACGCAGGGCTCTTCGACCGCCGACTTTGTTGTGCGAAACAATATCGTGCTTTTGTAGGGCGGACATTGGGAACACAAAAACGCCAAAGTTTTTTGGACTGCGTACACAAACTAGAAAGAAATCGATTTTGTCTGAGGTCTCAAAGGGCTGAATAGGCCCCGCGCCGATCCGCTTCCACAGCGTAACAAATTGTCCAATTTTTGTCGGCGTGATCTTTGCGATTCGAAATTTTACTGAATGATTATTTAGCTTAAAGTCGCAAGCGCTGTATTCAGCGCTTTCAGGCTCTGCCAGAGGTTCCGTGGATCGAAATCCACAAGGCTCAAAAAATGTTCTTCTGATCTCCAGGAGATCCTTTTGAAATTCTTGAGCCACAAATGTTCTCTATTTCTTTTTCTTACGCTTCTTTTTACTGAACTCTTCTTCGCTTGCGATCAAAGCCTCTAAGCTCAAGCCCAGAGCGGATTCTGGTTGAGAAGAGATGATTTGATAATCTGTCTTGCTGACTTTGATAACTTCGATCTTCTTCGTCAATAAATTCTCAATCTCTTCAAGCAAGGGTTTTTCTTCCTGGCTGCAGAAAGAAACCGCGATGCCTTTATTGAAGCCACGACCTGTACGGCCGATACGATGAACATAGTTCTCTGGCTTTTCTGGAAGGTCATAGTTGATCACGTGAGTAACGTCAGGAATATCGATACCACGAGCGCTCACATCCGTCGCAATGAGGATCTTGCAATCGCCACTACGGAAGGCCTTCATCACATCAGCCCGATCCGTTTGGTCTTTCTCTCCGTGGATGGTCAAAGTCTTGATCTCAACACGTTCCATGGCCTTTGCCACACGTTCTGCACGCAAGCGAGTGCGCACAAAGATAATAAACTTCCCGTTTTCATGTTGTCTGAGGTATTCAGCCAAGAAGAAACGCTTATCATCCATTTCAACGAACATCACAAAGTGAGACACGTTTTTTGAAACCGGATCTTCAGGAGAAATCTGAATACGAATAGCCGTGCTGCGAACTTGAGAGAACGCAAGCTTTTTAATCTCAGGATTAATCGTCGCAGAGAAGAACAAAGTCTGGTGACGACGAGCCAATTTTCTTTTCACAGACTCAATGTCTTCAATAAAGCCCAGATCCAACATGTGATCGGCTTCATCTAAAACCAATGTTTCAATATGGCTGATATCGACAAACCCTTGGCTGATCAGGTCAAACATACGACCTGGAGTCGAAATTAAAATGTCGATGCCATCTTCAAGTTTCTGAATCTGAGCATCTTGTTCAACGCCGCCATATAAAGCGAATGGCTTTACCTTGGTATGTTTTGAAAGGCGGTTGAAAACCTCGCCGATTTGCTGAGCCAACTCTCGAGTCGGCACCATCACCAAGCATTTAATTCCCAAAGTGCGCTTACTGCTCTTAGCACTATGAATGCCATTGATAATAGGAATTGCAAAAGCCGCCGTCTTTCCAGTACCCGTTTGAGCAATGGCAAGAACGTCTTCACCCTTCATGATCGAAGGAATTGCTTTGTACTGAATGTCGGTTGTGCGGAAAAAACCATTATCGTTGAGATTACGCAAAAGGTCTTCAGACAGGTGGAATTTTTCGAACTTCAAGGCAAACCTCACTCATGGCACGGGATTGGATAAAAGCACTTACCATGCAAGGCTCACCATAAGGAACCAGAAAGTAAGAAAAGACCAAAAAGCCTGTCATTACTGCATGGTACGCCTATTTCAAACCACTCAATTGAAGCTGAATCCCGGCGGAGAAGCCCTCATATTTGATCGGGTAATCTATAAACTCATAAATCAGTTGCTGATCTACGTCTCAAGTGGACTGCCTAAATGAAAAAGGCCATACACAATGCATGGCCTTTTCTTAGATATCTTATCAAAAAGCTTAGTCGAAGAGTTCTTCAAGGAAAGACTTCTTACGCTTGTAATGCTGTTGGTAGTGTCCTTGCTGATGAGGATGTTGCGGATAAGGCTGCTGTTGTTGTTGAACCGGAGCGTCTCTTTTCACTGAAGACTCTTCCTCCTGGGACTTAGCCAAGATCTTGTCTAGCTCTCCACGATCAAGCCAAATGCCGCGGCACTCAGGACAATAATCAATTTCGATCCCTTTTCTTTCTGAGATCACTAGTGCAGGGTCTTTACAAACTGGACATTTCATAGGTACCTCTCATTCATAGAGGTACTATAGCTTCATTTCTTGCATCATAAAAATCGATAAATATTATGCAACCATTCACTTAAAACGAATCTGAATGATTTTTACAGACCATAATAATCAAAAACTCGATGAGCATAGAAGAACTCAGCTTCGAGATCCAATGGGTCCTCTGGCATATAGAGAGTGTCTTCTTCTGACCCAACATTCATCTTCAGCAGTTTACCTTGCGCAACCTTCCAATAGCGCTCCTGCCATTGAGGGTTCGTCACTCGCGTAAAGAGCTCACTTAGCTCAAGTCCACGTTGAACTGCATCCTTGTTCATCTTCTTTTGACCAGGCAAAACATAGTCCACGGCTTTTAAAATGTCCTCAGGATTGATCATCTCCAAGAAGTAGTAAGTCGACGCAAGAAGTGCGAGTAAGTACTTGCGATACTCCCCTTTTGATTTCTCATTCCATTTGTCCTTACCACCAGAGCGATAAATCACTTTCATACTTTCAAAAACTGGAGATACTTTTTTCCCCAACTCATCACCTAGAGCGAGATCTAAAGTCACAACAAGACTTTCTGCAAAATTCAAATAACGGCAGAAATCCCGCTCTTCCTTCGGAGGAGGAGGCAGCAAACGCCAAAGGACACGATGATTCTGCTCGTGATACAACGAGATCTCGTTAAAACGCATCAACGCTTCGATTTCATGATCAGGATCTGCAATCTCATGAGAATGATCTTTAAACCAAACAAGCTCTGACCAAGATGGCGAAAACTCGATTTCATCCTTAAAAAGATCCTGTGCACTCAAAGAGCGCATAGTGGAACAGATCTTCGGAGAGAACACACCACCCAAAGAAAGATAGAGCTTGCGGCTTTCCCGATACAAGCGACTGGCATGAAGGAGCTGACCATCAAAAGGATATTCGTTTAAGAGAAGCTTGCTGTGCTTCTTAGAGGTCGGAAGGTCATGGAGAGCCTTTACATCCTCGAGAAAATATTGAACTTCAGATTGCGCTGCTGATTCGGAGGTCTTTTTTGCCATTCATGCATATTAGATGATTTGACCTTCTGAAAGATAGGCAAAAATAATAAGGGGAAGAACAAAGTTCTTCCCCTTATGTTTTAAGAGTTTAAGAGATCTTAGCCTTTATAGAGCAATGGCAACGGTTTGCGTTTTTCTGTATCCGTCAGATACTTACCATCTACGTTTCTGCCGAGGTAACCAGTGTATTGACCGTAACCAACCACTCCCGGTCTTTCGTGCTGAGCAGAATCAAGTCCCATGGCATTGAATACTGTCACCAACAAGTTATTGTAAGGACGTTTCACGTAGTTGATATAGTTTCCAGTTGTCATGATACCGTTGGCAGAACCAAAAGTCATAACTGGCATATCTTTAAAGTGCTCGTCTCCATGACCTGGGTGAGAAAGCTCATTGCTATGAGTAACCAATGAGTTGTCCAACAACGTCTTGCCATTGCTTTCTGTGAATTGATCCATTTTCTTCACAAGAACTGCAAGCTGTTGAATCCTCCATGTCGCCATTTGAGTATGCAAAGTCGGATCGTCCGTATGACACCAGTTATGGTAAACTTCGTCATCGTACATGGTCGCAGAACCTTGGTACACGTGATAAGCAACCACTTTCGTTGCACCACACAGCATTGCTGCAACTGCAAGGTCTGTCGCATTTTCATGAAGAACTTCATAGTTCACTTGTTGTCTTTGCGATGGAGCCGTACAAGCCGTAGGAACTGTAATCGCCATACGTTTTTGCGCTTGGCTCATAAGATCCATATAGTTATTCAACTGATGTTTATCATCAGCAGAAATACGGTTACCGGCAACAATACGTCTATAATCTTCAAGCACTAGATCAGTGACTTTCAGCTTCGCAGCCGCAGCCGGATCTACAAGAGGATTGTTTCCTGGCCCACCACCGAAAAGAGCAGAAAGAGCTGTGCTCGTCTGTTCGTAACAAGGGAAGCGAACCGGTCTTCCATTCCCGTCAACACCCCAGCAATAACTTCCCCACTTGTAGGCGCTATTCACATCTGGAGTTAAACGCAGAACTGGTACCTTAGCTTGAACCGGATAAAATTTCGAAGACTTCTCAAGAACGAAGTCTACTGAATATGGATTGGCTGCCGTACCATGGTCCGTTAAAGGATTGGCTGCTGTCGTTGGATAACAGTTATTATGCCAGTTCTCATTCACGATTCCATGAAGACCACGAATCAAATTCATTTTAGAGCGAACAGGATTAAATGCTGTTCCAATCATTTGCGAGATCTGGTTCGGGAGCTCAGCCATCGGTCTATAGAGAACATCTGTTGCTCCATTTGCCGTGTATGAGTTGTTCGGGCTATAGTTGCCCCCCGGCCAGAAGAACTGAGGGAAAACACCGTGATTACTAATCCACTGTACATAGCGCACATTCGTTGCCGAGTTTGCAGCAGCATAAGCTGTGCGGGTCAGCAAGGAAGGGAGGACCGGAATAGAGAGGGCAAACTTGCCCGCTCCTTGTAAAAACATACGTCGATTCATTGGATTGTATTTCATGTTATTGTCCCCCGATGGCTTTACGCCAGAATATATCTTCATTTGCAATACTAAGGATGAGAGCTTCTTTTACACTCTTACCTTGAGCCAAAGCCACTTCAACCTCTGAAAGTGCACACCCGTCTGTCGAGTTAGCTACTGAGCGAAGGCGTGCATGGCTGTAGAAACGTTCACTGATACAAGATCTGACTTTTGAAGACTCTGCGATACCTTGAAGCAAATCTTGAGCATTATTCATTGCTTTCTTACCGTTAGCTTCAATGAAGGCGTCAACAACTGTGAGATCAAGATTATGTGTGGCAATCACTTGTCCATTATTATTGTAAACAGTTTCTGCTTGGCGAGCGCGACCGAGTGGATCGAACGCCTCAAGCACAAATCCAAGTGGATTGATCGCAGTATGGCAGGCCGCACAAGCTACTGGAGATGTGATAACCTCAGCTACTTGTCTTCCGTTGTACTTCGTTCTGTCAATGATACCAAGTTCTTGAGTACGTTGAGTCACTGTTGCAAAGTCCGGACTTGCCAAGTTATCGCACAAGAGACGTTTTCTAACGTAAACCCCGCGCAGAATTGGTGAAGATGCCGTTTGACCACTCAAAAGAACGCTCGTACGAAGCAAGAGTCCACCATGTCCTTTTGTCAAAGGCACTGGTGTATTACCCTGAGCGATTCCAGATTCATAAATTGCAGCCATGCGAGCAGTGCGTGGGAATCCCACTTTAGCAGACATGAAAGTCTTCACGTCAGCTTCTTGGTCCAAGATCATGTAATTAACATAATCTCCCAATTCGCGACGAGCTTCATCTTTCAAGCCTACACGGGAAATACCAGCTGCAGTTGCTAAGATTTGACTTGGATCAGGGATAGAACCCGTCATCAACCAAGCATCAGTAATTGCATCAAGTCTTGAACGAGCTCCGGCTGTGCCAAGAAGGCGTTCAACATGAGTTCGTACTCCCGCGACTGTTCTTAGTTGTTGCGCTCCCGCAGCCGTCAAAAGTGCTGTATCAGGAGTTGAACCAGTTACAGAGAAAGAGATGCGAGAAGCGATTTCATAGTCATCTAGAACAGTTCTTCCATTATTTGCTGCGATCACCTGGCAGTTACCGCCTGGATCATTGGAAGTCGCACGCAAAGTCACAGAGGAAACATTCAAGACACGACCGTCTGTACCATTCGAATAATAGATACCAACTTTAAGAGGTTGGTTTCTCGCAACGTTGAAGCTGTAAACGAATTCATTAGACGCTGCAGAAACTTGCACGTTTTGCGCTACAGGACCATCATTCACGTTGATGCTAAACACAGGAGCTGCACCATTCACAGCATTTCCGTGAGCGGTCACCACAACTTGTTGGTATGCACTTGTGATAGAAGAAGCTGGAATTTGGAAAACCAACCAACCATTAGTAGTCAGTGCAGATCTGCCAGCAGCTCGAGTTGCGCCCTCGGCATCAAACGCCACTACAGAATTGTTTGACGCTATTGTCACTGGCGAAGGAAGAATATTTGAACAAGTCGTTCTGCCCATCTCCATATGGAAGATAAACTCTGGAGACAAGAGCATAGACATCAACAAGCCCTTCAAGCCGCTATCGCCTGAATTAGCAGATGTGTACATGTTCATAAGTTCAGCACGACGTTGATCAGAAACCGGGCGACGAAGAATTCTCATGCCCATGTTGTTGATAAAGTTAGTCACGCAGTTATTATCAATATTTGAATTTGCACAGGTTCCAAAGATACGACCTTTGTCTGCCGCAGATGCCAAGACAGCATCAGCAATAGCTTCATTCAAATTAAGCAAGCCATCCACGTGCTGACTGGCATGAGAAGCTTGGAATTCTTTTACGATATCCCCTGGAGTTTCATTTGGAATGGAATCCATCGCAGCTTTAACCGAAGCCTTCGTCATAATAGATGAACCAATGAGATCATTAAGAGAATTGCTGATCTCATTTTTAGTCAAGCGACGAATGCCTGGATTGGCGATCCCACGAGTTGTTGGATTCACACAAGAATATTTAAGAACCATTGGAGGTTGCTGTGGATTTCCTGTGCCTGGATCAGGATTGCCTGTTCCGGGATTTCCACCACCTGGGTCAGGATTTCCTGTGCCCGGATCTGGATTTCCACCGCCTGGATCAGGATTTCCGCCACCTGGATTTGGTATAACCACTACTGGTGGTGGTGCTAAGGCGGCAACGATCGCGTTGATATCCGCAGTAGATAAAGAGGAGAGCATCGCCATACTAGGAACTGTACGGATCGCTTCAGCGATATCTCTCGCGGCTCTGCCCTTCTTATTGGAATCTTCCATATCAAAATGGCAGTTCGCGCAATTTGTTGCGTATAGTTTCTGTCCAGCAAGAGCTAAGTCACTAGGTGGCTCAACTACTGATGGAAGCGTGAACGCGGTGTTGTCCTGCAACGTGAAACCGGTATCACAGTTTTGAAAGAGTGTTACCAGTGCCATTGCACCGAACAACGTAAACAGTCTTGACGACACGATTGGCCCCCGAATTTTCATTTCATGCCCCTATCCCCTAAAAGAGAACTCCTGTAACCTACGTCCCGCTTATTAAAAATATTAGAGGAGATCATATTTATCGGCAAGATCCGGTCTCTCATTAGTACACTAAGCACTCAATTATGGACGAGTTTGCAAGATTGTGTTTCGAGGGCACCATTTCGCGTACTCGAGATAGACAAAAGATAAACACCTGGTGTCTATGACATCTACACTAAAATTCTCTGCACCAATCTGAGACAGCACCGAGTGAAGAAAAACTCCCACATCGCTTTCTTCAGAGGGAAATCGCTGCAAAAACATTCAGCCAGACTTTGGTGAAATGACTTGGATAGAATCCTCGCTCTGGCTAGGATAAATACCAGTGCTGGCAAAAAACCGACTCCTTATTCTAGCGGCTCTCTTTATGACATGCGTTTCGCACGCGTCTGAAGAAGGCAAACCTCTCTGGGAGTACGGTCTTGGTATTGGTTATGCTCGTTATGCTCAATACCCATCATCGGATCAGTACTCAGAACTTACGGTGCCGTTTCCTACATTTCAATATAGAGGGGAATTTCTTCGGGCCGATGATAGAGATGGGGGAAGAGCTTACCTTTTAAAGAATGACCACTGGTCGCTGGAGTTGTCGGGAGGGGGACGTCTTCCCTTAGACTCTTCAAAGAATCAAGCCAGGGAAGGCATGGAAGATCTCCCCTTCGTTCTCGAAGGAGGACCTCAGTTGGTCTATTCTGAGAATCGCGACTGGGAGTTTAAGCTGGCTCTTTTTCCGGCTCTAGCTATCGATGGGAGCTATATAAGACAGAATGGTCTTATCTTTAATGCCAAGGCTCAATATCGTTGGGAAAAGGAATGGACGGGTCCTTTCTCTTCACCTCTCTTATTAAATGGAACTCTTTCTTTTAAAGCGTCGGCCGCCTCAAAAGAATACAATGCGACTTACTTTGAAGTGTCTCCGAACTACGTGATGGCAACTCGGCCTGAATACGAAGCCGCTGCTGGATTCTTAGAAGGTCAAATTTCCTATTTTCAAAGAATTTCCGCAGGTCGTTTGACGGTGTATTTAGCGGCATCCTATTCAGACTTTTCCAGTTCTGTGAACCGCCAGAGCTCCCTCCATCGCAGCGACTCTAATATAGAGTATGCGCTGGGCTTGACCTATGTTTTGGGAGAATCTAAAGAACTTTCGGTTCCTCCTGAGGAGACGGAGGGTATGATCAACAAAGCCATCCAACATCGCAAAGATCGCTTGATGCGCTTTGAATAGCTCATTTGGGATCCCACGCAAAACAACAGTCCTAGACCTACTCAAAAATCTTTTCGCGAATACTCCAAAAGTATTTCTGTTTGCGAGCCACCACAAACATGGGCTGGCGAAACTGGGAGGTCATCCCAAGAACGTCCTCGATTCCTTTTACATAGATTTTTTTCTCAGGAATTCGATTGTGCATGCGAATAAAGTTAAAATAAAAAGCTTGGAAGTCTTCGGCACTGTTCAAATAGAAGTACTCCGTTAAAAACTCTGCATTCACATCGTAATATCGAACTTCTAAACGGGCATTTCCTTTTTTATCATGCCCCTTCGTGTAGGTCATGGTTTCCACTCGCATAACGTGGGCGTCTTTCAAAGACATGGCCTCTTTCAATTTCTTATCATTGTCGACAAGAAGGTTCTGACAGGAGGAGCAACTGCGTGCAGAAATGTCATTCTCTTCCCCACACTGATCACATCTTTTAAAACGAAAGCGAAATCCACAGGGTTGAATCTCATGAGAAACGGGATCTTCAAAAGCTCCTTTGCATCTTCTGCCAAAATGCTCAATCAAATCCCCCTCTTTATCCACTAAGCCCCAAAAATTATTGGTAATACCGCAAGAAGGACAAGGCACTTCCACCATCACCGATTCTTTGCTGGGCTTGTCGTCATCGATTTCAGGGGAAAAGAGGTCATGTCCCTGTCCTGTGTAATCCAAGATCAGACAATCTTCTTTGCCAGGACTTAATCTCAAACCTCGGCCAATAATCTGTTGATACAAACTGACCGACTCGGTGGGCCTCAAAATCGCAATCACATCCACGTGAGGCGCATCAAAGCCTGTTGTTAAAACAGAGACATTCACAAGGTATTTCAATTTTCTTTGCTTAAAGGCCTCAATGATCTCATCGCGCTCATCGCCATCTGTGTCTCCCACCACCAAAGCCGATACATAGGGAGGCAAGCTCTGCATTATCTCAATAGCATGATTGACCGAACTCGTGAAAATCATCACTCCTTGGCGGTCTTTGGACATCTCTACGATATTTTTTATAATCAAAGGTGTAATGCGTTTTTGATCTTTCAAAAGCGCCTCCACCTGAGCCGTCACAAAACTGCTCCCGTTAATTTTCAAACTGGAGAAATCATAGCAAGCCACCGGAGAATCAATCTTGATCGGTGCCGTCAGAAATTTGTTTTTAATCATGTAGCGAATCGTGAGATCAAAAATGCACTTTTTAAAGAAGCGCTCTTCAGATGTTTGCAGAGTCTTTGTATGGATATTGTGTTGATAGATCCATCCCAGACCCAAACGATAGGGCGTGGCTGTGAGACCTAAAATACATAATCCAGGATTCTCTTTCTGAAGTTTGGATATCACTTGAAAGTATTGAGTTTCTCCATCGACAGAAACGCGGTGGCACTCGTCGATAACCAGAAGAGAAAAATCTTGAAAGAACTCTTCAGGGGCGCGAGCGATAGACTGAATGCTGCCAAATATAACCTTTTGATCCATCTCTTTACGTTGAAGACCCGCCGAATATATTCCGGCTTCAAGACCGAAGCTCATATATTTTGCATGATTCTGCTCAACCAACTCGCGAACGTGGGCAAGAACCAAGACCCGTCCTCGCGCCAAACGCGCCAACTCTGCAATAACCAAACTTTTGCCTGCCCCAGTAGGCAAAACAACCACCGCCGGAGTTTTCTCCTGACGGAAGTGCTTGATCGTCGCATTGACGGCATCTTGTTGATAAGGGCGAAGCGTGTACATGCTTCTTACCCTATAACATGGCTTTTATTATTTAGTGAGCTTCTTCCCACAATCCGTGCAGAACAAGCTGCGATTTTTGCGGAGGTATTGATGTTTCGCTTCATCGCAGCGAGTAGATATCGAGGCGTTGAGAACCTCACCACAGTTAGGACAATTCTTGATAGGAGGATTTAAACGACCATGGTTCATGTTTGGGCATCTCGTTGTTGATTTCATTCATTCCCTTTCACACAGGCTTGGAGGCCATTCGCAGAAGACAAAAGGAAATCTAATGAACTGTGAGAACGACGTGTTCCTCAAGTAGAACACGGGCCACAGCAACTAGATAGGAGCCGACCCCCGATTAATATAATCTGGCCCTCGCTGGCACTCAAATGAACTGCCGCAGGTTTGAAGAAACTCTGTGATACAGAATGAGACTTCAAGAGGCACAGGTAAAAACCAATGCCTCTTGTTGAAAGCTCATAAGATTAGTGAAGTGGAGGTGGGGGAGTATTTCTGCCCGTTGGAGATGTGCTTCGTTTTGCATACTCTTCATCATGAGAGTCTGGAAAAAGAGATTGATGATCTCCCACAAGCTCGCGTTTTGCACGCTTCACTGAAACACCCAACCCAATCATTGTTGCCCCTGCCAAAATCAAGTCGACGCCAACAAAGGTTCCGATGGCCCAAAATGCCGAATAGGGGAATGTTCCAATAACTAAAGCTCCCAGCAAAATCGACAAGCCCCCATTCAGCGCAAACCATCCCCAGCCCGTTGATCGCTCAGAGAAAGCCCCAATGATTTTTGTCAAGCCGCTGGCCAAGAGCAAAAAGCCAATAAGCAGAGTGAAGGCCAAGACGTTGCCAACCGGATTAATAACAATCAATCCAGAACACACCAAGGCCAAACAGCCAAGTCCGACATGGGGCCACAGCTGCCCGGTCTTACGCCCTTGAATTCCGTATACGATTTGCACAATCCCGGCACAGAATAAAACTATTCCTAATATCATCATTGAAGCCATGGTCGTCACAGTAGTGAATGCCAGAGCCACCAATCCCAACAAGAGATACGCCGAGCCTAAAAAGATAATTCGTGAAGATCTTGTTCCCACAGTCCCCCCTTTTTTAATACTTAAAGGGTGAGCTTGATTAAAAGGTAAGCCAACACCCATCGTCAAATCTGCGCATAATCACAATTCAGGCTTGAAGGGAGTTAAAGAACAGGCTGCTATTTGCCAGCCCTTAAGAGATCTTTGATTTTCTCAACAGGTCTTCCTATCACCGCAATGTCTTCTCTCACAACCACTGGACGTTCCATCAAGCGAGGATACTTTGCCAAGTGCCGAACGACCTCATCAACGGAGTTTACGTCAAAAGGCGATGCAAGGTACTCCTCTTCTTTTACACGCACTAAAGAAGACACCGGTGTATCCAGCAAAGAAATCAAATCGCGCAGCTCTTGCTCTGAAGGACTGTGCTTCAAATATTCAATGACTTGAAAGGAAACACCCTGTGATTCCAGCAAAGCCATGGCTTCGCGACTTTTACTGCATTGCGGATTATGATAGATCGTCAGCTGAGCCACGGGATCTCCTATCTTTTTTCTTAAAACCACCCTTAACAGGGGCTGATCTCTTCTTACGAGCATCAAATTTTCTGGAACGATCAATAAATGAAAAATTGGGATTCAATTTTACCTCTTGAGCGCCTTGAAGATAAATCTTGATTTTCTCATACATGCGATGATCTGAAGGAGTAATAAAGGTGATCGCCATCCCCGAACGACCTGCGCGAGCCGTTCTGCCAATACGATGAAGAAAATCTTCGGACTGAAATGGCAAATCGAAATTCACGACATGGTCGACATGAGGAACATCTAAGCCCCGAGCTAAAAGATCCGTTGCCACCAAGATACGGATTTCTCCTTCACGGAACTCTCGAACAACGCGATTGCGATGTCCTTGTGATAAGCCACCATGAATAAGGTCTGTCGAAAAGCCATACTCTTTCAAGTAGGATCCCACAGTCTCACAGCTCTCTTGGCTTCCCGTGAAGAGAATCACTCCACCTTTTGTGGCATTGAGTTCATCCAACAAGCGATCATTCTTTTCAGAGCGATCAAGAAATAATACTTTTTGCTTCAAACTTGTGACAGGGGCTTCGGCTTGAGCCGAGCGAATCATCACAGCCTTGTCGTTCATAAACAGCTGGGCGATAGCTTCCACATTCTTCCCGAAGCTCGCCGAGAACATAAGGGTTTGTCTTGGTCCGCGCAATGTGCTTTGGATGTATCTCAGTTGTGGAGCAAACCCCATATCCAACATGCGATCGGCCTCATCAATAACAATGATCTCCACACCTTGAAGCAGCAGTTTATTATTCGAGAGGTGATCATTCATGCGACCAGGGGTTGCGACAATCAGGCGAGGATTCTTTTTAAGTTGGTTTTCTTGCTTTGATCCGGTTGTGCCACCTATAGCTAAACAGGCCGACACCGGTAAATCCACACAGAGATCCAAGAAAACCTTATAGATCTGCTGAGCCATCTCGCGGCTAGGCGCCAAGATAAGGGCTCGTGTACCTGGTTTTTTTTCCAAAGTCGTCAGAATAGAGAGTGCATAGGCCAAGGTCTTTCCACTTCCTGTCTGAGCAATAGCGATGAGATCAGTACCATTTAAGCTCAAGGGAATGGCTTCGCTCTGAACGGCCGTAGGCTTTGAGATGGACATCTTCTCAAGAGCCGTCATCAGCACAGGAGCGAGATTCATCTCTTGAAATCTATTTATACGCGACGTGGAAACTTGGAACTTCATGACGGAGATGTATCACAAACTAATGAGATGACAAGACGAAGTAAAAAAGGGCTCTGTTTTCACAGAGCCCTCAGAAATAATGAAGCCTTAGTTCGAATTATTTACAGATCGAAAGATTTTGAGACCAGCTCACGATCGACTTATAAGAAGATTTGTCACCAGCGCGAAGCACAGACCAGTAACGAGCTCCACCTCTCCATTGGTTACTCACCTTACCACCGATACGGCCATCACGAGCCACCCAGCGATTCAAGATGCGGATACCGCAGCTCAAGTTTTGATAAGGGTCATGAAGATCTGCTGTCGTTTTGAACCCACAACCATAGGCATTTCCACTCTCAATGGAGATCTGCAAAAGACCACGGCTGATCACAGGATTTCCACGACTGTCGTTGAAGCCTTCTTTAAATGAAGTGTCTGTCTTGAAATTACTTTCGAATCTCACCATAGAAGACAACATGTGAGTCCAATACTGCTTACGTTGTGAATGAGACAAACTGCTGTATTTTGGACAGAACAAACTGCGATCCGCAGGAACTACATCCAAAAGATCTTGACCAAGTTTATCCAATTCGCGATCAACGTGAGCAGACCACTCCTTACCCGCAGATACTTTTCCTTCCCATAAAGGAATCACTTCACGTGAACCTTGGTCTGGAGGATTCGGAGTCGGAGTCGGAGTTGGTGTTGGCGTCGGCGTTGGACGCGGAGTTGTTGTTGGAGGTTTAGAAGATGGCGGCTTCTTTGCCATAGACCAGGCAGGAGAAGTAGAGAGAAGTAAGAAGCAACCGACGATTAGACTAATTTTTGATGTAGCGTTTTTCATGACCACTACATCGGACGCAATTTTTAAGGCCTTTAGTCTCTAGAAAAACGTCTAATTTTTAGCCCATTTGCAGGACTTTCGTCTCTGAAAAACAGACTTTTTTCGAGGGAAAAGAACAACTTCTCGACGATGGTCCCGCAAAAAAATGAAGAACCATCTTATATCATTTCCGCGACTATTTCCCGCGAGAACGCGCCAGTGCACTAAGCTGTTTGTCGTGAACGCGTCCCAAAATCAGTTGCGCAGAAATCGCACCGACCAAAGCGATGAACATATCCCACTGCGTATCCCACACGTCACCTTGAGTTCCCAAAAATGCCGTGGCTCCCTCGCCCGTCAATACTGCAGCCCACCACTCAATCAGTTCATAAAAGGCGCTGAAGCTGAGGCAGATACAAACGACAAACAAAAATCTCCAGACGTTTCCGTTCACAACATTTTTGCGAATCAGAATTTCCCGGGCGAGAATGGCTGGCACAAACCCTTGAAGGAAATGCCCCAAACGGTCATAGTGATTTCGTGAAAAATGAAAGAGCTCTTGAATCCAATACCCTACAGGAACTTCAGCATAGGTGTATTTGCCCCCCACAGAGAGAACCACACAGTGAATCGCAATAAGAGTGTAAAGAAGGTTCGTGAGTGGGAAACGACGATAAGTGAAAAGTGCAAGGGCCACTCCAATAAAGACCGGGCTGACTTCCAGAACCCAGGTGAATCGATCTTTGGGAGCAATCCCAGACCAAGCCAGCACGGAAAGCGTTATGAATAACAGAACAAGGTGAAAATACGTGCTTCTTTGTGACATCTGTTCAACTCCTGAGTTCATGATCCTTAAAAAGCCCCCCCATTTCAATGTGAATATTTGACAGAACCCCTAGACACTCGATCCCGGAGGTGACAGACTGCCGCAAAATTGGAGTGCCCTCATGTCTGACAATATTCCTGCCCAACCACCTAAGTCTTTTCGCATCGTTATTAACTTGGAACGATCAGAAAAGAGAATGGACAATGTCCTTTTACAAGCTTTGAGAGATCAAAACGGCAACGTGAAGTTGAAAGAAATCTCTCGCGCCAACTTCAAAGAACTTTTCAATAGCGGAAAAATTATGATCAAAGGTCAAAGAGCAAAACCGTCTTCTGCTCTGGCAAAAGGGACAACTTACGTTGATATCTTGGGCTTCTAACTCTGCAGGGCTTTCTTCGATTTCTGAATTAAGCCCGCCTCCTCCCCCAGTATTAAGGCAACTTAGCAATACATAGCAATTTGAGTTCAATCGCGTCCATGAAGTTGCGACCTTCATCAGTCTGCGCGGTGTCTAATTCAAATCGAATGTCTAGATTTCAAATCACTTCTTATTTTTGACTGTTTAAAAATTCGCGAATCAATATAAATAAACTCCGGTGAATTGATTATTGTTCTCTAGGAGTAATGACCGTGAACGCCTTAAGTTTTGAAAAATTATCTTTTGTACTTTGCCCCACCACTTTTCCTGACAGCACTCATGAACATATTCACCAAGAAAATTTCAGTTTCTGGTGGAATAGTTGGGAATCTGTATTTCGCGATATGGGCTTAAATCAAAAACTCAGCTCTGACCTTTTCACTCGACAGGACTTTACGGCTTCCCTCTTTTTAGATCGGGAGTGCATCGGACAGATCTGCTTTCGTGTGGTGGAGACTCAACATCTTCCCACGAAATTAGACTCCTACTTTAAAAATTGGACTGAGAAAAGCATGTCTTTACTGACTGCAGATGGCTCTCGCGTTCTCATCTCGAGCTATCTCTCGGTTTCAAAGAAATACCGAGGGCCCGCTCACTTTGGCGTGCCTGTAAAAGACATTCTTATTGGTTTTTATGGCCTGTTGAAGCAAGAGTCTCTTGCTTCAAGTATTGCCGCTGCCCCAAGAAAAGATCGCAACGTTAATCGCACCTGCGCTGAATGGGGTGGTGTCTTGGTTGAAGAGAGTATCCCTTCGGGCTATGGCGATCTTGTTGATCTTGTGGTCTTTCGCAATGATTGCCTTGCAAAGGCCCAAGGTCATCCGCTCTTTCCCGCGATCCAAAGTCTTTGGAGAAAAAGAATTTCAATTTCAAAAAGTTCCCAATCAAAATCATTACCGCTTTCGGCCTAGAAGAAATCGAAGCCTCGGTATAACAAAGGAGAAAACATGGACGTTTCCACAACAACAACGGCAACCACTCGCCCTTTTGAGACTGAAAACCTCAGCGAAAAGATTCATCAGGTTTTCGAAAGAGAGAGTAAAAAAATGATCGCCGCTTTTATCGAGTTCCCGTGGGAGAACGAAGAGGCTTATGCGCATTGGCTGGCTCAGTCTTTCTATTTGGTCAGACACACCACGACTTATCTTTGTCTTACTGCAGGCGCGATGAGCTATGACAACCCAGAACATCACAGTTTCTTACTGCATCACCTTCGCGAAGAGACAAACCACGAGAAGTTAGCACTGAACGACCAAGAAACCCTAGGATGGGACTTGAGCCAAACTCCGGAAACATTTGAAGCACAAATGATGATGCAGTCTCAATACTACTTCATCAACAAGTCGGCTTTTGCACATTATGGATTCTTCTGGCTTCTTGAGAAAATGGCGGCAGAAGCTGGTCCTGTGGTTGTTCAGAGACTTCGCAAACACTACGGCGACTCTTGCATCACATTCTTGGATCTTCACGCCCACGAAGACGTAGAACATTCTCGTGAGATCGGCGAGGCCGTGGCGACGTTCCCTAAGCACGTTTTAACCCATGTCATTCGTAATATGGAGCAAACGGGACAACTCTATTGCCAAATGCTTAAGGGCATTGCAGAAAAATGCCGTCATACTAAAAACCACACAGTTTAATTAGATAAAGCTGATTTGTTCGGAGTCTTTGCCGATTGAAATAATCTTGCATTGGGTTGTTACGGCAAAGCCTCTGATTTCATTGGTTACAATATCGCGGCAGGCAGCAATTTGTCCCAACTTAACCCGCAAAGAACGCGGCATGAAGGGTTCAGTCAGCTTAGAATTGAGAATCTCTTTCACAGTTTCTTCTTGATGATCAAAGTCGAAGACTTCAAACTTCTCATTGAGAATATCATTCACCACTGAGTGAATACGGTGAACGGACAAAGAACTCCGCTCCCACAGCTCATCCCAAGAATATAAATTCAAATCCCATAATGAATATCCCGTGGTTTTGAACATATTAAAGCTGCGATAAACTTGAATTCCATTGCTGCAATAAATCTCAACAATATCGTTGTCTTTCATATTGTCCCAAAAACGTCCATCCACTTTCATTTTGAGCAGAGCAAGGACATCTTTGGTGATTTCGGGGTCCGTTTGACGATGGCGTTCAGGGGACTCAATGATGGATTCCAAAAAATCCATATCTGCATAAATCTTTTGGATCTGTTTCAGAGGAAGCTGAAAAATACGATCATAGGCATAGGCCAATGTTTCCTGTGAAGGATAACCTTTTTTTTGAATGAACGAGACTATAGACGACGCCTTTTTGATCAGCTCTTCGGCCAAAACGCTCACCATAATTTCATCTCGAACGGAGTCGCATGCCGGCATCGTCATTAGATATTAGGCTTTTTTAAAACTTTTTTCGATTTTCATCTCAATTTGCTGAATGGCGTTTCTGATCAAAAGCTCTTTGATCGTCGCTTTTGGGATTTTCAACATTGAACACAGCTCAACAAGAATTTCCATTGGTGGCTGAGACAATCCACGCTCCCAATTAGAAATGAATTGCGCCGATCCATAACCGAAATTTCTAGCCAAGTCCATTTGAGTAAGACCAACATTCATTCTATGTTTTTTTAAAATAAGACCTAATTCCGAACTCATACCAACTCCGATCCTTCAACGTTTCAGCAAAAGTAAAGATTCGAAACTTGACGGTCAATTGAATTTTCCAATTTATCGCAAGATTAACCATTTTCACTCTAAAAATTGCTCATGGGGGCAATGGTTACAACGCTCAAACCAATCGCCTTTGACGGACCCGCATTAATATAGTGATGAGCCGATTCCCCTGGGAAAACCAAGACATCTCCTGCTCTTAAATCGAAACTCTCTCCCGAGATAACAGCGGTGATCTGCCCCTGTACGCAATGCAAATACTCCTTTGTCCCTGCAGAATGAGGAATACCTCCCATTCGCGCCCCCACTTCCAATTCCATGCGATCAATGGCCATACCGGGAATCAAATCTGGCAGCAATTTATATACTACGACATTACCGCGCGATCTTTTGTTCACAGGAATATCTTCTTTACGAATAAGCTTCGTCTGAGATCTTGGCGTTGAAAGGAGCTCTTCCACCGGCACCTGCAAAGCTCCGCAAATTTTTGTGAGATTATAGAGCGAAGGATTGCCCATCCCACACTCCATATTTGCGACGGTGGAGCGAGGAATTCCAGCCAATTTTGCCAAAGCGGCCTGAGTGAGTCGTCTTTTTTTTCGTAAATCAACAATATGGGAAGCCAAGTTTTGCGCGAGAATTTCGTATGATGTATCCATCGTGTAAATATCTCGCCCCGTCTGGGGTCGGTCAAGAATTTGGACATTCTAATGGACAAATTCCAATATATTGGCACGTCTCTTTCGCCTATCTGAGGCTTTTGTTACTAATAACTAAACCTCAACAGGAGATACACAAATGGCTTTTGAACTTCCTTTACTCCCTTATGCAAAGGACGCCTTAGTTCCTCACATGTCTGTTGAAACTCTCGAGTTTCATTACGGCAAACATCATAAAACCTATGTCGACAATTTAAATAAACTAGTTGCTGGCACCCCTCAAGAGGTCATGTCCCTCGAAGAGATCATTCTTTCTTCCAATGGACCTGTCTTTAACAATGCCGCTCAAATCTGGAATCACACGTTCTTCTGGAATTCTTTATCACAAAATGGCGGTGGTGCTCCTCAAGGTGAACTTGCGGAAGCCATTCAAAAAGACTTCGGATCTTTTGAGCAATTCAAAGAGAAGTTCACGGAAGCCTCCGTAAAGCATTTCGCTTCTGGCTGGGGTTGGCTCGTAAAGAATAAAAGCGGAAAACTCGAAATCCTCAGCACCGCCAATGCTCAGAATCCCATGACAGAGGGACACACTCCCCTTTTGACTTGCGACGTTTGGGAACATGCTTATTACATTGATCATCGCAATCGCCGTCCTGACTTTCTCAACGCTTTTTGGCAGATTGTGAATTGGAAATTCGTAGAAACGAACTATCAAGCCGCGAAATAAGGCCTCGGATTCCCAATTTCATTTCGGGAATCAAAGAAAAATCGTCAAAATTCTAATCGCCCGGAGCCAATACTCTTGAGTTCCGGGCACACATTACAGAACGCTCATCTATGAACCTATTTCCTTCTCTGCCTGCAAACCCTCACGATATAATTTGAAACGGACCTTAATACGGAAAGTGAGGACACCATGAATATCACAAGAATAAATGAATTCGTTGCAAAGACGGAACTCGGCAATCGACTTCAAGATCTGCTGCTCTCCTTTGTATCTGAGATCAAGTCTTCGAAAGGATGCCAAACCTGTCAGCTCATTCGCAGTCTTGAGAATCCTGACAAAATTTTGATTATCGAAGTTTGGGATAGCCAAGAAGACCATCAAGCCGCTGTAGATAACATCCAAGGGGATGATATTGTCAGAGTGATGGAACTTCTGGCTTCACCACCTAAGGGAGAGTTCTTCTCCCCTTAGGTCATCCTGCCTGCTTATTGAAGCTTGGCACCTTGCGAGACTCAATCACATGATCGATGAGTCCGAAGGTTTTAGCCTCTGCAGAACCAAGGTAGTAGTCGCGCTCCATAGTTTTTACGAGATAATCAAATTTCTTTCCCGTATGCTCAGCATAAATGCTGGTCACCTTATTTTTGGTTCGCACCAACTCCTTGGCGTGGATCTCAATGTCCGTCACCTGACCGCCAAGTCCTCCGTCACCTAGATGTGGCTGATGAAGAAGGATACGACTATTCGGCATCGCATGACGTTTGCCCGGCGTTCCCGCCGTCAATAGCAAGGACCCCATACTCGCTGCCGTGCCCAAGCAATAGGTCGCCACATCGCACTTTACAAATTGCATGATATCGTAAATGGCAAGCCCCGCAGAGACAGAGCCTCCCGGAGAGTTAATATAAAGATGAATGTCTTTACCCGGGTTATCCACCTCGAGAAAAAGAATTTGAGCAATCAATGCATTAGCGACTTCATCCGTCACCGCCGTACCCAGAATTAAAATACGGTCTTTAAGTAAACGAGAGTAAATGTCGTAGCTTCTTTCGCCACCTGAAGTCTGCTCTATAACATACGGAATCGTTCCCACAGTGTTCTCCTTTTTTCTAAGTCCTTTCGATTTTCAAAAGGACCGCAGGAAGTTTTTACTGCAAGAACAGGGACATGAATGAATCTTCTATGAATTGTCTCGAAGTGAATCGTCGCTCCTCATGAAAGGGAATTCCTTCGATCTCATTCATCGTGGCCAGCGATCAAAAAATTTAGCTCACCAACAAAGAGTCAAAAATCGTCTGTATTTTGCAAAAAAATGTCGCTGAAACAAATACGTCCGGCGTTTCTTCCCGTGCTGTCAAAATTGACTAAGATCACGGTTCCCGCATGAAGGTGATTCAAAATTTCTGAGTACATAGGGAATGAATGCAAGTTCAACTGATAGTCACGGTAGGCTTCTGTTCCTTTTTTTGAAACAGCGCCATAGTCCAAAAGAAGATCACTGGTCCCAAAAACCCATTGTCCCGCAAGCCACTGATCAGAAAGCTGTTGGTAGCTGCATTGCTCTTCTTTTCCAGACGAGCCTCCACCCACACACCCCACCAAGACCTGTTCATTGGCCCGAACCGCATAGGATCCGTCTTCTTTAAAAAAGAAAATCAGGCGAAGGAACACATTACGGCCTTCAAACTTTTTATTGAGAGGAATCTTCGAAAAGCGCACTGCCGAGAAAGCCAAATTCTTGTGTTCACAACTGCCAACCTGCTGAGACACCACTTCGCCGCCCCATGAAGGACTCGCGAAGACTCGCATCGAAAACAAGAATGTCAGAAAGAAAAGTCGCAAATGCATGGGGGCAACCTACGACACTTCGGCCTTTGAAACAACCACGCCTTCTCTATTTGAAATTCTTTTTAAACCCCTGCCAACAGTCTTGATAGTCCGTCTGCAAGAAGCCCTTCTCCATAGCAAAGTCCGTCAGCATATAAGGCATGCGAGACTCAAACATGAAGGCCATGGTGTTATCGATCTTGTGTGGCTTAAGCTCGATTTCGCTGGCCTTTTCAAAACTTTCCGAATCCGGTCCGTGAGCAGAATAGAAATTATGAAGACTGCCGCCGCCAGGCACAAAGCCTCCAGCCGTTTTTGCGTCATACTCTCCATAAATCAAACCCATATATTCACTCATGCAATTGCGATGGAAATACGGAGGACGGAACGTATTCTCGGCCACCATCCAACGTGGTGGGAAGATAGCGAAATCCACATTCGCTGTACCCGGTGTTTCGCTTGCTGAAGTCAGCACCGTGAAGATTGAAGGATCTGGATGATCAAAGCTGACTGTATTGATAGTATTGAATTGGCGCAGATCATATTTAAATGGAACATAGTTCCCATGCCAAGCCACGACATCCAAAGGTGAGTGAGTCAGTTCCGCACTCCAGAGTTCCCCAGAGAATTTACCAATCAGTTCGAACTTGCCTTCCAGATCTTCAAACGCCGCTACCGGAGTCAAAAAATGACGACGATGAGCCAAACCATTGGCGCCAATAGGCCCAAGATCTGGTAAGCGGAAAGGAGCACCAAAATTTTCTCCGACATAGCCCGTACACAAGGCAGCTCCTGCCGCAGGATTCACTTGGAACTTCATTCCACGTGGCACAACTGCGATCTCTCCTGAGCCCACTTCCATCACACCCAGTTCAGTTCTTATTTCAACTGCGCCAGCTTGAATAACAAAAAGGAAATCTCCGTCGGCATTCATTAGATAGCGCTTATTCATCGGCTGATTGAATGAGTACAGATGAACATGAAGACCATGCTGCTGCATTACAGAGCCGGTGCCACACACAGTGCGCAAACCTTCTAGGAAGTCTTGCTTCCCAGCAGGAGCAGGCATTGCATTCCAACGCATTTGATTGGGATTGATATGCTGAGGTTTAAAGAAGGTCTTTGCTGTCAGGTCCTTCAAAGGCACAAAAGCTTTGTGCATCACGGATGGGCGGATACGGTAGAGCCAGGAATACAAGTTTGTCGCGCGAGGTGCTGTGAAAGCCGAACCACTGAGTTGCTCTGCATAGAGGCCCAAAGGTGCTTTTTGCGGAGAGTTTTGGTTCACAGGCAAGGCATTGGCCCTAGCCTCAGAAGAAAAATGATTGCCGAAACCTGACATGTACTGAGTTTTCATAATAAAAAGCTAACCAGTTTTGCCCTCATAAAGTCAAGCAACTCGTCCCCACAAACCACCCCGCAGGTGGACTTGGCCTTTCAGTCAGAAATACCTGCTCTGATTGACCTCAAAATAGTTCCATGATGGCCTAAAGGTCGAATTGAGGTTTCTATGTTACGACAAATGATTTTACTCCTTGTACCAACATTTATATTTTTGGGATGCCAAACGACTCCCCCAACGCCCCAAGCTCCTCCTTGCGGAGTCGAAATCAGAGCGGCCTTTGATGTGGGTTCAGGTTCCACCAAGATGAAAGTGGCAGAGCTCAACACTTGCACAAATAAAATCGTAAGCGTCCTTGCAGAAGAACAAGTTAAGGTCGACTACCGCGATGCCTTGGATAAAAGCAAAGATGATCTCTTTCCACCAGCGACCATGGAAAGTGGCATGAAGGCCTTAGAAAAACTCAAAGGCAAGGCCATTAAAAAAGGCGCCAAAAAATTCACAGGTGTGGCCACGGCAGCTTTTCGCCAAGCTAAGAACAGCGAAGAATTTGTTAAAAATGTCCGAGAAAAGTTGGGCATTCCTCTGCAAGTCATCTCACAAAATCTCGAGGGTTTGATTGGCTTTCAAGCCGCCTCTCAACAAACGCGCAAAGACCCAGCTCAACTCTTGATGTGGGATATCGGTGGCGGTAGTCAACAAATGGTTATCCTCAATGATAGCAATCAACCCGTGATCTATCTTGGTCAGTTGGCTTCCGTAAGCTTTAAGAACCAGGTGATCGAGAAGGTTCAGAAAAAGAATATTAAAAAAGTGAACTCGCCAAATCCCTTGAAAAAATCTGATGTGGAAAAAGCTGTTGAAATCGCCAAAGCCGAAGCGAAGGACACCGTTCCTGCAGACATTAAAAACAAGATCGCACAAAAGCCAGCTGTCTCAATCGTTGGTATCGGCGGGGTCTTGTCAAAGTCCGTACTGCGCCAATTGACTCCCAACCCTAATGTCACCCAAGAGCAACTGAAGAAGGCATTGGACAAGCGCACGGGTATGACAGACAAACAGATCAAAGATCCGTTCTCAGCTACCGAGGTCACAAATCTTGCCCTCGTGTATGGCTACATGAAAGCTTTGAATATCAAGTCTTACAAACCGATTGATGTGAATCTGGTGGATGGCTTGTGGTTCCAGCCGGAAATCTGGCAGTAATCTAGCCCTAAGCCTAGAGACCCTGGGTTAAGATTCATCTTCAAAGTTCGATAAGAAGAGAGTGACATCTGGTAAAGCACTTCTCTTCTTAAGTTTCTTCATCTCGGCGCAAAGCTTCGCCCAAGATATTTCTAGTGCTGTGTACTCCTGTCGATTCACGAATGACATGACAGGGCTGTCTTCGATTCGCATGAAGGACTATTTTGATACCGCTCAGAATATGAGATTGGGAAAAGTTGATTTCTTACAGAACTCTGTGGTGATCGAAAGCACGCCCACTAAGGTGTACCAGATCCCAATGACAGATAATAAAACCTATGTGCAAATTTGGAATTCGACGCTTCTCCGAGTGGAGGCGCACTTGTCGTACGCCTCTTCCCGGGAGTTTTCGGCGACCTATGTGAAAAATTCAGAGAGGCAGGGTCTCGTCTGCACTCTCCTTCGGGATTAAAGTTCCCATTTCCCTTCAGCTTCAGGCTGAAAAACAATCTGCTGAACTTTAATTCTCTTTTTTCCACCACTAGGAAGTTGCCAATCAATACTTTGTCCTGCTTTCAGGCCCAAGAGTGCAACTCCGACAGGAGCAAGAATAGAAATGCGTCCTTCAGCAAGATTGGCTTCTTGCGGATACACCAATGTCATTTCACTTTCTTGACCACTCACTTCATCGACAAATTTCAAACGTGAATTCATCGTGACGATGTCCGGTGGAATCTCTTTTTGTGCGATCACATTAGCACGGCTGAGTTCTTCATCTAAAGCCGTAGCAGTTGCGCCTTCAATTTGCTCAACAAGAGCAGAAAGACGGTGAAAGTCTTGATCAGTAATAAAGATGCCAGGAAGGTTGTTCATAATAGTCTCCTTTGTTTAAAAGTAAGCATGTAGAAAAAAATAAATTGTAACTGTAAGGCGAGATCTTGGGATTTAGACGCGACAAGATGGCAGCAAGAATTTGCCATCTAAGAGCTTATTAATTGTTGAAAGTAATGCTTTTGCGTACATCTGTGCTCACATTATAGCATCTTTTTAGGATTTTAAGATACTCACTTTTTTGAGTCTTAAGAACTTTATTCACATATTGTGAGAATTCAGGATTTATATTCTTTTTAAAAACGATATAGAGATCTAGGGCTCCTTCGGGAAGCTCAAGTATCGTGAAATCTGTGTTGTTTTGCAGTTCAAATGTTGCATGGGACCATGTCGGAACAAAAATGCCATCCACACGGCCCGATTTCAACAGCTGCAAGTTTCTTCTGAAATAGTTTTCTCCCGAGATAAAGTAGAAATTTACTCCGGCTCCCTTAAAGTAAGAAGGAACAATAGACGCCAGATCATGCCCCAACTTCATTCCTCGTAAAGGCTCCAAACTGTCCAAGCGATTGACCTTAAAATCTTTTTTGACGATAACACCTGAATGCGTTTGATAAAGAGGAAGAGCTGAGTATTCAAACAAATGTTCCCGCTCGGTCGTCTTTGCCACCATGACGGCCATATCCACACGACCATTTTCGAGGTCCTTCATAATGCGCGCAAATTGGTTGACCCGCCACCGCGGCTTCCAGGATGAGCCGACAAAAACATACTTATTCATAAACTCAGGAATAGCCCCCTGAGGACCCTTAGGGCCCATATGCATGTGAGGAGGAAGATCATACAAGGCTATAGAGATCTCTTTTCCAACAGCATGAGTCTCTGACAAGCCAAATAGAAGTATGATGATCGCTAAAACTCTCAACGTGCACATCCTCGCAATATGTCATATCTTCATTGTTAAACTTTTTTGACAACTTTTCGATCTCTACGGCTTGGATTAAGGATTCTTAATCAAGAAAAATAAACAGCTGTTTTTCTGCAGGAGAATTCCGAGAGATTATTCACAATACGATTTTTCTTTCAGAGTCAGCATTTTCTGATTTTTAGAAGCAATTAAATATATGCAATAAACAGTGTCCCCACCTATTATGCGTTGAAGAAAGGACCTCTTATCGAGGATATATATGTCATGACAAATTCAAAAATTGTAGAAATTGATGCCGATCTACAGGATCTCATACCCCAGTTTCTAGCCAATAGAAAAAATGATATCTCTTCCCTTGAAGAACTCGTTTCCAAAAATGATTTGGAGGCCATTGCTCAACTCGCTCACAAAGTCAAAGGTGCCGCTGCAGGCTATGGTTTTCACGAGCTTTCACAATATGCTTCTCAGATGGAACAAGCTGCCAAGAAAAATGATTCGAACCCGCTCCCGGATTTAGCTAAGTCCATGCGAGAGCATTTCGAGCGTATCGAGGTACGTTTCGTTTCGATGTAGGTTTATATGAATCTACGATCACGCCTCAGCCTTTTTGCTGTTCTCTTGACCACCATCGCCATGCTGGTCGTGGGCGTGACAATGTACAAGTTCAGTGAGAAGTCTCTTATCAATAGCTCTTTGGATAATCTCACTCAGGTGCGCATCCGAAAACACCAAGTTCTTCGCACTGAGTTTGAACAAATATCCCACGCGCTGATAAATCAATCCAATCAGCAAAGCACAAAGAAGGCCGTGACCGAAATGGCCGAAAGTAAAAGGCTATTATATTCCTGGCTTCGTCAGCAATCTTCAGAAAAAGAGTGGCGTAAGGAACTAAACCAAGTTTATCAAGCCCAAAACGACACCGATAACCAACGACTGATCAACCGTCTCATGGCCTTTCCGCTCTATGTGCAATCTCAATTTATTCAAGAATCCATAAGCTCGGGGAAACCTCGTCAGGCAGTCAGCACCGTTAAAAAAAGAAACGATCAGAAATTTTTCCGCCTTTATAGCGACCTCTACGCAAGTTTCAAAGACGTCACTGAAAGACATTCGTTGGACGATGCCCTCTTAATAGATAGCTCCGGGACCCTCCTGTTCTCCTTACAAAAAAATCTAGATCTCGGTGTGAATCTTATCACGGGTCCATTAAACTCCACCTCGTTGAGCGAGGCGTTTCGTTGGGCCGTGACCGCCACTCCTCATACCGTCAAATTCTTTGACTTCTCAAAACCGCCAAGTTCCGCTTTCAAACCCGTCGCCTATTTCGTATCTCCCCTCTATGAAAAAAACAAATTTCTTGGCGCGGTAGTTTTTCAGTTTTCACAACAAAGACTCAACACATTGATAAGCGATAACAATGAGTGGAAAGAAAATGGTCTTAAAGAAACTGGTGAAGTGGTCGTCTTTGGCGAAGACGGATATATTCGATCCAACTCTCGGCTCCTAGTTCAAAACCCACAACGCTTCGAGACGGCTTTGATGGAGCACACTCGCAATCCTCAAATGGTGAAAGATATAATCAGTGCCAAAACTGCAGCCCTAGAAATCAAATTGCCTCGCAGAGGAATCGATCAACTCTTCAATGACGAAACTTCACGCCGTATTGACTCAGACTATCTCGGCATCAAAAATTTACGGTCCTCGGGTCGCTTTAGTCTTCCTGGAGGAGAACAATGGATTCTCATCGCCAAAATGGAATATGCAGAAGTCGTTCGCCCTCTGAAATGGACTTCCAAAATTACATTTCTTATCGGTCTTTTGCTGACGGCTCTGATTCTTCCTTTGACTCATTGGCTCTCCAAAAACATCACGCACCCCTTGAAAGCCCTCTCTTTAGGATTTGATGAACTAGATCAACATCAAACGACCAAAAAGATCTCGTATCCAAAAGACGATGAGATGGGAGAACTTGTTAACAAGTTCAATTATTTTTCAGAAGCTGTTGAGAAAACCACAGTCTCAAAAGACTTCCTAGATGGCATTATTCAATCCATCAATGAGTTCCTCTTTGTTACGCACCTTCGTTATAATCCCCAAACTAAGCAACAATATCTTTCTATCTCGTCGGTCAATAAAGCAGCAGCCGATGCCTTAGGGCTCTCAGTTCATAGTCTCAACGGCACAAATATTAGCAACTGGCTGGAGGCTGATCTTTCTCCGCTCCTTTCTTCCAACGCCAATGATGAAGACTCGGCAAATCTGTTTCATAGTGAAGGGCTGCTCAAGACAAATCGTGGAGAGAAAATTCCTATCGCTATCTCCTGGGCAAAAATAAAAAAGAATCCCTATGGTTCTCAAGGACTGGTTATTGTCTGTTCAGATATGCGCTGGAAACGAGAAGCTGAACAGGCCATCACTCTCAAAGAAAACCTTTTGCGCGAAACTCAGTCGCTCACAAAAAGCGGTGCCTTTTATTGGAACACCAACAATCAGGAGAGCAAAGGAACCGAAGAAATCTTTGGTATTTTGGGCATAGATCCTCAAACAACAACTCCACTCTACACTTTGGTTCGATCAGTCATTATTCCAGAGGATCTTCCAATCTTTGATAGAGCACTGGATGACACTCATACCAACATCAATCCCTTGAATGTTGATGTGCGTATCCGTCGCGGGAACTCTCATGAATTAGCATGGATCCGTTGCATGGGACGCGTGGAGTATGACGACTATGGAAATGCCTCGAGTATGTTTGGCGTCGTTCAAGACATCACGGCCCAAAAACGCACAGAACAAACTTTGATCGCCGCCAAAGACGATGCTTTAAAGTCGTCCCATGCAAAATCAGAATTCCTGGCTCGCATGAGTCATGAAATCCGCACTCCTATGAATGCCATCATGGGAATGGCTGAACTCCTGCGCGAAACAAAATTAAATAAGGACCAAGAGTATTACATCACCATCTTCTGTAAAGCAGGAGAAGTGCTAATGTCTTTGATCAACGACATTCTCGATATTTCCAAAATCGAAGCCGGCGAAGTTTCCATCGAAAACATCCCCTTTGATCTGCGCAAGTTGCTCAATGATGTTCAGGACATGATACGACCGAAGTCTCTCGAAAAAGGAATCGACTTTTCATTCGAAGTGGGCCCAGGAATCTCTTCCTTTCTTATGGGAGATCCTACAAAGGTGCGCCAGATCCTCATTAACTTGGTGAGCAACTCCGTGAAGTTCACCGAGCGCGGAAGTATCCGAGTGAAAGTGATCAAAAATCCTACAAAGAAAGATAATCTCATATTTAGCGTGACAGATTCTGGATTGGGGATCCCTTCCAGCACTCAACATCTGATTTTCCAAAAATTCTCTCAAGCAGACAGCACCATCACCCGCAAATACGGCGGAACTGGGCTTGGGCTGGCCATTTCCAAAAGCCTTGTGGAACTCATGGGTGGACAAATCTGGTTTAAAAGTCGTGAAGGTCTCGGCACAACTTTCTTTTTTACCATTCCGTATCGCGAACAGTTCCTGAATCCCACAACTCAAAAGCCTCTGGAGCTGAAGGCGAGCACTCTTGATTTTGCACAAACTCCTCCAAGAGATCCCAATAAAAAAGTACGCATCCTTCTTGCCGATGACACTGAGGACAATCGCACCCTCTTCATTCATTACTTGAAAAACGGACCCTACGAAATTATTGAAGCGGACAATGGACTTGATGCTGTTAATAAGATAAAGTCGAACAAGTTTGACATCGTCTTTATGGACGTTCAAATGCCTGAGATGGATGGATATGCGGCCACCGCGGCCATTCGAGAGTGGGAACAAGAAAATCATCTGAATCCACTTCCGATTATCGCATTAACTGCTCATGCTTTGTCAGATGACAGACAGAAGTCTTTACGGGTTGGTTGCAATGATCATGTGACCAAACCTTTTAAGAAAGATACGCTGTTGGGTGTGATTAATAGGTACTCTTTATAAGGGAAGATATGATGGCGGAGAACCAGGACATAAGCCGACTTTTAATCGTGGAAGACGATCCTGATATTCGTGAGCTATTGAAGCATTTCCTAAAAGAGAGTGTTGATGAGATTATTGAAGCTGACAACGGTGCTGTCGCTCTGGAAATAACGAAGAACTACGAGTTCGACACAATTCTCTCTGATATCGAAATGCCACAAATGAACGGATTGAAGTTTCTCGCCTACGTGAGATCTTTAGGACAAATGACTCCATTTGTTGTTCTAACAGCTCATGGTGACCACGCTCGTGCTTTGGAAGCTCTTTCCTTGGGTGCATTCGATTTCATCACTAAGGATTCAAAGAAAAAAGCTGTGATTGAAGCTGTTCAAGCAGCACTGAAACTCGGACGTGAGATGAAATCATCAAAACACGATCCTGTTCAAGCCAATCATTTGCGCAAGATCTACACAGAAATGTCTAAATCATCTGAGTTAAGATTGCGCAAAATCATCAATGAGATGTCTTAATCCATTCCTGGAGTTGACCCCATTTTAAAAGCAGGGCATCCTCTTTTCGTTAAGAGGAGTCCTTATGGTAAAAATGTCAGCCGTCTATCGCGGCGAAAAACACTGCGAAATCACTCACGAACCTTCCGCATCCAAAATCGGAACTGATGCTCCAAAAGATAATAACGGTCGAGGACAGCTTTTTTCTCCCACAGATCTCGTTGGTGCTGCTCTGGGCAGCTGCATGCTCACTGTGATGGCTATTGCCGCAGAAAAAGATGGCGTGAGCATCAAAGGTTCTCGCGTGAATGTTGAAAAAGAGATGAGCGCAAATCCTCGTAAAATTGCGAAGCTGAATGTGGTTCTTCACATGCCTCAAAATATTCCCCATGAGTACAGAAGAACCCTCGAAGCCGTTGGACTCAATTGTCCGGTGAAACTGAGCCTGCACCCTGATGTGCAATTGCCCATTGTCTTTCACTACGATCTCTAATTTATTTCACAAATATTTCTATCTTTTGCTTGGCCACACCATTCTGAAGCAATTCAATATGGTGTCGACCTCGTGATGGCGTCCAAAGATAAGACTCTCCTTCGGCTACAATAGCTTTATTGTTCACGCGCCATTGAGTGCTGTATCCCTTCAATGATTCCGCCAAGAAGGGGACCTTTTGATTTTGCGAAGGGATCTCCGGGTCCAAGGCCAGCACCATCCCATCTTGAGGGTAAAGAATCTTGGCTCTTCCATAAACCAGAGGCGGCTCGCTGTCTTTTTTAGCCAGCTTGAGATCCTTCACTTGTGGTCCTGGATAATGCCTTTGCAACCACTGCATCACTTCAGCCCAAAGAGGAGCAGCCCCCGTGACACCCATGACATTCCACATAGGCTCACCGTTGAAGTTTCCGATCCAAACACCCACGGTGAAGCGATCATTGTAACCCACACACCAGTTGTCTCTCATATCTTTGCTGGTTCCTGTTTTTACAGCTGCACCACTCACCGACGATAAAGTAGATTCCAAACCAAATCCCAAGCTTCGAAATTCTTTTTGGCTGAGAATTTCAGAGACCTCTCTTGCTGACTCTTCCGAGAAAACAGCCACCGGCTTTGGATTTTTCTGATTCTTCAGGAAAGTAGGCGCCGAATAAAAACCATGCTGTGCTAAAGTTCGATAGCCCAATGTCAAACTTTCCAATGTGACATCTGCCACCCCTAAAGCCAGGGCTGGGCCATAGTGATCTGCTTCTTCGAGATTGCGGAATCCCATCTTATTTAATTTCTGCCAGAAGGAATCATCGCCCAAGAGTTTGTAAACTTTAACAGCGGGCACATTCAAAGAAGATGCCAAGGCAGTCTCCGCTCGAACCCACCCATAAAAAGTTTTGTCGTGATTTTGCGGTTTGTAAACTCCCCGATCAAAGACAATATCTACAGCGGAATCTTCAATCCAAGATTCAGGAGTGAGAATTTTATTCTCAAAAGCCGTGGCATACAAAAATGGCTTCAGCGTCGATCCCGCCTGACGCAAGCTTGTCACCCCATCAACATAAGGAGCCGATGAAAACTTTCCGCTTCCTCCCACATAGGCCCAGACTTCTCCCGTGGCATTTTCTACTACAAAAATAGCGGCATCATGAACATTCTGACTTTTCAAAGACCGAACTTGAGATTGCGCTCTCTCCATAGCGAACTTTTGCAGATCCAAATTGATCGTGGTCTGCACATGCCCTTGATGTGGCAGATCTTTTAAACGCCGGGCCAGGTGATAAGCTTCCTTCACTTCCAGATCGATGGATTTGTTTTGTTTCAATGTTTGGAGCGCCAAAGCCGTGACATTTGCACATCTCTCTGGCTCTTGAAGACAGGCTCTACGAATAATCAATTTTTCATGGGCATTAGGCGAGCGAATCATCACAGCCAACAACGCGCTCTCATCCGTATCAAGACCTCGTGGATCTTTCTTGAAAAGGGCTTTGCTCACGGCAGACACCCCTACAGTTTCCCCTCGGAAAGGAACCTGATTCAAATAAGTTTCCATAATTTGATTCTTGGTCCAATGGCTCTCTAAATTATAAGCTGCGCGGAACTGTCGAATCTTACCCGCAATCCCTTTCCAAACATCTTTGTTTGGATAAAGCAATTTCGCTGTTTGCATGGACAAGGTCGAAGCCCCTCGAAAATGCGCCTTAAAGAGAGCTTGATACAAGGCACTGGCTAAGGACTTATAATCAACGCCGCCATGGGAATAAAATCTCTGGTCTTCTGATTTTAACAATGCAGATACTAACGCCGGGGAAATCTCACCGAGTGGAACCCATTCCAAGGAACGAAAGTCCTTATTCATTCGCACTTGATGCAAAGCTTTACCTTGGCGGTCCAAAAGCAAAAGATCCGACGAGGAATAGTTCTCTTTAGCCTTCTCGAAAGATGGCATAGCCGGAGGAGAAGTCCATATCGCGCCTCCTAACCCCAGAGCTATTAAAGGTAAGAGCTTCAAAGCGTTTCGAATCACTCCACCACCCGAATTTTGTTATTAGGTCGTTCGCCGAAAAGATCAGGACTGTACATGGCTTCAACTCGAGTTTGCGGCAGCAAGAATACACCCGCTTGATTGAAGCGCAAAGTATACTCAATCGTGAATTTCCCTTGAGGAAACCACGAGTAATAGAATCTCACGCTGTCTTGAGCTCGCTCTACCGAATCACTCCACAAATCATTGGTAGTCTTCTGCGTGAGCATCTCTGAATCTCTGCCCAATCCACTGCCCAAGACAGTAGCGCCCGAAGGAATAGGATCATTCAAGACGACCCAACTCATTGGAGCTTGCGCTTGAAGCTTGACTTGCACCTTCACGACATCGCCACGACTCCAAACTCCCGATTTCTTTTGTTCCACAGGGATGAGAGTTTTCTCGATGGCATAACCGGCGACGAGAGGCTTCGTTAAAGGAACAGCGGACTTCACAGAGACTGTGACCCATGGCTTTCCCTTGCCTTCTTGTTTCCAGTTCAGATTTGCTGAGTTGGTCTCTAATGGAATATCGAAAGCCTTATCATTTCCATCTTTCCATGAATGGGATTTTTTTGAAGATCCCATGTCCCAGCTAAATACTCCCTGAGGTTTCACTTTTTCAAAGGTGTCAGAATATTTCTTGAGCATCAAAGTTCCCCAGGCATTGGAAGTCGTCAAACTCCAGGCTCCTTTGACTTGGCGATCAAGGGCACCCAACACCATTCTTGGCGAATCTTTGCTCCAGGAAGCGTCGTCCATAGTGCTCAGAACCAAACGTAAAGCGGCAACATCACTATCGCGCATAAGCCATGGCATTTGATCGCGCCCTTCGTCTTTAAACTTTAAACGCTTGGACGAAAAATACATGCGAGATCTTAAGACGCCATCCACCTGCCTTAGCTTTTGCTCACGTTGAGGGATGTCTTTTTCCCAACGAAGAATCTGATACCACTCGACCAAAGAGTACAAAGGCCACTGATCCAACTGGAGAGCCAAGTGACTGGCCGAAGTCGCCGTAAAGTGACGATATCGCGAAAGGGCTTCCATGGCAGAGATTTTACGAATTTCTTCATCCCCCCGGCTTGGCTCATCGGAACGAAGTCGTGCATCAACAAAAGCCGACAGGGCGCTCAACATTCGTTGTTCGCTGTCTTCTTGAATGCTCCATCCCGCTTCATGAGCCAGGGAAAGCACATAAGCCGTTAAACTGGTACTGCCATAAGAGCTTTCAGGGAAGAATTTAAGAAGGCCTTTTGAATCAAGATACAAAGACCATTTTCCATCAATCTTTTCCCATAACTTCTTATCTTGAGTTGAAACGGACTTAGAAACCTGTTGCTCAAGGCAAGAGTAAGGATAGCTCTTCCAGAAGTCCTTAATCCCCGTGGCATTTCCCACCAAAGAAGAAGACACATCCAAAACAAGAGAAGTTTGTCCTTTAAGTGCACCCGCAGGTTCGGTGACACTTATACTTTTAAAATCTGGCCACTGACCCATTTGAGATTGATAAATTGCCGGACGAATCACGGGCAATATTTCTTGAGTCTTCTTCATTTGATCAAGAACCAGACCTGAAGAATTTTTGGCCTGGATCAAATAATCCAATTTAGAAATTCCTTCCGGAGCCTTGACCTTCCAAGATACTGTTCTGGATTCTTGGGGATTCAGACGGAGCTTTTGAGTTTCGAAACTCGAAGATGCAGGCGTGGTCGTCAAAGAAACTGTAAGATCTTGAATCTGGCTGCTGGTATTTCTCAAAGTGTACTCAACACCCAGCTCATCGCCCTGACGAATCGTGGTTGGCAAGCCTGCAAAGATCATTAAATCACGAGTAGACTGTATGCTCGTCCAACCGGTTCCGAATTGATCTGCACCTCTCAAAGCCACCGCCACAATGCGGAAGCTCGAGAGGGAGTCATTCAACGGAACTTCCACTTCAGCTTCGCCTCGAGCATTCAACTTCACAGAAGGATTCCAGTAAAGTAAGGTATCGAACAACTCGCGAAGGCTGCCTCCACGACCGTCTCCGCCGATAGGCAGTGCTTTTAAGCCAAAGTGTCTTTTCCCAATCACGAAGGTCTGAGCCGTCGCTGTTGAGACCAAGTGCGGATGCAAGGCCATCATCGCAGGCAAGATATCCCAGGAAGTATTATTTCTCAGCTCTAATAGTCCCTCATCGACCGCTGCCAGAACCACTTCGCCGTTTTTAACAGCACGCCCTTGAGAATCCGTGACATTGATTTTTACGCGAGCTTTGTCTCGACTCTTGTAAGTCTTCCGATCTGTGCTGACTTTCACTTTCAGGCGATGAGGGGCCCATCCCACCTTGATCTCAGACATCCCCATTTTAAAAGCAGGTTTTGCCAAATCAACCAAAGCTGTCGCGCGAGGTCCATCCAAACGCCCTCGAACAGCGAAAGCCGAGACTACGACATTGGGGGCATACTCTGCCTTGATCGGGACTTCAAAAGTTGGATTCTCTGAATTCACATCGACAATCTTTGAATCAATGATGCCTTCACGCTCAATAGTGAGAAGGACCTTGGAAGTTTTAAATGGAGTTCTCAGCTGAAACTGAGCTTTTTCTCCTGGTTCATAGAACTTTTTGAAAGCGACAAGGTCCGCCCGATCATTATCTTGTGAGCCAAACCATTGCTCAACTTGATCCCCCACAATCCACTGCTGCGTTTGAGCCAAGGCCATTCGGCCCTTTGAATCCTTCACGGAAACCACGGCCACCACAGATCCAGCATAATGTGATTTACCTACGCACTCAAAAATACCTTTGGCATTGGTTTTACCCTTACAAAGATCTCCAACTTTTTTTATCTCTTGGAAGCTCTCATAAGAATAAAATCCTCCCACCAAACGTTTACGATGTGAGAGATAACGACTGACGAAGAGCTCTACCTTCACTTCCGCGCCTGCCACAGGCTCTTGGCTCAAGCTAAGAACAGCCACATCAAAATCAACTCGATCTTTCTTCGCCCACCAAGACTTTGAACGGATGCCTACCAGACGGTCTGCGGGCCACATAGTGAAAGAACGACCGACATTTTGAATCTCTCCATTAGGATCTTTGAACTCGATTTCAGTTCGAAGTCGCTGTGGAGAAACGGCGTACTTGAGGTTCTTGATTTGAACTTGAGCTCCACCTTGTTGATCCAGGGTGAGATCTTGTTTTCCACTTTGAGGAATATGGCTCTGGAAGCTTTCGTCACCAGACCTATAGAGACCCTCTTTCACTTTGCCATTCATCCATTGGAAATCTTGATACTCATCATTCTGAATATCCAAATAGAAGGGCTCTACGCTCCAACGTAAGGACAGAGGCAACTTACTTGCTGCGCCTCCCGCCAAAAACTCCGCTCCCACATTGAAAGCTGGCTTGGTCTCTTGAACCAAGTTCTTCTCAACGGAGTTGATCTGAGCCTTCATCAAGGGAATACGGAAATACTCAACTCGGAAATCGCCGATATCAAGAGCGTATCCATCTGCGTCTGACTTCTCGAGGCTCATGAGCCAACGCCCAAGGCGCGCACCTTGAGGAATCCTCCATTGAATATCCGCAGTTCCATTTTTAAGGTTCCACCTCAATGGCACCTTAAACGTCTGCGCTCCAGAGTCATGGGTCAATATCAAGTCAGAAGCCAGTCTCTTCTTAGTGGGCAGCATCAGACCTTTTTTGGACGTGTCCCGAAAAACAATCTTAGCTGACAAGGTTTCTTCTGGTCTTAAAAGACTGCGATCCAAAATAGCATGACCAATATGAGGTCCTACACGCTGACCTTGCGAAAGCTGAAACCTCCAAGACTCAATACCATTACTCCAGGTCGAGCGAGTGAAAGAGAAGTCATTGCCCTTCTCAGCCACAACATAAAACTCGCCATCATCTCCAAAGCGACCTTTGATTGTCGCCAAGCCTCGAGCATCGGTTCTTCCCGAAGCTAAAGGTTTTCCTTTATTATTCATCACCTGCACTTGCGCACCAGCAACGGGCTTGGTGTCACTCAACTGAGTCACCCACACCAGAACTCCTTCTGGAGAAGACTTTATATGCACGGCCATATTGGTGACCAAAGCTGCAGACCTTACATAGAAGTCTGTCTTTTCACCTTTGAGTGCCTGACCCAATTGAGGACTCATCATTTCGACAAGATAAAAGCCTTTTTCTTTCAGAGGAATACCGACAACTTCAGTCTCTTTACTTGCACCAGGCTTCACGATTTGGATTTTCTTAGACGCGACTCCTGGAAGGATTGGCAAGGGCTTTACCCCCACCGGATCCATATCCACCTGTCGCAAACGATCAATAATCAAATTGAACTGACGAGGCCCTAGCTTCTGATGGATCCCCTCAAAGCGAGTTTGGACAGACTTTTCTACATATCTCATTGTCACCGCCAATGCGGCATCGGGAAGAGCTTCAATAATTCCAAAGTCCGCAGAGAACTTCAGAAGCGAGGGATAGTCCGCCGTCTTAACAGAAAGAGGAAACTGTTTCTGATTGGTCAGAGCATTGCCATCTTCACTTTTAACATTGGCGGGCAGAATCATTTTTATTTCAGACAAGGGTGGAAAGGGCCCAGAGAAGGTCACATACGAAGTCTTATCATCCTGATTTTCGTCCTTAAGATTGGAAGGACTGATCTTTTTGCCATCTGGCATCACAATGAAGATCTCTTTAGCCTGCTTCACATAAATCGGCTCGGTCATCGATAGTCGAAAATCTCCCAATGGGATACAAGGTTTTCCGGGAGCCTCACGGTCACAAGAGAAAGACGCCGCAAAAGCTTCTCGTACACGGAAATCAAAACTTTGATCACTTGGAGAACTCAGGCCTGTGGCCGACAAAATGCTTTTCGGCCAAACCAGATTGACGGCGCCACCCACCGGGAACTTACGTGGAGATTTAATAACGACCATCTCTCCTTTGAAAGACTCATTGTCATATTTAAACTCTTCGGCGGCGGCCTTAATGATTTTTTTCTTCGCCGAACCCGTCACCACCTGAACGGGCAACCGGTCTCCCAAGCCTTCCACCGAGAAATAGGCATATTTCTCGACGGATTTTTCATCGACCTTTGAGTCTAACACCAGCACAAAGTTTTGATCTGTTTGAACCTGACGATAGCTCGGTGGGAACGAAGACTTGATCGAAGTTCCCCCGGTATTAAACTCAAACTTCTCGCCCTGAACATTCACCTGGCACTTCATGCCGCCCGCGAGCTCTTCGTTGAAGTCAAAGACCCAGTTCTGAGTGTCCAACCAGCGACCCGAGCCATTCTTAAAGCAATCACTTTGCGCAGGAGCTTGAACAGTCAGCTCCCCCAGCTTAACCATGGGCTTTGGAAAGCGAATACGCACTTGCGACACAGATTTCACTGGGCCCTGCGGAAAGAAAGACTCTACCTTTGTTTTTTGCTGAGCAAAAGAAACAGATAGAACCAAAGAAAAAAGAAAGCTGAGCATAAAAACCCCTCACTGTGTCACATCAGCTTTCCTGAGAAGAGCTTATGCTGTCATCTCTTTATGCCCTATGACTACGAATCATCCATGCCGCCTTTTCGTGAAACGTAATAAGATCCTCATACAAGGTCACAGCAGGGCTATCATTAGCTTCTTCTGCTTCCTCGAGATGCTCACGTAAGCGCGAGGCCATCGTGACATGGTCTTTATTTAGTATTTCAATCATCTGATGAGAGGTGATGGGGTCCAGTGGCGATTCATCAATCAAGGCTAGCTTGATAAAATCGCGGAAGCTTCCCGGCGCCTTCGCGTGATGAGCGCGAATAACTTCTGCAACCCGCTCAACTGAGGCCTGAAGCTCAGTGTATTGGGACTCAAAAAGTTTGTGCAAAGAAAAGAACAAAGGCCCTTCAACATTCCAATGAAAATTTTGTGTCTTCAGCTGAAGGATGTATTCCTCCGCCAGTGTCTTGGAGAGAGCTTGAATAGATTTCGATGCAACCATAATTACTTCCTTTCCAGGCCCTTAGTTTTATATCCTTCAAGTTTTCTATGAAACCTTCCGCTGAGGCTTTTGCAAAAGAACATTGCGAAACCGTCAAATGACAATCCCATGGTCAAGAAAAATGGCAAACCATCCATCTATGAAACAAAATGTAGTCTACAAAAAAAGATCGTCGTACACTGATTCACATCTTTGACCAAACTAAGGAGACGTTTATGAAAAAGACCATCATGATTGCAACCCTGTCATTAGCAGCCGTTGCTTGTTCCCACAAAGAAAAACATGCAGACCATACTCAAGCTGCTGCAACTCCAGCTGCTGCTCCTACAATCACAAAAGCTCAAGCCGTGCTTAAAGGTGCCGCGGGAACCAAAGTGAGTGGTGTTGTTCACTTCACTCAAGAAAATGGCATGGTGAAAGTCGAAGTTATGGCTGAAGGCGTGAAGCCAGGTCCTCATGGATTCCATATTCATGAAACAGGAGACTGCTCTGCGAAAGACTTCTCTTCTGCAGGCGGCCACTTCAACCCTACGGGTGAACATCATGCAGGCCTCACATCAGCTCAACGTCACGCTGGAGACTTTGGCAACGTGATCGCTGATAAAAAAGGTGTGGTTAAAACTTCTCTCGAAGACAGTGCTATTACTTTGAACGCTGGTGCAACAAACATCATCGGCAAAGCCGTTGTCTTACATGCGGATAAAGATGATTTGAAATCTCAACCTTCAGGAAACTCTGGCAAACGCATTGGTTGCGGTGTGATCGAAGCTCTATAATAAGAAAAGGCTTAGGCAGAGATGTCTAAGCCTCACTTTGTCAGCGCACAACAATTCTGAAGCTCTCATTCGATACGCTACTAGATTTGATAAACCCTCCAGTGATAATCACTCGGCGCCCTTCATGCGAAACACCTCCCGCGAAAAACAGGACCCCTGGATTTAGTGCTCATCTCTGATAGATCGACTAACAACTCGTCACACAGGTTTTTTGAACAGACTTAAGTATCGATAATTCAACAAGATAATTCCAAAACTCACAAATACTATACAATGTCCTAAGTTTAACATCTGAGGTCTGTTTAAGTGGCCAACGGTCGTATGGCTCGACTGTTGCTTTGCTATTAAAGCTAATTGGGGGTCTGATATGCCAAAGAAAATTTTAATGGTTGCATCAATTATAGTCCTTTCTTTGATGTATCAAAACTGTGCGCCGCAAGTGAATTTCACACAATCTGATGTGGATCTGTCTTCTCACATTGATACACCTCCAGTCTGTAGACCGATGGATGCAGCTGAAGTAAAGCCTTCCCTCGCTTTCGCTTGGAACCACGCTCAAGACGTCTCACCTAGCTATAATCAGGTGATGGCGACCCCTGTTGTTGGTGATATTGATAAAGACGGAATCCCTGAGATCGTTTTCGTGTCATATCAAGACGACAACTATAACTCAGAGGGTGTCCTCAGAGTTATCAGTGGTGCGACAGGCCTTCCTAAGTTCTCTATCACTGCTGACAGCACCAGACCTTTCGCTTCGGCAACGCCACTCCTTGTTGACATTGATGGTGATGGCAAGGCCGAGATCTTCTATATGCATTACCAACAGAGAAAAGTGATCGCATTGAATCACGATGGTTCTTTCCGTTGGGAATACACTCTTGATGCTCCTATTGGTGACTGTCGTTATGGATTCTCTGCTGCCAAGTTGGCTTCAAACGGCGGTACACAAATCATCGCCGGTGGTTACATCATTTCTGAAGACCAAAGTCGTCGTCCTTATTTGTTCTCAAAAAACAGTGAACAAAATAGTGAGTGTGCGGTTTATGCTGCTAGCTTAGGTACTGAAAAGAACAGTCCTCATAAAATCATCGGCACATCTGGTGTCTATGATATCAATGGCAATATGCTTTGGAGTTACGCAAGAAAAGGATACGCAGCAACTGCTGATATCCGTCCTGACGTACCAGGCGTGGAAGTTGTAGTAACTGGAAGTGGTTACTTCGCTATCTATAACGGACTCACAGGACAGGTGCTTGTTGATAAGACTCTTTCTGAGCACTCAGAGCTTATCTGTATGGTCAATGGTGGCGGAGCTGTTATCGGCGGTGGCCAAGCTTCTATCGGTGACTTTGATGGCAACCCTGCGACTTTAGAAGTGGCTATCGCAACCGGTAAATCTTTGACTGTATTTGATAGAAACGGCAATAAGATCGCAGGCAGTGTGACTCAAGACTGCAGTTCTTTAACGACGGGCATAACATCGTTTGACTTCAATGGCGATGGAAAACCAGAAATCATCTATGCTGATGAACAGTACATCCGCATCTATGAAATCAGAAATGGTTCACTCCAGGTTGTATGGTCAGCAGTCAACCCATCTGCAACTTTGAGAGAATACCCAGTAGTTGCTGACGTGAATGGTGATGGTTATGCAGAGCTCGTGGTTGTCGCAAACAGTGCAGGAGGAAACGCAATCAAAGGTGTACGAGTATTCAAACCAAGTTCAAAAGGATCTTGGATGCCAACAAGATCAGTGTGGAATCAACACAACTATTACTCGTCCAACGTGAATGATGATTTGACAGCGACTGCAAGCTCAAACATCGATGGTTTCACTTCGCAGTTCTTTAAACGAAATGCGCAAAAGAAACATTCAACTGAACTTTGCACGAAATAGTTAAATTCAAAGAGATTTAAGATAAAGCTGGTCCCCTTACAGGGACCAGCTTTTTATTTTTAGACTGATTTTACTTTCTGAAAAATACGCCCAAAGACATTCTCGCCTTTTTCATTGTGCATCTTCATTTCGATGGTGTCTCCGGCTTTCATAAATGGAGTCGAAATGCTGCCCTTTTCAATTTGTTCAATCATGCGCTTTTCAGCCAGACATGATGAACCATTTGCATGATCTTCGTTAGAAACTGTTCCGCTTCCAATCAATGAACCCGCCACCAAATTACGTGTTTTCGCCGCGTGGGAGATCAACTGGCCAAAGTGAAAGTGCATAGCCCCCGCATTGGCCTTCCCAAAGAAGCCACCGTTATAGGTCACTTCCAGAGGCAAATGAACACGGCCGTCTTTCAGGGCAGATCCTAGCTCCTCTGCTGTAACCGCAAATGGAGATAGAGCCGAAGCCGGTTTACTTTGGAAAAATCCAAACCCGCCTGCCAACTCTTCAGGGATCAAGCCACGCAAAGACACGTCATTGATTAAAACGTAAAGTTTAATGTGCTTCAAAGCCTCTTCAGGGGTCACACCCATCGGAACGAAATCCGTAATCACACCCACTTCACCTTCGAAGTCAGTGCCAAAAGCGAAGTCCCTCTGTGGGATATCTTCCGTCGAAGCCAAGAACTGCCCACACTCCCCTTGATACATCAAAGGAATGGTGGACAGCGTTTCTGGGAGCGGAGCTTTTCGAGCCATGCGCACCAGTTTGATATGATAGATAAAAGCTGATCCGTCAGCGAACAACCAAGTTCTCGGTAAAGCGGAATGGAATGCATCTTCCTTCACGGCAAATGCATTCGCCGCCTTGCCCTCGTTCAGCTCTGAAAAGAGCTTTTGAAGAGCCGGCTCATTCACATTCCATTTTTCCATTGCCTCACGTAAAGAAGGAGCAATGTGCGTTGCCTTCACCGCCATCTTGAGATCACGGCTGATAACACACAACTCACCATCTAAACTCTGCGCTGACTTAAGAGATCCAAGCTTCACGTTCTATTCCTTAGTCAAAAGTAATCATCAAATTCGCACCCACGGCGCGATAGTTTTCTAAACCATCAGCTGCTTCACCGCTAGCACTTTCAAAGTAAATATTAGCCCCGAAATTAGGTGCAAATTTGAAAGCAGCACCAAAGATCAATGGCATTAGCATTGATTTTGCGTCCTTCACTTTGGTTCCGCCAACTTCACCAGAAGAATCAATATTCAGGCCCAAAGAAACACCCGCATAGATGCCAGCGTACTCCTCAAACTTGTACATCAAAGCCACTGGAACATCGAGATAGTTCATTGTCACTTTGTCTTCTGTGCCAGTAGCGTCTGTCTCAACTACCAAAGGGCGTTGCGTATAAAGCATGCCCGTTCTCAAGTGCAAAGCCCCCGTCATCGGAATGTGCGCAAAGCCACCAAATTGCATACCCATTTGCGATTTCGCTGAGTAACCAGCAGCATCGACTTCGCCCGCTTGCTGGCGAATACCAACTTCAAGACCGTAATCAATGTCGGCCATTGCCACAGAAGCAGACATTGCTGTAACCGCAAGAACAACTCCAAAAAACCTTTTCATAGGAATCCTCCGTAAAGAAAACATTATTTCATAAGTTTATTTATTTATCAAAACACCACACGGCATTGAGCGCCATTTCGTTAATCACTGTGTTATTTGAGACCTCACTGTGAGCCAATTCAAGATGATGAGGTTCTACAGTGCCACGGGCCGCCAAGAACACTAAAATCAAAGGCAAGAAAACTCTCCACAACACTTCCAACTTAGAGCCTTGAGTCGGAGAGTATTCATCTTTCCAATCACCAAACTTAATGGCCTTAATCAACATAAAGCCCAGAGCCAAAAGTAAAGCCGTAATCACACCATAAATCAAAGTTTGATTGGACTGTAGGGCATAAGATTGTTCGGTCAGCTTCTCTGGAGTCCAATTCATGTAATCCGCAAAGCGCATGTGTCTGCCGTAGCGAGAGAAAAAGAAGAAGTCGACGAATGTCACCGAACACACAGCAGCCCAAACAAATGAAAAATAAAACTTATAAAAATAGAAAAGAGATCGCGGCCACTTTTCTAGCATTGCTTGGATCATTAATAGAAAATAGATAGGTATTAGGATGAAACCAAAAACCAAAAGATCAAAACGAATGCCCGCTAAAAAAGATTGAAAGATTTCTACGGGGACCGCATCCGGCGTGGCATGAAAAACAGAGAGGAAATAAAGATTGGCTCTGAAAAGCGTCATAAAGAACACCATCATTAAAGACAGCATTCCCAACTTCCAAAAGACCTTTGTCGAAAAACGCAGAGAAAATATGAAACGATTCGGCATTAATAAAGTCCTTTGACTGCTTTCTCTTTTCAGACCGACAATTGTTCAACCTGTGAGGAAAAGTATATGGCTGAATTCGTACTTTACAACTATTTTCGAAGTTCCACTTCTTACCGCGCTCGCATTGCCCTGAATCTCAAGGGCATTGCCTTCGACTACAAACCCATCAACCTTTTGAAGAACGAACAACACTCCCCAGAATACAAAAAAATCAATCCCATTGGAGGCATCCCCACCTTGCTTCACAATGGAAAAATCATTCCTGACTCCATGGCCATCATTCAATATTTGAACGATGTCATACCGACACCGGCATTTCTTCCGAAAGATCCTTATCTCAAGGCGCGGGTGATCCAAACCAGCGAAATTATCAATTCCTCATTGCACCCGATGAGCAATCTCAGAGTGTTGCAGTATTTTGAAAAGACCTTGGGCTACTCTCAAGAAAAGAAAGAGGAGTGGATCGGTCATTGGTCTGCGGTAGGGCTTAGTGCTCTTGAAGAAAATCTTACTGCATTCTCGGGAACCTATAGCTTCGGCGACGAGATCACCATGACGGACATCCTCTTAGTTCCGCACATCATGACAAGCCTGCGCTTCAAAGTGGATATGTCCAAGTATCCAACGCTTCTTAAAATCAATGAGAATTGCCTCAAGCTCGAAGCCTTTGCCAAAGCTCATCCGTTTAAACAAATTGATACACCAGAAGAGTTCAAGGGAAAGTAATTCCCCTCCGAGATCAGAACTAAAATCTTAAACCTGTGCTCTTAGTGTATTTGTATTTAAGGAGATTGCGGCTCGATCACAGTGTGAGCATCCTGACAATTGGGAGATCCCAAGCCCCCTTTCCCGAGCATCCAGCTCGGGAAACCAAGGATTTAGGGTATATTCACCACCACTCTCGGGGATCAGTTTGAAAATTTTAGTTTGAATGGATGAATAAGAAGTTCCATTTATCGATCACAGGAATGATCAAGAACACCAACATGCTGATATTGAGCCACATAAAGAAGGCCAACCAGCGCTCGGTTCCTTTGGATCTGTAATAACGATAGAACTCTTGAAGAACTTTGAAAACGAACGGGAAAACCAAAAGCAGATACATCCAACTGGCATGTACAAACATCGGCGCTGCCAAAGCCACGCCCACATAAACGTAAGTATAAAGACCGATATGGAAAAGAGTTTTTTCCATTCCTAAAGTCACTGGCAAGGTCGGGATATCCCCTTTGGCATAGTCTTCTTTGTAACGAATCGCCAACACCCAGAAGTGAGGCATCTGCCACAAAAACATAATGAGGAACAAATAGATGGATTCAGAATTAAAAATATCTGGGTTGGCAGCAGCGTAGCCAATCGTCACCGGCAAGGCCCCTGGAATCGCTCCAGGTACCGCTGCGAAAACCCAACGGCGCTTCCAATACATCGTGTAAGCCACGTTGTACAAGAATGCAGAAACCAATCCCACCCAACCTGCTACCGGGTTTGCTTGGAATAGCAACTGAGAGCCCACAGCCAACAAAACAAAAGCCAAAATTCCTGCTGCTGCTGGTTTCAATTTACCAGAAGCAATGGGGCGCTTTGCTGTGCGAGGCATTTTTTGATCTAGCTTCCACTCTTGGACCTGATTCAAAGCCAAGGAGCCAGAACTAAGGAAGTAAAGACCGAGAATTGTTTCAATGAGATGACGCCAAGAAAAGGCGTTTTCGACCTGAAAACCAGTAGCATAGCCCGCCAGTCCTGAAAGAACCGCAAAGACGACTATGCCAAACTTGGTGAGGTCTGCGTAGATTTTTAACACGATGTTATAGAGGACTTACTTCACTAACACGAGTCAAAATATCTGTTTCACAGATCAAGAACAACAAGAGCAAGAAAAAGAATCCTGAACCAAAAATCGCACGATTGATGTTTGAATCTTCTTTCAAATGCATGAACCACAACATAACCAAAACCGCCTTAATAAGAGCGATGAGGAATGCGATAGGTGCCGCAAAAGCACCCAAAACCGCATTAAAGTTGTGGGCAAACACAGTAAGGAAAGTAAGAGCAAACAAAGCACCTGCCACTTTAAGGTAAGTGCTCATTGGCGTGATATGGGGTTCGCTATGATCGTGAGTTGAAGCAGCCATATTAATTCCTTTTTAAACTAGCCGACCAAATAAAGGAGCGGGAAGAGGAAAATCCAGATCAAGTCGACGATATGCCAGAACAGACCCACGCCCTCAACAGGAGTGAAGTACTTAGAACTGAAATCACCGCGCATTGTTTTAATCAAACACCATGTGATCAAACCCATTCCAAGCAAAACGTGGAATCCGTGAAGACCCGTCATGACGTAGTAGAAACCAAAGTACAAACCAAGGTTTGCATGCTCTGCACCCACTTTTGCAACATCCAAGAATTTACCTGGAAGCAAGCCAAGGTGGAATTTATGAGAGTACTCAAGATACTTGATCACCATGAAGACTGCGCCGCAAAGAACCGTCGTCGCCAACGCGATAGCGGCTTTCTTAGGCTGATTTCTTTGGTTGTAAGTGATACCCAAAGCCATTGTGAAAGAAGAGAAGATCAGCACCAGCGTGTTGATGAAACCCATCTTCCAATCAAGAGTCTTGGCACCTTCAGCAAACATCTCAGGGTACATGCGGTGATAAATCGCATAACCAACGAAGATCGTTCCGAACATCAAGATCTCAGTCAACATGAACAACCAGATACCTTGCTTACCGCTTTCGTATTGTTGTTCTGCTGTTTTAAAGTGGTGCGCTACGTGAGCGCCACCGTGTGCGTGAGAATTATCTGTACTCATAAGGCCCCGCAGTGACTACTGGTTCAACTTCAAAGTTATGTTCAATTGGAGGTGACGGGATTGTCCACTCCAAAGTTTTTGATCCCCAAGGATTCGCAGGAGCTTTTTCGCCCTTCAAGATACCTTGTACAATAGCATAAAGACCGAACAAGAAACCGATAGCGATCAACCAAGATCCTACAGTCGAAACCTTATTCAATGTCTCATAAGCTGGAATGTAATCGAAATAACGACGTGGCATACCCATCGCGCCCAAAATGAATTGAGGGAAGAACGTCACGTTGAAACCGATAAAGATGAATACGAATGACAAACGAGCCGCAGATTCGCTGTACATTTTCCCGAACATTTTCGGGAACCAGTAGAAGAATCCACCCATGATCGCCATCAAAGTACCACCCACCATCACGTAATGGAAATGGGCCACAATGAAGTATGTATCATGGAAATGTACGTTCACTGGAAGAGTTGCAAGCATAACACCTGTCACACCACCGATTGCGAACAAGAACAAGAATCCCAAAGCGTAAAGCATAGGACTTTGGAAAGACACCGATCCTTTATAGATCGTCGCCACCCAGTTGAACATTTTGATCGCCGTCGGAACACCCACGAGCATCGTCAAGAAAGAGAAGATGATGCCGGCAGTTGCTGACTGACCAGATACGAACATGTGATGTCCCCATACGAAGAAGGACACCGCTGCGATACCCAATGAAGAGTATGCGATCGCCGTGTAACCAAAGATCACTTTGCGAGAGAACGTTGTGATCAATTCAGACACAACACCCATCGCCGGGATGATCATGATGTAAACCGCTGGATGTGAATAGAACCAGAAGAAATGTTGGAACAAGACCGGGTCACCACCCAAAGCTGGGTCGAAGATACCAACGCCCAACACGCGTTCAGCCAACAAGAGCATCAAAGTGATACCCAATACTGGAGTCGCAAGAACCTGGATGATCGCCGTTGAGTAAAGTGCCCATACAAACAAAGGCATTCTGTGCATAGTCATGCCAGGTGCTCTCAATTTGTGAACAGTCACGATGAAGTTCAAACCTGTAAGGATTGAAGACATACCCATGATGAACACGGCTATAACCATCGTCGCTGTCGCACCACCCGTGCGGATCGAGTATGGAGTATAGAACGTCCAACCTGTATCAATTTTAGTTGTGAACAAAGTTGCCAAAGCCAGAACCGCACCACCGATAAGGCAGTACCAGCTCAACAAGTTCAAGCGAGGGAAGGCCACGTCTTTCGCACCGATTTGCAGCGGCAAGAAGAAGTTTCCAAGAATCGCCGGAATACCAGGTACGATAACCATGAAGACCATGATGGCTCCGTGGTAAGTCATTGCTTGGTTATAAGTTGTTCCGTTAGAGAAAATTTGTCCAGCCGCTTGACTTGCATTCGGAGCAAAAAGCTCCAAACGAAGCATAAGGGCCGCGATGCCTCCTAAAAGGAAGAAGAACATCACAGTGATCATGTACATAACACCGATGCGTTTATGATCTACCGTAGACAACCAAGACCACAAACCGGATTTCGCATTTAGATAGTTTTCGCCGTGAGCTGATGCTGCCATTTAGCGACTCCTTACTTCAATTCCTTAATGTACTCGACGAGTGCATTAAGTTCATTTTCGTTTAATTGACCTTGGAACGTAGGCATTACCCCTTTAGGGAAGCCTTTTGCGATTTTCTTGTTCGGCTCAAGGATCGATTCACGAATATAGTTTTCGTCGAATTTTACTTTTTCGCCGCCCTCGATAGTTTCTTCATGTCCGAATTTTTGGAACAATGAAGGACCTACTTTTACTGCAGGACTGTCGACGGAGTGACAAGAAGCACAGGCTTTAACAGCGAAAAGTTTTTCGCCACGTTTTGCCAATGGCAAAGAACCCTCTTCCTGACCTTGTTCAAGATACTTGTCGAACTCTTCTTGAGTCACAACACGCAAACGGCCAATCATATTCGAGTGGGAAGCTCCGCAGAACTCAGTACAGAAGATATGGAAATCACCCAATTTTTGAGCGTTGAACCAAACAGCCGTGTAACGACCTGGCACCGCATCTTGTTTCACGCGGAAGCTTGGCACAAAGAACGAGTGGAGAACATCGCTCGCAGTAAGCAAGATTTTTACATCTTTATTTACTGGCACTACGATTTCATTCACCGTTTTGTAGCCATTTTTATATTCGACTTCCCAAACCCATTGCTTACCAATGACGTTAATTTCTAACGCATCTTTCGGCATGGTTCTCATGTCGTGGTAAATCCACCAGCCCCAGGCAAATACGACCAAGAAGATCACAAGTGGAATAAATGACCACAAGAACTCCAAGAAAGTATTATGGGAAATATATGCTGTCTTGTCGTTGTCTGATTTACGTTTGTATTTCCATACAAAATAAATCATCCCTCCGATGACCAGCACGCAGGCGATGAAACTTGTAATCAACAAGAAAGCGTAAAGATTGTCGACCTGCTTCGCAATCTCCGTTCCTTGTGCTGGCATGAAGGATTGGGCCTTCGCTAAATTAAACCACATCATTTAACCTTGTCTCCCCGCCTTATTAGATCGCTCTCTACGAGCGCGCACCCAAACCGGCAATAACCATAAAGCCAACACCAAAACCATGATCGCTCCTCCCACTTTCATCGCATTGAAAGCGTAAAGAGTGTACTTGCTCTGGTGTGGGTCATACTTAAAACAATACATAACCAAGCTTTCGACCACTGATCCGATCTTCCCTTGGGAAGCTTCCATCAGGGCGAACTTGATATCTTGAGGACTGAACATGATTCCCGGCAAATAGCGCGAGATCGTTCCGTCCGGAGAAATCACAATAGCTGCAGAAGCATGAGCCCACTCTTTTGCAGCCTCATCCCACTTGAATTTAAAGCCCAAGGATTTTGTGATCGCTTGAACCGTGGATTCATCAGCTGTCAGGAAGTGCCAAGACTTCGCAGCTTCGGGATGTTCATAGAGCTTAATATAAGTCTCTTTTTTCTTCGCAGCCAGATCCGCCCCTTCTTTGGAGTCGAAGCTGATTGAAAGAACCTGGTATTTATCTCCGATTTGCCAGCCTTTTTGCATCATCTTTAGAGCATCAGTAAGCCCATTCAAATGAAAGTTACAAAGCCCCGGACAAGAGAAATACACAGGAGAAATAATAATGGGATGTTTGCCATCGAAGAAAGACTTCAAAGGAACCACTGATCCATCGTCATTGCGGACTTGAAGATTCAAATCCAATTTTTCACCAAGCTTTTGATCGATGCCGATACCTTCAAGTTCCTTTGGCTGTTCACTTGCAACCATCGGAGCCGGCTTACCATCATAAGCTTGTGCGCTTACACCCGCCAAAAACAAAACGAGAACCACTCCAGAGAGAGCGATTCCCATTGTTTTTGTTTTCAAAACAAAGCGGTTGAAAGCCATTTATAACCCTTTAATTACTTTGCAGTTTTAGCAAACTCAGCAACTTTAGCAGGATCGTCTTTAGATTTATTTTCAGTGATAGAATCAACGTAATGAACCAAAGCCCAACGATCAGCAGGTTTGAAGTGAGAGTACGCCGCCATAGAAGTTCCTTTGATACCATTCAAAAGAACATTGTAATGGGCAATAGCTCCAGAACCTTGAGTCCATTTACCTTCAACCAAGTTCCGTGGCTTAGGATTCAAAGCCGCACCGGCAGCGCCGTCGCCTTTTCCTTCAGCACCGTGACACATTGCACAGTTTGTTTGGAATACTTTTTGGCCGTAAGCCACGATCTCAGGAGTACTTACCCAAGGATCGTTGACAGCTTGAATATCAAACTTCGGAGTTGCACCTTCAACAGCAGGCGCATTTGGATCAACTACATTTTCGCCGAGATCCACACCTTTGTTAATCACAACGATGTAGAAGAAGAATGCAAAAACAAAAACCATTGAGAAGGCAAATGCTAGCATTCCAGAACGATTATATTCATCTCTCATTTCAGACATAGGTTGGCACTCCCCGGAGGGCAAAAAAAGTTTTGTCACACAAATGTAATGTAGTTCGATAGTTACAGTAAACCAGGTGGGTCCGCAACCATTTAGCTTGCAACATCGACGATGGCATAGCGCAGCGAAGCGCTGCATCGAGAGCTTTAAATTGAAAAAATGAACTTTCCTGACGACTCCCGGAGATCTCTAGAAAAGAAAACTCTGAGCGATATTCACGAACTTCTCGGGATTTTCTACGTTCGTGCAATGCCCTTGCCCTGGAATCACCTGGAACTGAGCGTCTGACATCAACTCTGCCATGGCCTTAGAGTCCGCCATTGGAAGAAGGGTGTCGTGCTCGCCATGCAAGACCAGCACGGGCTTGGCAATGCCCTTAATGTCCAAACGCACATCCAACCCATCGAGAGCCTTGAGCACCAAGTGGCCCACGGATTTCACGGCATGGGAGGCATCCTCAACAAGAATCTGCTTAAAGAATTCAGAGTTAGGATTATTATTATGAATCGTAGATCCGATCACCACCGCAACCAAATCCTTGTTGACCTTCATTTGTTCGAAAGCAGCAATCATAGAGTCTTCAAATTTAACGCCTCGAGCCCCTACGGGGTCCAGCAATACAGCCTTTGCAAAAAGCCCGGGCTCTTGAGCGAGCATAATAGCAGCAATCAGCCCACCGGTGGAGTGTCCCACCAAATTCACCGGCCCCTCATCCAACGACTTCACCAAGGCGATAAAATCGTTGGCGAAGGTGTGCATATCCACTTCTTTGTCTTCTTTAGGGGTGCTGCTTTTTCCGCAACCGCGGAATTCAGCCATGATGATAGAGCCTGAATAGTCTTTGCCTTCAGCCTGCTTTTCAAAAATTTCAACGGAGGGATACCACCAACGATTCGAAGCGCAGTTCCCGTGAATAAAAAGAGTGGCCACAGGCAGAACATTTTGAACGACCTCATAATTCATAACGAAGTCCGTGCCGTCATTCACCTTGAATTCCATTTTACTCCTCCATGAAGCAGAAAAGGGCTCAAAGAGCCCTTTATACTATTCTTTTCCGATGTTGATGGTGTCGTTCTCACTGCGAACTTCGCCGCGGTAAGGATAACCTTCGAAAGTGCGGCCTTTGAATAGGCGAGAATTTCCGTTCACGATCTCTGCAACCCAAGCAGCTGAGAAGTTAGGAACTGCCTCAACAATTTTGTGCTCAGAGCCGTTGATATACAACAAGCTCGCACGGGCCTCTGGAGCTGCTGCTTGCCAGTACTCTTCCAAAACGCTGGTGTTGATGTATTGATCCTGACGAGCAATCACCAAGTGAAGTTTCTTAGCTGGCAACAACGGCGCATAATCCACGGCACGGAATTTTCTGATTCCTTGAACCATGCGGAAGATCCCTTCAAGTTTGAACGGATTCTCAAGAGCGCTCGGCTCAGATTGCGGGTAAGTCGCATAGATGATTTGGTGAAGGAAATAATCGTACAACTCATCATCAGACAATTTGTTGTAAGGGAAGATCTGACGAGTCGCCCAGATTTGCGCCCGAATCCACTGATCTTGACTGTCCAAAGCACGAGTGAAAGGAGCCATCATCACGAGGTTCTTAATCTCTTCTGGATAAGCAGCGGCGTAACCTGCGGCCACGCCGCCACCATAAGAGAGCCCAACTAAATTATAAGGGCCTTTAATTTTCATTGCTTTAAAAAGAGCCTTCAAATCACGAACTTGATCCTCAACGGGGATCACTGTCGTCACGGGCGCATACTTCACTAAAGTTTTACCCATGCCGTACATATCATAACGAAGAACGCCGATACCTCTTGCCGTGAGAGCTCTTGTGAAGTCCTCCCACTGACGAGTGCTGTAAGTCAGACCGTTCAAAAGAACAACCAGAGGCATTTTATTTTTCGGACTCACGTACTCAACATAGAGTTCTTTTTTTGCCGAAATACTGATGAAGCCTTCATAAGTAGCCAAGTTAGGATCAAAATCCGCCTTAGCGCCTAAAGCAAACAAGCAGAGTGCTAAAGACAATAATCCTGCTTTCATACCTTACCTCCGGTATTACAGTTTAGAGAACGATGCCGCCATCGACACTAATAACCGTGCCGTTGATATAACTTGCTTGTTCGCTTGCCAAGAATAAACAAGCATTTGCAATATCTTCAACCTCACCCAAACGAGCCACAGGAACTTTAGCAGCCATACCTTCAAGAACTTCTTTAGGCATTGCCTTCGTCATAGCTGTCATAATGAAGCCTGGAGCGATTGCATTGGATGTGAAGCCCTTACGGCCCAACTCTTTACCCCAAGTTTTTGTCATGCCGATCACGCCCGCTTTAGCTGCAACGTAGTTCGTTTGACCAAAGTTTCCATAAAGCGCCACAACACTTGAAATGTTGATGATGCGTTTATGAGTCGATGAAGCATTAAATTTTTCCAAAAGAGACTTCGTCACATTAAAGAGACCTGTCAGGTTTGTAGAAATAACAGCATCCCAATCATCGCCAGTCATTTTTGCGAAAGATTTGTCGCGAGTGATCCCAGCGTTATTCACCAAGATATCCACAGCCCAAGGCAACGCTGCCGCTGCCTTTTCAACAGAGTCACGCTTGGTGACATCCACCTGAGCAATGTGCACTTGAGATCCGTACTTTGCCAATTCTGCTTTTGCAGTTTGCAACGCTGTCTCGGAGTAATCCCAGATAGACACGTTTCCACCAGCTTCGAGGAAACTTTGAGTAATTTTCATTCCGATGCCAGCCGCTCCGCCAGTCACCACTGCATTTCTATTTTTGAAATCGAATTTAATTGTGTTCATTTGTTGTTCGTACTCAGTTCCCCTGACAACGGTCAAAGAAAAGCCACTTGCGCATAGCGAGAAAACACATTTTTCATTCGTAATCTTGAGTTTTTACTCTAAAAAACATTGCTTGCAAAATGTCAGGATATGGTTTTTTTTGTGGATCTTCTGCAACCTTTGAAAGGGGTTATGATGACAACAACTTTAAGAAAAGCCACGATCGCCGGCACAGGAATGTATGCGCCTGAGCGTGTTGTCCCAAATACATTTTTCAACGAGCTCTACAATAAGGACCTCGATACTTTTTTGCGTGAACAACGCAATATCAAAGAGCGTCGCTGGATGGCTCCAGAGCAGCGCACTTCAGATTTGATTCTTCCCGCTGCTGAAGAAGCGATGAAGAACGCGGGCATCACAGCAAAAGATCTCGATCTTATTATCGTGTCTACAGACACCCCAGATTATCTTTCCCCATCAACGGCTTCTGTTGTGGCTTATCGCTTGGGCGCGATGAATGCGGGGACTTTCGACATCAACACGGCTTGTGCGGGTTTCGTTGTTGGTTGTGATATGGCTGCGAAATACATGGCGGCTGATTCCAAGTACAACAACATCCTCGTGGTGGGCGCTTACGGCATGAGTAAGTACCTCAACATGGATGATTACAAAATTTCTTCTTTGTTTGCTGACGGTGCGGGTGCGGCGGTTCTTCAGCCTGCCAAAGACAGCCAAGGTTTCATCGACAGCCAAATGTACACTGACGGCCAATACCACGACTACATGGGCATTTATGCAGGTGGCACAGCTCAGCCTATCACTCACTCTGTGGTTGAGAACAAAGGTCACCTGCTGGCTTTCCCAAAAAGAATTCCACCAGAGACCAATGGCATTCACTGGCCTCGTCTTGCAAAAACCGTTTTGGGTCGCATGGGCAAAACCCCTAATGATGTGAAGCACTTCTTTATCACTCAATTCAACGTCCAAAGTATTTATGAGACTATGGACAAATTGGAATTACCTCACGATCGCGCTCATTACGTGATGGATCGCTATGGCTACACGGGCTCAGCTTCCATTGGCATGGCTATCGCGGACGCTGCTCACCAGAAGAAGCTTAAAAAAGGCGACCTTGTGTTCCTTTTGGGCTCTGGCGGTGGTATGAGCATGGCTGCTCTTGCACTTGAATGGGGTTACGATACATGATGCTGGAACTCGATTGGCTGAAGCGCTGGAATTTGTATTCTCCTGGTAAAGTTGCCATCAAAGATGGCGACACCGGACGGGAATATTCTTATGCCAAGCTTTATGAAATGGCCAATCGCGGAGCTCATGTTCTTGCTGAACAGTATCAAATCAGCAAAGGGGATCGCGTGGCGATCCTCGCAACCAACGAACTTGAATACGTTTTCTTATTCTTTGCCTTGCAACGTTTGGGCGCCATCCTTGTTCCTGTGAACTTCCGCCTCACTCCTCGCGAGGTCGAACACATCATCAAAGATTCCAATCCTAAAATCGTCTTATTCCAAGAGACTTTTCGGGACGTCATCGATAGTATTTCTTCTCAGAGCTTTCAAAAGGCTCTCTTTCAAGGACCTGGCAGCTTCACTGAGCAAATGAACGAGGCCTCTATCTCAGAAGTTCCTTTTGTTCCTGTTGAAAAAGACGCCGTCATGATTCTTTACACTTCAGGTACGACGGGGGCACCAAAAGGCGCTATCATCACTCATCAGATGATTTTCTGGAACTCCATCAACACCGGCTTGAGGTTGAATCTTTCGCAAAACGATTGCACCGTGATCTTTCTTCCGTTCTTTCATACGGGCGGATGGAATGTCCTCACGACACCTTTCATTCATCGTGGCGCTAAAGTCGTCTTCTTGAAAAAATTCGAAGCTGAACCCATTCTTGCTCTCTCTGAAAAAGAGCAGGCCACAATTCTGTTTGGTGTTCCCACCACAATGGAAATCATGTCCCGCTCCCCCATTTTTGCAGACATCGATCTCTCAAAAATTCGTTATGCCATTGTCGGCGGCGAGCCCATGCCTCTTGAGTTGATCAAAGTATGGCATAAAAAAGGCATTCCTATCCGCCAAGGTTATGGCCTGACTGAGTTTGGCCCAAGCGTGTTTTCTTTGAATGAAGAAGATGCCCTTCGCAAAATCGGCTCCATTGGTTTTCCAAATTTTTATTGCGACGCTAAGATCGTGGATAATGAAAACAACGAGCTCGGTGCTGATGAGGTCGGCGAACTTCTTCTTCGCGGTCCCGTTTGCATGGCCGGATATTGGAAGAATGAAAAGGCCACTCGAGACACTATTAAAGAGGGCTGGCTTCACACTGGAGATCTCGCACGCCGCGATCAAGAAGGTTACTATTATATTGTCGGCAGAAAAAAGGACATGTTCATCTCTGGCGGAGAAAATGTTTATCCTCCAGAACTCGAACAAGTGATTCGCTCCCACCCTGGAGTCGTTGAAGTCGCCGTTGTCGGCGTACCCGATGATAAATGGGGTGAAGTCGGCAAAGCCTTTGTGGTTGCGGACAATGCGGCAGTCACCATGGACAGTCTTCAGGCTCACTGCCTTAAAAACCTCGCTAAATTTAAAATTCCAAAGCATTTTGTTTTTATGAAAGCTCTTCCCAAGGGCGACAGCGGAAAGATCTTGAAAAGAAAGCTTCTCGAAGAAACATCTTCTTCCAACTAAAGTCCAGTTCACGGAAAATCCTCCTCCAGAGAGTGCAAAACTCAAGTAAACTGAGAGTTATGCACGTTTGGCTTGGGATTTTTATTTTAACAATGACTTTGATGTCCTGCGGAGAGATTTCACGTCTCGGCCCCGCCACAGAAGATCGCCTGGCCAGTGAATCGCAAAACTCTTGTGGTTTTGTCCAGAACTCTTATGGGCATAGAATCTCTTGGAAAAAGAATGTCCCTGTGACTTTGATGATTCATCCCTCTTTCCCACCGGAATTTGTTCCGGTTCTCAAAAATGCCGCTCGCCACTGGGAAGAGGCTGCCGGCATGACGCTTTTTAAGTTTAAAGATGGTTCGGCCAGTCTCGCTAACAGCAGTAAAAAAGATGGGGCCAATGTCATCTCTTGGTTATCCAATTGGAGTGACGAAAAAAGATCGCAGCAGGCAGTAACCACTCTTTACTGGCGTGGCATATACATTCTAGAAGCTGATCTTAATATCAATGCGAAAGATTTTTTGTATTTCGTCGACAACTATGACAGCCCCTTGGAAATCCACCTCAATAGTTTGTTGATTCATGAGTTGGGACATATTTTAGGATTAAAACATAGAAACGATGCCCCCACAGTCATGTGGGCTGTTTTAAATGGTGCTATTAAACGAGACACTCTAACTGCGGCAGACCGCACAACAATAAAGTGTGAGTATTAATTATGAAGAAAATGAGTTCTCCATCTTCACGACACGCCATTCGACTGATGTTGATGGTATTGGCTTTAACAGCTTTGCCATTTGGCCTTAAAAGACTGGAGACGGAATTCAATGCCCGCATGGTGGCCTCCACTGAAAAAGAAACCTCCAGAAAACCGGCCAGTGCGACCAACCGTTTCGATCTCTCTGAGATCGATGCCGATGAGTTTCATAAAGCTTTCAAATATCAACTGATGTCAGAAGCCCTGATAATCACCACTCCCGCCGAGCAAGGGATTCGCTTAGGACACTTCCTCATGAGGGGCACCGATGGTCAGCAAGTCTTCGGCTGTCAGCAGTATCCTTATGTGGAACTGGTCTTTGCCGCCGAAGGCATCGCTATCTCGGGTGAAATCCCGAAGATGACTGTACGTGGGCCTTGCCTCGAGAGCGACGACCAGAAGACCATTGAGGCCTTTATGATCCCACTTAAAAAGATCTTCGCCGACTCTGTGGAAAAGTCTGAGTTTCGCTTTCCGATCTACAATACTCGGGAGCATATGACGATTCATTTTAAGGATGTTGTGGAAACATGGCCAACGCAATGGAACTTGGTGAACATCAAGCTCTACAATCAAGACCCTAAAGATGTTCTGACAATGGATGGGTACGAAATCATCTCTATCATGGGCGAGCCCATCACCTTGGATTCAGAAGCTAGCGAATAGGTTCAAAGGAAGGCACATAGCGAACCTTGTCTTCGCCTTTCACTGCGGATTCATAACCTGAATAAGCCGCTCTATTTGCAACCTCTTCCTTTGCAATCTCAGCATCTATAGCCTTATTGCGAGCCTCATTACGAGCGTCAACCGCCACAGCAGACTGCTCTTGAGGTGGCTCCCAAGTGTCGCCAATATAAATGGCATTGCCTTTAAAGAAGTGCACTTCTTTTTCAAATCGAGTTCGTTTGTCATAAAAAACATAGTACCAGCGGTCTTTGCCATGAAAGCGCTGAGTTTGGTCGGGACTTCCCATCAAATCAAGGACATCATCTTTTTCCATTCCAGGTTTCAACCGATCAAATTGCTTCACCATAGAAGTTTGACAAGCCGAAAGCAGAAGGCTCATAAGCAGCAGCGGAATAGTTAGATATCGGAGCATAAACACCCCACCCCTTAGTATTCCTATTATGACTGGGATTTATGAAAAGTCCAAAACTCCCCTCATCGTCGTCTCATTGCGAAACAAACAAAGAAAAGAACTATGTATTTCTGCCGAAGCCCTTCTTCTTGGGCTCCGGAATTCTTACACTGAGACAGGGCGGTTTTTATGTCAAAACTCGGATTAGTCCTTTCAGGTGGAGGAGCGCGCGGTGCCTACCAAGCAGGCGTCCTTGCCGCTATTGCTGAAGTCGCCGCCCAGGACAAAGTCGTCAACCCGTTTAAAATTATGACGGGAGTCAGTGCTGGTTCCATCAATGCCAGCATTCTTGCTGGTCATTCGGGAAATCTTCTCGAAGCCACACAATATTTAACAAAGCTTTGGGGCAACATCACCACCGATGAGGTCTTTTATGTGAATTTGAAAGCTATTTCCAAAGGCGGCTTGGATTGGCTAGATCTTCCCTTTAAAACGGCACAAAAGGAAGCTCAGCTTTATTCTCTATTCAGCACCACGCCCTTAAGGAGCTTATTGGCTCAGGCCTGTCATTTTGAAAATATCGAAAAGAAGATTCAGAAAAGAATTCTTCACGCCCTGTCGGTTTCAGCCCTTGAATATGACAGCATTTCCACCACAACATTTTTTCAGGGACATGAAAGCATCATACCCTGGGAAAGACCCATGCATCGCAGTGAACGAACTTCTCTCAACGTCGATCACGTGATGGCTTCAACGGCAATCCCCATTCTTTTTCCTCCCATCAAGGTTGATAAGCGCTACTATGGAGACGGTTGCATTCGCAATCAATCCCCCTGTTCACCCGCAATTTATATGGGGGCCGAGCGCTTTATTGCTGTCGGAGTCCGCCGAAGGCATGACACTTGGTTTACCTATCACCACAATGAAGAGGGCACAGTTCCTTCTCTTATTCGGATGATCAACGTTATCTTTCATTCCATGATGATGGACGGCATTGAATTGGATTTACAACGCATCTCTCAAATCAATGCTCATCTGGCTCTCCTCACCAAAAATGAAAAAGCCAAGGTGTCCACGCGCCCAGTAGATTACTTATGGGTCTCACCCTCTGTGGATTTTGCGAAGCTCGCCACACAACAAAGCAGCAAGCTGCCACGCCTTATTCGTTATCTTTTGAGAGGTGTCGGACATCTTTCCGAGTCCAGCGAACTGATCAGCTATTTGTTGTTTGATGGGGTCTTCTGCAATCAGCTGATGGAGGTAGGTTTTGCCGACGGCATGAAAGAAAAGGACGGCATTAGAAAAATTCTGGAACTGTGAAGCCACTGATGCTTATTTTTTTAGAATAACTGGGTCTATCAAAGATGGCGATGATGCCGGTTTTTCTTTTGCCGCTTCCTTCTTTTCTTCTCTGATTTTTTTATCCTCAGGCCCATCATACTGGGTACGAACCTTTTTCAAGGTCTTTTTCACTGAGGAGCTCAAGCTCAGTTGGCTTTCCATATCTTCAAGAGATTTCAATTCAATACGCTCGTATTGACGATCGCCTTTAAAGTCCTTCTCGGGGTACCGATACTTCAACAAAGATCTCTGTTGATCATATTCCTTCACATTTGCTGTCATCTCCTTATGAAGACTGAGCATCTGTTGAATAATCTCATTGGATTTTTGTGGGTCTTTCGTTTTGGCTTTTTCTTCGATCAGCTTTTGGATTTCTTCCTGGCTGGATTTGATCTTCACTTCCAAAGCAGAAACCCGGGTTTGGACGGCCGTCCACTCGTCTTTCTTTTCCTCTTTTTTAGGCGCTTCTTTAGGAGCTTCTTCATTCGCCAAAGAAGGGCTTGCCCCAAGAGCTAGAACACCAATAAAAAGAATCTTAAGAACCTGAGAAGACATCCTGCCTCCATGAAATCTTTAAGGGCATGTACTTGATTCGGTTGATCAGCACAGAAGCTTTAGCAGGACTCATTTTGGTCAAAGTGAGACGCCCACCACCAACCTGAGTGAGAAGCTTATTCACATCCCAAGAAAATCGGGAATCCGTCATGGCATCTCTTAATTGATTTAATAGTAAACTGGATTCGATGCCTTCAATAATCACAGTGTAGGCCAAGGGACCTGCGCTGGCATCAGCATTGGCAAAACTTGCTACATCTGAAAAGTCGGCCGTATCTGGAGTGGCTTGCAAGACAGGAACCGCATCCGGATGATGATCTAAGGTTTGAGAAAAGTCATAAGGCGTTTCTTGTTCGGTGGGCTCAGTTGCCGAATAAGCGTCCTGAGCCATAGAAGGCTCATTAGTTTCAGCAGGCTCAGCCACATAGGACTCTTGAGCCCCATAGTTCTGATCTTCAGAATACTCTGTATTCTGATAAGCTGGCTCTACCGACTCGGTTCCATAATTTTGTTGTTCATTTTGAAATCCAGAATTTTCTTGATAGGCCTCGCCACCAAAATTCTGCTCCGGGGGAGCAAAACCATCTTGAGGCTGCTGAAAATTCTGTTCTGAAGAAAACTCCGAAATAGGAGGAACAAAGCCCGACTGTGTTTGAGGATCTGGCTCGTGCTGAGCCATCTCCGGATGACCATCCCAACCGATAAAGTAGACAGAGTTGCAATGAGGACACGTAAACAGTGTCCCGTGATGCTTCTCTGTAACCTCAACCGGTCTTTGACAGCTTGGACAGTCTATCAACTATTTTCTTCCTTTAGGCTGTGCTTTTTCCATGCGACGACGCTCTTCACGATTCATCTTAGGCTCTTCGCCAGCAGGACCACCCGAGAAAGTCATTTTGTTCTTTCTTGGAGGTTCCGGCATTGCAGGACCCGCGATGTTACCAATTGAAGAATCATCTGGAGATGAATAATCCAATTCATCCAAATCCGTCTCTTCAGGTCTCAAGCTTTCAAGAACTTGTTCTTCAGATTGTTGAGCAACCAATTGAACGCGCATGATTTTCTCAATAGCATCCGACTTGATAACATTGTTGAGTTTTTCAAAAGCCATGAAAGCTTCTTTCTTATACTCAATGAGAGGATCTTTTTGAGCGTAACCGCGCAAACCGATACCTTCCTTCAACTTATCGATGATCGCCAAATGCATTTTCCAGTGGTGATCGATACTTTGCAAAAGAACCATCTTCTGAACCTGTTCAAAGAACTGACCCATAGATTGTTTTTGATGATCGTAAGTGGCCTTCACTCCAGTTTTTACACCCTCAGTGATGGTTTCTACATTCAGTGGCATGTTCTCAAGATCCAATTTGAATCCGAAAATTTGCCCCAAAGAGTTGTTCAAGCCTTCGATGTTCCACTCTTCTTTTTTGGCATTTTCTGGCATGTAAGTATCAAGTAAATTTGAAACCACATCACCCAACATATCCAAAACTGTGCGTTCGATCTCTTGACCTTCAAGAACGCGACGACGCATTCCATAGATGGCCTGACGTTGTTGGTTCATCACCGTGTCATAGTCCATCAAATTTTTACGAATATCGAACTGATGACCTTCCACTTTACGTTGAGCACCCTCAACCGCGTTGGTCACCATTTTAGCTGTGATTGGTTCATCTTCAGGAATGTTGAGCATTTCCATGATTTTTTGAATGCGCTCGCCATTGAATATTCTCATCAAGTTGTCTTGCAAAGACAGATAGAAACGAGATTCACCCGGATCACCCTGACGACCCGAACGACCACGAAGCTGATTGTCGATACGACGAGATTCATGGCGTTCTGTACCGATAATGTACAAACCGCCCAATTGACGAACTTCTTCGCGCTCTTTTTCAACTTGAGCCTTAACTTTCTTAAGAGCCTCAAGATACTCAGGAGAGTCCTCATTGCCTACTGCAGTTTTTGCAAGCATTTCCGCATTACCACCAAGCATGATGTCGGTCCCACGACCGGCCATGTTCGTTGCAATAGTCACAGATCCTTTACGACCTGCTTGAGCAATAATCTCAGCTTCTCTTTCGTGATGTTTCGCATTCAGAACTTCATGCTTAACGCCCTCTTGGCGCAAGAAACGGCTAAGGGCTTCTGATTTTTCAATAGAAGCTGTACCGACAAGAATCGGCTGTCCCAAAATGTTTCTCTCTTTGATATCCGCAGTGATGGCTTTAAATTTTGCCATCTCCGTTTTGTAAACCACGTCTTCCACATCTTTACGTGTGATTGGTTTATTTGTCGGAATCACATTCACATCGAGGTTATAGATCTTTTTGAACTCCACCGCTTCAGTGTCAGCAGTTCCTGTCATTCCAGAAAGCTTGCTGTACATGCGGAAGTAGTTTTGGAAAGTGATTGTCGCAAGAGTTTGATTCTCACTGCGCACTTCCACTTTTTCTTTGGCTTCAATCGCCTGGTGAAGACCATCACTCCAACGACGACCCGGCATCAAACGACCCGTGAATTCATCGACAATCACGATTTCGCCATCTTTGATCATGTACTCAACATCGAGTCTGTAGAGATAGTGAGCTTTCAAAGCTTGGTAAACGTGATGAAGCAATTCGATATTTTGTGGATCGTAAAGATTTCCCAGACCCAAAAGTTCTTCAACTTTCGCGTTACCTTCATCTGTCAAAGAAGCTGTTTTTGACTTCTCTTCCATTGTGAAGTGCACATCGCGTTTCAATTGAGGAATAATCGCATCAACGATTTGATATTTTTCAGTCGAAGCTTCAGCAGGACCAGAAATAATCAACGGCGTACGAGCTTCATCGATCAAGATGGAGTCACACTCATCCACGATAGCGTAGTGATGAGGACGTTGAACATAGTCTTCAAGTTCGAACTTCATGTTGTCACGAAGGTAGTCGAAGCCCAATTCATTGTTCGTGCAATAAGTGATGTCACAGTTGTACATCTCTTTGCGTTGTTGGTCGTTCAAACCGTGAACGATGATACCAGTTGTAAGACCCAACCAGCTGTATAGACGACTCATCCACTCGGAGTCACGGCGAACCAAGTAATCATTCACAGTGACAACGTGAACACCTTTTCCAGCAAGAGCATTCAGGTAAACGGGCAATGTCGCCACGAGAGTTTTACCCTCACCGGTTCTCATCTCAGCGATCGAGCCGCGATTAAGAACGATACCACCGATCAATTGCACATCGTAGTGGCGCATTCCAAGAACACGTTTCGAAGCTTCACGACAAACCGCAAAGGCTTCAGGCAAAATATCATCGACAGTTTCGCCTTTTTTTAAACGCTCTTGAAACTCAGGAGTTTTAGCTTTGAGTTGATCGTCCGTCAGAGCCTGCATTTTCGGCTCTAGAGAATTAATCCGATCCACAAGGGGTTGGATTCTTTTCATTTCACGGTCGTGCTTCGTACCAAATAATTTTGTAAGAACTTGTGTTACCATAGGCAATAAGGATAGACCCAAACTGCCAAGAGCGGCAAGGCAGGCAGCGCATTTCTGGATGCGTCATTGACGCGATATCACCAATAAAATCCGAAAGTTAACGAAAGTTTAACCTCGACCTAGGCACGAGGCCTAAAACTGATATCGAGATTGGCGAAGTCCTTCATAGGCAGCAATGGCTACGCTCGTGGCCAAATTCAAGCTGCGAGCGCCTTCTCCGACCATAGGAATAGTCACAGTTTGAGAGGGATTCTTCTGTAAAAGCTCGGGATCGAGACCTTTTGTCTCTTTTCCAAAAACCAACCAATCGCCGGTTTTATAACGGGGTTCAAAGTAAGTTCTTTGAGTTTTGGTCGTGAAATACCAGACCCTGGACGGATCTTCGATGAGCTTCCACCAATCTGCAAAAGTCTCATGGCGGTGCCAGGTTAAATGAGGCCAATAATCCAGGCCCGCACGCTTTAAGTTGGTGTCATTGATTTCAAAGCCCATCTTTCCCACGATGTGCAGCTCACAGTTCGTGGCCACACAAGTGCGCCCGATATTTCCTGTATTTTGAGGAATTTCGGGCTCGATCAGAACAATGCGAAAGATTTTGTCGGACTTATCCAAGATGTCTATAAACCTCTTGTCCAAATTTCGATAAGGCCAATCGACGGCCTTTATCCACGATCAGTTCCAAATTCATCAATTCACGGTACAGATTCAAATCAATTGGAACGATCTCACGCCCTGTGGACTTGCCAAGACGCTGAAGGTAAGTGATTTGCCTCTCAGTCAGCTTGGATGTCAATACGGGTTGCTCCTCCATGGCCTTTTTCCAATCCCCGCCTTCAATAACTGTGGCGTTCACCGGGAGCTTTTGAGGATTCAAGAAGTAAACCCAAGCCGTCACAGACTGAGCCTGTCCTGGGATATACACAGAGGCTTCTTCCCTAGAGTAAAGGCTCTTTTCGGGGTCTTGGCGGTTAAAGCCATAGAACTCATCCAACAAACCAACAAGGAGATCAGACCCGCGGATCTCAACCAAATGCCCAGAAACCAGGTCCTCCCCTTCGCGGGACAGAGCTGGGAAACCAACTTTCAAACGGTATGCCGTGGCTTTAATTTGGGCTTCGCAAGAAGATTCAATGAAGTTCTGAATCTTTGAGAAATGGACCATCCCCTCAGACATCGATCCATACACGAAAAAACGCGTTGTAGTCATAATCCCCCCCGAGTTCAGACAACAATTGTGCTTTCGAAAAATGAGGCCCGTGTGTACCAAAAACCACACCCCTCCGCAAGGACCGAAAAATGATTTTTTCCATTTTTACCTTCTTAGTGACACTTACTGGATCGCGTTATTGATGATTAAATGAATAAAATTTCTTTGAAGCTTCTTTGATTGCTCTTTTTCCTTTGCTATCCTCTTGAGAAGTTTTTCCCAGGAATTCATGAAAAAGATTGAAGCGATCATAAAACCTTTCAAGCTCGACGATGTTGTCGATGCCCTCTCCGAAATCGGAATGGAAGGAATCACTGTCACTGAAGTTCGTGGATTCGGTCGCCAAAAAGGCCGCACTGAAGTCTACAAAGGTGCAGAGTATGTCGTCGACTTCCTTCCAAAAATAAAAATCGAAGTGGTCCTCCCCGAAGCACTCTGTGACAGTGCCGTGGAAGCCATTCGTAAAGCTGCACATACTGGGAAAATTGGTGATGGAAAAATTTTTGTTATTCCCGTGGACCAAGCCCTGAGGATACGTACGGGCGAGAAAAACGAGGAAGCTCTTTAATATTTGTTTTTGCACGGAGGCCGCAAAATGAAAGCAAAAGACGCATTGAAGTTCGCCGCTGAAAAAGGCGCGCGCATGGTAGATCTCAAATTCTGTGACTTGGTCGGAATTTGGCAACATCTCACAATCCCACTTCATCAATTGGATGAGGAGTCCTTCGAAAACGGTTTCGGTTTCGATGGAAGCTCAATCCGCGGATGGAAGGGCATTGAAGAATCTGACATGATCATCAAGCCAGATCCTACGACGGCGATGATGGATCCCTTCATGCAGGTTCCTACTTTATCTTTGATCTGTGACGTTTGCCTTCCGGAAACTCTTCAGGCGTACAACCGTGATCCACGCCAAGTGGTTAAAAAAGCATTGGCTTTTATGCAATCCACGGGAATCGCAGACACTGCTTACTTTGGCCCTGAAGCTGAGTTCTTTATCTTTGATGATGTTCGTTATGAACAAACGAACAACTCGGCTTTCTATCTTATAGATAGTGACGAGTCCGTTTGGAATACAGGTCGTGACGAAGGTGGAAACAATCTCGGTTACAAAATCAGAAGCAAAGAAGGTTACTTCCCTGCTTTGCCAACTGACACACAACAAGACATCCGTACTGAAATCTGCCTAGAGCTTGAAAGATGCGGCATTCAAGTTGAACGTCATCACCACGAAGTGGCTTCTGGACAAGCAGAGATCAACTTCCGTTTCGATAGCGCTCTTGAAATGGGCGATAAAATGATGTGGTTCAAATACATCGTTAAAAACATCGCTCGTCGCCATGGAAAAACTGCGACCTTCATGCCAAAACCAATCTTCGGAGACAACGGTTCAGGCATGCACATCCATATGTCTTTGTGGAAAGATGGAAAAAATCTTTTTGCGGGCAATAAGTATGCGGGTCTTTCTGAAATGGCTTTGTACTACATCGGTGGGGTTTTGAAACATGCTCCAGCTCTTTGTGGGATCATCAATCCGACGACAAACTCCTACAAGCGTTTGGTTCCTGGTTTTGAAGCTCCGACAAAATTGGCTTACAGCTTTAAAAATCGCTCTGCGGCAATGCGTATTCCCAACGTAGGACCAAATCCAAAAGCAAAGCGTATTGAATTCCGTACTCCAGATCCTGCAGCTAATATCTATTTGGCTGAAGCCGCTGTTTTGATGGCCGGTCTAGATGGCATCATTAACAAGATCCATCCAGGTGATCCGTTGGATAAAGACATCTACGGTTTGTCTCCACAAGAAGCTGCGGGCATCCCTGCGGTTCCGGGAACATTGGAAGAAGCTCTTGAAAACCTGAAGAATAATTGCAGTTTCTTGAAAAAAGGCGATGTTTTCAGCGAAGACTTGATCGAGACATGGGTTCAGTACAAAATTGACAAGGAAGTGCGTCCGGTTCAGCAAAGACCTGTTCCCTACGAGTTCCATTTGTACTACGATTGTTAAGAAGATTTACTCAACCACACTTTTTTAAGGAAGAAGAATGGGTTCTGAAGACGTAAGAAATTTCATGGGCTACCTGTGGATCCAACAAGAAGACAACGTGATCACTATTGGGATCAATGAAGATGGCCTTGAAGATTTTGAGGAAATCACTTCTGTTGAGCTTCCTGCAGAGCAGGAAAAAGTAGAGGCGGACTCTATCATCGCAACAATTGAAACCGATGATGGTCCTTTGGATATTTATACTCCTGTTTCTGGAACTGTAATCGAGATCAACTCTCAAGTTGTTGATGATCCTTCAATCATTATGGAAGACCCTTATGAAGAGGGTTGGCTGGTTCGCATCGAAGCTGATGAAGACTTCGATGAGGATGATGAAGATGAAGATGATGACGACGACGAAGATGAGGATGATGACTACGAGGACGACGAAGACTAGGTCTTGTTCCTTTCATGGGGCTCTGGAAACAGAGCCCTTTAGTTTATTAGGATTTCAAATTCATGTCCCTCTCTGCAAATCTCCATAATCTCTTCCTTTACATACTGTGCACACTCATCTGGGGATCCACCTGGTTTGCCATCACCTGGCAAATTGATGCGGCCTCACCAGTTGCTTCCGTCTTCTGGAGATTCCTGCTTTCTTTCCTGATTCTTTTACCCATTTGCCTCATCACTAAAAAAAGTATGAAATTCACTCGCAAGGAACACCTGCTGTTCGCCAGCCAAGGTGTCTTTATGTTTTCAGTGAATTACATGCTGACCTATTTGGCTGAGACGATGGCCAGTTCGGGACTCGTAGCCCTGAGCTTCTCGGTTTTGATCTATTACAATATGATTGGAATGCGCGTGTTCTTTGGTCGTCCCATCACTCGTTCGGTGATTATGGGATCGGCTCTTGGTGGAATCGGCATCATCTTTATTTTCATGAACGAGATTTTGCATTTTGATGCTCAGTCGCGATCTATCTGGGGTCTCTTCATTGGCTTTGCGGCAACCTTCTTTGCCTCCTTGGGAAACATGGTGGCCCAAAAAAGTTATTCCTTAAAGATTCCAGTTATGGTGACCAATACCTATGGAATGCTTTACGGAAGTTTACTGACCTTGATTGTCGGTCTTAGCCTGGGCACGGACTTCGGTGTTCCTTTGACTGCAAGATATGTCGGAGCCTTGATTTATCTCGCTCTCTTTGGAACTGTGATCGCTTTCGGAGCTTACTTGTCACTCGCTGGACGAATTGGCGCCGAGAAAGCGGCTTATACCAGTGTTTTAAATCCCGTCATTGCTCTAATCATTTCAAGTTTCTTTGAGAACTTTAAATGGACGCCTTATATCGCTTTGGGTGTCGTGCTTTGCTTGGCGGGAAATGTCTTTACTTTGTATAGCGCATCCAAAGTTAACAAAATTAAAACTTAAAAATTGATCTTTTAGTGTGGTGGTATTTAAAGAGATTGTCGCTCGATCACAGTGTGAGCGTCCTGACAATTGGGTGATCCCAAGCCCCCTTTCCCGAGCATCCGGCTCGGGAAACCAAGATTTAGGGAATGGTTCCCTAAATCAAGAGTGTCTCTTTATCAGGTGATAACCAAACTTAGTTCGCACGGGTTTGGTCGAGATCTCATTTGATTTTAAAAGTAGAGCTGCATCGGCAAAATCATCGTCAAGACGAGCCACAGGAACTAATCCCAGATAGCCGCCTTCAGGAGCTGAAGAGCACTGAGAATACTTCTTTGCCATCTCCTCAAACGGTTTCCCGTCTTTCAGCAAACGCAGAATATCCTGAGCTTCGTACTCGGACTTTACCAAAATATGACTGACTGTAATGCTTTTCATAGAAGAACTTTAATCTGCAGAAGAAAGAGATTCAATAGAAAGTGGAGAGACTGATCCTTTAGTGTGGTGGTATTTAATGAGATTATCGCTCGATCACAGTGTGAGCATCCTGACAATTGGGTGATCCCAAGACCTTTTTCCCGAGAAACAAAAGACTCGCAGTTGAATAAATGCGAGTCCTTTGATTCTTTCAATTAGTGGCGAGCTGGAGGTGTCGTTGGCGGAGTTGGCTCTTTAGGCATTCTCTCGCACATTCTTTTTAGCTTTTCTTGCATCATCATTTTCTTCATATCCATCATGCATTTCCAAGCAGTCTCTCTTTGTTCTGGCTTCAAGATGTCATAGAAAACTGTTAAGTGGAATGCAGAGTTAGCATCTCCCAAAGCACCCATTGCTGTTTTCAAAGTTCCAACAGCAGCCGTTGCCTGATCTTTTGTAGATGCAGGATCTGTCACTGTATGGATCACATCCAGTTGCGCATTTCTTACTTCGGCACCGAGAGTGTTTCTCTGTTTTCTGAAGTTGAAATAGGCTTCTTTCATTTGCCCCTTTTGGGTATCGTCGAGAACGAGATCCTTACAAGATTGTGGCTCCTCTGCAGAGATGCCAAGTAAAGTCTCAGCCATTGGGTAGGCCATTTCAGAGGAAGCCATAGCTCCCAGATCAAGTTGTTCCACTTCGGCTCTCGCCATTCCTGGAACCATTAATGCAATTGCGGTAGCTGCTGTCATTACACACTTCAGTTTCATAGATCCTCCTTTAGGATTTGGTCCTCGTATTCAAAACCCTAATGGCTTCCATTGAAAAGATTTTTGGCGCGAAGTTGTTGAAAGGAAATAGATTGAGCTCAATCTATTTCTAAATGCCATAGAAAGCCCAAGGACCTCTACCTTCATCCAATGTCAGAGGTCAATTTCGACCTCTTTCACAAGGAGCAGGTTATCCTACAATAAACCTATTCAGAGAGGTCGAAATGAAAACATGGATCGCAGTCATCAACAGAGCCGAAGCCCGATTCTTTGAAACAAATAGCCGCAAAGACGGAGAACTCAAATTCCTCTCGAAAATCGAAAACCCAAAAGGACGTATGAAAGCCATTGATATCAATGCAGATCGTCCTGGCGTTTACACTTCGAGTGCCACAACTCATCGGGGACTTCTTGTAAAACCTCAATCCCCTGTCGAGCGGGTCTCTCAAATGTTTGCACTTCAGATTGCAAGATTCTTAGAGCATCACCGCAATCAGAACAGTTTCGATGAGCTGACTGTTATTGTTGAACCTCATTATCTTGGAAAAATACGAGCCGCTTTCTCTAAAGAACTTGCCGCGGTGGTTACTCGGGAAATCCCCAAAGATTTGCGCAAGGTCAGCAACGAACAACTCAAAGAGCGATTGTGGCCTGCCGGAGGCACGGCGGAAGCTGAGATCTAAAATTCATAATCCTATAAAAACAAAAGGCCGAATTCTTCGGCCTTTTTTAATTCATTTCAATATGAGCTCGTTACTATTGAACAGTGATCCAGACATCGCGGATGCCCGCTTGTCTCACAAGGCGGTTGAACTTCAGAGCGTTGTCTGGGTGAACGCGGATGCAGCCATGAGAAGCTGGTTTACCCAAGTGCTTCCAGTTGCCTTTACCTGTCCCGTGAATCGCGAATCCCCCTGTGATAAAGACCGCATAAGGCATGTTGCCAAGGCCCGCATAACCTCCACCTGGGTATTTCGTTGAAGTGTACTTGTCATAGATACGACCATTTGGATGCATATCAAAATTTGGAGTTCTATGACTTTTAGTGCCCGTAGAAACCGGCCATACATTTGTGAGACTGCCGTTCACATAAAGATACATTTTTTGTTCTGACTTTACGATCTGAGCCCAGATCTTACAGGTCTGACGGAAACAACGAGGCTTTTGTTTTTTTGGCGCAAACACCTCAAAGGCTGCTTCGAAAGGAAGCTCTCCTGTTTCAGAGAAGTACTGACGGTCATATTCAGCCATGATCTCATCGATATTTGGATCAAATGGATCCAATTCATCCATGGCATTTTCTATCGGCTCACTAGTCACGTTCACAAGTTCCACTGGGAAAGCCTGCGCTACCGGAGTTTGAGAAGAAGCCGATGCCACCATTGACACCGCCGCCACCAATAAAAGAATAGTGATGTTTTTCATTGTAGCCCCCTAAAACGACTAAGGATTTAAGGGGTTCATAACGTCTGTATTACGGGATGGCAATGAAGGAATTGCACGGTGGCAATATTCGGAACAGTTTTGTAATGATTGCAAATTTTACTTGGGGCTACTTAGAACTTAATGCCTAAATGATCGTAGACTGTTGTCCACATGATCGTCTGAGTTCTCCACCCAATGAGATCTTGATAATAAGGGCTGGCGTTCCAGTGTCCTGAGTTGTTGATAGAGATGAATCGACTCTCCACATTTGGATTCTCATTAAAGGCCGCTTTGGTTTTGAAAGAGTGAGCAGGATTCACACGAGAATCTCTACGGCCATTCACAATAAGATATACGGGGCCTTCAGGACTTTTTGCTGCCAATTCCACGGGAGAAACTGGTTCGAGATAGCTTCGCTCTTCAGGTTTACGTGAATCGCCGTATTCATAACTCCATCCAGAGTTTCCGACATCCAACACTTCTTTCTTTAGCAAATCCAAAACGCCATTGCTTGGAATAACAACACCAAAGGACTTTGGAGCGATCAAAGCTGCCGCAGCCACGGTCAGTCCACCATTAGAGCCTCCAGAAGAAATAATTAAACGCGGCTGAGACCAACCATTCTGAGAGAAGTAATTTGCCGTGGCGATCAGATCTTCAAATGTTCTTCGTTTATTTTCTTTGGCACCAGCCTTGTGCCAATCCTCGCCGTACTCATTGCCGCCACGGAGACCTGGGCCAGCATGAATCCCTCCACGAGCAAAGAAATCAAGCATCAATGGATTATATGACGGATCCAAGTAACCAGATATATTGAATCCACCATAAGACTCAATCCACACTGGTCTTGCGCCATCAGCCTGCAAACCTTTTTTGTGAGTCAGTCGTACGGGAATTTTTGTTCCATCTGCACTGGTCACTTCAATGATTGTCGACTCTAAATCCAAGGATGGAGATGTCATCATCAAAGAATTGATGTCTTCACTCCATTTTCCTAGAGTCACGTCGTAAGACACCTCTATTTTTTTCTTAAGAGCACTGTCCAGAGTCATTTCCAAACTCTGAACCGTAGAAGAATCCTTAATCTCGCGAACAGAGCAGCAGTTCGGTATATCAATAGATTGAATCAGCTGACCTTGGAAATTCCATATCTCCAGGACTATTTTTGCTCCAATGTGCTTATTTAAGACCATGAAGTCCGCGAATGATCTCACAGAATCTAAAACCATTTTATTCTCTGGAATAAAATCTTCAAGCACTGGTGTGGAGGCTGGAATACGCACCGCTCTCTTAATGGCGCCGAAACCTTGTGGGTTATCTTTCTTAAAGTAAAGATGTGTTGTGGTGGCGGCCATCAGTTCAATTTCATCGACAAGGACATAAAGCTCCCCTTGAGCATTACCCATTACTATTATGTTCGAGCCGTAAATGTAGTACCAGCCCTTCACACTCGCAGGCGCATAGTATCCTCTTTCCTGCTCAACCTTCTGGGTTTCAACATCGTACTTTAAGACATCGCTACGTCGAGAAGATGAAGTGACAAACCGAGAATTCGAAATCCAAGATACGCTCTTACTGCTCGTCAAAAACTTAGGAGCCGTGGCTTGAGCTTTTTCAATGTTAAATGGGATGATCCAGAACTGATCAATACTGCCATTTTCAGCAAGAGCCAGGGCCACATTTTTCTGATCCGGCGACAGAGTGAAGCTGAGTAGAGAAAAGCTGTTATTTCGAGCCAATGAATAATTTGAGAAGAGAACTTTCTCTTTATCGCCTTCTTTGAGCACCAGTTCTGTCGGCTTCCCCAGGCCACGATCGATCACCTGAAGCAGAGAGCCATTATCGAGAGTGGTACTTCTCATCACCTCTGGTTTGTCATAGGTTTGATAGATCCACTGAGAAACGGCTTTGCGATTGGGACTGGTTTTAAGTTTATTAATGACACTGCGATTCTGTTCGCGAATCCACTTCAAGCGTTGTTCAGTTTCCTGTTCAAGGGCAGCATGCTTATCCGACTGAGTCTCGGCATGAAGACAAAGACTTAGGAATAAAGTCGCAAGAAAAATAAAGCTTTTCACCAAGAAGGCCCCCTCTTAAAACCGAGGGGGAAACTAGCATTGAGATTACGAGAGGGCTAGGAACTAGGCGGGGTTGTAAATTATATAAGGGGACCACCCCCCTTATATCCAAAGCCAGGGCTTAGCGAACGTTCGACTTAGATTTATCTTGAGATGGTGATGTCGTTTGAGGGGCTCCGCTCTCTTTTGCAGAAAAACCCATAATATCGCAGGCCCGGTTGACCACTGAAAGAGCTTTTTCAGAGACATCCTGAATGTAAGAGCACTTCTCTTTGAACTTTGCACCGGTATACGGTTTTGAATCTGCGCACTCACGAGCTTTGAAGTAACAGCGCGATCCCTCGTCGATGTAAATGGCTTCTTCGAAAGAGCAATCTGGGGCCATAGTCAAAATCATTTGTTTTTTGTTCTTATCAAGGACGTAGCCTCGCACAGCTTTTTCTTTTTTATCTTCAAAGACACGAAGCTTAGTTCCGCCCTTCGTGTATTGAGTTGCCGATGTGAATGTTCTCTTTGCATCGACGAAATGATCGACTTCATCGCCCATTTCAAAAATCTTTCCCGAATAGACGAACTTAGCTACTAGCTTTGCTCTCTTGGCTTTGAGTTCCTGGCCATTAAGACCGAGATCTTTTGAGGCAGCAGACTTTAGATCATCACCAGCAAGAATTTGCTCCGTGATAGAACTGCAATCGGCGGCGTGAGTTTGAAAAGAGAAAATAAGTACCAAACAAAGAATGAGATGTTTCATTTCTTTAGATTATCTCAAGATGCAGAGGCTTACCTGCAAGAAGTTGTGTCCACGACTCAGGTCGAGACGAAAACCTTGAGCCACAAAGTCCTCAACTTCACCATACTCTGTCCTCATACTCCCACCCTGAAATTATTACAGGCGCAAATAGCGGTCGATTCATATATAGTCCCCCGAATAAGTTAAGGAGAGTTATGTGAAAAATTTTAAGCGTGTTTTAGTTTTGATGGTTTCAGCATTTTCTTTGTATTCAACAAGTGCAGTGGCTTGTGGTGGAGCGGACCTGACGGACGATGATATTCTGAACAGCAAAGAGCTTGCTGCTGTTACTGCAAGAATCTATGAAGTTTACGGTAAAATCGTGGACGTTGAAGAAATCCTTCGCTCAGGAAATAAAATTCTGAATATGGACAAGGTTGAAGTCGCAAAAGCTATGTGCGATGCGAATTATCACCACGTTTATATGACAACAAACTTCCTTGGCGAGCTGCGCTGCCTTGCGATGTTCGAGTCCGATTACCCAGGTCAAATCAAAGTTGATGGTGGTAAAATCCGCGTTTCTTGTAAAGCCGATGGTGGAAAAGAAGAACTGGTGGTTGTGCCTTTTAGGAAGTAGTTTTATTTAGTACGAGTCTATGAGGGCTTTAAGGTGATCCATATAGGATCACCTTTTTTTATATATCTTCGATTTGGATAGAAGATGGGGGGATTCCCAGAACAACTGCAATCAACGCTGTTCACCGGCTAGGAGTCGCTCACAGAGGATGAAAAGACAGCTGTCCTCCATGTCGATGTGATCTGTTTCAAATTGAGACGAAAACACTTTGCGTCTGGAGTTAGGCAAGCCTCTAACGGCTCCTTTCTAATCGTGATCTATTAATACGTAAGAAATACAATTTGCGGCCCATTTTGCGTACATAGACAGGCCGAATTTAATAAAACCTCTCATCTATCGATTAATTGCAAAAGACTTCTGCCATTATGGGCACAAATGTTGCTCATATTTTAATTTGAATGATCGGTTCAGTGGAATAATGGGAATTCATCCCACCATTTTAGGACCGTAATCGAGGTTTAAAATGAAGAGCCTTATTATTATAGCAATGACTTTTTGTGCGGCATCAATTTCATTGGCGGAGGTCTCTTCTGAGAAATCAGTTTTGGCCGCAATCATCACCGAGCTCGGAATGGACAAAGATCCCGAAGTCATCGCTCTGGAAAAGAGAATTGAAGCGGCCTGTGACAAAGACGTAAAGTGCGAGCTGGAAGTTTATAGCGGCCTTTTATCCAAAACTATTCCGAATATTCTTAAAAACTCGTTGGCTTTAGTCGCTGAAGCGCAACGCCTTAATGGGCCAGACACTGCCACCTTTGACGAGATGCTTATTCCAAGAGCTCTTCGGGATGTGAACTCTTTTTATAAGCGCACACAAGAAGAGGGACTTACTCAGGTAACAAAAGTTTTTGCTCGTTGGCATTATGTAATGGCCGTTCGAGATTCGCTCCGCTTACAGAAGTTTGTTTCTAGCTTGCAGAAGTAGTGAAACCCATCAAGCAGATCACTTGGGTTTTAGTTGAATGATCTTTAGTAATTTACTGAATAGCCAGCGGCCTCAAGCTTCTGGCTATTTTTATTTTCTTTTTAAATGATTTTTTTTATCTGTTTTTTGTTTTCAACTAACTTTGACAGAGCTCAACAAAGACAGTTTATGCTGCGGGCTTTACACCTAAACTCAATTTCAAAGGGGCTAAAAGTTTTTCTAAAGTTCCCTTTGTCGGATTGTGATTTGGATTGATCGCTCTTTGAATAGCGGATTCTTCCATTTGCACTAGTTGAGCGTACTCTTTCACACCATAAAGACGAATCAAGCGCCCCAAGGCCGTTTGCAAGTCATCACCCTCTTCCAGAAGAGCCAATAAGAAACTTTGTGCATAATCGGTATCGCGAAGTTCTTTTGAAACGTCTTCACTCCAATCACTACTTCTTGTTGGCATTTTGATCCTCCAGATAAGCTTTTAAAAACTCTTTTGCCTTTTCAATATCATCTGACTGTGTGTCTTTATCTCCGCCTGTCAGAAGCAGGATGATCTCTGTCCCGTGGATTGAGAAATAAACTCTATACCCAGGTCCGAAAAAGAATCTCGCCTCGAGGACACCGTCACCAACTGGCTTGTGATCGCCAAAGTGCCCGTCTTCAAAACGGGCGATTCGCGCGCTGATCCTTGCCCTAATAGAACCGTCTAAGCTCTTTATCCATTCAGAGTAAGGAGCTTTGCCGTTCTCTTGATGGAAAGTCTTGATGACGTAGGTCATTGATTTAATAGGTAACATATATGATACTTATTGTCAATGAGATCATATTTTAGATCTAATTTCAATAACTTGAGCTATCGACACGCCATGAGTTCTCACTGAATCCAGAACGCTGGTGGAGTTCTTAATATCAATGCCTGCCTTCCGCATATAAATCATCATTGTATCCATGTCTTTCCAACCTCCCATCGACATCACCTTGCTGAGTGCAACGCCTTTGCCAAGCAGAAGCGTCGCCCAGCTCGCTCTGAGGTCATTGAATCGGATTTCCGGAAGTCCAACGGATTTTAAGAAGAACCGAAGCTCTCGCGCTTGATCGCCCTTATCCCATTTACTAAGACGGGGCAGAACCGCAAAAAACAATACCAGTCCCACGGGGCTCCCTCACGCCTTTATTCTTTTGTCGAAATGCTTATGGTAGGAATCAGGTTTTACCACAATGATGAAAAGCATTGCGTCAAGCTCAGTAAGTAATACTATTTCGCGTTCTCATTTTTACGGATTTCCTGTTGAACCTCAGCGAACAGCGATTTTAGTAGATCGTCGTTAATGCCGTTGAGCAGAACGCAATTCGCAAAGTTAAGAGCCTAAGTTAATTATTACTTATCCACTCAGCGAAGTTATTAACCGTCTCTTTACTAACACCGTCAGCCAAATTGTTAGTTATATCCGAAAGTTTTTTTGCGCGTAGAGATTTTCTCCATGCTTCATCCGCCTCATACATAACGCTGGCTATGTCACATAGATGACCAAACTTCCGGTCAGTCTTTGCAAGACACGGATTGTTGCGGCGGATTTCATTACATTTAAACGTTTTTACTTTTCCTTCCACAGCCTCAACGACGTCAAGAAAAGTGATTTTATCAGGGGACTTCGCAATACTATATCCCCCATAGGGGCCGGTCGTCGTTGTGACGAGACCAGCCTGCGATAACATTTGAAGACATTTTGAAAGGTACTCTTTTGGAACACCATGAAACTCAGCTAAAGCTTTTGAATTAAGAAGTTTGCCTTCTGGTACGCTTGCCAAGATCATCATGCAATGTAAGGCCCATTCAACTTGATTCCCTAAATTCACGAAAGATTCGCTTTCTCCAATCCCAACACTTTGTCTCTATCACCTGGGACTGATTTAAATGTCGCTGCAAAACGATTGAAGAGATTGATAAATGCAATTTGCATATTCAAATCAACAATCTCTTGATCGCTAAAGTGTTGTTGCATTTTCTGAAACAACTCGTCGGAGACCGGCCCTTGATTTATTAAAGTTACCGCTCGGGTCCATTCGAATGCCGCTTTTTCTTTGTCTGTGAAAAGTGGTGACTCTTCCCAAACAGACACATGATAGATTCTCAACTCACGTTCGCCAGCAATTTTAGCTTCCTTACAATGGATGTCCACGCAAAAAGCACATCCGTTAATCTGTGAAGCATAGATCTGAACCAAACGAAGTATAGCAGGATCAACCGAACTTTTTTTACAGTATTGATCAACCGCTCCAAGATGTTGGAATGCAGGCATCGCTAAAGCGAAATAATTAAGTCGTTGCATATATCGAGAGCTCCTTTCGATATTGTAGAGATTATTTCTTCAAAAATTCTATCTCGGATAATTATTATCCGAGATAGAATTTTAGTCAACGACTCCTCTGGCATCTGGCCTCTCGAGCGTAAGCGCCTGAAATAACATAATTTTCTAGTCTTTTTTTGAGATCGAGAGTAGTCGGTTCGAGCCGTTAGCCAACCCGTTCGGACCGAGAGTGTTACCTATGTCTTAGGTACAATCTGTTACCCATGTGTCCGGGTCGGACCGATAGAAAATGGTAGGGAGTGAGGGACTCGAACCCCCGATCCGCCGGTTATGAGCCGGCTGCTTTAACCAACTAAGCTAACTCCCCTCAGATTGGTCCCTACAAGCTACCAAAAGACCTGAGGAGGATCAAAGCCAGAGATATACGACGCCCTATGACTTAGATAACTTCGTCTAATTTCAGTTCAGGGAAGACCGATTTGATTTTTGCTAAAGTCTTCATCTCGGGATTGGCTCTTCGAGGATCTTCAAGGCGTTGATAAGCCGAAAGATGGGCAATCCCCAAAACCTCACACATCTCCCTCTGAGTTAGCTTTCTAAGCAGACGTATGGAGCGCATTTTATTGGCAATCGCCACAGAAGGGGAAACCGTAATTTCAATAATATTTCTTCCGCCCAACCTTCTTTGAGGCTCTTCAAACACAAACTTTGAGTCTTCAGGTTCAGACAAGAATAGATCCAAAGCCTCATGAAGATTTTCAATCAGCTCGGCCTTGGAGTCACCTTGAGATTGGCATCCCGGAAGTTCCAGGCACTCTGCCCAAAACCCGTCTTTTTCATTTCCATGCACTTTAAAATGATACTTCATTACTTATCCAACCTCTTCAATAGCTTCAGCTCTAGACCCTTCTTAAGTTCTCGGTGCATTGGAATGGTTTCCCGCAAAGCGCCTTTCTGAACAATAACATGGCTGCCTTTTTGACGAAGGAATGTCCAACCATTGACTTGAAACAACCGAAGCATTTCCTTCCCACTCATGGGCATAAGGATCTCCAGGTATTATATACCACTTTAAAGTGGTCAAAAAGAAAAAACGTAGAATATCTCATCACGGACCATGAGAGATGCAAAAAAGCAGGCCAGCTCATTTTAAAGCTACTTTAAAAAGAAATAGGGCCTCTTCCAAAGATCGGAACTAATATCCGAGGATAAGAACCAAAAAAAAGGACTCTTCTCAGAGTCCCTTTCCAAAATCGAATTGTTAAAACACCGAATCAGCAGATCCTGCCCGAAGTGAGATTATCGAGCACCAGGAACTGGCGGTTGCACTTGGTTCTTTGTAGCTTTTGAAGCTGGCGCACTCATCATGCCACTTCCACCCATCATCATTCCGGAGCCGTAGCCACCCATGCCCATACCAGCACCCATACTCATACCCATACCGTATTCCGGCATTCCCTGAAGTGTACAGGCCGCGATCTTACCACTCAGATCCAGAAGCGAGAGATCGGCTCCATCTTTTTTCTTCTGAGACATACTGAAGAAAGACTTGTTATCTTTCTCCAACTCTTTTGCACGTTTATCATAAGCAAAACGCGCCTTGAGCAAAAGATCACCACACTGAGCCGCATTTTGCGAACCCATCTTTTGCACCATAGGAGCCAAAGTATCACATAACTTTTTGTCATAAGTTAACTTTGCTTCCGCCTCGGAGTTCGCGTCCTTCACAAGATAGATCGTCTCCTGATTTACATCGCAATTATTTCCATCATGTGAAAATGTACTTTCCATTGATTTTACATATGACGAGGACTCTAAGCACTTAGGACAATTCGCTCGCGCGTTCTTAATATCTTGAATTTGCTTTTGAACGTCCCAAAGCTTGTTGATAGAGACAACTTTGCCGTTCTCACGTTTGATCTGAACGGTTCTTTTTACCGTTTCCATAACAAACTGACGCCCCTCTTTATCAAGTCTTGGCTCTTGAGCTTTGTAAACAATAGTCTCAACGCCATCTTTATTTTCGCGAGACACAATACGCTTCTGATCCAAAACTTCAGTTTTTCCCTCTGGAGAAACATAAAAAGCACCAGTATTGCCTTCAAAGATGCCATAGGCCGAGCCTGCGTTAGCCATCTTGTAAACACAGGCGTTGCTGCGAGATAAATCGACAGGGGTCGAAGCCACGGCTGCTGTCGAAACTGACATCAAAATTAGAAAAAACACTTTATTCATTGATCCTCCAAAAAATTTGTTTACTTAAAAAGTATAGATGCAAATCCTTGTGAAGCGAGGATAATTCATGAAAAGCTCGCCATAGATCCAGCGGCGTAATGTTCGGTCAAAAACAAAAAAAGAAGGGACTCATTTGAGTCCCTTCTTTAAGCTCTAAATTTTTAAATACTGAATCAGCCGTCAACAAACGATTTAAGTTTATTGCTGCGAGAAGGATGACGAAGCTTTCTCAAAGCCTTCGCCTCGATCTGACGGATACGCTCACGAGTCACGTTGAAGTCTTGTCCTACTTCTTCCAAAGTGTGGTCAGATTCTTCACCGATACCGAAACGCATACGGAGAACTTTTTCTTCTCTTGGAGTCAAAGTCGAAAGAACACGGCGAGTTTGCTCTGCCAAGTTCAAGTTCACAATCGCTTCTGCAGGATTGATCACCTTTTTGTCTTCGATAAAGTCGCCCAAGTGCGAATCTTCTTCTTCCCCTACTGGAGTTTCCAAAGAGATCGGCTCTTTTGCGATTTTCAAAACCTTGCGAACTTTGTCCACCGGCATGTCCATTTTATCTGCGATCTCTTCAGGGGTCGGCTCACGGCCAAGCTCTTGAATGAGATAACGAGATGTACGAACAAGCTTATTGATCGTTTCAATCATATGCACAGGGATACGGATCGTGCGCGCCTGATCGGCAATAGCACGAGTGATCGCCTGACGGATCCACCAAGTCGCATAAGTCGAGAACTTGTAACCACGACGGTATTCGAACTTATCAACGGCTTTCATCAAACCGATGTTACCTTCTTGGATCAAATCCAAGAATTGAAGACCGCGGTTCGTGTACTTCTTAGCGATAGAAACCACGAGACGCAAATTGGCTTCAACCAACTCAGATTTCGCAGCATCTGCCTCACGCTCACCTTTCCAGATGGCCGTGTAGGTTTCTTTCACCCAGTTGTGGTTCATCTCAGTCTCAGCGTCCAAACGTGTAATACGTTTTTCAGCTTCTTGAGCTTGGATCACGTAAGAACGATACTTGCCATAGTTCAGGCCTGTATCACGAGTCATTCTTGTGAGTTCTTTTTCATTCGACTCAACAAGTTTCAAACGCTCAACCATCGCCGACACGTCTTTAGAGAACGTACGCTCAACGCCATCCTTGATACGACGACGAAGAGTTCCGATACGACCCACCAAGTTTTTGAACTTGATCACGATGCGGTTGATTGTTTTACGGTTGAAGTTGATGGATTCGAAATTCGCCATCAACTTCTCATTCATCACAAGAAGTTCCTTCATCGCTGCTTGACGAGCAGGCGTGTTGGTTTCTTCACGACGAAGAATCTCGAACGCTTTCTGAGCCGCATTTTGGTACTCAGTCACGCGACCGATAAGCTCATGAATTTTGTCGATGTATTCTTTTTCGTCGTATTGAGTTTCTTCGTCTTCAAGACCGCGGAAGATCGCTTTGACCTTGATACGGCCTTCATCAAGACGTTTACCCAATTGGATGATTTCGTATGTACCCAAAGGTGACAACAAGATCGCACGAACGATCTCACGCTCCCCTTTTTCGATACGACGAGCAATCTCAACTTCACCCTCACGAGTGAGCAAAGACACGCTTCCCATTTTACGCAAATAGAGACGAACAGGGTCATTGCCCTTAACATCTTCGCTTTCAGCTTTTTCTTCTTCATCGACTTCTTCGTCGTCAGAATCAGGATCAGCCAAGAAGCCGCCCTCTTCATCATCCTTCGAAGTTTCAGACAAGTCTGAAATAACTACACCATTGATCTCAAGAGCCTGCATGAAAGAATCAAGCACGGATGGAGCAATGATTTCAGGAGGTAACAGCTCATTGATCTCTTCGATCGTGAGGGCTGTTTTCTCCTTAGCAAGCTTCAGAAACCTTTGAATTTCTTCTTTAATTAAGGTTTCTTGCTCTTGCAGAGAAAGGACCTTAGTAGGCTCTTTCTCTTTGTTGTTTGGTAGGTTCGGATTCATTTATACCCCGCCGGTTACCCTTTGTTCAGGGAAAGTAATTCCCTCTGAACATTCATAATCTGTTCCAACTTTTCTGAACTATGTTCAGCTTTTAAATCTCTCTTCAAATGATCGATCTTCGCCTTCAAGAAATCGACACGCACGCGCTTAAAACAATCACGAAGGAGTTTGTCTTCTGAGTCCTGATTAAATTCTTCCTCCCCCTTTTCAGAGGTTGGATCTGCTACGAACAGCAGTTCAGGCTTATCAACATAGGACACCAGAAGACTGGTCAATTTATCAAACTTATTAAGATCTTGTCTATATACATCCACAGCCTTTTCAAGGATCTTTTTCACTCCAGGATGAACGATGCTCTCGACGAGTTTTTCATTCATAAACATCTCGAAGCTGGCACGACTTTTGAGTACCAGGCCTAGTACCAATACCTCCGCTTTGGAGGCCCCTTGAAGGGTGATTTTGCCCGCTTCTACTTGTGTGGACACAGCAGATTCGGGTTTTTGGTTAATGTTTGCCGCGGGACGCATTGTCATAGAGAGATCCACCCGTTTTTGTGGATTTACAGGACCGCTGCTTTGTATTCCCACAGATTGACGAAGCCAAGGCAGGGCCACACCCATTTTTTGTGCCGCTTCCGTCACATAAAGATCTCTCAGGCGCGTATCAGGGATGGTGGCGAAGAGTGGTTTCAACTTATCGGCAAGTTGCACTTTTTCTGAAGCTTCTCCGCGATATCCTTCAAGCCATCTTTCCAAAATCATCACAAATAAATCAGGAGCGCGATCGAGTTCGATCTTCAAAGCCTCAGCTCCGTATTTTTTCACATAATCATCAGGGTCCATGTTGTTCGGAAGAGTTAGGCCCTTGGGATAGAGATCTGCCGCGAGAAGAATCGGCAAGCTTCTCTCAGCGGCCTGCATGCCTGCAGAATCGCCGTCAAAGAGCGCAACCACATTTCGAGTCATACGCTTCAACATCTTACCATGATCCGGCGTTAACGCCGTTCCCATAGTGGCTACAGAATTGCGGATGCCAGCCTGGTACAAAGACACGAGGTCCATGTAGCCTTCCACGATCAAAGCCTGATCTTCACTGCGAATATAGCGAGCTGTTTGATGCAAACCATAGAGAATCTTGCCTTTGATAAACACAGGCGTCTCTGGTGAGTTCAGATATTTTGGCTCGGTCTCTTTTTTCTCAAGATAACGCCCACCGAAGGCAATAGGCTCCCCAAGAGGAGACATGATCGGGAACATGAGACGATCGCGGAAAATATCAAAGTAACCGGGTTTACCATTGCGAGCCTTCACCAAACGCGCTTCTTCAGCGATGGCCAGGGGAACCTTTTGATTCACGAGATGCTTCTCTAAGCCATCCCACTCGGCCACGGCGTAACCGATCCCGAAAGTGTCGATCACTTCCTGAGAAAGACCGCGGCTGGCGATGTATTTTTTAACAGGATGATCTTGAGGAACACGTTGAAGTTGCTCTGAAAAATAAACAGCAGCAAGTCTGTTTGCTTTTAACAGTTCCTTCTTCTTTTCCTGAACTTGATCGCGAACTTCGTTATTGGCTTCTTCCGGAGCGGGCATCGGAATGCTGGCGCGGTTCGCAAGATACTCTACGGCCTCTGGGAAACTCATGCCATTGTAGTCACGCAAGAAGCTAAAGGTATTTCCACTCTTATGACAGCCAAAACAATGGTAAACCTGTTTCGTTTCTGAAACAGAAAAGCTCGGCGTTTTTTCCTTATGATCTGGAAACGGACAGCGGCCCATAAGGCCGCTTCCACTAGGTTTCAACTGAGTGTATTGAGAGATAATGTCGACAAGATTTGCCGACTCTTGAACTCTCTCAATAAAGTCTTGAGAAAATCGCATTTACTACTTTCGACGTTAAACGGTAAGCGTCTCGATTAAACGAGTTTAGTTTTAATGATTTCGCTAACTGTCTTGTTGTCGGCAGCACCACCGGAACGAGCAATGACTTCCTTCATGACAGGACCCATGTCTTTCACGGTTTTAGCGCCCAAAGCTGCAATAACTTCAGTCACGATAGCCTCAACCTGTTCGCGACCCATTTGCGCTGGCAAATAAACTTCGAGAACTTTCAATTCTGCTTCCTCTTGATCGACGAGATCTTGACGGCCAGCTGTTTTGAACTGATCGATTGATTCTTTTCTTTGTTTTACAAGTTTCTTAACAACGCTCATCACTTCATCTTTCGTGATGGCTTCAGGACGAAGCTCAATCTCGCGATTTTTGATCGCAGCTTGAAGCATTCTCAGAGCACCCAATTTTAAGGTTTCTTTCGCGATCATTGCGGCTTTTACGTCAGCCATGATTTGATCTCTGATTTCCATGTTGGACTCCGGTAGAAATATAATTTTTGAAAACCCCGCAGGGTCTTTGAATAAAGGCCCCTTGCGGAGCCCCTATCCTAGTTCAAACTAAAAGGTTCTAGGAAAGTCCTAGTCGCCCCAGCTCTTTCTAGATTTTTTAACAGCGCGCTTACGAGCAGCGATAGACTTTTTCTTAAGTCTTACTGATGGCTTTTCAAAGTTTTCGCGTTTTTTTACTTCAGAAAGGATACCTGCTTTTTCGCAAGACTTTTTGAATTTACGGAAAGCGGATTCAAAGCTCTCACCGTCTTTGATTTTAACTAGTGCCACGGAAATCACCTGCCCTTCGAGTGGAATAGAGAAGGAAGTGTATAACAAAGGGGCACAAAAGGGACAAGCTTCGAGGTCGTAATGCTTTGCATCATAGTCATTTTACTTCCTCTGGCAAAGAATCCGCAGATATGGGAAAACATTCCGAAACCGAGGGTAGGTATTATATGAATTCTATGTTCCTAATATTACTGACTTTATTCGCATCCTCTGAAGCCTGGGCTCACTCTGGGGATTTCTTTATTAATAGGCCCGAGCTCTTTCAACTCCGTCGCGAAGCTCAGATTTCCCAGCCTTTCTCCGCCTCCGATGACTGTAAAGCTCGCATCCGTTCATTGATTTGCCCGGTCCATGGCGCCCCTAAGGCAAATCAGATTCGCGAATGTGGATCGAACGTCGATATGTATGCGCCGGCTCTTGAAGCTGTTTATGAAACTCTCCATCCGCAAATGCAAAAAATGTTTTGCTCGCTTCAGGCGATCATTGTTGAGGAGAATAATGGTGAGTCCTTGGCGTATGCGGGTGCTCATGAAAACTCGGATAAAACATTGAGCGCTGTTCTTGGAATTCGCGCCCAATTGCTGACACAGGATCATATATTTAGTGATGTTTTCAGCTGGAAAGAACAGAAAGCATTCGGTGTCTCGGCCCCACCTTTCACGCGCCTTCCCGGCAGCCCTTTACTTGAAGCACGCTTTGTTGGGTCACAAAAGGTCCTCCAATATGTGATCATTCATGAATTCGGTCACATCTTTGATTATGTGAATAAGGCCAACGATTTCGTCTGCAAACCTGGACAAACTTGCCCTCCAGAAATTGGATCTGAAGAGGATATAAAAAAACTTATTCCTGTTCCAGGCTCATGGTCCGCTCTCAGCTGGGAAAACCCCATTCAACCTGCGACCCAAGATTACTTTCCCCTGCACGCAAACTTGTGTTTCTACGGTTGCAACGGCAAAGGTCTCACGCTAGAGCAGATGCCAGAATTTTACAGACAACTCAATGGCACTCACTTCATCACGACGTATGCTGCCGTTAGCTGTATGGAAGATTTCGCTGAAAGCACGACCTTTCACTTTCTCAGCCAACAAAATGATTTTCAGCTTCACATCACTGACCCTCTCACAACTTATTTCCTTGAGAGGAAATGGGAAACGATGCGGGACAAGCGCTTGTGGATTGAAAACTTTTACTCAAAAAACCTAAAATACCCAGAAACTAAATAACGGAAAACACACATATGATGGAACTACTCTCGAACCCGCAAGTTTGGATCTCTTTTTTCACTCTCTTCGCCCTTGAACTCGTTCTCGGCGTCGACAACGTGATCTTCATCTCAATCCTTGCAGGGAAACTCCCTAAAGATCAGCAGCAAAAAGCTCGCATGATTGGTTTGGGGCTAGCGGTCTTCACTCGTATTTTGCTTCTTCTTTCTTTGTCTTGGATCATCTCTCTCACCGCACCGCTTTTCAGCGTCTTCGATCATGAGATCTCTGGGCGCGATCTGATTCTTTTGATTGGGGGCTTGTTCTTGATCGGGAAAAGCACCCTGGAACTGCATCACAAATTGGAAGGCGAAGAGGGTTCTCAATCAAATGCTGTGGCTCACTCTTTCAATGCTGTGTTGATTCAGATTCTTTTGCTCGATGTGGTTTTCTCTCTCGACTCTGTGATCACCGCTGTCGGCATGGTGGACCAATTGTCGGTGATGGTCGCGGCCGTTCTTGCTTCCACAGCAGTGATGATCGTCTCTGCGAAAACCATCAGCGACTTCGTGGATTCTCATCCAACACTGAAAGTTTTGGCTTTGAGCTTCCTTTTGATGATCGGTTTCACTCTCGTGGTCGAAGCTTTCGAGATGCACATCCCGAAAGGTTATGTCTATTTTGCTATGGCGTTTTCAATCTTTGTGGAGATCCTCAATATCAAAATGCGCAAACCTAAAGAAGCTCACCCCGTTAAATTGCGTGAGCGTGTGGCTGAGGAAAAATAGACTCCATGCTTCGTAACAACCAGCCACAGCACGATGAGTATTGGATTCAGCACGCCTTGCGACTCGCAAAGAAGGCGGCCGTGCGTGGCGAGGTTCCTGTTGCCGCTGTGATTGTCGGGCCTGAAGGCCTGGTCTCTTGGGCCATCAACACTCGCGAAAGGCAGCAAACACCTCTAGGACATGCCGAGCTTCTGGCTTTGCACAAGGCTTCTCAGGCAAAGCACAGCTGGCGTCTTGAAGATTGCACTTTGTATGTCACCCTAGAGCCCTGTGTGATGTGTGCAGGAGCTATCCAACAATCGCGCATTCCCCGCATAGTGTATGGTGCTCTCGACCCCAAAGGTGGAGCTCACAGTCTTTACCATATCCTTGAAGACCCAAGACTGAATCATCAATGCGAAGTGCGCAGTGGAGTTCTTGAAAAAGAATGCTCTTCTTTGCTAACTGACTTCTTTGCTCAAAAAAGAGAATCACAAAAGAAACCCCGACCGACAAAATTCAGAGAGCGCGCCACTGCTGTGATCTTGTTCAATAATAAGATCCTCGGCTTTAAAGGCGTCGACCCGACCACGCAGAAAGAATACATCTTCTTGCCTGGTGGCGGTCTGGAGCCTCAAGAGTCTGCTATCGAATGTGCTTCTCGCGAATCCCAAGAAGAAACCGGTTACCGCGTTCGCCTATTTCCGGAAACGGAAGTCGAAAAAAAGTACAACTTTGATTGGGACGGACAACTCTGGGCCTGCCGAACACTTTTCTATTTGGGCACTCTCGACGAGAAATGGCATGAGCCACTCCCCATCCAAGATGCGGCCTATAACAAAGGTGTTGTCTGGGTGGACGTCAAAGACATTTCCAAGGTCTTCAACTACACGCCAGAAATTCTGGCGGCAGTTCAAAAACTTCTAAAGAAATCTTTTTTATTAAGAAAATAGATTAAGAGCGCGAAGCTTCGGCTGCCGTCTCTAGGCGATAGCCCATGGCAGGAACGGCTACGATGCGACCATGAAAACGAGCAATTTTTCTTTTCAGATAATTGATTTGAGAATCAACATTTCGAGAAGTCACCTCCGTGCCTCCCCAGATTTCAATCAGGCATTTTTCGCGAGTGACCAATTGATTCTTAGCCGACACCAACATCTTGAGGATCTCAAACTGTTTGGGCGTTAGATTCACCTCTTCACCATCTACAAAGACCTGGCGAGCGAGTAAATTCATCGTGAGGTTATCCGCAATAAGCTCCGAAGATGTTGGTGCCTCTGAACCTTTATCAGACAAACGAGCCTTAATTCTGAGAATCAGCTCTTTCACGTGAAAAGGTTTCGAGATGAAGTCGTCCGCCCCTGTCTCGAAAGCTTTAATGCGCTCATCGATAGTGGCTGCTCCAGAAACGAAAATAACGGGAGTTCCCCGAGTCGCTTCGCTGTCACGGATTTGCTTACAAACGTCCACGCCCATGAGGCCCGGCATTTTGTAATCTAAAAGAATAAGATCAGGTTTCTTCTCGGCAATCAGTTGATAAGCCCGAGAGCTGTCTGATGTGTATGAGCATTCATAAGTTGAGCTTAAAATCTCAGCCAGCAGCTTACAGCTTTCTTCGTAATCATCAACTATGAGAATTCTCTTAGCTGCGCCCAACATTCCCCCAAAACTCGAATAACAAATTTCTTGTTTACATCCCTAGAATGGAGAGAATCTTCCCAAAAGACAACTAGCTAACAGTCTAGTTTAAACACCTTTGTATTTGATCTGCTTCGTTTCCAAAAGCTTTTTGATTTGATCGCGCTTGTCGCCCTGGATCTCGATCAAACCTTCTTTTCCGGCCATGGAGTAGGTGCCACCAACGCCGCACTTGGCTTTGATTTCTTTGGTCAGGTCTTTCAGAAAAATTTCATTCTTGGGAAGTCCGTCCAATACAGTGACAGTCTTTCCTCCACGTCCATTTTTTTCAAGACGAAAGATGACAACAAATTTCCGGGCTGTAACAGACTCCTGAGGCGGATTCTTCTCCGCCTCCATCAAAGCAATATCTTTTGGATCCGTGCTGTAAACTAAGCGCGTGTTTTTCATGAACCCGAACTCTCTTCGTTAGATGGATTTGGCGATGGCCCTTCGGTCAACGCATGAGTTGTATACTCTTTTCCATCAAATCTAAAAAGCTGCGGAGCTTCATCCATCACCGTGGCAATGTTCACAGGACGTTTCCAAACCTTATACACATTTTTCAAGGTTTCGCTCATGAAATCCGGCTGCATATCGATGCCTTCATGCAAGTGAGTGAGCAACAACTCGCCACGATTTTCAAAGTTTGCGTCCTCAATGCGAATGATCGGTTGCCCGAAGTTCGTCATGTGGAATAACAACTGAGCCTTGATGGCTTTGAAGTCGTTTGTATCGACTTCAAATTTGTTCGTCTTTTTATTAAATTTATAGACGAACATGCGATTCCGCACACAAAAGTCTTCTGTTAAGAATTGGTCAATGAAAGTGACGTCATTATTCACTTTGCGCACTTCAAAGATTTTCTCGCGGCCCAAAAGAGTCTTGCGATCCCAATTCTTGCGCTCGCGAACATCATCACACTCATCCCACTCACGACCGAATTGGCCCTTGTTCCAGCGTTCTTCAATCTCGCGGAACAACTCAATACCCACTTTATATGGATTATAGCCGTTCGGGGCCATAGCCATGGTTCCCGCATGGTGATCCGCGAAATCAATGATCTCAGAGTCATTAAGGATCTTTGTCGTCATGAGTTTGGAATGCCAATAAGAAGCCCATCCCTCATTCATGGTCTTCGTCATCCCTTGTGGAGAGAAATAGTAAGCCTCATCACGGATAATTGTCATGATATCCTGCTGCCAGTCTGTAAGAGGCGCATGATGAATTAAAAACTTCAAAACATCTTTTTCAGGCTCAGCTGGATAACGCTGAGATTTTGCAAGCGCCTCTTCCTCGGCTTTCTTACGTTGTTCTTCAACGAAAGCCGGAGGATTGATATAATCGCGCATGTAGGGACGATCCACTCTTAGAAGATAATTTGGATTATCAGCATGAGGACCCTCTTCGGACTTATTCGCAGACTTTTCCACATAAGGACTGTAGCGATCGATCAAGTTTTCCAAACTCAAGCAGACATCAATGAAGTTTTCCACAACATCAATACCATAACGATCCATATAGTTGCGCACACGCGTCGCATGGTTCGCCATCACGTCCATCATTTTTCGATTGGTTTTGGAAAACCAGATATTGTTCTTAAAGAAATCACAGTGACCATACACGTGAGCCATCACGAGCTTTTGGTCCATCATGGCATTGCCTTCCATCAAGTAGGCATAGCAAGGATCTGTATTGATCACCATTTCATAGATCTTAGAAAGACCGTATTCGTAGCTCTTGGAAAGATGCTCGTACTCCATACCAAACTTCCAGTGTGGATAACGAACGGGAAAACCGCCATAGGCCGCGAACTGATTGATTTGATCGTAAGTGATGAGCTCAAAGATAGTCTCAAAGCAGTCAAGGCCTGCATCCTTGGCGATCTGACAGATTCTTTTTCTTTCTGCTTCTAATTCGGGAGTGAGGTTTGCCATATTAGGACTCCATCGTGCTTTGAGCACATACCTGCATATTGAAGGCGGCTGTTATTTCCCTTTGCCCAAGAAATCCTTGATCGAATCAAGAATCTTGTCGCGGGTTTCGATCTGACTGAGAGTGATTCTCTCGTCTTCGCCGAACTCTTTCTGCAAGTCTTTCAGGAACTGACCACTGCCGTATTTACTTTCGACTTGGCCGTATCCAAAGACATTGCAGTTTGGAAGAAAGAACTCTTCCAACATCTTAATACATAGACGCGTATCCTCGCCGCTCCAGTTATCTCCATCTGAAAAATGGAAAGGATAAATATTCCACTCATTCACGGGATAATCTTTTTGAATGATCTCCTGGCAGAGCTTGTAAGCCGAACTGATCAAAGTGCCACCGGACTCACTGGTGCGGAAGAAGGTGTCTTCATCCACTTCCTTGGCCGCAGCATCATGAATGATAAATCGGGTCTCTAAGCCCTTATAGTGTTTTTTCAGCCATGTGTTGATCCAAAAGCTTTCCAAACGAACGATCTCTTTTTGTTCATCACCCATCGAGCCCGAGACGTCCATCATGTAAATTACGACGGCTTGTGTTTGCGGCTGAGTGACTTTCTTAAAGGACTTGTACTGCATATCCCGACGAATCGGAATGATCACAGGGTCTTCGGGGTTGTATGTTCCTGCAGACACATACCGTTTCAAAGCACGCTTATAAGAAGATTTGAAATGACGAAGACCTTCCGGTCCCACAGGCGCTAAGCCTGAGTACCGCGTCTTGATCGCCTCAATGTTTTTGCTACCTTTAGGTTGAATGCGCGGCAGCTGGAGTTTTTCTCCAAGAATGTCGGCAAGCTCTTCCATGCTGAGTTCCACTTCCAGCATATGTTCGCCTGGAGCTTCTCCCGCCTGTCCTTGTCCACCTTCGCCTGGCTCACCCACGTCGTCGCCGGGCTGTCCTTGACCTTGCCCCACGCCGCCTTGTTGTTTTGGTCCATAGCGGAAATTCGGGATGTCGATGCGAGGAAGAGGAATTTTCACAAATTCATCTTCCCGCTTACCGATCATTTCACCTTGGGAGACGTATTTGCGGAGGTCCTCTTTGACCTTGCCCTTGACGATCTCTTTAAATCTATTGTGGTCTTCCCGTATGGCCATTATTTATTCTTTACATCCCCTCGGGCGAAGATACTTGCAACGTAGTGAAGCACGTCAGTCGCAGAGATTTCATCGTAACCGAAGTCCTTGATGAGACGGGTTTTAACGATATCGATCTTCTCTTGAGTGTCTTTGTCAGCCACATTGCTCACCAATGTCGTCAATTTGATGCTGTCTTTCTGATCCTCAAAGAGTTTCAACTCAATCGCCTTATGGAGTCTTTCGTTCATTTTGTAATTGAACTTCTTACCTTCCAAAGCCAGAGCTCCGATGTAATTCATGATCTCGCGACGGAAGTCATCTTTGCGAGACTCAGGAACTTCGATCTTCTCTTCGATCGAACGCATCAGACGCTCATCCGGTTCCTCGTCATTGCCCGTAAACTGGTTACGAACTTTTTCTCTTTGCGTGTAGGCCTTCATGTTATCGATATAATTCGCTGTCAAACGAGCCATAGCACTTTCATCAGCACTGATCGCACGTTGCACTTCGGCTTTGATGATCTCTTCATACTCTTGAAGGACCACACCAAGAAGCTCACGGTATTCCGTTTTCAACTCTTCGTTAGACAACAGGGAGTGACTCTTCAGTCCAGACTCAAGCTCTTTAAAGATCATGAATGGATTTACAGATCCTTTATTGGACTGCTGAGCTGCCACGAGAGCATTCGAAAGCTTATCCTGAATGTAACGAGGAGAAATCCCCTCAAGACCTTCACGGACAGTTTCTTTGCGAAGCTCACGAACGTTGTCTTCTGTATAGTTGGCCAAAGTTTTACCGTTATAGAGTTTCAACTTCTGCAAGCGAGTGAGGTTGGCCTTCTTCGGCTTTTCCAAGCGAGTCAGAATAGCCCACATCGCGGCCATCTCAACTGTGTGAGGAGCAATACTGATCCCACGCACTTTTTGAGAGTTGAAATCTTTTTTGTAGATATTGATCTCTTCCTTCCATCTTGTGATGTAAGGAATGTCAATTTTTACAGTACGGTCACGAAGGGCTTCCATGAATTCGTTGTCTTGAAGACGACGATACTCTGGTTCATTCGTATGACCGATGATCACTTCATCAATATGAGTTTGCGCAAACTTCTTAGGTTTTACTCTGTGCTCTTGTGATGCTCCCAAGAGATCGTACAAGAAGGCTACATCGAGTTTCAAAACCTCGACGAACTCAATCATGCCACGGTTGGCAACGTTGAATTCCCCGTCAAAGTTAAAAGCGCGAGGATCTGAATCCGAACCATACTCGGCGATCTTACGGTAATTGATATCCCCAGTAAGTTCTGTGGAGTCCTGATTCTTTTCGTCTTTTGGTTGGAAAGTACCGATACCAACACGGTCGGCTTCCGAAAGGAAGAGACGTCTTACACGCACGTGCTTCAGCACTTGCATCAAGTCGCCATCATACTTTTCCATCAAAGCTTTAAAAATAAAACGAGAAGGTGGGCTTAGCTCCCCTTCCACATTCACGCGGTAAGAACCTTCTTGGCCTTTATTCAGGGAATCAAAGACCGTGGCTCTCATTTCATCAGGGATGAGCAGAAGAGGCTCCTCATTCATTGGCGAGTGGAACACCTTCACACCTTTTCCAAGAATGCCATCGAGCTCAAGCTTTTCATCAATCCACTCAAATGTGTAAATAGCGCCTTGATCCATGCGTGAATAACGCTCAAGACCTTTTTTCAACATACGACAGATCGTGGATTTTGCACTTCCCACCGGACCGTGAAGCAAGATCACACGTTTCTCTGTACCGTAGCCGAGGGAGGCAGCTTTGAGCACATTCACCAGTTTCATCAACTGAACATCGAGTCCGAAGACCGCGTCTTTTCCGTTGTTCTGGCCATCATCAAAGAATTTATATCGGATAACATCTTTTTTGAAATCGATGTAGGTTTCGGTGCCCTCTTCAACGATCATGTCGTACATGCGTTGGTAGGCATTGCGGGTGATCTTGGGATTCTTTTTGACGAGATCTAAATACTCATCAAAAGTTCCACTCCAGTGGGCCTTCACAACACCACTGTTGTTCTGCCAGTTCATAACCAACGACTGAAGATCAAACTTTGAAGCCATAGATCTCTCCCCGGGTGTTTTGGCACACGCCTATTGGTTAGATTATGCCTCAATCCTAGACGGTTAACGAGTTTTTTAATTTATTTGTATTGCTTTGAACCCTTCAGGTTGTCGCAGGGTGAATGTCTCAGTTTTAAACTGGACCTCAGTCTGGGGAGCTCCGAAATGCCACTGCATTTCAAATTGGGGGCCCGTAATAAGAACTTTCTTAGTTCCTTCTTTTCTGTCTGTCCATTTTACAGCAAGCTTTCTTGCAACATTTTCACATAAAGAGATAAAGCCCATATGATCGAGCTGACAGCGCCAGCCTCGCCCACGGATAGGTTCATCAAATGCGATATTTGTCAGATTCATAGGATGCAGTGGCAGATCTAACATTCGTGCAAATGCGGTTTCTGAATTTCGGCCATAATAGAAAGTTTTTTGTGGATACACTATATAAGAAATGTCCGAGGGACTCATAGCTAAACTTGCAACACGGAAGCCCAACAAAGCTGTGATTTCAAAACGAGCTCTCTCATTCTTGATCGCCAGAATATCAATATTCAAAGATTGAGTTTTATTTTCCTTCAAATTACGAATGATCGCCTTGGTTTCCCATTGTGCTTTTTGAAAACCAGCACCTTCATGCACAGTTTTTGTAGCACAGCCAATTAAAGCAGAAGCCGAAAGACAAAAGGTAAGAAATAGATTGATCCTGTTTTTCATTCCATTAGCATATTGAAATGAAACCTTTGAAACAAGCCCTGAATCTTTTCAGATCCGAGTTAAAACTCAGTCTTTTACTGGGCTTTGGAACATTTTTTCTAATTGCTATCGCGAGTCGCATTCCTTATTTCGGTGCATGGATCATGACATTCAGTTTTTTGATCATTCAAATCTATATTTGGAGCTGGCAATCTCAAAGCACGCTTAAATTTCCCTCTACGCTTATTAAAAAGAATTTTGCAGCTATTGTTTTAACCTCCCTCATTCTTGTCCCCACCGGAATGCTTTTAGGTTCATCTGCCGGAGTTCTGCAAAAAACAGATCAGTTTTTGACAAGTTTGCCCTTGGCATTCTTCATTATTTATCTCTGTCTTTTCTTTTTTATTATTCTTAGCCATGCATTGCTAATGTCTTTGAGCAAAAATATGTCAGTGATAAAGGCCATGGATGAATGCTTTGCCAAAAGCCTGAAACGCCCACACACAGCTCTGTTGGCATGTTTTTATCTTAGCGTAATATTATTAGTAGCCACCCTTCCGCTGGGATTCGGCCTGATCTTAGGATTTCCTATACTCTTTTATGTAACTTATTATTCCGCCTAGGTACGGACACACTTCTCGTGTCGCCTACGCGTTAAAAGAATAGAGATCTATGACACACATGCGACACGAGAAGTGTGTCCGTACCTAAAGAAAAGGGACCTTGAAGGTCCCTTTTTAGTTTCATTTGTTGTCAGCACTTGCTGGCATTCTTGTATTCACCAGCTCTTGTTTCTCAATCGCGGTGATCTTGCTGCGGATCTCTTCAACTTTTTTAGTGTCAGTTTCGAGGTCCACGGCTTTTTTGTACATCTTCTTAGCTTTTTCAACCAAGGCTTGCTTGTAATAAGCGTCACCCAAGTGCTCAGCAATCACACTCACAGTAGATTGATACTTGTGAGCAGCCTCAAGAACCTTGATAGACTCAGACAGCTTGTTTTGTTTAAACAAAATCCAACCCAATGTATCCAACACATAACCGTCTTTAGGCTCAAGAGCCAAAGCGCGCCGAGCCAACTGCTCAGCATCTTCAAGATGAAGCCCCTGCTCTGCCCATGTGAAGGCCAAGTAGTTCAAACCTTGTACATGATTCGGATCAATCGCAATCACACGTTGCATTTGACTGACCACTTCGCCCTTGTTGCCCAGGCGATCATGGATCGTTCCCAAATAGAATCTCAACTGAGCATTCTCCGGAAACTTCTCAAGACCTTGCTCAAGAGCTTTCAAAGCCCCCTTGAAGTCTTGCTTTTCATCTAGCAAAGACGCATACATCGCATAAATCTGTGGTTGATCTTTTCTTTCAGCCAAACCCTTGCTTACAACGGCAATGGCTTCATCCAATTGACCCATGCCTTTTAGCAAGTAGGCCGCATGAACCGTGGATTCACCAAAGTACGTGCTTGATGCTGGAATTTTTCTGAACTCAGCAATAGCCTTCGCGTTTTGACGAGTCTCTTCATAAACCGCTGCAAGATAGAAACGAATTTTGTCTGACTCAGGAACTTCTCGCAAAACATCTTCAAGCTTCTCTGTTGCTTGATCGAATTTCTTTTGTTCGATCAAGATCAACGCCATTTTCATTTTCACATTCAACGGCTCATCAGAGGTGCTCTCGAGAACTTCCAACTGCTCATAAGCCATGTCGTATTGATCTCTCTCGACATAGATTTGTGCCAACACTTCAGCCACTTTCGGGCTCGGAGTGTTTTCTTTTTGGAATCGACGATAAAGCTCAATCGTTTTTTCTTCTTTTTTCTCTTTCGTGTAAAGAGCGCCCAAAGATAGAACTGAATCCGCAAAGTCAGGTTTGATTTGCAAAGACTTCTTCAAAGCCTCTTCTGCAGCTTTTTGGTATTTCTGCTCAGGCTGCTCCATTCTCACACGGCCAATATAGTAATAAGCCAAGTAAGGAGTGCTGTATTCTGTGTTCTTAGCCAAGCTCTCAAAATACTTCACAGCCTTGTCTGATTGCTTTTGTTCAGAGTACAAAGCCCCAATGTACAAAGGAGCTTCAGTGTTCGAAGGCTGAAGCTTCATCACCAAGTGATATTGCTCAAGGGCCTTAGGATAAACCTTCAAAGTTGAATACAAACCACCAAGAAGCAAGCGCGCATCGATGTTTTTAGGTTGCAACTTCACAGCTTCTTCAGCTTGCGCCAAAGACTCTGTCACCATGCCTTGCTTGAGGTATTCTGCCGCCAAACGCATGCGAACAGTCGGAGACTCCGCATCGTAGATCAAAGTCATCTTGAAAGCTTCGACCGCTTTGGCCGAGTTTCCATCAAGACTATAAGCTTCACCCATTGCGAAGTTATAGTCGGCCTGAGTGCGCATATAGAGAGGATCCAAGGTTGTTGTGCTGTCACTAGAAGGAGTCGGAGGAGTCAATGATGCTGGCGCGCGATTTTTATCGTCGAATGCAGATTCGTAATATGTTGCCGTCTCTGAGTCATGCGGACTGAAAGTCGCACAGGCTGTGAGCGAGAGTAGCAGTGAGGCTGTCAGCGCGGTCCTAGTGTATGGAAACATTGGATCTCCTTGGTCACTAGGCTGATCGGATTATATTGAGAAGCACTTGAAGTACCAGGACCTCATCGCGACTTCTGTCGAGAGAGGAGGCAGTCTAATTCTGAGACACACTCAGAACTACGCCGATGTCGTCACCTGAGTAGCTGGGCTGTTTGGTGAGAGGTTTCGTTTCGTCATCAAGATCAGCGGTTTCAATTTTGAGGTTGGGACCCGAAGACCACACCAAAATGCGCACTTGAGAAGAGTCCGACGCAAGGATACGGTAGCGGTAAGGCTGTCCCCAGGGGTCGAAGCCCATGGTTCCAGTAGTTCGGGTGTTTTCTAGGCCCACAGGGCCTACAGATGCGGGTTCGCGGCCTTCAGAAAGGTGCTTATTTTCCTTATTTCGTGATGCCTCGCGAAAAATTTGCGCCACTTGGTAGCCAACGACTTCAGCTTTCTGACGGCACTCGTCAACGCCAACATCCTGCATAGCTTTATTCCATGGGGTCGCAACAATGCCGGCTGAAAGGCCCAAAAGACCGAACAGTGTCAAAACGCCAGATGACCTAAAGTGTTGTTTTTCTTCATTTTTCATTAGACATTTTTTGTAATTGAACCCTTCTTCATTTACATTTCGGATCGAAGTTGAAAAAACTTTAGACCAAGGTCAGGAAAAGGATTGAAAACAATTCTCCGTTTTTGACAGGAGCGTCTCAGTTTCAGAATTAATAACGCTTGGAGTCTTTTCTTTTGATCTGGGGACTGCTTGACAACCTGTGGCGGCAGGGATAGTTTTCGCGCATCGAAGGGGTAGTTGCTAGAAAACTTAGCACTTATCTCATCGGATTTTTGGGACAATTTCAAATTGGGAGGCACTTTGATCAACCAAAACGAAACAATGACATCCAAGCCAAACTCTAAAGTGAAAATCATCAAGCGATATCAAAATCGCAAATTGTACGACACGCAACAAAGCTGCTATGTGACTTTAGATGACATCGCTAAAATGATTCGCACTAACGAAGAAGTTATGGTGATCGATAACAAGTCTAAGAACGACATCACGGCTGCGACTTTGACTCAGATCATTTTCGAAGCAGAAAAGAAAGCATCTCAATACGCTCCTCTTTTCACTCTTCGCGAAATCATCCAAAACGGCAACGGCAGCATCTCTGGCTACCTAGCTAAGTTGGGTGCGTTCCCTCAGGATTACATGACTAAGCAACAAGTAAACACTGTTGTTGAAAATGCTTCTACTGACAGCGTGAAACAAAACCTAGAGAATCGCGTTGCTTCTGCAGCAACTCGTTACAACACAGACACTACTGCTAAAGTAGCGGCTGAGAAGGCAACAGTTCTTCCTGGTCTTCAACAAGACGAGGAAACTCCAAACCTTCCTGGTTCTTCTTTGCTTAACAACTAGTTTGTTGAGAGATTTTTGAATCACTGAAAAGGCTCGGGTTAAACCGGGCCTTTTTTATTTGTGATTACCGTCTTACTTGAGGGATCTCCACACGACGAAGCGCTTTTGTCCCGGGCGAATTTCGATTTCTTGATTTTCTAAGTTCTCAGCTGTCGAAGCACCCGAAACATCCAAACCCTGCAGAGAGAATTTGTACTTTCCTGGTTTTAGATGAATACGTGCGGTTTGGATGGTTTGTGGCAAGGTCGACCACTGCCGAACATCCGCTCTGTCTGAAGCATAAAGAGCCACCCAGGCAAGGGCTCCCAAAAGTTCATTCTTCTGACGAACTTGATCCGCCAAAACTTCTTTGGTCGCGATACCGGCAACACGCTTTGCTGCCAAGATTCCATAATCTTCCTGCAAAGTACTTATCGCTGCCGATTGCACATCATAAACAGGACGACTCACAACAGGAGTCTTACCTTCCACAGCCAGCATCATTTTTTGCGTTACACTGTAAACAGGAACCATGGTCGGCATAGCATAGGAGTTTCTATCCGGGGATTTTCTTGGCCCCCATCCCTGTTGATAGATAATCACCAACTCACCCAAGGAACGATCATACCAAGCCGGATTTTCTTTCACTTCCGGAAACTTCTTTTTCCAATCATTGTAAGAATCCATCCGACGCGCAAGTTTTGCTGAACGGATTAGATCTTCACCCAGAGTGGAAATCGTCGGGTCAATTTTATAGGTTTCTTGGAAGGCGATATAAGCATCATCATAGCTGTGACTGGCTTCCCAAATCATTGCCGACAGATATTTACTGAAAGCATTCAACTCAAACTTCTTTTTGTCGTCAGCTCTGTACTTCAAATACTTTTCATTGATACGACGGGCTTCAACCAATGCATCATCAAGCCTGTTCATATCCAAAAAGTTCATCGCAAGATAGGCGTTGATAAAGATCCTTTCAAAGGTGTCCCCTTTGTACTGAACCATTTCTTCACTTAAAGCCAAAGACCCTGCAATTCTCGAAACCGACTGATAGTCGACGAGCTCTGCCAAGCGATCTGCTTGCATAAGGGTTTTGTTACTTTCGGGGAGCTTGCCAGCGATCTGCTGAGCTACACCATAATCTAAAAGATAAACCAGTTGGTCATCACTCTTTGTCTCAGCCAAGGGCTCAAGATCCTTAAGAGCCACAGGATAATCCCGCCTCTTAAGCGCTTCACGGGCATCTTGGACTTTATTCTGATAAGTCGCACAGCCCGAGAGCAGAATGATACTAAAAAAAAGACCCACGACAGGCGTGAGTCTTTTGAAGTCTCGTCTCATTATTAAAGACCGATAGATTTCTTCTTAAATGTTTTGCGGATTTGTTTTTGATCCGACCATTGAATCATGCTGGTTTTGATATTCGTCATATTCAAAGTCAGCTTGTAGTAAACGGACTTGTCTTTTCCAACTTCTTGCACGATTGAATCCATACGACCGTTGATCATGAAGTCTGCGCCCACTTGGCCGCCAGGGCCTTTTTTAGTGTTGCCAGAAACCATGCCAGAGTTTTGGTAGTTGTATTCATCAGCGATATCTTGGCGAGCTTCTTTGTCGATGAAAGCCACTTTTCCAGACTTCATCAGCTCAACACGAACCATATCCATGATGCTTTGAGTGTCGATGTGTTCGCTGGTTTTATTTTGCAAGCCAGTCACGATCACAACAGGTTCTGCTTTTGCTTTTGCAATCGCAGGGTGAGCCAATAAACTTGCCACCAAATCAGCAACCGCTTTTTGCATGTCTGTTTCAGACCATTGATCGTTCAAAAGATTTTCGCGGTTCACATCGTCGTATTGACCTTTTACGAATGCTTTAGGTCCACAACTTGCTAGTGCGATAAAAGATGCTGCCGCTACAAAAGTTAAAATACTCTTCATCATGTTTCCTTCACCTCGTCTTTAAGACTTCTCAAAGTTTATGATTGCTGACCTACACATGCAAGTCATGCCCCTCTGTTTCAAGACGACCGACCGGCTATCGGCATTCGGACATTTATACGTAATTACAATGGGTTAGGTGGCACACTGCTCTTGCATACCGAACCCCATGGAACAAATTTCTTCGAGTTTCGATGTTTATTCTTGTCTTCAGTCCGACTTTAACCCAGTGGCTGAAGAGTTGTGGATTCTGGCGTTGGATGCGCAACTCCGAATACTCTCTAAGTACATGCTTTTTCGCGGCACCGTGGATCACTGCCACATCCATCCTCGGGATATTTTCCGATGGGTTTTGCTGCGCAATGCAAGCTCCTTCGTCTTAGCCCACAATCATCCCAGCGAGGATCCCCTCCCCTCTGAGCAAGATCTCCTCATCACGCAAAAGATCTATAAGCTGTCTCTGCTTTTTGAGATACCGCTTTATGACCACGTTATTTTTACTTCGACAAAGTACTTTAGTATGGCGGACCATGGAGTCTTACAAAAGAAACGGACACGACGAATGAAAGTCGTTTACTGAAGAGCTTCCCCGGCCGGGGCATTGAAAAGGTCTATGTTCTGAGTTGGTTTGCGAATAGGCGTTACTGAAATCACCTTGAACTCGTCATTCAACTGAACTTTGTAACCACCCTTACGGGCATTTTCCACAAACTGGCGAGCATATTCTTCTTTGTAGGCTTGCGTATAAGCTTCATTTTGCTGATCATTGAAGAGTTCTTTTTGAATCACATCATGAGGGCTGTTGATCACTCTTTGGCGCTCGCCACGGCCCAACTCATTGGCAATATCTGCCGCATGGGAATCTCCTGAGAGATCCACGCCATTGCTTTGAACCTCATAGACTTTCTGAGGCTTTGTCGAACTGAAATCCCGAGCGAGTTGAGCATTTTCAATAGCCATACGTTGACGAGCCATCTCCATGGTGTCGTTTGTCACCATCAGATGCTTGTTCACGTTCTTTTCAAACTTTTCAGATTTGGCAGCGGCCCCGGACGAACTCTTTGCTTGAGGTTTTGGATCTGGGCCCAAAGACATAATGACCAACGCACCTGCCCCCAAAAATAGGAGAAGTGCAAAAAGTGAAGATCTGTCTTTTTGATTCTTCTCAGTTGCCATACCTACCTTATCGGCCCTCTGAAACAAAGCTTAAGAAAGTCTATTTGATGTGTCTCAGATCGAAACGCCAAAAGAAGCGGCTTAAATGAGTGGAAGCTCTTTTTCTCTAACGGGAGGGAAAACTGGAATAACGATGATAAATTCCGTTCCCACACCCATCTCTGAGCGAGCTTGAATTTCACCGCCATGATTCTGAACAATACCATAAGAGATGCTCAAACCCAGGCCGGTTCCCTGCCCCACGCCCTTCGTGGTAAAGAACGGATCAAAGATTTTTTCAAGAACTTCGGAGCTCATGCCTTTGCCGCTATCCTGAATGGAAATCTGCACTCGGCCTAGCTTATCTTTTTTGTCCTTCACTTCTTTCACAGCCATCGTAGAGATCCAGATATGCCCCGTACCCTCGATAGCTTGAACCGCATTAGAGAGAATATTCATAAAAACTTGATTGATCTGACTTGCATAGCAATGAACCAAAGGTGTCGGCTCATAGTGTTTATGAATCTCGATGCGATTTTTAATCTCTCCTTGGAGAAGATTTAGAGTCGTATCCAAGCTTTGATGAACATCAATTTCCTGAAGCTTTGCTTCTTCGAGGCGAGAGAAGTTTCTTAGGCCCAGAACGATGTCCCTTGTGCGACGAGCTCCATCCTGACAGGAGGCCACTAGCTTGGGAAGATCTTGAACAATGTAGTCAAATTCATAGTCTTCTTTGATACCAGAAAGTTTGGCTGGATCTTTTTCTGCCACCTTCACCATGTCGATCAACTTCTCGGAGTAATCTTGAAGATGGGTCATATTGCTATAGATGAAACCAATAGGATTGTTCAACTCATGGGCCACCCCAGCAACGAGTTGCCCCAAGCTCACCATTTTTGCAGAGTGAACCAGTTTGGTCTGAGTTTCTTTCAACTCTTTATTAGCACTTTCAAGTTCGCTGATTTTCTTGCGAAGGTCCGAACGAGCTTGCCAGATCTTTTTGCTCATCTCATTGAAACTCTCGGTGAGCAACCCAATTTCAGTATCATTCTTTACCGGAATGGTGACGGCCTGTTCTTGGGACTCAAAGGACTGAAGAGCATCCACCAACTCATAGAGCGGTTTCAAAACCCAGCTTGAAGTCACCAGAATAGTCAGAATCAACAGGACAATGACGGCTCCCACAACAGAGGCAAAAGCATAGTTTACATTCTTCAGAACAGCCTTGGCTTCACTCTTAGAAGCCCCTAAAGCCACAGAGAATTTCGTCATACCCCAATCGAGAGGATAGATCAGAAATCCGTAAGGAGTTCCACGCACGTTCAAATCAAAGAAAGGATCTACACCAGGGCGGAAGTATCTTTTAAAAAAGTCTCTCTTATAAAGACCAAAGTCAGGATGACTGGCGGTGACCACTTCACCGTTGTCTTTAAAAAGCACGAGTTCAAGCTTCAGACGAGACTTCATCCGACCAAGAAAATTCTTATCTAAATCAATAATTTGCTCAATGTACCCAAGAACCCGTCCACCAGAACCAGTCACTCGCGAGATAAGAATCAAATTGATTTTGTTTTTATCTGCGGATTCAGCAAGGCCGATTTCTTTCTCTTCTTTCAGTTGAGCAATATATTTTGCAGAGAGGAAAACGGCCTCCTGAACGGGAACGAAACTTCGAACATTTTCTTTCTCGTCTTTAAACACAGAAGCCAGCATGCGGCCTTCGCGATTAAAGAACGTCAAGCTGCTTGTGATATCGCCCTTAAGCCATTGTGCGGAAATATTCTTGATCGTATTCCCGTCCCCAATGCTCATATGATAGGTCAGATTCGGATCTTTGACATAGCGATCGCGTTTTTGTTGAAGATTGGTTCTATAGTCGTTCAGGATCACACCAATTTCGCGGGCATTCCCGCTCAGGCGTTGAGAAAGCTCATGATCAATGGCCTTCTCATACTTGATCATCGAGTAGCCGGTGACAAAGGCCAGGGGAACAATCGAAAAAAGTAAAAACCAAATGATCAATATCGTGCGAAGTGATCTTTTCGGCTTCTTTCTTAGAGTTTTCACTGTTTCGCTTCATCCACAGTGATAATAAGACGAAGGATTCCGTCCGGCATAACTCTTGGATGTTTTTCTTTGTTCAACTTCGGTGTGCCATAGGCAGAAAGAAATGTTAGCAACTCTTGATGTTTAGCTTCCGGAATTGTGAAGTGATAGTACATAGAGTGCTCGGTCTTCTTCCAGCCCAGCTCCACGTCACCGGCCTTGCGACCGCCCAATTCTGTAATTTTGTCTTTGATCTTAGGACCAACAACTTCAATATTGGTCACGGCAATTTCACCGCGATATAAGAATCCACCCGATGCTGCCGGGCTCGCCGATGCCGCCGGAGCTTCCGCCGCAGGACCCGCTACTTCGATAGGAGCTGGTTTTGCCGGTTCAGGCGCCTTGGCAACTGGAGCCACCGGAACAACAGGTGCCGGTGCGACTTTGGGAGTTGGAACAACAGATACCGGCACTAGTTTCACAGGCTCAGGCTTGGTGATTTTTAAATCCTCGTCAACGAATTCGGGCTCATCACGTGTCGCAATCGAAGTTTGCGGTGTTTTGGTCACTTCCGCCAAGATCACTTCTTTAGATCCGGAGTTAAGACCTACATTGATAATCTTTTCCCAAGGAGCAATGGTCAGAAGAGAAACGATAACGGCCACCACCACCAAGGCTTCCAAGCCCCACTTCAGACCTTGAGGCCATTTATCGAAGTTTGATTTTTGCATCAAGACCGTAAGATAAGTCGCCGGTGCATTGATTTGATCAATGATTGGTTGAGAAACCACAGTGTCTGCCAACTGCTCGGCATAACCTTGGCCATTCTGAATTTTTGCGAGATCAAGTTGCGCATCACGAGAGAATTTAATGTGATCTGCCACGGCAGCTTTGCGCTCACCATCAAGACTGTTTGAAAGATAGTCATAGAGCAGCTCATGTCCGATGAAGGACGAAACTTCCCTTTTTCCTTTTTTTGAAAGTGACAACTTATCTTCCTGGCGAGCCATATTTTTGCTTACTCGTTCCTTGAGTCATACTTCCGAGTTTTCTTAACGCCCGTCCCAAACGATAACGGATCGTCCCTTGAGTGATGCCTAGTCCTTCGGAAATATCGAGATCATCTATCTTAAGAATTTTAGACCAGATCACCGTTAAAAGCTCGTCCTCAGAGGCGGTCTTTTGAAACTCCCGCCATGGGCCCAGGTCTATAGATTCAGGCACAAGCCATCCCGACTCCACCGATGTGTTTGGGCGTCCACGATTGACTCGCGCTTTGTACTTGTCCCACACCACTTTCGTAGCCGAGACAAGAATCACTGAGTTTTTAAGTTCGGGATTTTTTTTTCGTTTTTCACGACTAAAGGCTAGGGCGTGAGCCGAAGCTTCAATGGCCTTCTTATCATCTAGAAAAGCAAAGTAGAAAAACAGGGCAATGGATTTAACATCCACTTCAGTCATTCAGTTTTATCCTAGTCAATAGTCAACTGTCTCAAGAGATCGAGTTGATCGAGTACTTTTCCAGAACCCATTACGACACAACTCAAAGGATCTTCAGCAATCGATACTGGCAAGCCTGTTCTCTCTCTCAACAAAACGTCAAGATTAGCAAGCAAAGCCCCGCCGCCCGTCAATACGATACCGTTGTCCACGATATCAGACGCCAACTCTGGAGGAGTTTTTTCAAGCGCCGTACGAACAGCATCAACAACTTCAGACAAAGGATCCATCAAGGCATCATTCACCTGAGAGCTTGTGATTTCGATTGTTTTTGGAGCACCAGCAACAAGGTCACGGCCTTTGATTTCCATCGTTTTTTCTTCTTCGAATGGATAAGCGTTGCCGATTTGGATTTTGATATTTTCAGCAGTTCTATCACCGATCAACAAGTTGAACTGACGACGAACGTAATTGATGATTGCTTCATCAAATTTATCGCCTGCAACTTTGATCGACTTACAATAAACGATACCACCCAAGGAGATCACAGCCACACCAGTAGTACCACCACCCATATCCACAACCATGTTTCCAGATGGCTCTGTGATAGGAAGGCCAGCTCCGATAGCTGCTGCCATTGGCTCTTCGATCAAATACACTTCACGTGCACCTGCAGATTGAGCCGCTTCTTTTACTGCGCGCTTTTCAACTTGAGTGATTCCGTAAGGAACACAGATGATGATGCGAGGGCGGATGAAAGATTTTTTCTCGCCAAGAGATTTGCCGATGAAATACTTCAGCATGGATTGAGTCACTTCAAAGTCGGCGATAACACCATCTTTGATTGGACGAATCGCTACGATACTGCCAGGTGTACGACCCAACATATCCTTAGCTTCTTTACCAACTGCCAATACGCGATTTTGTAAGCCTCTATAGTTTTTTTGAACTGCAACCACTGAAGGTTCATCCAAAATAATTCCGCGTCCTTTGACATACACAAGGGTGTTCGCGGTGCCGAGGTCAATGGCGATATCGTTTGAAAAATAATCCGTTACTTTATCAAAAAAACTCATGCCGAATCTCACTTCGAAGAATAATCAATCTGATGTCGAATAGGTAAAGTCTAGATTCGATGAAAACCAGAGTCAATGCAGATATTTAGACATCATTTCAGCTATTTTATGATGCGCGGAGTCTTTATGGCTAGTCTAGATATGCTTCTTCCATTCCACTTCGTGAGCCATGTACTCAGTCAACTGATGCATTTCATCTTTCAATTGAGAGTCACTCCAACCCAATTTTTCTTTGAAAACCTCACCCACCTCATCCATGAACTGGACTCCATGATTGCGGTTCGAAAGAAACAATGGAACTCGACGAGTATAAAAGTCTCTCATATGAAAACACATTGTGTGATCAATAGCTTGAGCCGCTTCCAGTTGCCAGTAGGTGTACTTTGTTGGATAGGAATTCAGAATGAGTTCTGCTTCCATTCCGTATCTGTCAGCCAAAAGAGTCATCTCTTCTTCAGGCTTTCCTGTTTTCTTCGCCCAAACAGACGCCAAGACTTTAGCCTGTTCACAGGCTTCAACGCTGGCGAGCTCATTGAGCGGTTGCGTGGTGTCCGCCTTTTTAAACTTCACTTTTTCTTCCAAAGGAAAGGATTTAAGAGCTGCGCTCACGACCTGCTCACACATCAAACGATAAGTCGTGTACTTTCCACCGGCCACGAAGGTCACTCCCCGTGGGTCATCGATAATTGTATGTTCACGACTGGTTTTTCCCTCGGTCGAAGAACCATCATTCACCAGAGGTCTTACGCCGGCATAAGTCGCAATAATATCGTGAGCCGTAATTTTTGCTCCCGGAAAATAGTGGTCCGTGACTTCCAATAGATACTTAACATCTTCAGGCGTCGCCCCCACGGTCTCTGGAGAATCCTTAAAGTCTGTATCCGTAGTGCCAATGATAATCATCTCATGGCGAGGAATTCCAAAAACAATGCGATCGCTTTTCTCAGCAGCCATCACGACGGCACTAGAAAGCGGAAGGCGATGTTTTGGCAAAGTCAGATGAATGCCTTTTGTAGGACGCAGAATCTTTTTCCAATCTTTAAAGAGAGTCGTTCCCAGCTGATCAGTCCAAGGACCCACCGAGCTGATCACATGGCGAGCTTTAATGCTGAACTTCTCTTTCGAGATTTGATCTTCACAAACAACTTCAGATATCTTTCCAGCCGAGTCAAAATTCGCACCCGTGGCTTTTACATAACTGGCACAAAGAGCACCAAACTCATTGGCGGATCTTAAAGTTTCATGAACCAATCTATCATCGTCCATGTAGGCATCAGAATAGACAAAGGACCCTGACAGCTTTTGAGTTCTCAACGCCGGCATTCTCTCTACGGATTCTGGAGCATCCAAACGTTCATGCATTTCAGGAGCCTGAAATAAAGCCAAGGCATCATAGAGCCACATACCCAAGCCCATTTTATTCATTCCCACTCGGCCGTCTTCATAGAGCGGGATCATAAAACGCAAAGGATGAACTAGATGAGGTGCCATTTCAAATAAACGACTGCGTTCATTCAAGGCCTCAAAGACTAGTTTAAAATCAAGATTTTCTAAATAACGGATGCCACCATGAATCAGCTTGCTCGAACGAGACGATGTGCCCGACGCGAAGTCATTCCCCTCAATCAAAGCCACGGACATACCACGAGCAGCCGCATCGCGAGCCACCCCAGCACCGTTGATTCCTCCTCCGATGATCACCAAATCGAACTCTGACTGTTTCATCTGTTCAATATTTTTTTGACGATCTTGGAAAGAGAAAGATTTCATGACTCCACCTTTATTTAGTCGTTTTCACAAAAAGAGTGCCCGGCTGCCACGTGTCTGCTTTGAAAGCTTTCACAGAGTTGGGAACTCCATTTTCTCTTGGAAAGTAGACACGTTGAAGATGTTTTTCTCGGGCCAGCTTGTATGCCAACTCACACAGTTCATCACGAGCTTGCAAAGAAGAGTATTGAACATGCTCAACCCAAAGGGATTGAGTTTGGCCATCTAAAAACAATAAAGGTTGAGCGATAAAGTAACCCAACAACAAGCCCTCTGGAGAAGCTGGACTTGGAGTTTCGGGATCGCGAATCAAAAAACTCCAACCAAGAGGAAGATAATGTTGCAAGGCTTCTGGACGATGTTTAGAGCTCCAACTCGCAAACATGCGATCGGATTCATCAGGATAGGCTTCCTGAAGCTTCTTCGTTTCGAAGTCGAGGATTTCTTGATAGTCGGCGGCTTGAATGATTCGGCAATAAAGGCTCATGTGCCTCTGCTCTCCTTGTTTTTTGACTGCCCTTATTTCATACTAAGAGCTTATGAAATACAAAGAATATTCCCAAGAGATCTGGAACCAAATTCACGAAGCAATCGACAAAGTTTTTGAGAAGGACGACGCTCCTGTTGCAGCTTTTGATGCCGACGGAACCTTGTGGGACACCGATCTCGGAGAAACGTTTTTCCATTATCAAATCGACAATAAACTTGTCTCTCTTCCCAAGGACCCGTGGAATCACTATCAAGAGATGAAGCAGAGGAACCCTCAGGAAGCTTACCTTTGGCTAGCTCAAATCTGCAAAGGGCAAACTCTAGAAACGGTTCATAATTGGGCCAAGTCTTCTTTGAAGGCCCATCACCCTGTTCCTGTATTCAGCGAGCAGCAAAAACTGATAGAGCTTTTACTTTCACGTGGCGTAAAAATTTATATTATCACCGCGTCTGTGAAGTGGGCCGTAGAACCAGGCACAAGTTTCTATGGCTTGAGTTATGACAATGTGATCGGCGTAGAAACCGAGGTTGTAAACGGAGTTGTTAGCGATAAGCAAAAGGGATTCATCAGCTACAAAGAGGGCAAGGTTGAAGCTTTACTTGCTCGCACCGGCGGCAAGGCTCCATTCCTGGCTTCTGGAAACACCATGGGCGATTTCCAACTGCTACAATCGGCCACACACTTGGGCCTGGCTGTCAGCGCCGCCTCTCGGGACGACAAGCTCTTTAAAACCGAACGCGAACTTTCAGAGAATGCGCAACTGCATGGGTGGGCTTCTCACCGTTTTGTCTAAGGTTCATTTTCATTTTTTTATTCGTTAAAGCTCTGGGAACATACCGCCTCGATAGGGGCATTCCTTCATAAGTTAACTTGCGGCTCGTTGGTCACTCCTGCGAGAGTACTCTCAGGAGTCTAGAGAATTGGCTGAGCTTTATTGAGAGCTTTTTATAGCTCAGCCGTACTTTGCTTTCCCGAAAATTTAGCCCCTTTAGGGGCCGAGGGCATGGATGCCCGAGTTTTCGGGAAACACAGACAGGATGTCTGACTCGGACGGAGGGAAAAAACTAAACAGATTTGCCCACAACTTTCTCCAGATCCGCAATTTCTTTTGGAACAGAAGAAGTCATGTTTTCGATTCCATTTGAAGTCACACGCACGTTGTCTTCAATACGAATACCGATACCACGGTATTTCGCAGGTGCTGATGTGTCGTCGGCAGGAATGTATAAACCTGGCTCTACAGTAAAGCACATATTGGCTTCGATAGGACGAGGCTCGCCTTTCTTAAAATAAAGACCGGCATCATGCACATCCAAACCCAGCCAGTGGCCCAAACCATGGGGATAATATTTCTTTTGAGCCAAAGCTTGAATCAAATCATCCTTACGACCTGACAACAATCCCAACTCCAACATCAAATCTGTTAGCAAAGACGTCGCCATATCGTGCAAATCTCTAAAGACGATTCCAGGCTTAACAAAGTCCATCACATCTTTTTGTACTTTCAAAACGCCTTCATAAACACGAGCCTGCTCTTCCGTGAATTTGCCATTCACGGGAAAAGTTCTTGTGATGTCGCCCGTGTAGTAGTTGAACTCTGCGCCGGCATCGATCAAGAGAAGATCGCCATCTTTACAGGGCTGATCATTAAAATTGTAGTGCAAAGTCGTTGCGGCGTTTCCGCTAGCCACGATAAAGCCGTAACCCTCGCGAGCAGAACCCTTCATATAGAAGTTATGAGTCAGTACACCTTGAACCTGACGCTCAGTCACACCCGGGCGAGTGAATCTCATGGCCGCCAAATGACCTTGAGCTGAGATTTCACAAGCTTCACGCATTTGCGTCAGTTCATATTCGGATTTTACCAAACGATGTTCACCCAAAAGTGTGTCAGCATCATGAATCGGCAACAAGCCATAACCTGTGCGACCTTGCAGACGTCGAACCGTCTCCAATACACCTTCCATCCTTTTATCCATCTCTGGATTTTTATAGAGGCGATAGGCAATGTGATCCACTTCTTTCAAAAGATTTGGAGCCACTTTTTCAAACTCTTCGATGGGATAAGCTTTTTCAATTTTGAACTCATGTTCACAGCCCTCTGGACCGTAACGAAAGCCATCCCAAGTTTCTCTCTCCGGGTCGCGGCGACGAACGAACATCACGCTTTCCGGTGTACATCCAGGGCGCAAGATCAGAATAGATTCTGGCTCTTCCCAACCTGTGAGATAAAACATATTGGAGTCTTGACGATAAGGAAAATGTACATCGTGGTTACGGATGTGTTCAGGATGAGAAGCAACAACCAAAGCTCCACCTGGAAGATCCTGGCCAACTTTTTTTCTTCTCTCAGCAAAAATATTCATATCATAGATCGGTTTTCTCATTTTCATTTCCTCTTTAAAACCTAAAAGCCCCATTTACGGGTTAAATTTTTCAGTGATTTTGCTGCAGAACCAGAACCTCTGTTCATGATCTCTCGGCGTTTATCGAAATCCATAATACCATAGTCACCCGCATCAAGCGAGACCACGGCATCTATGCCTGCCAAAGGCTTATTATACAATCCCGCGATCTCACTCCATAGGACATTGTCAGTTGACGAGATGTCTCCATAAAGATTTCTTTTCGCAGGAAGAGGCAAGACATTCACGAAAACTATGAAGTTAGCTCCTCTTTGGCGCAGATGATTTGCCAAAGCAGTCACTTCACGAACCCCAGCTACCTGATTGTTATAAGCCTTAAAGAACGGAGGATAAGCCATGCAAGCATAGAGAACCTGTTCAATGGAACCCTTGTTCATCAAATAGGTTTGATTTCTGGGAAAGTGGTAGCTAGGACATGCAAAAGGAACACGGAAGTCTTCCGGACTCACCCGAGCAAAAGAGGTCTGAATGAAGTCTTTCAATACTGTCACGTCATTGTTTTTATTGGTGGCACCCAAAAGAGATTTCTTAACGATGTCTTCCTCTTTGAGTTTAAACATTTGCCATTCAACATCGTTGGCCAGTTCTTTGTTGGCATACAAGGCTGCCATCGGAGAACCAAATTCAATACCACCAATAGCTGTTACAGGAACTTTAAGTTTTGAAAGCTCATGCAAAAAGCCAATGTGAGCATAGGTTCTTGCTCCGCCGCCGCCCAAGATGATTCCAATTTTAGGCATCGTCGGGATTGATGGAGGAGGTGGCGGCGCTTCCACCACTGGCATTTCTTCATCACGCTCGCGAGGAACCGGCGCATGAGGAGTGCCTGGCTGAGTCGGCTGCTGACCTGTGGAAGGTCTTTGAGGAGTTGGAGGAGCTGAACGACGAACGTCCTCTCTTGTTCGCAAACTTTGACAACCCGCCAAAAAAACCAAAGCCAAAAGAATTTTACTTCCTTTGAGCAAAGACGAAGAACTCATGATTTCCATCCTTTCCCTCAATTGAAGACGCGAAATAGTCTTTGACCACCAGGCCGTGATTTTCACAGACCTTCTTCACCTTGTCTTCAACATCTACATATAAAGAAACATTCTTGACGATACCACCCTTGCTGAGACCGTCAACTCCGACCTCAAACTGAGGCTTAACCAAACTAAGCAGCAAGCCCGCGGGTTTTAAAAACTGGACCAGCTCCGGAATGATCAAACTGATCGAAATAAAAGACACATCCATCACGATCAGATCAAAGCCCTCTGTCGGCTTGGCCTTTAGAACACCCTCTTCTTGAGAAAGCTGCCGGGCATTGATGCCCTCAAGAACTTGAAGCTTAGGGTTCTGAAGCAGACTCGGACTGACCTGACCGTGCCCCACATCCACACCCAATACGGAGTCCGCTCCTTGTTGGAGCAGACAGTCTGTAAAGCCTCCGGTCGAAATCCCCACATCCAAAACATGGAGACCTTGGACCGAAACCCCGGCTTTTTGCAAAGCCCCTTCCATTTTTAGACCACCACGGGAGACATAACGATTAGCTGGCCCCTGCTCGACATCAATCTTCATGTCTTCAGCCACGGGCATGCTAGATTTTTTTAGAGTGCGTTTTTGATTGGCTTCAAATGAAAAGACCTGGCCCGCCTCGATCAATTCTTGAGCGTGGGTTCTCGAGTTGGCAAGACCCCGTTCAACCAGATAGAGATCAAGCCTCTTCTTGGCCGTCATGGACTTACACCTTCCGGCTTTGGTTAAAGCCGACGAGGTATTCGAGCAATGGCGCATTTACAGAGACCTTGCGAAGTTCACTTAAAGTTTCTGCTCCCAATTTTTCAAGGTATGTTTTTGTGCCTTCAAGTCCAAGAATCCCCGTGAAGCTGCGGAAGTCTTGATCTTTTTCACCGTGATCTAAAATATCGTCGGCCACTTGGAACGCTAAGCCCAAGTCTTCACCAAACTTCTTTAAACTTTCAATGTCTGAGGGTTTCGCTCCCGCAATAACGGCAGCCCCTTCAACAGAGACGCGAATAAGGGCCCCGGTTTTTAAGCGATGCAGGTGAACAAGTTCCTCTATAGAAAACGTTTGACCTTCTGCCTTGAGATCGATGGCTTGACCACCGACCATGCCACGAATTCCCGCAGCCTCAGATAAAAGTTCTGTGAGCTTACCCACCAAAAATCCATTTGAGCTGTAGTTTTTTGCAATCAGCATAAAGGCTTCAGTTAAAAGAGAATCCCCAGCCAACAAAGCAAAGGCTTCGCCATAAACTTTGTGATTGGTTGGTTTTCCACGACGAACATCATCGTTGTCCATAGAAGGAAGATCATCATGAATCAAAGAATAGGTATGGATAAACTCCACCGCCGTCGCAAAGGGCAAGACTTGCTCAACAGGGCAGTTAAAAAGATCTGCGATCAAGAGAGATAAAACGGGACGGAATCTTTTTCCACCATTCGTCGCAGAGTATTTCATCGAATCGCGAAGTTCAGCAATAGCCGCTCCTTTTGGGAGAGGCATGTCTGAAAGATAGCTGTCTACAAACTGATCCACAGCTTGTACTCGCTTCGCCATTTCCTGATCAAGCTGGAGCATGAGATCCAAGTTAGTTGTCCTCGGGAGAGAAATCCTGAGTCACAGGCTGACCATCAGCCCCTACGCTTGTCAAAATTTTCACTTTGGCTTCGGCTTCGTTCAAGCGTTGATTGCACTCACGAGAAAGCTTTACGCCTTCTTCAAAGAGCTTAAGGGACTCATCCAATGCCAAGTCGCCTCTTTCCATTTTTTGAACGATCTCTTCCAAGCGGCCTAATTTTTTTTCAAAATCCATTTACTTCTCCTTCACGCTGTCAACCACAGCGGTGATCGAACCTTGTGCCAAGCGAATGTCCAAGACATCCCCCTTTGCCACTTGATTCGCGGATTTAATCACTTCACCTTTTTTAGTCACAATAGAATATCCACGCTCGACGACCTTCAGAGGACTTAAGCTGTCCATCATTCCCATCATGCGATTCACTAAGGACTTCTTTCTCTCTAAAGAGAATAACAAAGCCTTTAATGTGCGCTCGGAAAGATATTTGAGCTCTTTCTTTTTACCCTCAATCAGGTCTTGAGGTGATCCCAACTTCTGCTTCAGCAACTGCACTTTGTATTTGCGCTCTGACAACATACGAGCCATAGCCAGATCCATACGGGTCAATAGATCGTCATTGCGCAATTGGAGATCCTGTAAGCGACGTTTTGGATCCACCAGCTGTCGCGACAACCCGATGACCTTCTGCTTTAAAAGCTTAAGTCGTTTTTCCCAAGACAAGAACAACATGCGCTCGAGGCCTTTTAACTTGCTCTCGATCTCGACATTGCTCTTTGCTACGAGTTCCGCCGCCGCTGAAGGCGTGGGAGCACGAAGGTCCGCGACAAAGTCAGAAATAGTAAAATCAATTTCATGTCCCACAGCAGAGATCACAGGAACAGGGCTCGCCGCAATCATTCGCGCCAAAGCTTCATCATTGAAGCACCACATGTCTTCAATAGATCCACCTCCGCGGCCGATGATAACAACATCCACACCTGGCAACGCCATGGCTTTTTTGAGAGCCTCGCGGATCTGAGGAGCTGCAGCTTCTCCTTGAACAATCGTCGGAACCACTGTCACTTGGATGGCTTTTGCTCGGCGAGAAAGAACATTCAAAATATCACGAATGGCGGCTCCCGTAGGAGATGTCACCACAGCAATGTGACGAGGAAATGCAGGAATCGGTCTTTTTCGAGCTGCCTCAAACAAACCTTCTGATTTGAGCTTGAGTTTTAATTGCTCGAAGGCCTTTTGCAAAGCCCCTGCGCCAACAGGCTCCATCATCTCACACATGAGCTGATAGTTGCCACGGGGTTCATACACTGTGATTCTGCCACGAATAATAACTTCCAAACCATCATGAGGCTTGAACTTCAGTCGGGAGTTGTGACCCCGGAACATGACCGCTGTGATTTGAGATTTGGAATCTTTAAGGCTGAAGTAAAAGTGACCCGATGTGTGGGCCTTGAAATTTGACAGTTCTCCACGCACCCACACCATTCCCACTTGCCCTTCAAGGAGCTGCTTAATATAAATATTGAGCTGCTCTACGGAATAAATCGAAGGCTCATTGGGTTTGCTTTCAAGTCCACTGCTCAGAGTGGCTTGCGCACCAAGATCTGTTTTTCGTAAAGGTTGATTTGGAATGTCAGACATCGGACTTCAAACTAATGAAGCCCTTGGGAGGAGTCAATACTCAGAGCGATGAATGCCAGAGATTTTGCACGGACCAAATTCCACCAACAAAGAAGCACACCCAGGCCAATCCCTTGTGGCGACTCAATTGCTGAAACGCGTTCCCCAGGCGCTCTTGTCCGATCTTTACCAGCACTGGGTTTTCCAGCACAAGAACTACAAGCAGTCCATAGAAAAAAACGAAGAAAGGAAAAATAAAATCAAGCTTTTGCGGTGTCATAAGCATTTTATCGGCGCTTTAAGAAAAAGTAAGAGTCCTGTTCGATTGACGATAATAACAAAAATGCTAGAATGTATTTATAAGGGTTCGACGGCGTAATTCTCCATCGAAAATAAACCTTACAAGCATATTATTGGGGACTGTCCCTGACAATGGTGTGCAAGCTCAGCTCGTACTGAGAAGCCTGAAGTTGTTATAATGGTCACCCACCTTAAGCTAACGGGTTTACTTTTTCAGAGTTGCTTTCGAGCCTTTTTTTCTTTTTCTGTCTCTGCCTGAAACAGATTCTCTCCCTGATACATCACTCTGATTTTTTCGTCTAAAAGATCTCCAATTTGGGTCAAACTTAATCGCTATTTTTGAGCTCCTAGACGTAATCGTGGACCTTCGTCACTCCGATAAGTTCTACATGATCGTATCTAGGACCTTGGCCGCCGTCATGGGTGGATTCTTATTGTTGCTGACTGCCTGCGGAGTACCTCTTGAGGGCTCTGACCTTTCATCCCGTGGCCCTGCTTCTGCTGAACCAGCCTATTATGGAAAGCCTACGGATTACAGCGGGACAAATCCTATTCGAGTCAAAGCTCTTGCCAAGTTTCGTTATCGTGCTTTGAATTTTACCTTCGGAGACTCAGCCAATGGTCTCTCAACAACTATTGCCTCTGAGAATATCGCCCACGCTGAATATCATATTTATAACTCCAGTGGAGTGCGGGTTCAGCAAGGCGAAACGGCCGAGGATGGAGTTCTGCTCTTTGATATTCCTCGAACTGCTGGCACATACACCATCAAGGTTTTTTCTCGGGCCGCGAATGAGTATATCAATGTCAGCATACTTGAAGACATTTATAATAATCAGCCCTACTCCATCAGCGGAAACTTCACGATCAATTTAGTCGACGCCAATAATAATTCATTTGGAACGGCGCTATCGCCTTACGATACTTCGGTAACCCCGATATTGGCTGAAGCCAGCGAGTACTCCTCTGCCAAAGTTGAGGGTGGCGCCTTCAATATTATGCATATGATTTATCTCGCCAATAGATACATTCGCGAGACCATCAATAAAAATGACGATACGGCCTTCACCGATAAAAATAAGTGGTGGGTGGCTGACAAAGTTTCTATTTATTGGAAAGCCGGTTTCAATCCATATTCTTATGTTTATTCCTCAACTTCCACATTGCTCTCTTACTATTCTCCAGGGCAAAGCAAGCTTTACATCTTAGGTGGAAAAAATGGGAACGTAAAAACCGCAGATACGGATCACTTCGATAATTCTGTGATCTTGCATGAGTACGGTCATTTCCTTGAAGATCGTTATGCTTTCTCTTCGTCACCCGGCGGATCCCACAATGGGGATTTCGTGATCGACCCACGTCTGGCATGGAGTGAAGGTTGGGCCAACTATTTCCAAGCTGCAGTTCGTTCGCATTTCGACGCTTCCACTTCAGCAGAGGGCGATGTCCCAACTACTACTGCGAACTATTACTACATTGATACTTTTGGCTATAAATCCAGTGGCGCGGACAGCACCGCTGGAGTCAGTATTGCCTTCAATCTCAATCAAGATGCCAACTCAGCACCCCTTGATCAGGTCACTCCGATGACCACAAGTGGAGAAGGTATTTTTAGAGAGGTCTCTATTGCTCGAACTCTCTACAAAATCACTCGCGGCGTGACTCAACCTTATGCCATGACTAAGTTTGGCGGCGGTATTGCTTTTGCCGACCTGTGGAAGTCCTTTGCTGGCGAAGACACTGCCGGACATCGTCGTGAAACTTCAATCCTAGCGAATAGTCTCAGAAATCCAACCTACCTTCTTCCGAATGCAGGTCTATTTAATAAGTTTGTCTATGCCAACTCCGCTGCGACCAAAACAAATATGCTCCTTATTCTCGATGAAGAAAAATCTCTTCGCGATGAAAGTGAGTATGGAGCCCGAGTCACGGCTCAAGTGAGTGCATGCACCAGGGAAGTTAAGGGAACTTTTGAGGACACTCTCGTCTATCCCCGCTCAAATCCTCTGCGCAACAACGACTTCTTCATCTACAACCATCCAGGCGGCGGAGCAAACCTAGATCTTCTCTATGAAAAAACAGACGACTGCGACAACGCCTCTTGCACCATGGATCTCGATCTCATTCTTTATAAGATCGATGCCGTCACGCCTTACATCTATTATGAAGACTATTGGATTTACAATGACGACTCCGCCAAAACCGCCCGTAGCTATTCTCGCATAGTTCGCGAAAGCCGTCGCTCTCCCGCCGCGGAATCTACCTCTGGCGGCTTCAAAATGGAGTCCATCTCTTGGAGTGGAATTTCCGCAGGGACTTATATGATCAACGTAAAACTGAATGCTTATGGAAAAGCCAATTCTCTTGTCGATGGAACTGTTGAATACAACCTTAAGATAGGGAGTTCCTATTTATGTCCATAAAAAATAACGCACTCATCGTCGCGACTTGCGTGATTGGGGTAGGACTTGGATATTCAGTCAGCTCTCTGTGGAGTGCCACCACAAACAAAACTCCACGCAACCCCTCATCTGCTGTCATGGGAAAACTTCAACCGTTGAAGATCGGCAAACACTTGGCCGTGATTACGACTGAAATTGTTCCCCCTGCCGAAATTCCAGAAACTGCAGATCAAGAAACTGAGATCATTGGACGAATCACTCTACAACAAGGCATTGATAGTGATCTCGAATATGAATGGAATCTTCCCTCGGGTGTTACACTGATTGAAGGAACTCTCTCAGACGGCTTAGCTGAAGTTCCAGTGGGTCAAACAGTGCAACTGCGTCTGAATGTCACTGGATTCTCGAAAGAATATCAGCAAGTAATCTCTCTTCAAGCTCACGCCATCAAAGGCGGCATGCGCTTTGGAAATTCCGCCCTTCTTACAAGTCGCCCAGAAGACACCTTGGAGTCTATCGCTCCCCAGCTGAAAGAGGAGGCTGAAAAACAGCTCATTATTCCTCTTCCTGTTCGTGACGCCTCTGGGGAACAAGACCTTTAGGACTGATCCCTTAGTGCATAAAATCTCAGTAAAGCTCTCCTGCATTTCCTAGAATCCTGAGAGTACTCTCTCAGGAGTGACCAACGAACCATAGCCTCATGTAAGTAAGAAGAACATTCTTGAGGCGGTATGTTCCCAAAATTTGGTGGTATTGCAGTATTCAATTTTAACGCGCAAGCGACACGAGAAGTGTGTCCGTACCTTAGAGAGGGATCACTTCAATGGTTGGATTGAATTCGTCTCTTAGAATTCCTTCAATAGCCATGAGTGTTCCTGACGTTGCGCTTGGACATGTTCCACAAGCTCCTTGATAGAACACATACAATTTGTTTTCTTCATACTTCACAACGTCCAAGTCTCCACCGTCGCCTTGCAAACCTGGGCGCACAGTGCGATCCAAGATCTCTTCGATCTGTTGAACTTCGGGCGGCAAACTGGCGCGACGCAATTTTCTTTCGTCAGCTTGAGTTTGATTTGGATTATGAATCGGCATGCGAGTCTGAATCACCGAACACACATTTTTTTGAATCTCTTCTGGATCCTCATCGAAATTATGAGTGACCGTGATCACGTTTTGGAAAAAGTGGACTTGGCGAACTCCGTGAATTTCGAAAAGCGACGATGCCAAAGGGCTTTGTTCTGCTTCCTTCAAATCAGCGTAAGTGGCTTTGCCATCCGTCAACACCGGGCGATCCAATACAAATTTCCACGCATTGGGATTTGGTGTTGCTTGAATACGGATTAGTACATCTTGAGAACTCATAGTAACAACTCCCGAGCCTTTACTATGGCTTTCACCAAGGCTTCGATGTCATCATGATTATTATAAACTGAAAAAGAGGCTCTGACAGTCCCAGGAACACCCAGTCTAGCCATCAGAGGTTGAGTACAGTGGTGCCCTGCGCGCACCGCCACCCCAGCTTGATCTAAAATTTGACCAACGTCTGAGTGATGGGCTCCTTTAAGATTAAAAGAAATCAAAGGACCTTTATTTGCAGCAGTTCCGAATATCTTCAGATCTGGGATCTCCAACAATTTTTGAGTGGCAGAGTCTAAAAGCTCCATCTCCCATTTGTGGATATTCTCAAACCCGATGGCTTCCACGTAATCAATGGCCGCGTGCAAACCGATCGCCCCTTCAATGTGCGGAGTCCCCGCTTCAAAGCGGAAAGGAGCCTCATTGTAAGTGGTCTTTTCAAACGTCACTTGAGAGATCATGCTGCCGCCACCTTGATAAGGAGGCATCTCTTCCAAGAGAGCTTTCTTGCCATAAAGTGCACCGAATCCAAAAGGACCGAACAGTTTATGTGCTGAGAACACAAAGAAGTCGCAATCAAGATCTTGAACATTCACCGTGGTTTGAGAAACAATCTGAGCCCCGTCGATCAAAACTTTGGCGCCCACATCATGAGCCAACTTCGTCAAAAGTTTTGCATCGGTCACAGTTCCCAACGTGTTCGAACACGCCGTGAAAGCCACAAGCTTTGTTTTGGAGTTAAGTTTTTTCTTATAATCTTCAAGATCCAACTCGCCATTATCCAAAACACGAGCGGCAATGACTTTTGCGCCCTTACGCTCGGCCACCATTTGCCAAGGAACGATGTTCGCGTGATGCTCCATCTCTGTCACCAGGATCTCGTCACCCTCTTTAAGGTGAGTCAGTCCATAGGTTTGAGCCACAAGGTTGATGCCCTCAGTTGTTCCACGAACAAAAACAATTTCATCAACGGAAGAGGCACCCAAGAACTTAGCAATTTTGGTTCTTGCCGCTTCAAAGTGCTGAGTTGCCACGTCAGCCAAAGAATGGGCACCACGATGCACATTCGAAGACTCATACAGATAGAATTTTGCGATACGGTCCACAACAGACTGAGGTTTCAGAGTTGTTGCCGCACTGTCGAGGTAAACCAGATCCTTGCCATGAACCTTCTGAGTCAAAGCAGGGAAATCTTTTTTTACTTCGGCAAAAATAGAACTCAAAGAACTCACGGACGCTCCATAGACAATTGAGCGAATGTTTCATCCAAATGTCTTGTCAGCCAAGTGTGAATCTCCTTGTTAGAAATTCTGTAGAGAACTTCAGACAAGAATCCATAGCTTAGCATTGAGATGGCTTTGCTTTCAGGAATCGCGCGAGAAAGCATATAGAATAATTCTTCACGGTTTAACTGCCCCACCGTCGAACCATGGGATGCCTTCACGTCATCAGCATAAATTTCCAGGACTGGCTTGCTATCGGCTTCGGCCTTGCTGCTTAAAAGCAGGTTGTTATTCAACTGAGCCGAATTGGCTTTTTGTGCACCTTTTTGAATCAACACCTTACCGCAGAACGCCGCCTTGGAGTTTCCATCCAAGATGCCTTTGTAAAGCTGATTGGTATTGCAATCGCCCACGGCGTGATTGATCAAAGTGGTGTTGTCGACATGCTGAGAACCCTTCACAGCGTAAACACCTAAAACTTCGGAATTGCTGCCAGGGCCTTTGAGATTCAACTCTAGACTGTGACGTGCAAGGCTTGCTCCAGTCGAGAATGCCAAGCTTTCAAGGTTCGCGTTCTTTTCAAGATTAATGCGAGTGCGACCGATGTTGATCGCTTGCTCATTCTCAGATTGCACACGCACGTAAGTTACTTTGGCGCTATCAGCAATCTGAAGATCTGTCATGGAATTCACAAAGTATGAAGATCCTGCTTTGCCATAGTAACTTTCCAAGAACTGAACAGAAGATCTCGCGCCGACTTCAATATGAAGACGAGGATGAACCATCAGTGCAGAACCACCTTCTGTCGACGTGAAAAACACGAAGTTCACAGGTTTTTCCACAGAGATTTCTTTTGCCACCTTCAAAGCCACTGGCTTAACAAGATAAGCACTGTTCAAAGCTTCAAAGGTGTCTGCAAAGAAGTCTGTTTCCACAGACAGCTCACGAAGAGTAAAGCCCTGAGGAAGTTCATCAGACAAAGTGGTGTTCAAAACACCGTTAAAGAAAACGATATTTGTAAATTGCGGCAGAAGGCGAGCTTTAATATCGAGCAAAGTTTCGTGACTTGGCTCCATAGGATTCACCGCAGACGGAACGAAGTTGGATTCACCCAACACTTTCACGCTGGTGTAGTGCCACTCTTCATCATGTCGGGTCGGAAGACCTTTTTTCAGAGCATAGTCATAACCCGCTTGGCGCAAGGATGCCAAAGCACCTTGTGCGGGAGAGACCTGACTGAATTTGTCATAAGTAGAAAGTAAATTCATATCATCCAACCTAGTTAACCAACCAGTCGTAACCTTTTTCTTCGAGCTTCAAAGCCAAAGAACTGTCACCTGTTTCAATAATTTTTCCGTTGGCCAAAACGTGAACGTAATCTGGCTTGATGTATTCCAAAAGACGTTGATAGTGAGTCACCAAAACGATGGCGTTGTCTTTACGACGAAGTTTATTCACGCCCTCAGAAACGATTCTCAAAGCATCGATATCCAGACCCGAATCAGTTTCATCAAGCAAAGCCAAGCGCGGAGACAAAACTGCCATTTGCAAAATCTCATTGCGTTTCTTTTCACCACCCGAGAAACCCACATTTACGGGACGCTCAAGGTACTCAGGCTTCATGCTGACCAATTTCATTTTTTGATGAAGGAATTCACGGAACTCCCCTTCAGGCATTGGTTCCGAACCTTGGTGCTCCAAGATAGAATTGAAAGCTGTGTGCAAGAAAGTAAAGTTTGAAACTCCTGGCACTTCGATAGGATATTGGAAAGCCAAGAAAATGCCTTCTTTAGCTCTTTCATCTGGAGCCAGATCCAACAAGTTCGCCATGTTGAAGTTGATATCGTACTTAACTTCGCCTTCAGTCACTTCATAGGCAGGGTGTCCCGCAAGAACCTTAGAAAGAGTGCTCTTACCAGAACCGTTAGGTCCCATGATCGCATGAACTTCCCCTGGCTTAATAGTCAGGTTCAATCCTTTAAGGATTTCTTTGTCGTCAACTTTGGCGTGGAGGTTTTTAATTTCAAGCATATTCATATTCTTTTACCGCTTCTAATGTCGGGATTAACCGACAGAGTTTTCCAATTTCATTTCAATTAATTTCACAGCTTCAACAGCGAACTCCAACGGAAGTTCTTTAAAAACTTCCTTACAGAATCCGTTCACCAACATTGAAATGGATTTCTCCATATCAAGGCCACGTGATTGCAAATAGAAGATTTGATCTTCGCTGATACGAGACGTTGTCGCCTCATGCTCAATCGTTGCTGTTTTGTTTTTTACTTCAATATATGGATACGTGCTGGCGCTGCACTGATCACCCACCAACATCGAATCACACTGAGAATAATTTCTAGCGTTCTCGGCTGAAGGCATGATCTTCACAAGACCGCGGTAAGCATTCGAAGATTTTCCAGTGGAAATACCTTTCGAGATGATCGTGCTCTTAGTGTTCTTACCAATGTGGATCATTTTTGAGCCGGTATCTGCTTGCATCATATCGTGAGTCAAAGCCACAGAATAGAATGCCCCCTCAGAGTTCTCCCCTTGCAAGATGCAAGATGGATACTTCCAAGTGATCGCCGAACCAGACTCCACTTGAGTCCACGAAATTTTTGAGTTCTTGCCGGCTGCTTTTCCACGCTTCGTTACGAAGTTGTAGATGCCGCCTCGTCCTTCTTTATCACCTGTGTACCAGTTTTGAACTGTCGAGTACTTAATCTCTGCGTTGTCCAAGGCCACAAGCTCTACCACCGCCGCATGAAGCTGGTTTTCATCACGCTGAGGAGCCGTACAGCCCTCGAGGTAATTCACATAACCACCCTCATCGCAGACCAGAAGAGTTCTTTCAAACTGACCTGTGTCTTTGGCGTTGATACGGAAGTAAGTCGAAAGATCGATCGGGCAACGAACGCCTTTCGGGATGTAACAGAAAGAACCATCAGAGAAAACCGCAGCATTCAAAGCTGCATAGTAGTTGTCAGCATAAGGAACCACAGTTCCCAAATACTTCTTCACAAGGTCCGGATGGTTTTTCACAGCTTCAGAAATAGAACAGAAGATCACTCCGGCTTCTTCTAAAACTTCATTGTGAGAAGTCCCTACAGAAACAGAGTCGAAAACCACATCCACAGCAATTCCTGAAATACGCTTTTGCTCAGAGAGGGGAATTCCCAATTTTTCGAATGTTTTGATCAACTCGGGATCAAGCTCATCCAAAGATTTTGGCTTCGCTTCATCAGAGCCTTTTTTGGGAGCTGAGTAATAAGAGATGTCTTGAAAATCAATCTTTGGATAAGAAACATGGGCCCATGTCGGCTCTGTCATAGTCAACCAATGACGGAAAGCCTTCAAACGGTATTCCAACATCCACTCAGGTTCGTTTTTCTTAGATGAGATCAAACGAATCACATCTTCGTTCAAACCTTTTTTAACAGTATCGGTTTCGATATCTGTCGTGAAACCGTACTTGTATTCATAGCTCTCAAGAGGGTTCTGAGAAGAAGAAGATGGTTTATCCATGAGCAATCACCTCTGATTTAACAACTGTCGAAGCTTTTTCTTTTTCTACCAAGAGATCTTTCAGGCTCACGCTTCTATAGAAGTCTGTCAGTTTCTGATTCAGCGCTGTGATAGGAGAAACAATGTTGCAAGTTCCTTGAATTTCACAAGGCACCTCTTTATGGAGGCATTTTACCAAAGCGGTTGGGCCTTCGACGATTTCTACCAAATCATGAATAGAAATTTTCGAAAGATCTTTCGTGATTTGATAGCCACCGTTTGCGCCGTACTCGGAACGCAAGATTCCACCTTTTTGCGCCATCTGTTGCATGACACGAGCCGTGGCATCAAATGGAGTGTGAAATGAATCTGAAACTTCTTTGGCAGAAGTCAGTTCACCAGGAATTTTTTGGCTCATATGCTTGAGAGCCATTAATGCGTACTCAAGTTTTCTATTGATCTTATTCATACTTACCTGCTTTGCGGACAAGGACACTAAACGAAAGCGAAATGAAAAACAACACGAAATACGCCTAATTTTAGCGTATTTAAGATGATGACAGGAAACTTTGCTGCGGTTTTGAAAAAATGTGCTGATTTCAACACTTTATGATGCTATACGAAGGTCATATGAGATTTATTTTAGTTACTTTCATCACCCTTGTTATGGTCGGAATGCTTCTCTTAATGGCCCGTATTTGGGGCTTAGGTCAGGTATATCCCCCCTTTGAACACGATTTCTTTCAGGGAAATCAACCACTTATCATACTAAAAGCCGACACTTTGGATACGGTTGCAGCCGCTGTAAAGGCTCAGCCCGATGTTATTATTTGGGCTGATGTCCGCATGTCCAAAGATAAGGTGCCCTACGTTTTGCCTCGCTCAGAAGATGTAAAATTCCTGGAGTTCAAAAAAGAACAGCAAGAAAAGAACCCTTCGACTCCGATTATGATGGGCGGCAAACTGACGGATTACCCCTGGGAGCAGATCAACGAGTTCTATAAAACGACTCCGGCTTTGAAGGAATACTACGAACAATTTCCTCAAACTCGTTTTATCCTCAATGTCGTGGATAACGTGACAGACGTGCATTTGGACTTGGTCAACGCTCTTGAAGGCTTGAAGCCTGACGCTCGAACTCTTATTCAAAGTGAAGCCTTGATTGTCATCACTGCGATCAAAGATAAAAAGCCAGAGTGGGTTTATGGTACAAGCACTCCAGATTTGATGCGCTTTTTGAGTTTCGATTCCTTGTGGATCTTGCCAACGACGCAATTCAAAGGAGATGTTTTCATCGCTCCGTTCACTCTGATGAAACGTCCCGCGTTCAATCAAGACATTATCGAAGAGATGCGTCGACGTCATAAAAGAATTTTCCTAGGTCCTATCGAGAGCAAAGCTCAGTTTGATCAAGCCAAGAGCATCGAAGCCAATGGTTACATCACAACGGACCTCGCTCAGTTGAAGTCTTGGCTAGACCAAGATCCTGCTCAATAAAGAACCCTCCCCCTCTGTTATATATCAAGTCATTAGTTTAAAATTCACCTCGGTGTTCCACCGGGGTTGATCTCGTCTGTATTTGGGCATAAGTTTAATAGAAACCATTTCTAAGTATGGTTTCTTGATGGGTTTCACTGGACGGAAACCCCGGAAGGATTTCGATGACAACTTTGCTCTTCATCAATGCCGCACATGCCGCCCCCGCAGTTTCAGTAAATACAAGTTCAGTTGATGCCATTTTTCAAGCCAGCCCTGTGGTTCAACTGACTTTGTTGATGCTGATTGTAATGTCCATCTTATGTTGGGCAATCGGGTACACCAAATACCAAACTTTCAAAAAAATGAACCAAGCTGATGAGCTCTTCCAAAACAAATTTTGGAAGGTAAACTCTCTCGACACGCTATATGAAGACATTGATCAATATAAAGACTCAGCTATCGCGCGCGTCTTTAAAGCGGCTTACCTTGAAATGAAGAAGATTGCAGAGTCTCCTCTTCTTGCAAAAGCCGATGGCGACAAACCTGTCTTGTCTGGAATCGACAACTTAGAACGCGTTTTGAACAAAGCAAATGAGAATGAAATTTCCAAGTTGGAATCACGTCTTACTCTGTTGGCAACAACGGGAAGTACGGGTCCTTTCATCGGTCTTTTTGGAACAGTTTGGGGGATCATGGGATCCTTCCATAAAATCGGTCAAACAGGTTCTGCAAGCCTTGCGGTTGTAGCTCCCGGTATTTCCGAGGCCTTGATCGCAACAGCTATCGGTTTGGCTACGGCGATTCCTGCCGTGGTTCTTTATAACAGTTTTATTTCTAAAATCCGTAAGCAAGAAATTGCTATGAACAACTTCAATGCGGACTTCCTCAATATCGTTAAACGCAACTTCTTCCAAGGGAGCTAAACCATGGGAATGAGCGGAGGCGGCAGCAAAAGAGGCCGCGCAACATTAAGCGAGATCAACATCACTCCCCTTGTGGACGTGATGCTGGTTTTGCTTATCATGTTCATGGTGACGACTCCTCTGATGCAGCAAGGAATTGAAGTCGACTTGCCAAAAACAGCTCCATCGGGTGTAGAAACAAACGATGAGCCTTTTGTTTTGGTGATTGATGCAGATCAAAAAATGACCGTGGCTAAACAACGTATTGGCATCGATGATCTTCGCTCGAAACTCAAAGCTATCTTTGAAACTCGCAAGAACAAACAAGTGTACATTCAAGCAGACCGTAAAGTGGATTATGGCTTCGTCGCGGAAGCTATGGCAGAAGTTCGGGCCGCTGGAATCTTCAATATCGGTTTAATTACGGTACCAAAAGACAAGTGAACCAAGTAGAGAACGTTTTTCAGCAGAATGATGATCAAATGAGTCGCGGCATAGGGATTTCTTTTGTCATCCATGCTGTTATTCTTTCATTTTTCACCTTGAAAGCCGTGTTCTTTACCCCGGAGAGCATTGATTTCTCTCAAGCTGTGCGTATCGATATGGTGGGGCTTCCAGATAAAATCGAACCGAAGGAAATGCCTGCGCCAGTAAAAGAAGAGGCTAAGTCGCCGGCTCCTGAAGCTCCGAAAGAAGCCAAGGTTGAAAAGCCTGCAGAGAAGGCACCTCCAAAACCTGAAGTGAAAATGCCGCCAAAGGTTCAAAAAGATCCTGAGGCTATCAATCTAGAAAAAGTAAAATCAAAACAAAAGAATGCCATGGAAAAACTCAAAGCCATGGCCGCTCTAGATAAAATCAAAGAGGATGTTGCTGAGGAAAAAGAGAAAGAGGCTGCGGCCGCAGCTGCAAAAAAAGCTGCAGCAGCCGGCGGAACAAAAATCAAAGGTAACCAGGTTTCTCCTGGAACAGCGCTAACGGGTTTAACCAAGCTTCAACATGACACTTACATCTCAGATCTCGATCGTCATATTAAGCAACACTGGTCTTTGCCCGAATGGCTTGCGAAACGAGATCTCTCTGCTCAAGTCAGAGTGAGTATCGACTCTCGTGGCTTGGTCATTGCAAAGAAAATTGTAAAATCCAGTGGTAATCCAGTTTACGATGAAATGGTCCTAAAAACGATTGACGATTCCATGCCTTTTCCTCCTCCTCCTGATAAGTTCTTATCGTTGGTGGAGACAGATGGAATTCTGATTGGATTCCCTGAGTAAGCTCACGATGAGCTGTTTTAAAGTGAAGGAGTGCTTTATGAAGATTCTTAGAATCATGCTCGCCGTCTTAGCGGTTTTTTCTCTCGCCTCAGTTGCCATGGCCCAACAAAGCGGCATCTATATAAAACTAGGCGAAGCTCGCACCAAAAAAAGTCTTTTGGCGTTTCCTGCTTTGCAATATCTCGGAACACCGACAGCCACATCCAACTATCAATCTGTCGGCGCCGAAATTTTTAACACCGTCAACAATGATTTGACGGCTTCATCTTATTTCCAAATGATCAGCCAAAGTGCTTATTTGGAAGACACAAAAAAAACAGGTTTGATGCCGGCGCCGGGCGCACCCAATGGCTTTAAATTCCAAAGCTGGTCTGCCATTGGAACAGACTTCCTCATTCGTGCGGCTTTCTCAATCTCGGGAAATGAAATCACTCTTGAAACTTACACCTATCATGTTCCTCGCGCGACTTTGGTTTTCGGCAAGAAATATAAGGGCCCTGTCAGCAGTGCTCGTCGCATTGCCCACACTTTTGCAAATGATCTCTTGAAAGAGCTCACGGGCACAGAAGGACCTTTCCTCTCCAAAGTGGTCGTGGCCAGTGATCGCAATGCCGCAGCCAATGTGAAAGAAATATTCGTAATGGACTGGGATGGTGCGAACATAAAGCAAATCACCAGTCATCGCACGATCGCGATCTCTCCGGCATGGTCTCCTGATGGAAAGCAAATTGCCTATACAGCTTACGTCAAACGTTCTGGATCAAAATTCAGAAATGCTGACATGCTCATTTACAACTTGGAAACAGGAAAAAGAAAACTGGCCTCTTACAGACAAGGCATCAACTCTGGTGCTTCTTGGGCTCCCAATGGAAAACACATCTATCTGACAATTTCCCAAGGAAGCCGTCCGGATATTTACAAAATGACTCCTGAAGGAAATCTTGACTTCAAAGTCACCAATGGACCTTCTGGCGCCATGAACGTAGAGCCTGCCGTAAGTCCCGATGGCACCAAGATTGCCTTCTCTTCTGATCGTGCCGGTCGTCCTATGATTTACGTGATGAATATTGATGGATCTAACGTCAAACGAATCACTTTTGCTGGTGTCTTTAATTCGACTCCTTCTTGGTCTGCTGATGGTAAGAAAATTGCTTTCGCAGGTCAGAGTGAAAATAACTTTGATATCTTTGTGATGAATGCGGATGGAACAAATATGATCCGCCTGACCTCAGCGAAGAAAGCCAATGGTCGTTGGGCCAGCAATGAAGATCCTACGTTTTCTCCAGATGGACGCTTCGTGATGTACACAAGCAACCGTACTGGGAAAAATCAGATCTATATTTCCACGGTAGATGGCACTGAAGAGCGTCGTGTAACGACAGACAACTACAACTACTTTAAACCAAAGTGGTCAAACAACCTTGACTAATAATCCCCTCGAAGACTCACTTCGAACTGAGCGCAACGAGATCTGGTCTCGTTGCGCCGAAGCTTCCAAAACTTTCTCTGAACCCGCTCAAGATGTTTGTTTAAAATGGAGTCACGCAGCGGACTCCCTTCTCACGAAAGCTTTTCTCCAAACCTTTCAAAATCAAAAATGCGCACTCTTTGCTTTGGGAAAACTTGGCAGCGAAGAATTGAATTTAAGTTCCGATGTGGATCTTTTGATTCTCTCTGCTGATGAACAAGTGAGTTGGACCGGTCCTTTAAGAAAACTTCAAGGGTTGCTCGGAGATCGAACAGCTCAAGGTTTTGTTTTTCGGCTAGACTTTGATTTAAGGCCTGGTGGTCGCCATGGTCCTCTAGTTCCCACAGTCGAACATTTCAAAGACTATTACGGAAATTATGGGGAAACCTGGGAGCGTCTCGCTCTCGTTCGGTTACGTCCCATTTGCGGGGATTCCGGCATTATTTCAGAGGCCTTGGCCTTCGCAAAAAAATTTTCCTTCCGTAGACACTTGGATTTTACCCTTTTTGAAGATCTCAAAGGATTGAGGAGCAAAATTCAATCTCACTATTGGGATCGCACACAAAAAGATGTGATTGATTTGAAGCTTGGCCTCGGTGGAATCCGTGACGTTGAACTTTTCGTTCATGCTCTGCAAGTGGTCCATGGTGGAAAAGACCCCTCACTGCAAGTGCACTCCACCACTGAAGCTCTGAATCTTCTCGAGAAAAAGAGTCTTTTACCTACCGAGGAAGTTCGTTTTCTTTTAAATCATTACTGGAATCTTCGCGGTCTTGAAAATTATGTTCAGTCATTAAATGACGAACAAACGCACTTATTGCGTCTTAAAGACAATCATCCCTCCCAAGTCACCACAAAGATAAAGACTCTCTCTGCTGAAATGCACCGCTGCCAGGACATTGTGAAATCATTGTTGGGAGACGCCCCCCAAGAGATCTCTCTGGAAAAAGATCTCAAAAGTTTTGGTGTCGATGATCAAATTCTCCAGGAACACTGGGAAGAGATTCTTGGCCAAGAAGTTCTCTCTCGCAATAAAGGCCGAGATGAAACGGCTCGCAAGGCATTTCTCCACGAATTTATCCACTCTCTTCATCAACAGGGCGGAGATTTAAATCGTGGATTACTACTTTTAAAAGATTTCATTCGGGCAACACGCGCTAAAGCGACATTTTTCTCGCTTCTGGTTCGCGAAAAAGACTTACTCAAAAAAATCAGCTGGCTTTTTGGTCACTCTCCTTACCTCGCAAGAATTCTTTGCAATCGACCAGAGTTGCTAGATAGCTTTGTCTATCGCTCTCAAGATCGCCACTCTGAAGACATCTCTCTGCTCCTCGAGGAATTGGCCGAGAAACGTTTGCTTTCAGAACTTATCAACGGGAGCGAGTTCTTAGAAGACAAAGATCTTTCTCGACTTCTCGGCAACCTGACCTCCACAGCGGATTCAATTTGCGAAACCCTGCTTCAAGCTCTACAAAAAGAGTTTCCATCAAAAATGCAGATTCTTGCCCTAGGAAAATGGGGTGGTCAGGAACTAGGGTTCCGATCCGACTTGGATTTTATTTTCATCACTCCTGATGAAGCGAACGACAATGATTACAAAGTTGCCAAGCGCATGATCTCTCGACTCACTGAAGCCCATCGCGGTGGAAATATCTATTCCATTGATATGCGCCTGCGGCCCTCAGGAAAAGCCGGACCTCTGGTTTTGCCCCTCAACGAATTTCAAGAGTATTTGAAAAATGAAGCCACACCTTGGGAGCGACAAGCCTACCTCAAAGCTCGATGGCTAGGGAATGCCCCTTGGTCAGCCTCTTCTTTTTATATAAATAAAGGACTGAGCTCAGAGGAGCTTCAGGAGTTGAATCGCATTCGTTTGGAATTGCTCTATAAGGGTTCGTCTTTGGACTTGAAGTATTCTGAAGGTGGACTCGTTGATATTGAATTCGCCGCTCAAGTCCACTTACTTGAGAGAAAGCTAACCCCAAAAGGCAGTTCCACTTTTGATTTCCTCTCTCAAATGGGCCCTTTGGCAGGCACTTTGAAGCAAAACTATGCGGTGCTGCGTCAATATGAGCAGATGCTCCAGCTGGTTGCGTCAGAATCCCTCACAGAAGTGGACCAAAATCATGAGTCATTTCAATTTCTTGCCTTAGCGCTTCATAAAACTCCAAAAGATCTCTTCGAAGAGATTCGAGAGCTGCTCTCCACCAATGCGGACAGCTTGAAGAACCTTGACCCTCGTCGAGGCCCTCACTAATAGTTAAAGGGTTGCAATCAATTTAGGAGTTCTAATGACGACAAAGGTCGACGCAAAAAAAGTTTTTTGGATCTATCTATTCGCCTTTATTTTAGCTGCATTCAGCTTCCGTGCTGACGCTAAAACAGAAACCAAAAAAGACAGCAAAAAAACAGCAGAGAAAGCGAAGAAGGGAAAAGAGATGTTCGCAGAATTCGAAACAAGCAAAGGTAACTTCAAAATCAAATTATTTTCTGACAAAGCTCCTAAGACAGTTGAGAACTTTGTAGGTTTGGCTGAAGGCACTAAAGAGTGGACCGATCCTAAAACTGGCAAAAAGGTTACAAGACCTTTCTATGATGGTTTGATCTTCCACCGTGTAATCCCTAATTTCATGCTTCAAGGTGGTTGCCCTGAAGGACAAGGCACTGGCGGACCTGGTTACAGATTTGAAGACGAGTTCCCAGCGGGCGCTCCGAAGCACGACAAACCAGGTATGCTTTCAATGGCAAACGCAGGTCCTAACACAAATGGTTCACAATTCTTCGTTACAGTAGCAGCGACTCCTTGGTTGGATGGCCGCCACACTGTTTTCGGTGAAGTTGTTGAAGGCATGGATGTTGTTTACGACATCTCTAAGGTAAAAACTGGCGCTATGGATCGTCCAGCTGAGCCTGTTATTATCAAGCACGTTAAAATCATCAAATAAGATTTTAATTTAGACTTAGAAACTAAAAACCCGCTGGAAACAGCGGGTTTTTTTATTTCACTAAGTCTTAAGGCTCAATGTGCTCAGAAGTTGATTTCGATTTGCCAAATCCCTTGCAACGATACTTTTCAAGAATTTCATCGGCCTTAGCACAGGCACGTGCTCGCGGAAAGAGCATTCCGCTCGCAACGGCGCCTAATCTCAGCACTTTACCGTAAAGCCCCAATTCGCCCTTATACAACTGACCTTGATAAGCCATAACAATTTTTACGTAGTTCACATATGTACTATCAGACCCGTACCGGGTAGACGCCGAACATTCAGTAACCTCGACAATGCACGACTTACTATCTGAAAAGAGAATGTCATCCGCACGAGTACCGATATCTCTTAAGGGTGGTGCAGACGGTACTCTTTCATAACTTTGTGCATGGCTGGACATAGCTCCAAAAAATAAAATGGCGATAAGGAAAACCTGCTTCATAAAAGCTCCTATTTCAATGATAGTGTTCGGGTTTTCCATTATGCAATAGATATGCCCCCCCCAGATACACACGAATTCGTTTTAAAGAAAATGAGGGTGTATAGGAACTTTACGAATGCCCCAAACGATCGTCGAACGTTTTGACATGCGGTTTTTCGTTATCACAAAGACTATTAATTTTTTACTGATGTCTCAACGGCCCTTGCAGAACTGTTTGGCTTGCACCCAGTAAGCAGGGCTGCAGTAATCATCGAGCCACTTGCCTTCTAAATTCGTTGAATAGGCGTAGTACCACATCAACTCATCGTTCTGAGTTGTGAAGTTCACTTTGTGAGGCATGGCTTGAGGCATTTTTTTATTCACAGCAAAGCACCAACCATAAACGCGCATCTCTTTGTCAGAGACAACTTCGATAGAATCCAAATCCACAGGTGTGTTCAAGATAGAGTTATAACCCTCAGGTGCTCCCACATAAGGAATTTTGTTCGAATCAAAAATAGCTTGAGAAATATGACCTAAAGATTTGGAAAGATCTGCATTGTAGGTGCCTTCGTAAACTGGAGTCTCAGAACAGGCTCCATAAACTTTCCACGTGATAGCCTGAGCTTGCAAAGTGATCAAAAATACCAGGGCTACAGCTATTGATTTCATTCAGTTCTCCTCGGAAAGAACTCTTTATCTGAGGCTATATTTGAACTCAAAGCTTGAAGCAGGATTTGAAACTTCTACAGGAAAATCGTCTTTAGCCAGCAGAAACAATAGTGCGATCTTCCACCATCCATGAGCAGGCTGTTTGGTCTTTTTAGCTACCGGTGATACAGAGGTAGGGCCTTACTTTTGGTAGCAGCAATGCGGCATTCATGCTGCATTGCTGCTACCAAAAGTAAGGCCCTACCTAATGACCACAAAGTTGACAGCTAGGGGCGTGATTGAGCCTCTTCTCATTTTGAGACGATCCTAGACGCCCCTTCTCCATCCTATAGCTTTATACAGGCCCATGGCTTGCTTAAGAATCCTTATGAGGCGTGGTGCCTCTTGGGAGAATGCTATGAAATGGTATCAATCAGTTTTGAGTTTTGCCGCTGCAATCAACATGATTGCTTTCCCCGTTGTGGCGCAAACCCAAATGACCGACGCTGAAAAGCAAAAGCTTTCTCAAGACAGCCAAATCGCTGATAAATACAATTATCGTATGGCCATGGAACACGGTAAGGCCGTTTTCTATGACAAAACCACAGGCCGTCCTGCGGCTGAAGTTCCCTATGGCGAAGAATCCCGCCTTCGTAAGTTCTCACCTAAAAACCTCAATGAAATGTTAAAAACTGAAATGGCTCGCGTGAATACATCTTCAAAAGCGGCCTTTGCTCACTCTTTGAAAGCTCTACCTACTGAGTCTGTGATCTTCTTCTTTGCTATGGGAGCCGTGGTTGCAGGACAGTTGCTAGCTAATTACTCGCAAAATCCTTTGGCGATGAAACAGCACATTGATCATCAGATGTCTCCCGTTGGAGTTTTTGGCTTCTTCACCTTCATGGTTTCTCAAGGTGTCACTGCGAACATGCTTTCAATGTACATCAAAAATCCTAAGTTCCATCACATGATTCCATATATGGGTATGGCCGTGGGTGCGTTCGTGCAAACTTATCTGACTTCTGTGGCTTCAGATCCCAATGTGATGGCTTGTGCAAAGACCATGATTGGCAAAAGCATCACCGAAAAAGACCTTGAAAAAGGTGCTGACAAAAATCCTTGTGAAAAAGCGTACGAATATCTTGTTATCAACAAAAAAATCTGGGAGTTCGCTCCAGGAATTGCGTCTATGCTGATCTCTGCAGGCATGGCCGGCGTTGGACAAGCTGCTCTGACTAAAGCCGTTCTGCGTATTACAGGCGTTGATCTTGCTGTGTACTTAGTACCGGGAAGAATGCAACTTCAAGGTATTCGTTTGTTGTTGGTTAAGGGTATGCAAATCACGGCCTTCGTCGCTATCGACGTTTGGATCAATCGCACGATCATGAACACGTGGAAAAACTTTTTTGATGGTGCGGACTTCTATGAAATGAACACGCGTCTGAATATGCAAGTCAACGCCTTGAAGTCTTCTCAATGGAATTCTTCAGAGAAAGATGCAGAGAAAGAACTCAAACTCATTCGTCAGAAAATGGCTGAGTGGCGTATGATGAATCTGTCTGAAGTCTATGAAGCTCATCAAAGCTGGTCTGAGAATATCAACCGCTTGATGTCTATGTATAACTCAAGTCACTCTTTCTATGACACTTTCATCAATGAAGTCCGAAATTCCAAGTACAACCTCTCTCACGTGAAGGGCTTGGATATTCCATATCCGTTTATTGGTGTTAAGGCGAAAGACCTTGCAGATGGTAAAGAAGATCTCTATTTCACTGCGCCGAAATTCGTAGAACCTCTCCAAATCGATACCATCGCCGAGGCTGTGGATTTCGTCGACAACATGAAAACCAAGTTCCCACAATCAAGTGCGATCTATCCCTATGAACTAAAGCAAATCAAAGCCATTCGTGATCTCTTGGCTCAAGAAAGCATTGGCAAAAAAGCGGAGGGCTTGCTTGAGTTCAACAAAGCTCAACAGATGGCTTTCCAAAGTACGGCGACATCTCGCTCTTTTGTTCAATTTCTTTATGCGATTCGCGGCATCTTGGGTAATCCTGAACCGATGATGGAGCCAGGACGTGGTTTCCTCGCAAATTATGAAATCGCGCCATCGACGGCAGAAACTTTAAAAAACACGGCTTACTATCGTAAGGTGGGAATGTTTCTGACTCCGAAGGCTACGGACTATCTCTTGATGCAAATGATCTGCGGTCCGGATGCGGAAGCCAATCAGCAAGTTATTAAAAACTCCACGGGGTTCTTGTCTGTCTTCTTGCCTCCACAAATTCGCACGGCTTCGAAAGAATTCGAAACAGAGTGTAATACGATTGGCAGCAAGGGCCTTGCTGGTTCAGCTATTTATAGCTGGCCTATGAAGAAAAATGGCAAATCTTATAATGGAATGTTGAGCTACCTCAAAGAGAATATCCGTCCTCAAGTTTTGGGGGACGCTAAGGAGTCGTCATTCACAAATTGGTGGAAATCCACGACGGATTCTCAAATGAAACTTGCTTTTGATGACTTTGGTGCACAGTACAGCGTCATTGTGGGCAAGTTGATTACGGGCCTTCATAAGGTGGATAGAAATCCGTTCAATCGTGGTCCAATCGCAAATGGCGCTTTTGATTCAGCTATTCAAGAGCAAAAAATTTATCTCTCAGTTCTCGAAGAACTTTTGAAACCAACTTCAATATTCAATGTGAAGTTCGAAAGCACTTTGGTGCAAAAATCAAGAACAACTGAGACGCAAGAGGTGGAGCGCCAATTCGAAATTCTTCGTCAGCTTTTGAGTCGCGTAAAGGTAATAAAGTACCAAAAAGAAGCTCGTATTGAAAGTGACATCGAGAACTACCAACTGGAAGAACAATTGGAAGGTATCCAAACCGCACTTAAAAATATCTCTGACAAGCTGGGTGTTGGAGATGATAACAGTCAGGCTATTGTGAAATTGAACGAGAAGCAAAGGAACTTGGCCGTGACGGCTCTAGAAAATCTGCAGGCCCTCGGCACAGAAATGATGATGTATGGAAGCATTGCCAATGCCGTGACTTGGGATAAAATTCGCAATTTGAAACGTATCGATATGGAGCAACAACAGTTCAATAACGACGTTCAAGCGAAGCTATTCCAGATGAGAGGACTAGTGCCAGGAGCTCGCTAGGTACTTGGAATGACATTTGAATTATTAGATTTATGAAGATTTATAAGAATTGAGGAGCTTATTAGGGTCAAAAGAGCCCAAAAACGGAGCCTCTGTTCAAAGATTTAACAGATATAGGGAGAGAGAGTTTATGAAAAAGGCAATGATGATCGGGATAGTCGCACTAGCAACATCCGTTTCCTTCACGACGGCCATGGCAGCCCCTGGTGCAGCAGCAAAAGCCCCTCGTGAAATGCTTAGTGATTACTCTAAGACGATGAAAGAGTATTTCAATAAGATAGGAGCGAATAAAGGAATTACGACTCAGAACCGTGCCCAAATCGAAAAGATGTTGGAAACAGACCTTGAGTTGTCTGGTGCCGCAAAAACTGCCTTGATGAGCTCTCTAACTGGATCTTCAAAGGAAGTTCTAGCAGTCCGCATAGAAAGTCTTGCAACGATCATCGCAGCTAAGAAGATGTCTGCGGATCTCGCAAAAGTAGATGCCGTAGAAGCCACTTCAATTGAAGCGGCAGTGAAGGCCTCGGCGAAACTTATTGCCAACGCCAATATGATTGGAGCAGTGAAAGAAGTAAAAACTTTAAACAAAGAAGAACTCACTCTCGTAAGAGACGCTTTGGCGAAGCTTGAATCTCTTCCAACTGATATCTTGATTAAGTTCTCTAAGACAGAAAGAGACTCTTACACTGAGATTTTGAATCGCCACGACCAATTGGCTGAAACCGGAACTAAAGGTTCCGCTGAAGAAGCTTTCATTCAAGCCATCATGGATGTAAAAAAAGTTGATAAGACGAAAGCTTTGGAAATTGCACGCAAGCTCAAAGAGTGTGCATAGTATTTTAAGTTTTGATTCTCCCCCTCAAAAACCCGCCCCTCTCGGCGGGTTTTTTTATTTGGACCTATCTAAAGGTCCACATTCTCTCTTCAGTCACTACACAGCGCGCTCTGAGACATGGCTTCTAGACTTTCCGCGAGTCGTCTTCTAAGGTAAAGTACTGGAAACATCATGCTGAATTTTATATTGAACTTAGATAAAGAACTTTTCGTATTGATTAATAATCATTGGACCTCTGCTTGGGGCGATGTTTTCTTTCCGTTTATTACGGATCTTCACAAAACTCCTTTCTTTAAGTTCTTTCTGATTCCTTTAGTACTCGTGCTCTTTATCTGGCGTCGCGGAATAAAAAAAGGTCTGGTGATCTTCTTTTTCTGTTTAATGTCAGTTCTGCTCTCCGATGGCTTTGGAAGTCAGGTGATTAAAAATAACATTCAACGTGCAAGGCCAGGGAACACTCAAGATCTCCCCGTCAATGTGAAAGCTCCTTTTGGGGGCTATAGCTTTGTTTCTAATCACGCCACAAATATGTTTTCTTTTGCCAGCTTCACAGCCGCAATTTTTCCACCGGCCGCCGTTCCTCTTTATACTTTAGCTACGGCTGTGGCTTATAGCCGGGTTTACAATGGTGTCCACTTTCCATCCGACGTTATTTGTGGCGGATTGCTGGGCTGCCTTTTTGGATTAGTCTTTTCACGCCTTTGCCAACGGGTTTTAGTTCGTATCGAAGATGAGGAACAGGTGCCATCATGAAAGTCGTAGTTACTGGAGCCAATGGTTTCTTGGGAAGTTGGGTGACTAAAGCCCTTGTTGATGAAGGACATGAAGTTTACGCCTTGGTCAGACCCAAAAGTGATATCACAGAGCTCGATGGCGTTGCATGCAGATATGTCTATGGAGACGTCACGGACGCCTTGTCCTTGCTTGAAGCCTTCAAAGGCATGGACGCCGTCTTTCACTTGGCTGGAGTGATTGCTTATAAAAGATCTCAACGATCTCAAATGGAGCGCGTGAATGTCGAAGGCACCCGAAATGTTGTCGAGGTCTGTCGCGAATATCAGATTAAGCGCCTGATTTATCTTTCTTCGGTGGTCGCCGTTGGCGCAGGTAAAACACCTGATGAAATTCTCAATGAAGATTCTGAATACAATGTGAAATCTTTAGACCTGGGATATTTCGAAACAAAACATGAAGCCGAGTTGATTGTTAAAAGAGCCTGTGACCGCAACGAAGTCGACGCAGTGATACTGAATCCATCCACTATCTATGGCGCTGGAGATGCTAAAAAAGGCAGTCGCGGCATGCAGCTCAAGGTGGCTCAAGGCAAATTGAAGTTTTACACATCAGGCGGCGTGAATGTCGTTGCGGTGGAAGATGTCGTTGCCGGAATATTAAGTGCTTGGAAAAAAGGCCGTAAAGGCGAACGCTATATCCTTTGTGGAGAAAATCTTCTTATTAAAGACCTCTTCCGTATTATTGCTGAAGAAGCTGGTCGCACGCCTCCATCTCATCTGCTTCCAGACAAAGTCTTGCACGTCGTCGGTGAAATTGGCGATGCCATGGAAAAAATCGGTCTGAAAGGTCCCTTAAGCAAAGAGAACGCTTGGACTGCCACAATGTTCCATTGGTTTGACTCTAGCAAGGCACAGCGTGAACTGGACTTCAAACCTCGTCCCGCTCGTGATGCTATTCACAACAGTGTCGCTTGGATGAAAAAGCACGGACTCGTGAAGTAAAAATCTATGATAAAATTTCTCGCCGGATTCATCATCGCAGCCGTTCTTGTTGTTGGAGGAGCTTATTGGGCTCTTGGCCGCTGGCTGCCTTCCGCCGAAGAGATCAAGGGTTGCCTCATTACAAAAATGTATGAGGTGAATCTCTGTCCTGGTTCAAAGAGCTATGTTTCCTTGAAACAGATATCTCCCTATTTGCAAAAAACTGTAGTCCTCACCGAAGATTCTAGTTTCTTCCAGCATAGAGGCTTTGATTGGCAGTCTATCGAGAAAAATGCTCGCGAAGGTTGGGAAACAGGCATTTTCAAAAAAGGTGGATCCACCATCTCCCAGCAATTAGCTAAGAATATGTTTCTTTCTAAGGATCGCACCTTTATTCGTAAAGGCCGCGAAGCCTTGATCACTTACAGAATCGAAAAAACTCTTTCAAAAAAAGAAATCCTTGAGAGATATCTCAATGTTATTGAATTCGGCAAAGATCTGTATGGGGTGAAAGCCGCTGCCAATTTCTATTTCCAAAAAAGCCCTGCGGACCTCAGTATTCTTGAAAGTGCCTTTTTAGCTATGCTTCTGCCGAACCCAAAAAAGTACTCGACCTCGTTCCACAAGAAAGAACTTACGGAGTTCGCGCATAAACGCATCGGACAAATCATTGATAACATGTACCAATACAAACGTATCAATGATGAAGAATACTTGGTAGCCACCCAAGAATTACAGAACTTTCTAAGCCCTGCACCGTCTTATACCACAGAAGAGGAGTCTGCTCCCTTGGATGAAGCGACTCCCATTGAAGAGAACGAAGACTCTTTTTTCTAATTATCTTAAAAGCTTTTTCTTAATTCTGAAGAATGAAATGTTCATGCAAATCCAGGTTACAATGAGCAACACCAAGATATGAGCACAGATCTGCCAAACCACGCCGTTATGGATGATCCCGCGAACCGCAGCTACAGCATGGGTCAAGGGGAACAAATAAGCCACATAGCGAAGACCTGATGGCAATTGATCTAAAGGGAAATAGGTCCCACTCAAAAGACTCATTGGCACGATCAATCCCGAAGTGGAATAAATAAATGAATCGTAGTTCTTTGCAAAAGAAGTAAAAATCATTCCGATGCACGAGAACAGGCAAGAGAGCAAAAACAGAACAGGCAAAGCGAGAATAATTTTATAAGAATCAATCAAACCAAAGAACATGGCTACGATTGTAACGCCAATCACACCAAAGAAAGCTTTGCTCGCACCCCAAATGAGTTCCCCTGCAACAATCTCTTCTGGTCCCACACGGGTTAACATAATAGTAGAATAAGTTTTTTGATGTGTGAGCTTTGTATAGTTCCCATAGGTGCTTTCAAAGAAAGCCACCATCATCGCCGTCGTACAGAGCAGCGCTGGGAAGAAGAACTCTATGTAAGACAATCCACCCATGTTATTGACGAAAGCACCCAAGCCAAAGCCCATGGCGCCCAAGTAGATAACCGGCTCAAGAATGATCCAGAACACAGAAACCATCCAAGTTTTTTTGAAATACAAGAAATTGCGTGACCATACTTTCATGGCCCCATCATCGAATTTCGGAATCGAGAAAAAATCTACGAACTTCATTATTCGTCCCTCAATTGATGACCAGCTAACTTCAAGAACACATCGTTCAACGTCGGCTTACGAATAAAAATCTTGTCACTAGCGATAAGATCGACAACCTTGCGCCCCTCTTGATTCTCTTTCACCAAGACAGAAACCGTATTTTTAATAACTTGATAGGAATATCCAGCCTCACGCAGGCGTCCAAGATAATAATTCAAATCCACAGGGTTAGTATCGAACTCGACGACCTCTTTACCAATCAACTCACGAATAAGATCCTTGGGTTTACCAATGGTCAAAATCTTACCTTGATCTATGATCGCCACGCGATCACACATCTGCTCAGCTTCTTCCATATAGTGAGTCGTTAAAATCAAAGTGCTTTTTTCAGATTTCAAGTGTTTAAAGAAATCCCAAATCCAAATGCGAGCTTGGGGATCCAAGCCTGTCGTCGGCTCATCCAGAAAGATCAGCTCAGGAGAGTTGATCAAGCCACGAGCGATCGCCAAACGGCGTCTCATGCCCCCACTGAGGGTTTCTACAGAGCGATCTTGATACTCTTCCAGCTTCATCAAACGCAACAAAGCCTGAGCTCGCAGCTCAGCTTCTTTAGGCGGAATATTGTGATAGTTAGAATAGACAATCAGATTTTCAAGAACAGTAAAATCCGGATCAAGACCATCTTCCTGTGGAACCACTCCAATGCGAGATTTGATTTCACGGAAGTTCTTTTTAACATTCAGACCGAGGACGTAAAGCTCACCGCTGGTCACCAGCACTGAGCAATACATCATTTTCATGGTTGTGGTCTTGCCGGCGCCGTTAGGCCCCAGCAGACCAAAACACTCGCCTTTTTGAATTTCTAGACTGATTCCATCCACAACGATCTTGTCGTCGTATTGTTTTGTCAGATCTTTTATTTCAATAGCGGTGTTCGTACTCATTCAACCCTTTATTCCTTCGAAGCTTTTCCGCGCTTATTAGGATCCAATTCTTTTGTACGAAGGCGGATATGCTTAGGAGTCACTTCGATCAACTCTGAGCTCTTAATCCATTCCATCGCTTTTTCCAAAGTCATCGGACGCACTGGCACTAGACGGATAGCTTCATCAGAACCCGAGGCACGAACGTTCGTCAATTTTTTCTCGCGTGTGATGTTCACTTCTAGATCATTTTCCTTAGCGTGCTCACCCACGATCATGCCGTCATACACTTCTTGTCCGTGTGTTACGTACATGATGCCACGCTCTTGAAGATTCCAAATAGCGTAAGCCGTTGCTTGGCCTTTGCGGTCAGAAATCATAGCGCCGTTCATACGATGCTCGATTTCACCTTTGTAGTTATCCCAGCCGTCGAATTGTGTATTCAAAAGACCAGTACCACGAGTGTCAGTTAAGAACTCAGAACGGTAACCGATCAAACCACGTGAAGGGATACGGAACTCAAGGCGCGTGCGACCAGATCCTTTTTGGACCATGTTCATCATAACACCTTTACGTTTTCCCAATTTCTCAGTTACGGCACCCACGAAAGCGTCTTCGATATCGACAACCGCTTGTTCCATTGGTTCCATTTTTTGACCGTTTTCTTCTTTAAAGATAACTGTTGGTTTAGAAACCAAAAGCTCAAAGTTCTCACGGCGCATTTGTTCAACCAAGACACCCAATTGAAGCTCACCACGACCAACAACTTTGAAAGAATCCGTGCTGTCTGTTTTTTCTACGCGGATTGCAACGTTATAAAGAAGTTCTCTCTCCAAACGTTCCCAGATTTTACGAGAAGTCACGTTCTTACCGTCAAGACCTGCAAAAGGTCCATTATTTACAGAGAACAATACTCCAACCGTTGGCTCGTCTACGCGGATACGCGGAAGAGGTCTTGGATCAGTTGCGGAAGTGATCGTGTCACCAATAGTGAAATCTTCGATACCAGCGATAACCACGATGTCACCAGCGCCAACTTCTTGAGCTGGAACTTGTGAATTCACTTTGTACTGGAACAAAGCCGAAACTTTGACTTTCTTTTGTGCGTTCTCTTGAACACAAAGAACATCGTCACCAACTTTGATAGTTCCCGCTTTCATACGACCGATCGCCAAACGACCTACGTAGTCATTGTATGAAATGTTAGAAACCATAACTTGAAGTGGATGGTTTTCTTCGATTTTTGGTGGTGGAACCAAGTTTACGATAGCATCGTAAAGAACTTCCAATGAGCCTGTGTTCACAGCAGGATCAAGTGTCGCCATACCTTCACGGGCAATAGCGTAAACAGTGTGGAAGTCACATTGTTCTTCAGTGGCTTCAAGATCGATGAACAAATCGAAAAGTTCATTGTGAACTTCTTGAATACGAGCATCGGCACGGTCAATCTTATTGATACAAACGATAACTTTAAGATTTTGCTCAAGAGCTTTTTTCAACACGAAACGTGTTTGTGGCAACGGACCTTCGGAGGCATCACAAAGAAGGATACAACCATCAACCATGTTCAAGATACGTTCAACTTCTCCACCGAAGTCACTATGTCCCGGTGTATCCACGATATTCACTTTGATATCTTTGTACATGAAGGAAGCATTTTTCGCAGCGATCGTGATTCCACGCTCTCTCTCAAGATCCATGGAGTCCATCAAACGTTCATCAACATGTTCGTTGTCACGGAAAGTTCCGGCTTGTTTGATCAAATGGTCAACTAGCGTTGTCTTCCCGTGATCGACGTGCGCGATGATAGCAATATTTCTAATTTTCTTTGGATCTTGAATCATATTTACCCTTCATGTTTTATAAAATCGAACTAACTTAAAAACTAAATTTAAAAATCTAAATTACTAACCATGCCCACCCATCAGGAACTCGTCCTGACTGGTATCTGCTTGCTCGTGATTGTTTATACCCGCGAAGAACTCTGTCGCCAAAGACATGATTTCGTCATTACTCTTTGTTTGGAATAAGTTTTTACGGAATTGGGCTGCACCAGCATAACCCGTCGAAAACCAGGCTGCAAACTTTCTCAATTGTATACCGGTTATGTGCTCATCACAATGCGCCACAATCTCTTTTTCCAAGGCCGTAAACAAAGAAACGTAATCTCTTTGCGCCACTTTTAAGGGCTCGCCCTTCCAGAGAGATAAAGCATCCATAAAAATATGAGGGTTTTTTAGGCAGCCACGGCCAATCATAACCCCATCACAGCCCGATTGCTCTAAACGAAGAACGGCTTGGCGTGGTGTGAGGATGTCTCCGTTTCCAAGAATTGGAATTTTGGTATTCGTTTTCACGTCAGCGATGAAATCCCAATCTGCCATACCCGAATAACCTTGAGCTCTGGTGCGACCATGAATGGCCACCCAGGAAATCCCTTCGTTATAAGCGATATTACAAACTTCAATGGCGTTGCGAGAATTTGAATCCCAGCCCGTACGGATTTTAATCGTCACTGGAATTTTAACGGCACCTTTTACAGCAGCCAAAACTTTTTGAAGCATCACAGGATCTTTCAGCATGGCTGATCCCGCGCCCTTCTTCACAACTTTGGGAACAGGACAACCGAAGTTGAGATCCACAAAATCACAACCCTCAGCCTCTGCCACTTGAGCGGCACGACCTAAAAGCTCAGGGTCTTCACCAAAAAGTTGAATCCCAATAGGTCTCTGAGTTTCGTCGAAACTCATGAGCTTCATTGTACGCTCAGACTTATGCTCAATGCCGCTCGCGCTCACAAGTTCTGTGACAACAACACTGGCATCGAGCTTTTTAATAAAGGTTCTAAAAGCGTGATCCGTGATCCCGGCCATTGGGGCGAGGACAAAAGGATTTTGCTTTAGGGCTTCAAGAGGATTCATAAGGCGTCGGGTATAACAAAATCTCCATTACGAGGATACAAGAAACCGCCTAAACCCTCATTTTATTTGAAGAATTTACTGTACAGGAAGGTCCTTTTGGATAAGACCCCGTTTAAATCGCTATGGGCTCAGTTACTCATTCATCCAAGTCACTCGGCCCTCAAGTTGGCGCGGAGCTTTGGGAGGATTGTGGTCAGGATATCCACAGACCATGGCACATAAAAGCTCCAATTCTCCGGCCTGATACTCTGGAAGTCCATCCACACCCAAAAACTGATCCACTTCGCTTTTAATCTCTAAAGGAGCACCCATAGTGCAGGAACCTAAGCCCTCAACCAAACAAGCCAAATTCATATTTTCCACAGCCATGTACACACTGCCGATGCTCGTGTGATAGCGCTCTTCCGAATCGTTGTGAGAGTAGGCAAAAATAATCACAGGAGCATCACCCAAGGTATAGAAAAATCTCTGAGTGAATTCGTAAAGTGAAGGCTTCAAACGTTGTGATAAAGTGTCCTTCACCCCCAACCAAGATTTTTGAGAGTGAGCTAAATACTCGTCACGTTTTTTTCCAGTCACCACAAAGAAACGCCAGTTCTGACGATTCTTGCCCGATGGAGCATGCATTCCCGCTAGAAGAATTCTTTCAATCACATCCTGAGGAACGGGTTCCGCTTTATATTTACGGATGGATTTGCGAGATTCCAAAAGCTGGTAGAATTCTTCTTTTTGCATTTTTCCCTCTTAAAAACTAGTGCTCGATGAATTTTGCATGAAGTTTTTGAACCGCAGCTGCGCCTTGATCTTCGCTAACGATGAAGCAGAAATTGTGCTTACTTGCACCCAAACAAATCATGCGCACATTGATGTCGGAAATGGTTTCAAAAATTTGTTTTCCCAAGCCCGGCGTATGGTTGATATTATTTCCGATCAAAGACACCAAGGCCAAGTTTTCTTCCACTTGCACCTCTGCGATTTGTGATAAATCAGCGATCAGTCTTTTATTCAGTAATGTCGAGTCATCCAAAGTCACACTCACCGAAATTTCAGAGGTCGTGATGGCATCGATACTGACTTTGTGGTCATTAAAAATTTTAAAAATCTGGAACAAGAAACCGTGAGCGTGCAACATTTCTGGAGTAGACAATGTCACAAGAACTTGCTTCTTTCTCAATGCCATGGCGCGAATCAAAGGATGCTCTGCCACTTCTTTTTTCACCCAGGTGCCGTTGGCTTCCACATCAAAACTTGAGCCCACGAATACAGGAATATTTTTACGAATTGCTGGAAGCAAAGTTGCAGGATGGAGAACCTTCGCGCCGAATGTTGCCAACTCTGAAGCTTCTTTGAATGAAATCTCACTGATCGGACGAGCCTTCGGACACAAACGTGGATCTGTCGTTGCAATTCCCGCCACATCGGTCCAAATTTCTAAAATATCAGCGCCCACTCCTTCAGCCAAAATCGCTGCCGAGTAGTCACTTCCTCCCCGTCCGAGCGTCGTCGTCATTCCCTCTTCGGTGCGACCGATATATCCTTGAGTCACGACAACTCTTTTGCCTTCACGAAGAAAATCCAAGTGTCGAGAGCACAGCTTAGAAATATCATCTGTCAGAGGACGAGCTTTGCTGAATGAGTCATCTGTTCTGAGAACTTCGCGAGCATCAAAGAGTTCAGACGTCTTAGCGGCTTGGTGCTTTTTTAGAACCTGCCCCATAGCTTCTGTGAAAAGCACCGACGATGTTCTTTCACCCAAGCTCATCAAAGCATCCATGGCTTTCACAGAGCAATCTTTCAACAAGTGAATGCCCTTTGCTAAAGACGTCATCTCTTCGTAAAGAGCGTGAAGTTTAGAAAGAGAGTCCGCGCTCACGTTGAGGTCCTGTGCGATTTTGTTGTGCTTGGTTTGGATTTTCTCTAAGAGCGTCTCGGATTCGGGCCAGGCTTCTTTTTCAGCCTTTGTTCCCAAAGCGATCAAATCGTTGGTTGTTCCGGAGGTCGCTGAAACCACGACCACATTGGATTTCTGACGAAAGGCCACCTCTGCACTTCGAAGCATACAAACCGCATCTCCCATGGAAGTGCCGCCGAACTTAGAAACAATGATTTTGTCCATAAAGACTCCTCGCCCAGACATCTTAGTGCTTTTGTATTTAATTTTACATCAAATTTATGGCAGACTTCTTCTATGAGTTCAGATTCTAGTTTTTCAAAAAGAGAAGTCACCGGCCTGGTTCTTTTGGCCGTTTTAACCATGGCGGTCACGACGATCGCGGTTGTGCCTTCATTGCGTTCTCAGGTTAAAGACTTCTTCACAATGGAAAACCGCACCATCTTAGCAAAAGTTTCTGGAAATCTCGGACCCCTCGGGCCTAAAGTAACAGCTCTAAAATTCAGAAGCAGTGAAGGACTTGCCCTTGAAATTTATTCTGATAGTGACGCCGATGGATTAGTTCTCATAGCCAAAATCAACCTTGGTGAAAAGCGTGATGGCTATGTTTCGGTTCAGGGAAACGCCACCAATCTAGCTTTGGTGGACGTGGACTATGATGGCTTGATGGAGATTGTGGCCCCCACCTATGATGATCAGATGGTGCCACGCTTGAATATCTTTAAGTACAATCCCAACACCCGTCACTTCGACAGGGTGAATGCTCCCGAAAATACAAAGTTCTAGTTTCCGGCTTTTTGTTCGCGCTTATTAAGATCTCTCCAAGACTTTCCTTCACGAGCTTTGCGATCTAGCTGGTAGGATTTTACTGCGTTAGAGTGACCTTTATAGTCTTCAGAAAAGATGTGTGTTCCATCATTACGGCTCACAAAGAACAAGTAATCCGAAGTTGCCGGGGCCACCGCCGCCAACAGGGCTTCTCTTCCAGGATTTGCAATCGGTCCCGGAGGAAGTCCGGCGATTGTGTAGGTGTTGTAGCGTGTTGGTGTTAACAAATCGGCCTTGGTAATATTGATCACAATTCGCCCAAGGCTTTCAGCTTTTCCATAGATCACGGTAGGATCGGTTTGCAATCTCATCTTTTTTTTCATGCGATTGTGGAATACCGATGAAATAATTGGACGCTCCTCAGGAGCTCCCGTTTCTTTTTCGATGATACTCGCCAAGGTCACGATCTGATGACGATTCATTCCTGAAACCTGAGCTTGAGGAATCACTTCGTTATACACGTACAAAAATCTTCTCACCATGTTGCTGATCAGAGACTTCGTATCAGTGAATTTCGTCAGCATGTAAGTCTCTGGGAAAAGATAGCCCTCAAGACTGGTATGGTCTTCACCCAAAAGCGCTTTGATCAAAGCTGGATCACGAACCAAGCGCATAAACTCTGCGGCAGTTCCGAAACCTGCTTTTTCATAAAGCTCTGAAATTTCATAGATGCTTAAGCCTTCGCTCACCGTGAAACTGCGAGCAATGCTCTTACCGGAAGTGATTGTCGACAGAATCTCGCTTGGAACCATGTTTGTTCTTAGCAAATATTCGCCGACTTTCAGTTTACTGCGATCCCCCTTGATGCGGGCATAGAGTGAAAACAAGGTCGCGTTCTTAACTATGCCTTTGGCTTCAAGATCGCTGGCAATAGCATTAAAGCTGGTTCCTGGCTGCACTTCATAGACAACATCTTGCGCCACCGAACTTGGTGCCGTTGTTGTGAAACTAAGTCCTACAAAACCAATGACGGCAGCAATCGCCACCACCAATGCCACCGCAGATGCTGCCAAAATCATTAAAGGCTTTTTCATTACTTCATATCCAAATTCATACCCGGCAAAACTTTTGTTGGGTCGAAAGGAGTTGGATCTTCAAGACTTGCTACAGGCACTGTGCAATACTGAATTGCAAAGTGAGCCGATGCTCTGTCGTTGCCTGATTTTCCCATACCACCGAACGGCAAACGAGAGCTCGCTCCATTCGTGGTTCTGTTCCAATTCAGCAAACCAACTCGCGCTTTTAAAAGAGCTTCTTCATAAAGCTCGCGATTTTTAGAGAAAAGGGCCATCACCAGGCCATAACCTGTAGAATTCACGATTCTCATCGTGTCATCAAAGTTATCGGATTGGTATATTGCCACGTTAGGTCCAAAGATTTCACTTTTTTGGTAAACAGAGTTCGGATCGAACTTTTTCACCAAATGAATCGATGGCGTCACATAGTGACCTTTATGTTTTAAGTTATCCAAGGACTTCCCACGCATTAAACTTTCACAGTTCTCACGATTGGCGATCTCTTGGAAGCGGATGTATTTCTCAACCGCACCCTCGTTGATCAAAGTTCCCATGAATGTGTTTTCAGACCAGTGACCCACAGAAAGCTTTTTCGCCGCTTGATAGAAACGCTCTGTGAATTCATCAGCAATTTTCGGATGAACAATCACACGACTTGTTCCAGAACATCTTTGTCCTGAAGTCATGTAAGCACCAATCAATGTTTCATAGATGGCCTTGTCCATATCAGCATCATCCCACACCACAGTGGCATTCTTACCGCCCATTTCGAGAGCGAGAATCTTCCAATAGTGTGTGAGGGTTTCTTGCTTGATTTTCAAACCCACTTCATAAGAACCCGTGAAGAGAATTCCATCCACATGTTCGTTGGCCACAAGGCGTCCGCCGGCCGCGCCATCACCTTGAACCAGGTTGAAGACACCCGGAGGAAGCTGCGCTTTCTCATAGAGCTCAGCCATCAATTGACCTACAGCTGGCGTTTGTTCAGAAGGCTTAAAAACCACCGTATTTCCCGAAATCAAAGCAGGAATGATATGCCCATTTGGCAAATGTGCTGGGAAGTTGAAAGGTCCCACCACAGCCATCACTCCGCGAGAGCGATAACGAATAACACCTTCCACCTGCGGCAAAGCATTTGGAATATGTTCTTCAGCCACCAATTTAATGGAATGATTAAGAGTAATATCAATTTTTGCACCCAAAGCTTTTGCTTCAGTTGTTGCATCCCAAAGAGGTTTCCCTGTGTCGCGAGCAATCAGCTGCGCCATTTGATCCACGTGAGAGTCAAAAAGCTCTTTTAAGCGCATCAAGTAACCTCTGCGCTCATCTACAGAAAGACGCGCCCAGGCCGGATAAGCTTGCTTAGCCGCCACACAAGCTTCATCGATATGATCGTGCTTAAAAGGCACTGCCATAACGAGATCATTGAGATCCGCAGGACTGATGTCTTTGAATTCACCGTCACCTTTTGTCGCTGGGACAAAACGTCCGTTAATAAAATCACCTTTATAAGACACAGGATAAATTGTGCTCATATCTTACTTACCTCTATTATAGTGAAAAGGAGCCAAATAAACTTCATCACCGATTTCAAGTCCCAGAGCCTGTCGCGTTTTATTTGGCAATGCCACTTCGCCGTCTCTAAGATCCACAGCCGCCATGGCTGCCTTAAACTCATCGCCCGTTGTCGCCACCAAGTACTGATCTTTAAAAGAACAGTCTTTCAACTCAACAAGCTTCGCACGTTTACCATATTTAATGGGCAAAATTTCCGAAGTCTTTGCGCCATAGTGAGGACCTCCATCAAAAGGATCTACTTCATCCAAGTAATGGAATCCGATGCTTTCCAAAAGATGCTGAGCCGGCTTTGTTGCCTCCCCCACACGTCCTAAAACCAATCGGGCTTTAGAATCCAACAGGGCCAAATAAATATCATCTTGAGGGAATAGGCTTTCGATAAATTCTTTATGGGACTGACTGAGCAGATCAGCCTCTTGATAAGGCAAACCTGTAAAGCGACGTCCAAGAGCTTCCCAGAATTCACTTCGCCCTTCTTCAGTTAAAGGCGGAGTCAATTCACAGAGCACTCGTTCTTCAAATTTCTCAGGATATAGTCCCATGTAGAGAAAACGAGCCAAACTGATCTGCTTTCCCAACTTCTCTGGACGACGGCGATAGGTTTTATCCACCAGAAGTCCTCCGATTTCAGTCGGCCCATCAAAGTCCAACTGAAAGCGCAAGACTTGGTGGATAAATCCAATGCCAAGATCTTGAGAGAAATGATCACGCTTCATCACTTTGAAAAAACTGTGGGGAACTTCTTCGCTGCCGTGCTTAGCAATGACCAGAGAGCTGCCTACGACCATTTTTTCTTCGGTGTCTTCTACGACAAATAGGTACTCTGTTTTCTCTTTGGGAAGATCTCCCGCAAAAGATCGCTCGCTGCGCTCGATCTTTTCGTTAATAACTTTTTTATCTCCAGGAAGATTCAGCAAGTTAAACTGTTTTGCCAAGTCCACCAGCTGATCTAAATCATCATGGCGAACGGGCCTTATAATGAAACTCATAAACAAAACCTCTCAATCACTTTCTTATAAAAACTGACGGCTGCTTCGAGATCTTTTAAAGAGACATGCTCGTCAGGTGTATGCAGGTTGCCTTCTCGTTTTCCCGGACCGAAGCAAACACAGTCCACTCCGATGCGCGAAAAGATACTGGCCTCATTGGTCGATGCTTGAGTGATCGGTTGGTCATTTAATCCCAAGGCTCTCAGCTCATCCAGACAACCTTTAACCAAAATCGAATTGCGCTCGGTTCTAAATGGTTTTTTATAGTCGTTCACTCTAAAAATAGCGCCGTTGTCTTCACACACTTGGCGCAAGCCATCCATCCAGCTTTCATAAATTTCATGTGTAATTACCGGCGGAATACGGCAAGTTCCTGAAATTTGGATGTCATCTTCATTGGTGCGAATCAATCCGATATTCAATGTGGGTGTGCTCGGATAGAACTCGTTGTCCTTGTGATCTAGGAACACCAACTCGAGAGCCTTCACTGCCCGATAAATACTAGCCATCTTTTTAGAGATCGGCTCAGACACCGAAGAAACCAGATCAATTTCTAAGAATGCATGGCTAGGAACAGTGTTAAAACTGTTGCCGCCATCAATTTCCATCACATTCACAGAGTCTGGAAGCATCATCAAATACTCGAGCATTTTGATAATAGCACTTTCTCCCAGGTGAGGCGTGGAAGAATGTGCCGCTTTTCCCGTAAAAAGTTTCGACTGCGTGGTCGTACTTTCACGCAGATTATGCTCGCGTCGATAATTCATCTCTTGCTCTGAAAAGGGGATGCGGATTTCTACGTTCGCAAAACCTTTTGCAGCGCTGATCAATTGCAAATCACTGGGCTCGCCAATAAGAGCCATTTTCGCCGCCACTTTATTCTTACGAATAAGCTTCAGCGCGCCCTGCATTCCGGACTCTTCGCCATAAGTTCCGACCAGAACTGGCGGCAAACGCCATGCGCGGTTTTTTCCAAAGGATGCGATAGCTTCGAGCTTGCAGAGAAAATCCAACTTCACATCCGCAGCACCCAAACCATGAATGTTGCCGTCAATTATATGAGCATCAAAGGGATTGCATCCCGTTTTTTCCCATAAACTAAAATGACCAGGATCAACAGTATCTAAGTGGGTCTGAAATAGGAACTCAGCACTAGGACGCTCTTCTGTCGGACGCGCAATCACATTTGTTTGCGCCAGATCCCCAATGAACTCCTCTTGCTCTTCCACATAAAGGCCACGCTGGCGACAAAAGGCAGCCGCCCACTTGGCCAACTCGCGGTTGCCTGAAGCGGGGGTGCTATCAATAGCGATAAATTGCCGACATGCCTCGATAAAATCCAATTAGACTCCTTCGAGGAGAGTTTTCTCGATCACTTGCAAGGCAACGTCGATATCTTGATCTTGGATAATTGCTGGAACCAGGAAACGAGCGCGCACGGGATCTTTTCCACAAGGGAACGCAATCACTCCGTTAGCATAAAGTTTATTCAAGAAGTTATTTACTGATTCTTTTTTTCCATCATGTGGAGTGAAAGCAATCATCAGGCCCATTCCGCCCGCATCCTGAGCGATTCCTTTGCAAGAAGTCTCATTCAAACGGTTGATGCCATCGATGAATTTTTTATGAATCTGCATGATGCGACCATTCGGGCCCAAGAAACCTTCTTGAAGCATGTCGAGCATTTCCATACCCGCCATCATGGAAGCTGTCGCACCCGAGAATGTGCCCGCAATTAAACCTGGCTTAGGATTGAACTCTTCAGTGTAAAGAGTCGCACCCACTTGTGCCGTTTTTGCAATCGTGCAGATATCCACATATTTACCCAGATCCAAAGTTTCAAAAGCGAACAGCTCGCCTGTGCGCGTGAACGTTTGAACTTCATCCATCCAGATAGCGATGTTTTGTTCTTTACAGAACTCAAGCATCGGCACAAAGAACTCACGAGGAGCCGCTTGATATCCGCCTTCACCCAACATCGGTTCAAATCCGAAAACAGCAATGTCTTTACCGTGTTTTGCGACGTGCTCTTTCATAATGCCCAATGCTTTTTCAGCAGAGCGCGGATCTTTTTTATCAAAGAAGGGAATGCGCAATACTTCATGATACTCAGGCAGGCCTTGCTTGTAAGCCGGGTTGTCAGTCACTTCAGCCATCATTGTCGAACGACCCGCAAAAGCATCTTTGAAACTCATCACCATGCGAGCTGGTGAATTTTTTTGACGAGCCATCTTTAAAGCATTTTCATTCGCCATAGTTCCACATGTTGCAAACCAAGCGTATTTCAAACGACTCTTGCGACCGGCCAACTTCGTCAACTTCTCAGTAAAAATGCGATATTCATTATTCGGTTGCAGATTACCTTGAATAACAATGTCAGACAAAGCTCCGCGAACAGCTGCAGTCATCACGCGAGGATTAGCGTGACCCATAAGATGAATACCAATACCGTTGATCAAATCCAATTTAATGCTACCGTCTTCAAGCTCAACATAAGGCCCACGACCTGCCCCAGTGCCCATATACGGATAATGCAGCGGACGACCACGCAACAAGCCAGTCTGTTCGACTTTTTGTTTTCCATTTTCTTTGGCGCTATCTTGTGCGGCACGAATACCAGTGACTTGTGAATTGAGTGTCGTCACTTCATTCACAAGATCACGGACGAGAGATTGTACTTTATCGGATTGTTGAATCTGTTGGCCCACTAAAGAACTCATATTACCTTTCGCGGTTTGCAGAGATGGTGCGAACCTTGTTAGTTGAAATGCCCGTCCAGTTTACTCTCGGCCCCCGACTAAGACAAGACACGTGGTAGACAGAAAGGGACTTTTATCTATAGACTTTAAAGACTATGTTGAGAGCGCATCACCTTCTTCTGTCATTGTCTGTTTCTATCTGTTTACTGCTCTGTTCCTTAAACGGACTAGCCCAGCAGGACTCGTTTTCCACGTTGTTTAACGAGGGCGTCAAACTTTACCAAACAAAAGACTTCATTAAAGCTGCAGAAACTTTCACGAAAGCGTTGGAGTTAGATCCTCATAACGCGACCGCCCTCACCAACTTGGCTTTAGTCCAGTATCAGTTGAATAATAAAGGCCTCGCTATAGCGCTTTTTAGACACGCTTTAGAGATAAATCCCGAATTACCGACAGCGCGCGCAGGATTAAAGTTCGCTCTCAGTCAGCTTGAAATCAAAGAAGTGCCTCACAGAATTGAAAATTATGAAAACTTGCGGACGAGCCTGTTGCAGCCCGTCCCCGTTATTGCTTATCAAGTTTTAACTGCTCTTTTACTTGTAAGCGCAGGATGGATTTTGATTAGCTATTGGGGGCGTCGTAAACGTGCGATTGCCGAAGAGAAAGCATTCCCTTCTTTCCCTTACATTGGCGCTCTATTAGCACTGGGTTTTTTGGTGAGTCTGACTTTGTTGTCATTAAAAATTTACGATCAAAGTATTCCTCGTGGAACTATCATCACAGAAAAAGTGTCCCTCCAGGCCGCCCCCGGGGAAGACCAAGTTTCTGTTCTGGATCTTTATACTGGATTTGAAGTGGTTGTTCATCAAAGTTCGGGCGATTGGATTCAGGTTACCTACCCGGGATCCCTCACGGGTTGGATGAAAAAGTCCGATCTTTATCTGACTTCGGGAAAATAAAGATCCTTTCGGCTCTCCAAAGTTTACAAATCCACAGATTTATCCCGTCTTTGCCGTGATTTAGCAGCTCTGCCATGGGCCTTTGTTGACATTGGGAACTAGACCAAAATAAGATCAAAGCCTATGTTTAAAACGCTCCGAGTCATTAGCTTATCGATGGTGGTGGGACTTTTAGTTTCTGCCTGTTCTTCAGTGGAAAAAAACTCCAATACTCCTGAAGGTGCTTTTGCTATTGCGCAAGAGTACGACAACGGAGAACGCTACGAAGAAGCTCTTCGTCGTTACACTGATATCAAAAATAAATTTCCTTACAGCAACTATGCAACGAAGTCTGAGTTGGCCATGGCCGATGTGTACTACAAGCAAGAGTCTTATGCTGAAGCACAAGTTTCTTATCAGATGTTTAAGGACCTTCATCCGACACATTCGCAAATTGACTATGTTCAATTCCGCATCGGTATGAGCTATTTCAATCAGCTGCCGTCAACAGTGGATCGCGACTTAACGCTCGCTAATGATGCCATCTTGAATCTTACTGATTTGATTAAGAAATTCCCGAACTCTGAGTACGTTCCGGAGGCCAAAGAAAAGCGCACAGCAGCCATCAAAATGTTGGCTGAAAAAGAAGAGTACATTGCTGATTTCTATTTCAAACGCAAAATTTATGGCAGTGCTCTTGGCCGCTATGAAGGTCTTTACAAAAACTACGGTGGTTTGGGCTTTGAATCCAAAGCTCTGTCTCGCGCGGCGATCTCTGCAGCAAAAATTGGTGATGCTCCCAAGGCAAAACAATTGGCTGACATCCTTTTCAGCAAATACCCAAACACTCCTGAGGCAAATGCTGTGAAAAAGGAGCTCAAGTAATGACTTCTCTCCACGATGATATGCTTTCTGAAGCACGCAGTTACTTTATCGACGGCGTTTACAAAATGGCTGAGCCCATTTTGAATCAAATGCTGTTGCAGAACACGCGCAATCCTGAAGTTTATCAGATGTTGGCGACAATTTTTTACGACAAGGGCCAGTTCAATAAGGCGATCAAAACCTTCAAACGCGCTCTGGAAATTGACCCCACCTACACTGATGCCAGCGTAGGTCTTTCCATTATCCTTAATGATCTGGGCAAATACGAAGAAGGCAAACAGGTTTTCCTCGATGCTCAATCGCAGCTTGATAAAAAATCCGGCAAGCAAGATCCTTTTGTGGATGAAAAACTTGCTTCTAAACATGAAGAATTGGCGGATTTGTACTTCCAGTACAAACGCTACAATGAATCTTTAGAGCAACTTTTGAAAGCCCAAAAGCTTTCCAGCAGAAAAGCAGAGATCACTATGCGTATTGCCGAAGTTCATGTGAACTTGGGACAATCTGATCGTGCGATTAAAGACCTCAAAGCCCTCATTCGTGAGTTCCCACACTTAATTCCAGCTCGCCTAAAGCTTGGGGTTATCTACTACAACTCAAACAATATTGCTGAAGCGACGGAACAATGGGAGAATATCCTCATTCGTGACCCGCAACATCCTGAGGCGCTTCGTCTTCTCAAGATGGCTCAGGCAGCAGGCATTACTTCAATCGAACTGTAGTAGAGGCACATCATGGCACCACTCAAGCAACAAATGTTTCCCTTCTTACCTAAAGAAGAAATCGCTGAAATCGTAACTGATCTTGCTGCACAAATTGAATCTGACTATGAAGGCAAAGAGATCATTTTTATTTGTCCTTTGAGAGGCTCTATTCATCTCACTGCAGATCTTATGAGAAAAATCGATTTGCCTCAGCAAGTGGACTTCGTTCATGTGACTGCAGTTGAGCGTGGTGGCGCAATTAAAATCGTCAAAGACATTTCTACAAATATCGCTGGCAAACATGTGATCATTGTTGAAGAGATCATCGATACGGGCCGTACTCTCAGCTTCTTGAGAAGCCGTTTATTTGCTTCATCTCCTGCATCTTTGAAGATCGTCACTTTGTTGGATAAACCGGCTCGTCGTGAGCTTCCCATCAAAGCTGATTACATCGGCAGAACCATTGATGATCGTTATGTTGTGGGATACGGCATGGATTCGGAAGAAGTCGGCAGAAATTATCCAGACATTTACACGATGAAGAACTAAGAGTTCTTATAGAAAAGGCTACTGAGGTCTTACTTGCCCACATTTTTGATGAGTGTGGGTTTTGTTTTTGATACTGCAGTACTGCGAAATTTTGGGAACATACCGCCTCGTTAGGGTCATTCCTTTATAAGTTAACTTGTGGCTCGTTGGTCACTCCTGAGAGGGTACTCTCAGGAGTCTAAGGTATTGGCTGAGCTTTAATTGAGAGTTTTTTTGTAGCTCTGCCGTACTCTCACTTTCCCGAAAATTTTAGCCCCGTTAGGGGCCGAGGGCATGGATGCCCGAGTTTTCGGGAAACACAGACAGGATGTCTGATTCGGACGGAGCCTAAAGTAAAGAACTTCCCACATTCAACAATGGGTAATAGTAAGACTGAGAAGTCGCTTTTTTTATTCTATTTTACCTGTATTTTTGAAATTTAAAGACAGCAAATCGGAGCTTAAAAAGCTCATCAAAATCCATGGGACACAAGCGTGTCTGTCCTTTAGGAAACCACAACGTTAACGACAAAAAAGACGATAACGCAGAATACGTAGAGAACCACGAGTTGTTTTGGCATGATGAAAATACTCCTGAGTCCTTAACTTATAGGACTGTATAGACTTTCGTCAATGATCTCCTCGACTTAGGTACCGGAATTATTTTGAGAGTGCTTCGTTTTTGGTGAACTGACACTTTTGCGTCTCATTTTGGGATTTCAACAAGAATCTGTAATGCGTTCCCTCAAGAGATTCCCAAAATTAGCCGATAGTCAGAGTAAGGGGGACATCTATGAAGTTTAAAAACTTTTCGAAAAAGCTATTGAAGAACCAATCAGGTCAAGGTGCAACGGAGTATATCCTCTTGCTAGTGGTCGTAGTTGCTTTGGTGATCATGTTTAAGGATCAAATCAAAACAACTGTGAGCGGTAAGATCTCTGAATTGCAAGGCATGATCGGTCAAGTCAACGGCAACTAATCTCTAGGTACTCGGTATCTGGAGGCAAGATGACCATTGAATACGTTCTGTTGCTATTTGCAGTGTTTTTCATCGGGCTGAAGTTCTTTATGACGGCTCCGGCGGAAGCATTTCGTGAATCGGGTCCTCGATTGGGGTCCCGTATCGAGAAGCAATTGGCAACAGGCGACGGTTTTAGACCCGGTGGAAATCGTGTGCCGTGGACCGGTGAACAATGAGACGAACTTTATCCAATCAAAAAGGTCAGTTCGTGATCGAAACCGTTCTGTTGATGATGGTGACCGTTGGATTCTTTTTGTGGAGCATGAACCAACTTCGTGAAGGCAAGTACTTGTCGAAGATGATTTCAGGTCCGTGGCAGAAAGTATCCGGAATGATTGAATCCGGCGTTTGGGAAGAACCCGAGGCAGCTCGCCAGCTTCACCCAAACCAAATCGATCGGTCTCTGGCTTGGCGGCCAGACCAATAAAAGGGAGAGAGATGAGAATGTGTTCGGACTTCTCCAAACCAATAATGAATTCCCGCGGAATGATTTCTGCGGAGTTTATATTTTCGTTGGTGTTGGCAGCGGGTCTTTGCGTGGTTCTCTTTGCTCTCACTTTCACTCTCTCAATGGCTGAGGTTGCTCAGTACATTGCCTTTTCTTCTTCTCGCGCTCACTCTGCTGCTCACGTCGATCAAGACATGCAAAGGAAAATGGGCGAAGACAAGTTTAAAGAACTCATTAACAATCCCGTTTTAAAACCTCTCTTTAACAACGCTGACGGTGGTTGGTTCCAATTAACAAACTTCGAAATCCGCGGTGGTGGACAAGAAGGAAACTTTAACGACGAATACAAAATTGGCAGTGTTGCCAATCGCATGGTGTATGTGGGTGTTCGTTTTGATTTCGTTGCAAAACTTCTGGACATGAAAATTGCATTCTTGGGCTCCACAAGTGATGACCCTGGTGGTGAAGGCTTTAAAGCTAAAGTCACCGGCTTTCTCTTGCGCGAACCGACTCAGAAAGAATGTTGGGACGGGCAAATCCTGGGGCGCTATAAAGCCATTTTGGCTTTGGACAGTCGCTACAGAACTTTGGGATCTCGAGGCGAAGGTGTTTATGCTCGAGCTCCCTCGGAGGACAACGGATGCTAAAGCAACGTCGACCTTCTATTAATAACGAAAAAGGCATGGCGATCTTTGAAATGATCCCCATCATGGTGATTATTGTTCTCTTTGTGAATTTCTCGTTGGGTTTCTTTGGAGCTATTCACACAGGGATTATTAACTCCATCGCCGCTCGCAACTATACTTTTGAAACTTTCCGTAACCGCTCAGATCTCACTTACTTTAGAAACCTCGATGCGGATACAAAGTATGAGTACTCAAAGATGAAACATCGTGTTCATGGAACTGTCAGTGAAAAGGGAACCAATGGCGATCAGTGGATTGCCGCTTCCCGTGTAATTGATTTTATGGATTTCCAACCTAAGAGAGCCGCAGAACGCACGGGCGACAAATCCGCCCACGGAGTGGTTTCTTGGGAAGTTAAAGACGGAGAGAGATTTGGCAAACAGGGTGTAAATCCTATTTGGATCAAATCGAACTATGGAATTTGTTTGAATGCAACATGTGGCAGCTAAGAGATAGGAAAGCAGATTATGGGATCAAATGAGACAAGAAATTTATGGCTCTCAATAGCAGCAGGGGTCTTTGCGACGTTCTTGCTCTATAGCTATTCCCAAGAGAAGAAAGCCGAGTACGACAAGCGCTTTGGTTCTACAAAACGTGTGGTGGTTGCTAAAGAAGATATCGCAGAAATGCAAACGATCTATGACACCATGGTTGAAACCAGAGACTTGCCTGCTGACTTTATTCAACCGGATGCCGTCTCTATTCCCGATGAAATTATCGGTAACGTGGCCGCTGTACCTATTCGTAAAGGTCAAATGATTGTAAAGAACAACTTGCTCACTCCAGGCCCTGACACAGGGATCGCATTGCAGGTCGCTCCAAGTAAGCGCGCCGTTGCGATTCCTATCGACGAAGTCCGCGCCGTGGCTAAATTGATTCGCCCAGGGGACCGTGTGGATATCTTTGCTGCCGTGGACACAGGCAAAGGTGTGAATCAGAAACGTGAAGTTTTCACGATGATGCAAGACGTGGTTGTATTGGCAACTGGCGTGAGTGTTGTGAATAACATTCCACGTATGTTTGAATTGGACTCTACAGGTAAAAACATCACTCAGATCGCTTTGACTGGGGATACTAAGTATACAACGATCACCGTGGAAGCGACTCCGAAAGAGGCTCAGGACTTGTTCTATATTCTTTCGACTTCACCGGGAAATATCTTCTTCACGCTGAGAAATCCGAACGACAGGACTTTGGCACCTCGTATGCCAAGTTCAACTTCGGATTCTGTACTGGGAAGACCGGTTGTCTCTTTGGAGGGCTCAGGGTCCGGACCAGCAATGGGTCAGCCCATCACACTTCCACCACGACCAGCTTATACACCACCGACGCAACAAAGAACCGCACCTCCGCCAGCTCAACGACCGAGAAACGGGTTTCGAACTTTGTAAGGTCAGTTAGTTTTAGGGGAATTTTAAGGGGGATGATATGAACAATAAGCATGTTTTAGCAATGGGTCTGATTTTCGCCCTCTGTGGACATGTCGCGATAGCTCAAGAAGTCGATACTTCTACATTAGAAGCACCGTCTTCCACATCCGAAGGAGACCCAGAGTCTTCTAGTGGAAACTATCGTTCACGCAAGTTCATCAGCTTAACTCTCGGCATTGAGTCCGATGAAAAGCTGCCTCCTCTTCCTGACAACGTCGAGTTCAAAGGGGACTTCCGTCGTTATGTGACGGCATCCTATGCCAAGGATTTGAATATCATCCGCTTTATTCCAAAAGCAGAAGGTTTTGCCACACTCACCATTCACGATAAACGCAATGGTAAAATCGTGGGCGAATACCGCATTGATATCAAGAAGAGCAAGCTCGATAAAGTCGTTCGCGAAATGCGTGCGTTGTTGGGTGATATCGAAGGTATCAACATCAAAATCGTGAACAACAAAGTTGTAGTCGACGGTCAGATCCTCCTCCCTAAGGATCTTGCTCGTATCTATAACGTGGTTCAACAGTTCGGTGATCAAGCTTCATCCCTAGTGACACTGAGCCCGTTGGCCCAAAAGAAAATCGCAGAATTTATCGCTCGTGACATCAACAATCCTGAGATTGAAGTCCGTGCCGTGAATGAAAAAATCATTCTTCAAGGTTATGCGAATAGCGAAGAAGAATCTAAACGTGCAGAAATTATCGCCAAAACCTATTTGCCAGATATCGTGATTGAGGCCGCCGAAGAAAAAGGCGTTATCAAAAAGCGTAAGCCAGCAAATGATGGTGTGATCAATCTTATCCAAATCAAAGAAGCGGCTCCGAAGCCACCTTCTAAGATGATTCAACTCGTTGTGCATTATGTGGAATTGAATAAGGATTATTCTAAGGCCTTTAAGTTCCAGTTTACTCCTGAGTTGTCTGACCAATCCCAATTGACATTCCAATCTGGTGGTAACACTCCAGGGGGCGTGATCAGTTCATTGACAGGTATCGTTTCCAATCTCTTGCCTAAGTTGAACTGGGCGAAGCAACATGGTCATGCGCGTATTCTTGAGAGCACAAGCTTGATCGTGGAAGACGGTAAAAAAGGCGACATCATTCAAGTAACGAATCAGCCATATCCAGTCATCGGTCAAGATGGTGTTCAAGGAACAGCCTTTGCCGAAGTCGGTATCAAAACGGCGATCACTCCTGTTTTGACGGCTGAGAAATCCGGAAGCATCAACATGCAATTGCACTTTGAAGTGAGCAGCTTGCTCGGAACGACTTCATTGGGTGCTCCGATCACAAGTAAGAATGAAATGAACAGTACAGTGACTGTACGTGACCGTCAAAGTGCCGCTGTCGGTGGTTTGATCCGTAACTCAACAAGTACAGGCTACAACCGTCCAAGTGGACAAAAGAATCCGATCATCAGTTTGTATGCATCTAAAGAGTTCGTAAAACAACAAAGTCAGTTCGTGGTCTTTGTTACTCCAATGATCAAGACCTCTGCGAGCGCGGGTTCTGAGCAAATTAAAAAGAAATTCCGTCTGAGAGACTAGTCCGACCTAGGTACGGGCTTACAAGTCCGTACCTCCGCCCAGTGTTATAAAATGCACTTCTAGCCGATCAGGTAAATGGAGGTCTGCATTGGCTATTAATCCGAACTGTAATCTCATAGCTGTTGTTGGTGGTAAGGGAGGCGTTGGTAAATCCGTCTTCGCGGCCAACTTTGCCTGTGCTCTCATGGCCGAGCTAAGAACCCAAGTTTTACTTATTGATGCAGACTCGAAAAGCGTTGGCGATCAGAACGTGATCATGGGCTTGAAGCCACAAAAAACTCTCAAAGAGCTTTCTACTTTCCAAGGATCTCTGAACTCTCAAGCCATGAACACTCTCGTGACGATGCATCCCTCTGGGTTGGCCTATCTGGGAGCCGTTCGTGGACCTGAAGAAAGTCTTTCAATTTCTCCAGATATGCTTTCTAAGCAGCTGGAATTTTTCAGCCGTGCTTTCAAATTCCTCGTTGTCGATGTGGGCAATGATCTTGGCCCAAGTCAAATGGCCGTTCTTCAAGAAGCTACAGCCATCATGATCATCACCACTCCTGAAGTTCTAGTCGTGACTCAAACTCAACGACTGATCAACGAACTGCTTTCTGCAACATTCCCAAAAGATATGTTTCAGTTAGTGGTGAATAAAGCTTCTCCAACGGGACTTTCTCCCCAGGCTATTTCTAATCAATTGCAAATGCCTTTCTTGGGAATTATTCCTCAAGACGAAGCCACTTCAATGATGGCACTGCAAAAGTACACTCCTTTTGTCGTTACCTCACCAAAAGCTCCCGTGAGCCTTGCTTACTTTGATGTGGCAAGAAAACTCACAGGTGGTGTTTTGCAAAGACTTAAATCTCTTTCTCGTCCAAAACCAGCTCCGGCACCTAGTGAAGGCGCAAGCGCCACCGCACCTGCTGGATCTCAAGGCATGGACACTCGCACTTTGCTTAAAATTCGCATACACAATGAGTTGATCCGCACCGTGGATCTGAAAAAACTCTTGGTTGATGGCAAGCAAGATGAAAACAAAGAAAAAGAAGTTCGCGAGAAAACAAAACGTGAAATCACTTTGATTGTGGACCGCGAAGCTCCCGACACCGCCCGTGAAGAGCGTTCGAAGATTATTAAGGAAGTTTTAGAGGAGGCTCTAGGCTTGGGACCTCTTGAAGATCTTCTTGCTGACAACAGTGTGACCGAGATCATGGTGAATGGTCATAAGAAAATCTTTGTGGAGAAAAGCGGTAAAGTTCAGCTCAGTCCTGTGACCTTCACATCCAATGATCATCTTCGTCGCATTATCGAAAGAATCGTGACGCCGTTGGGTCGTCAAATTAATGATTCTTCACCCTACGTGGATGCTCGCTTGAAAGATGGATCCCGCGTGAATGCGGTGATCGAACCCTTGGCTATCGACGGGCCGGCTTTGACAATTCGTAAATTTAAAAAAGGTGGCATCACTGCAGAAAAGTACATCGAGTACGGCAGTGTGACCAAGAACATGATCGATTTCCTCCGCATCTGCGTGGAAAACGGTCTGAATGTGGTGATCTCCGGTGGTACCGGTTCCGGTAAAACCTCTTTGCTGAATATGCTTTCTTCTTATATTCCTTCCAATGAGCGAGTGATCACTGTCGAGGATGCGGCCGAGCTGCAACTTCAACAGGAGCACGTTGTGAGAATGGAAACACGCCCAGCTTCCATGGAAGGCAATAATGCCATTTCAATCCGCGATCTCATTAAGAATTCACTTCGTATGCGTCCCGACCGCATCATCGTGGGTGAGTGCCGTGATGGCGCCGCTCTCGACATGTTGCAAGCCATGAATACAGGTCATGATGGCTCGATGACCACGACCCACGCCAACAGTCCCCGTGAGTGCATTGCTCGTCTTGAGACTCTTTGCATGATGTCTGGGATGGACCTCCCTGTTCGCGCGATTCGCGAACAAATTGCTGGTGCCGTGAATTTGATCGTGCAAATCTCTCGTTTGTCTGATGGTAGCCGTAAAATTCTTAGCATCACTGAAGTGGCGGGTATGCAAGGTGATATCGTAACTTTGGCAGAGATCTTCCGTTTCAAAGAAACAGGCTATGATAAAAACAGAAGAATCCAAGGTTCTTTCCAAGCAACGGGAACTATTCCTAGCTTTATCCAAAAATTGAGCGATAAAGGTGTTGTGATCCCACGCGAGATCTTCGCCAATGATCCCAATGCAGGTGCTCCGGCTCCACAAGCTCAGAAACCTCCCGGATCTCCGACAATGCCAAAAATGCCAGGAGTTCCGCCTTTGAAGAAGTCAGGGTAATCTATGCGTTTTTTATTTAACGAATGGATCATGATTCCTGTTTTTGGTGCGTGTATTTTCACGATTGTTTTGCTTTGGGCAGACAAGGCCATCGCTTTTCTTCACAAGAAAAGTTTAGGCAAGCGTGAAGAGATCCTCCACCTCTTGCAAATCATGGGCACCGACGTTGATAAAAAACGAATCACCGTTCTTATGCTTCTTTTGAGTTTTGGTCTGGGGATTCTCGCTTTCTTTGCATTCTGGCCAAACTTAATAATGGGAGCCTTCTTTGGATGCTCCATCACTATCGCAGGATGGCAGGTCCCCTTGCTCTTGGTGAAAATGATTTACAACCAACGATGCACCAAATTCACAGATCAAATGGTGGATGGCCTTACTATTATGGCCAACGGTATTAAAGCCGGATCCAATCCTCAAGAATCTATGAAGCGTGTTGTGGAGATCATGGGAAATCCTATGAGCCAAGAGTTCGCGCAAGTTCTTTATCAAATGCAGGTTGGTGACAGCTTCGAGAGCGCTCTAAACGACCTCGGGGACCGCATTCCCCGTCCAGACGTCCAGATGTTTGTCACAGCAATCAATATATTGAAAGAGACCGGGGGAAATCTCGCGGAAACTTTTGCAACAATTGTGACGACAATTCGTGAGAGACAAAAAGTTGAGAAAAAAATTCAGGCCCTTACGGCCCAAGGTCTTATGCAAGGAATTATCGTGACGATGATCCCATTTATTTTGATGGGCGTATTTCTTGTTGTGGATCCCAATTTTATCAAGCCCATGTTTAACACGACCCTTGGTCTAGTGTTACTCTTTGCAATGCTCGGTCTGCAAATTATAGGTGGCGTGGTAATCAAAAAGATTGTTACCATTAAAGTGTAGTTTGTCAGACTTCAAGGAAGAGGTACGAATAATGAAGAGAGCTATTTTGGCGATGGCCTTACTTTTCTCTGCGCAGGCTTTCGCCCTGGTAGATATGAAAAATGCCAACTATTCCAATACTTGGATCGATATGGACGTCCCTGGTAGTGGTTACGATCTGAAGATTGTGAGAACTTATAACAGCCGTTCACTATTTAATGGAATGTTCGGATTTGGCTGGTGTTCGGATTTTGAAACTTCAATGGAAGTGACCGCTGAAGGAAATGTCAAAGTTAAAGAATGTGGTGGTGGCTTAGAAGTTGTCTTCGCGCCGCGCGAGATCTCTAGAAAAGATGTCGACTCTACAATCAACCGAGTCATTTCAAAAATGAAGGCTGAAAAGAAAGTCGGTTTGACTGAGGCCTCTATTTCTAAACTCAAAACTCAGCTTCTTGAAGACGACAGTCTTCGTAGTGAATATGCTCGTCAATATGGTGTGGCTGTTTCTATTAAAGAAGGCACTAAATTCTTTGCTAATGGCCGCGAAGTAGAACACTTTGTTTTCAACAAAACCTACTACACACGCAATCTTCCAGATGGCACATCTCAACGTTACAACACAGATGGCAAGCTCACACACATCTATGATAAAAACCGTAACTTCTTGAAGTTCGATTACGATAAAACGAATACCATCGCAAAGATTGAAGATAACAACAATCGTCGCCTGGTTTTCAAGTATTTTAGTAACAAGAAAGTAAAGTCGATCACTGGCCCGAACGGTTTGCTTTCTGAATACAAGTTTGCAAATCTCGATGATTTGTCGACAGTAAAGAATGCTTGGAACAAAACTTATACTTATCAGTATGACGAATTCCACAACTTAACAAAAGCAACATGGCCCGATAAAACATTTATCGCCATCAAGTACGATGTTCAAAAAGACTGGGTGACCGGATTCACAGATCGTGACAAATGTAACGAGTCCTACAAATACGAATTCTCTGCTCAAGATCCGCGCAATCACTACTGGTCTACAGTTAAAAAAGTCTGCGGCAAAGAAGTGATGGCCGACAACAAGTATGAGTTCTGGCATAAGCAACGTGCAGATGGTCAATACTACCTTCAGCGTGTTCTGACGACAGTCAGCGGATCCACAACAGACATCACATATCATGAGGTTTTCGGAAAACCTCTTTCTATTCGCCGTAACGCTGACCGCGTTTCATACGAATACTATCAAGATGGTTTGGTGAAAGCCAAAGCGACTCCAGCCATGAAGATGTCTTTTAATTACGATGCTCAGATTAAAAAAGTAAGCCAAGTTTCTACGGTTTTCTTTAATGAGAAGGGTGCCAAGGTTTCTACTAAGGCCACTCAATTCAAATACGACAACCGTGGAAATCTGTCTTTTGCTCAAAACTCAGATGGTCAAAAGATCACTATGACTTACGATAACCGCGGTCGTATTTCTTCAATCACGGATCAAGCCAAAAAGGTCGTGAAGATCGAATATGAGGAGCGTTACGGCAAACCTTCTATAGTGACTCGTCCCGGTCTTGGAACTATCGTCGTGAGCTATAAAGCCAATGGCGAAATAAACAAAGTGGATAGCAAAGAAGGACCTTCTGTTGCTATGCAAGTTGCCAGCACTTTTAACAACTTACTTGATATCATAGCTCCTGCAACAGCAGAGCTTTATCTCTAGGAGAAGGATATATTATGAAGACGCTTTTATCTTTATCGCTCTTTATAGCCCTCTTCAGTCTTTCAACGGCAACTTTGTCTTACGCACAAGAAGACTCTGATGGAGCTAAACGTACGACATCGAACCCAGGCGAAGACCCTAATGAAGCTATGGTGGGCCAAGGTTCCGGAGTCCCTAATTACGGATGCCCTGATTCTTCCAGAGCTTGTTATGCGAAGCTGAAGCACGGTAGAATCGGAGATGACACCACATTCAGACCATCTAAAGGTGGCGACACGTCTGGTGGAACAGGCACTCCAGCTGAGGGAACCCGCTAAACTGTCTACTTCCTCAACAGTCGAATTACACAAAAAGGCTCAGGCAACCCCTGGGCTTTTTTCGTTTTCAAGGGACTTCCTTAAGTTATTGAAATCAGGTCTTTTGAGTCTCAGAATGAGACACCCGGGGTGGCACGCGCTTCGCAATAGTGTCTATTGTGCGATGGTGCATTAACCAAGGAGTTAATTATGCGTATCACTACATTTTTCGCTGCTGCTGCAATGATGTTTGCTACCTCAGTTTCATTTGCGAACACATCTCCATCAGTTGTTTGCAAGAACAACGTAGAAATCAAAGATATCCATAGCGATACAGCTTTTAAGAAAAAGTATACAACAAAGAATGCTAAGAAGACCTCTCCGGCGAACATCAACGATAGCAATTCAAACATTAGATAGTCAAAAACCCCCAAAGAGAGGGCGCGTCTTCCCCCGGGCTCGCTCTCTCACCCCCTTCTTATTCCCGCGTTGTCTAAACTGACGACAGGCGCAGAACGAAAAAGGCCACTTTTGGTCCATTCCTATTTTGAGAAATCCAAACTGAACTAAGTTATTGATTTGTGGTCGAGACCCGTCTCAGGCTGATTCATTTCTTTGGCATGTCCGATGCAATAGACATAAGTATCTGACAAACACATGAACAAAGGGGTCTCAGATGAAATTGGCAAAAGTAGTTCTTACAGCAGCAGTAGTGATCTTCTCCGCTTCAATGGCTTCTGCAAAATGTGCTAACTTGTACACTAACGGTGGAAACTCATTGTTGGGTGTAAATACCGTTGCTCCATCATCTGTAAAGACGACTCAAACTGCAGCAACTGTTAAGACAACAACTTCTACTGGTGTTCAGTAATCCCTAGCGGACTGCTTTTTCTGACGCGCCTTCGCGGAATCCATCCACTGTGCTAGCCACTCCATCCTTAACAGAATAGCTGAGATTGCGTAGAGCCATCGCTCCTCCCGCTGCCACACTTTGAATGTATTGAGATACCGTGGATCTTTGCAACCAACGGTAAGAATGTTGTTCTAACGAAGTCCCGCCCACTTTGACCTGCATCATCACTACCAACAGGGCAGTAAATAAAAAGCATTTCAAAACAAACTTAAGTTCTTCCATGAGATGTCTCCTCGAGCTGTGGTAAAACTTTTCGGACAGCTTTTATCAATTGTTCTTTTGTAAATGGTTTAGCGATGTAGATATCAAAACCGGCGTCCATGGCATTTTGAATAAGGTCGTCGTTATCAATCGTTGAGCACCCAACAATTTTTACATCTGGATGAACCTCTTTGATCATGCGGGCTGTTTCGATGCCATTCTTTTTAGGCATCACCATATCCAAAAATACCAAATCGGGTAGCACACTTTGCACGAGGTGAACGCCTTCATCTCCGTCAGCGGCTTCACCCACACAAGACGCACCCGTAGCACTCATAATATTTTTTATAAGTTCACGTAAAAAAGCGGCATCATCGATAACTACAAAACGTATCTTCATCCGCTTCAGTATAGGGTTTTGATTTATATTTGATGAGAGCTTTCTAATGACCCCAACGATAGCCTAGGGAAAACATGTAAAGAGAGTTGGTTGCACTCACATTGGATGGAGTACTACCTGTACTTGGGTCTGGGACCTTGGCTGCGTCGTCGAAAAGATTCTTTTCACTGCTCATTCCCAAGTTCCAAACCAGTTGGCTTTCGCGAGAAAATTTAAACTCGCCACCCACCTCAAGGCCCAAACGGGAGCTCTCAGAAACGTTCCCGGACTCTGCAGATATTCCCGTATCGCTTTCATCATGCTGAATACGTGGGAAGAAGCTTCCGCCAACAACCCAAGCATAGCTCCCAGAGGTTGGGAATCGCGCTTTCAACCCTAAGCCGAAGCCCGTGGTTTTCAACTTCATTCGTGAAGTATTGTCACTTGAAGGAGACATTTTATTGTCACTGAATAAAATCGAGGTTTCTATAGAATTGGCTTTGCGAGAAACACCAAAGAACTTTCTAAAGTTAACTCCCAAATCCAAATAGTCATACTTTGTAGAAACACGGGAAGCCGTTCCATCATTGGCGCCTATATCAGAACCCAGAGAGAATAAAATCTGTCCGCTAATACCAATGAGAGGCGTGAACCATACATTCGCACGCACCTTCAATGCCGTAAAGTAACTTTGGTAGTCTCTGTACGAGAAGTTTGAAGAAGAATCATTATAAACAGCCGTCGGAGAAAACTCGATCTCGAGCTTGTTATTCCTAATGTCATCAGGATGAACTTGCTCACGATAGAACTCGTATATTTTGTCTGCCTTTGAACTGAATAGACCTTGCGCCTGTTCGGTCAATCCGGGCTCTTGGACCTCTGGCTTTTCTTCTTCTTTAGCTTGAGTCAAATTAAGGCGAGCCTCTTCAGCGGCTTTTCTTTCTGCTTCAGCTTTTTCGGCCAAGGCTTTCTCAGCAGCCATTTTAGCTTGTTCCTCTGCTGCGGTCCTTTTTCTTTCGGCTTCAAGCTCACTCGCTGACAATGTTCTCACCTTAACGCTGTCCACATCAGTCACGACGTCTTTCACTTCAGAAGCGGGATTGCGCGAAGATTTCTTTGCCCCTTGTGCTGATCGCACTTCATAGCGACCCGAAGAGAAGCCTTCTAGACTAGACTGTGCCTGTCCTGAATTTGCGACAAGAACAAGTGACGAGATAAGAGCGAAGAAATAGGAAAGTTTCATAGTAAATATTTCGGCTCTCGGTCCGAATTACTTGATGTGAAATTGACGGGAATTCCGTCTCACGGCACAATTTATTATATGAGAGTACAACTTCTGCTTTGTCTTCTATTTTCGTCCTGCTTCATTTCAATAATCTCACCTGCGATGGCCCAGACCAATAGCCAGAACATCTTTGTGAGCGCGGCTGATCAGGATTTAAATATTAAATCCATCGTTATCACGCCGACCACAGACAATGTGAGCGGAATTTATGCAAAGCCTGTAGAGGAGTACCTGCGATTTCTCGTAAATGAAGACAAACAGTGGTCTTTAGCGGATTATCCAAAAAATATTTCCGTGAAAACAGATCTTCTCGATGAAAATCCTTCAGATGTGAAAAAGATCATGACTGCCGCCAATGCTGAGGCCGTTTTGAGTTCCAGACTTATCAAAGGACCGCGAGGTCTTTCAATCACTCTTACACTTTATGTTGGGCGCGATGGCCTTCCTTTGCTTCAAGAAGTTCTCTCTGACTATAAAGGTTTTGAGATCAATGATGTAAAGTTTGAAGTAAAGCGTCTTTTTGATAATCTCAAAAATAAAATGCCTTTCCGTGCGACAATCATGAGCCGCAGAGGGCAGCAAGTGACTTTGAGCTTGGGCAGCGCCTATGGTTTAAAACCTGGGATGAATGTTTCCGTTGTTCAAGTCCTCAAGATCAATCGTCATCCAAAATTGAATTTCATGATTGGCACAGAGAAAGAAGTTTTGGGACGCGTTCAGCTTTTCAAAGTAGAACCTTATTTAAGTTTTGGTTCTATTGTCATGGAAAAAGAATCTGGTGTTATCACTGTGGGATCAAAAATTCTGCCTGAAGAATACATCAAGTATCCCACACCAGTAGTGACACCGGGAGGAAAGGTTCTTCAAGATCTTTCTGCACGACCAGATAAAGACGTGGCTTTTGGAGATTCACCTCAAGAGTGGAGGCCAGAAGCTCCCCCTCAATATGGCAAGATTGAACTCCTCGCTGGGATTTCTTCTTACACCCAAAACGTCAACCTCACGTCTGCTGGATCAATCAGCGGGGACAGCAACTTCACACCAAATATCGCTGTTCGTGGTGAATTGTGGATCAACCCAGAATGGTACCTGGGCTTTAATTTGCGACAAGCCGTTTACTCCCTGGATAACAGCTTGAGCGGTTCTACACCTGGAACACTGAATGGTTCCATGAGCCAATACGGGATCCACTTCGGATACAACTTCCTACTTTCGAATGAATTCTTTGGACCAAAATTACAAGTCAATCTCGGCTATAGCAATACCACCTTCGCCATTGATGACAGCAACCCGACGGCCTTCACTCGCATGCAATATGGTGGAATGGTTTTAGGATTCGCAGGGCAGTTCCCAATTTCTGAAGAAGTTCCAATCGATCTCGGAGCAAAGTTTGATTTCTATTTAGATCCAGGCCTTTCAGAAAACAAATCCAGCGGAGCCTCAAGTGACAACAAGATCAACTCTTTTGGTTTCTTCCTGGATTACAGACTGCGACCTAAATTCAAGATTCGTGGCGAGTTGCTCTTTGACTATTACTCATCCGACTTCAGTGGAACAGGAGACAGAACAGATCCTGCCACCAGCGCAAGCCACAAGCTGACCACCTTCATGGGCGGAGTGCAGTGGCTCTTCTAATTTTAGAGGCTCCACCGATAAAAAAATAGCCCGGGAAATCCCGAGCTATTTTTAGAAAACATAAGCCTTAGGCCATGATTACATCATGTCGCCCATGCCAGGCATGCCACCCATTCCTGGACCGCCCGCAGGCATTGCAGATTCTTTCTTAGGAGCTTCTGCAATCATAGTTTCAGTTGTAAGCATCAAAGAAGCTACAGAAGCAGCATTCGTCAAAGCACAACGAACAACTTTAACTGGATCGATAACACCGTCTTTGATCAAGTCAGTGTATTCGTCAGAGTAAGCATTGAAACCCCAAGAAACTGATTTATTTTGAAGGATACGATCTAAAACGATCGCGCCATCCAAACCAGCATTTGCTGAGATTTGACGAATTGGCTCTTCGCAAGCACGTTTAATGATAACCGCACCGAAACGCTCTTCTTCAGAGAATGTCGATTTGTCGATCTTTACAGAAGCACGAAGCAAAGCAGTACCACCACCAGCAACGATACCTTCTTCAACAGCAGCGCGAGTCGCATTCAACGCGTCTTCTACGCGGTGTTTTTTCTCTTTCATCTCAACTTCAGAAGGAGCACCAACGTGGATAACAGCTACGCCGCCAGCCATTTTAGCCAAACGCTCTTTCAATTTTTCTTTATCATACTCAGAAGAAGTTTCTTCGATTTGAGCTTTGATTTGACCAACGCGAGCTGCGATGTCTGCTTTTTTACCAGCGCCATCGATAACTGTTGTGTTGTCTTTGTCGATAACAACGCGTTTTGCAACACCCAAGTCAGCGATAGTTGCTGCTTCAAGTTTCAAACCGATGTCTTCAGAGATAACTTTAGCACCAGTCAATACCGCGATGTCTTCAAGCATAGCTTTACGACGATCACCGAAACCAGGAGCTTTAACCGCAGCAATGTGAAGAGTGCCGCGAAGTTTATTAACAACCAGAGTTGCCAATGCTTCACCTTCAACGTCTTCAGCAATGATCAACAATTGACGGCCTTGTTTTGCAACGCCCTCGAGAACTCCGATCATGTCCTTCATTGAAGAGATTTTTTTGTCGTAAACTAGAACGTAAGCGTTCTCAAGAACTGCTTCCATTCTTTCTGCATTAGTTACGAAGTATGGAGACAAGTAACCACGGTCGAATTGCATACCTTCAACTACAGTCACTTCAGTTTTTGCAGTTTTAGATTCTTCGATAGTGATAACGCCTTCACGGCCTACTTTTTCCATAGCGTCTGCCAACATTTGACCAATTTCTTTGTCGTTGTTTGCAGAGATAGAACCAACTTGTGCTACTTCGTTAGAACCTTTAACAGGTTTAGCCATTGCTTTTAGTTCTTCAATGATAGCCAAAACTGCTTTGTCGATACCACGTTTGATAGACATTGGGTTGTGACCTGCAGAAACAAGTTTAGCCCCTTCGCGATAGATCGCTTGAGCCAAAACTGTTGCAGTTGTTGTTCCGTCACCAGCTTCGTCATTGGTTTTAGAAGCAACTTCTTTAACCATTTGCGCGCCCATGTTTTCGAATTTGTTTTCAAGTTCGATTTCTTTAGCAACAGTCACACCGTCTTTAGTGATAAGTGGTGAACCGAAAGATTTGTCGATAACAACGTTGCGACCTTTAGGTCCCAAAGTTACTTTTACAGCGTTCGCCAAAGTGTTCACACCTTTTAGGATGTGAGCGCGAGCGTCTTCAGAAAATGTAATTACTTTGCTCATGATTTACTCCGTCTATTGGACTCACTCCGACGTCGTCAGAGTAGTTAATTAAATTTAGTTAAAAACACCCAAGATGTCTTCTTCGCGCATCATCAAGTACTCAGAGCCTTCAAGTTTCAACTCTGTGCCTGCATATTTGCTGAAAAGAACTTTGTCGCCAACTTTAACTTCAAGTGGAAGAATTTTTCCATCTTCAGTTACACGGCCTTTGCCTGTTGCGATGATTTCGCCTTTTTGTGGTTTTTCTTTCGCAGTGTCAGGAATGAAAAGTCCACCAGCGGTTTTTTCTTCTTCCGCCATTCTGCGAACAAGAATTCTGTCATGAAGAGGGCGAACACCAATTTCGCTCTTAGCCATCTTAATCCTCCTGGATATGTAATATATAAAAATTCAAATCGACTTCGATCTAAGAACTCGATTTGATTAAAAATTTTTCCGTCGAATGTAATATGAATCGCCTATGAAAAGTGTCAAGGCCGGATGCCCCAATTTATTTATCTTAAGAGTAATTCTTAGAATATAATGCGAGGGGCTAAATTGCTGATTTTAAATGGATATTATTTTACTTGGTCTTTAGGGACATTGGATGCACTCACAGGCAAGTCCGCAGTATGAGAACCAAACACAGAGTTTGCATAAGCCGTCATCAGTTCGGCCACTTCTTCAGGGGAAAGTTTGCCCGCAACTTCGTTGATTGCGGACTTCTTGTCTTGAACTTTAGTCAAGTAACCGACGAAATAGTCCGTCACTGAAAGATCCTTCGCGATTTCGAGATCGTATTGTTCTTGCCGAAGCTGTCTTTCGATTCTTTCAATACCAGCATCTGAACCCGCATGGGCTTCCAAAGATCCTTTATGCATACCCATGTTGGGATCCGTTCCTTGGGCCACATGGCGAGCTTGCTTTCTTTGGTCTAATTGGTTTTTGAGTTGAATGACTTTAACTTGTGCGTCTTGAACTTGCTCATGCTTCCATTCACGATAACTTTTGAATTGGGCCGCAGCTGCCGGAACCGCCATGTGAGTACGAACCGTCGAAGGCATCGCAGGTTTCATTGCTGCACTGGCTTCAAACGATAAAGCCGTCATCAATGAGAACGCGATAAGGGGCAGATCTTTTACGAAATTCATTAAATCCTCCAACAGACGTGAACTGGTCGATATCAGAATGATACAAAGCTCATGCCCGCGGATTTATGGCTCATCTGCAATAGATTAGTTTAGAGGCCTTAATTGTGGACCATTTGTGTCATCTTGAGCCACAGAATGGAACTATGAAGCTGCCCGAGATCTCGGTGCGACCCACCCCAGCTCCAGGAAAAACCCCCGTGATTTGGCCTGAGACCCAGGTCTTTTCGATCTTCTTGATGGTGATCTTTCCGGAGTTCGCCACCATATTATGATTCGCACGCAACTCGGAGGTCAGGTCCGAAAAAATCAAGAGTGGGTAGTTTTTAAAAGGATCGTTTTTATCGATTGGCCAGGAACCCTCTTCCTCTAAAACCTGAAGTCTCGCTTGAAAGCTCGAGCCACGCGACTCACTACAAGGATCCGGGAAAGTCTCATTCCATAGACTAATAATCAGAACTGTTTTCCCTCTATGCTGGAGAGTTGAGATTTTGCCTTGAGCAAATTTCCAGGCACGACCATTGATCGCACCCTCAGCCGGAGGTCCATCGGGTTTAGACCACGGGTCACGAGGGGAGCCGTCGTCTGCTCCCGAGCCTGATTTCTGGCACCCTAAGGAAGCCAGAAAAAGAAATGAAATAAGGCCTTTAACAAAGACTTTAGAGTATTCCATCTATGGAAAATTGTAGCTTCCCTCTGATTCGGGAACAAGCTTTGAGACGTAAAAACAAAAAAACCAAGCCTAAGCTTGGTTATAAATCAAAAAAATTGGCTCAGGAGGAGGGACTCGAACCCCCGACCCAGCGGTTAACAGCCGCTTGCTCTACCGACTGAGCTACT